>Ga0299913_10000188_pt1 | contig 33818 bp, 27 predicted proteins | sample RVTome_9_FD_201360 | JGI IMG/M metagenome (GOLD analysis project Ga0299913, IMG submission 201360) | Soil microbial communities from uranium-contaminated site in the Upper Colorado River Basin, Wyoming, United States - RVT155D38 (version 2) ... | reverse complement strand
CTATACAGGATAACGCTCGAGCACCGGCCCCAGCGCCACTTTCAACGGGTCCAGGTGCCTTTCGTAATTTCGCCAGTGCTCCAGCCCTTCCTTATATACAGGTTGCCTGACCTGTTCCGCGCTCGGCGTGCGTATGGCGCGTTCCGTTTCGTAGAAGCGCAGGCATTGCTCCTCGAAATCGAGGCCGCAGTACTCCAGTAAGGCTTTAACCTGTGATTCGGTATCGTCCACCATGTTCTCGTACTGCACGCGGTGGACACAGCCCGGCAGCACCTCGTCCCAGTGGTCCATCAGGCTCACATAGTCGCGGTAATAGCGGCCGAGATCCGTCAGGTCGTAGGTGAACGTCTGGCCCCGGGCGAACAATTGCTTGAAACAGGAAAAACAACCCGCCATCGGGTGACGTCTGGCGTCGATGATCTTCGCATTCGGCAAAATCAGGTGTATCAATCCGATGTGTTGAAAGTTGTTCGGCAACTTATCGATGAAAAAAGGCGCGCCGCGGCGCTGCACTTGTGTCGTAGACAGATAGGTTTCACCGAGTGCCCGCACCTCTTCACCTGACAGTTTCGTCAGGATCTCCGGATAATACGAAGCTGGATTCTTACGCGACTTCTGGCCCAGTTTTCGTGAAATGGCGATGATGTCCGGCAGCTCAGCCGTGCCTTCGACCTGGCTGTGACTGGCGAGAATCTGTTCGAGCAGAGTGGAACCTGCCCGTGGCAGACCCACGATGAAAACAGGATCGGGGCGAGGACACCCCCAACCTTTGCGCTCGGCGAAGAAGCGTCTGTCCAGCGTCCGCATCGACCGCGCTGCGTTTACGACGTTTACTTTTGCATCGTAACGGTGGTGCAGGCGTCGAATCGCATTGCCGCTCGCGTAGAAGCCGAAGGACTCATCGAACTCGCGCCGGTCTTCGAGCGCCTTGCCGAGAGCAAATGCCAAGTGCGCCTGGTCATCCGGATCGCCGCCTTCAGGCGCGATTTGTGAACGCATGTCCTCGATATCGTCGTCGCTGAATCTGAAAGTCTTCAGATTCGCCAGGCTCCAGTAACATTCACCGGTGGCGGGTCTGAGTCGAATGCTGGTTCGATAGGCCGTGACGGCATCTTCCAGCCTGCCCACAGATTTCAGCGTATGACCATAATTCATATGCGCCGTCGCTTCGTTCGGGTAATGCTCGAGGATTCGCTCGTAGAGATGGAGCGCGGGCACATGATCTCCTTTTCGCACGAGGATCGTACCTTTGAGAATCAAGTAGTTCGGATTATTGGGCTCGGCTTTCAACAAGATCTCTGCTTGCGCGAGAGCCTGTTCCAGTTCCTGACGGCGGTACAGAACCACGGTGTAAGCGCGGCGGGCTACGTGAAAATCCGGCGCGAGTTCCAGGCAGCGCTCGAGCAGATGCGCGGCATCCTCGAGCTGGCCCAGTTTGGCGCCGATCGTAGCCAGCATTCGTATTGCAACGACGTCGGTCGGATCTTTCCTCAAGACCTCTCGGGTCAGCCTTTCTGCATTCGCGAGGTTCCCTTTGCGAAGAAATACGGCGGCATTGCGTAATTCCGGATGTCGGGTCGCCAGGGTCAAGTGGTGTTCATACGCATCCTCCGCGTCAGCCGTCCGCCCTGCAGCACTGAGCTGGTCGCCCAGGGTCCTCCACGCGCCGGCGTGCGCCGGATCGATCTCGACCGCCCTTTGCAGAACGTCGATGGCTTCGTCGCCTCTGCCGGCGGCGCCCAGACACATGCCGAATTCGTGCAATACGTCAGGAGAGTCGTTGTAGCGTTTCGTCAGGGGCTCGATCACGGCCAGCGCCTGGAACGGCTCGCCAAGGAGCCGACACGCGACACCTGCCACTTGTCTTGCTGCATCCAGTTCGGGGTGGACTTTGAGAATTTCCTCGGCCTGGCCTCTGGCCAGAACCGGATCACGATTCAGTAAACTCACCGCGTGCTTCAAGGCGGTCTGGACGTCCCCGCTCGGTTGCTGATTCACATTCGCCATATGTGGTCAATCGAATTTGTGCGCTCGGCAGGACTGAGCGTTTCTTTTTCGCAACGGGGTTGTTTCGATTCATATAGTGAAACGTATCCGCTGCAACGAAAACCGCTGAGAGCCTGCTTATACTTCTTTTCAGCGATCGCTGCTATTATCGAAACACTGGTTGCTTATGCACAACGTTTATGAACGTACTGCAGTGAAAACGGTCAGCATTTCGACTTACAACACGCGCATCATATAGCGGGGGATGCAAACATGAAGAAATTCCATCGTACGCCGTTGGCCCGAGCGGTGTCTGCCGCACTGACCGGCTCGGCACTGGTGAGTGTCGCTGCCGGACCGGTTCCAGCTCAGGATACACAACAAGGCAGGGTTCTCGAAGAAATCGTCGTTACGGCTCAGAAACGCACCGAGAATCTGCAGGATGTTGCGGTTTCCGTTCAGGTGCTCGGCAACGTTCAGCTCGAACAGATGAACGTGAACGGCTTCGAAGACTATATCGAAATGTTGCCGACCGTGTCGTACTCGTCGAACGGACCGGGCTACGGCATCCTGTACATGCGCGGCATCTCGAGTGGAGGCGACGGAGTGCACTCCGGATCGATGCCTAGCGTGGGCCTCTATGTTGACGAGCAACCCGTTACCACTATCAACAACATACTCGACATTCACGTCTACGACATCGATCGCATAGAAGCGCTGGCCGGGCCACAGGGCACCCTGTTCGGTCAAGGCAGCCAGGCCGGGACGCTCAGAATTCTCACCAACAGACCGGTTCTCGACGAATTTCAGGCGAGCTACGACGTCACGGTGGACACCGTCGAGCACGGCGACATGGGTTATATCCTCGAGGGCATGGTCAATGTGCCGATATCGGAGCGTGCAGCAGCGCGGCTCGTAGGCTGGCACAAGTCGCTCGGCGGATATATAGACAACGTGCCAGGGTCGATCACTTTCGCCGCGAGCGGCATTACCATCGACAACTCCGCGGTTGTAAAGGACAACTTCAACGACGCGGAGTCGACCGGTGCGCGAGCGCTACTCAAGGTCGATCTCAATGACAACTGGACGATTACTCCGGGTCTGATGTACCAGCAGGCCGAAGGAAACGGTCTCTGGGCCCACGACCCTGAAGATGTAGGCGAACTGGAGGTTGTGCGCTTCTTCCCGGACGGTCAGGACGAAGACTGGCTTCAGTCGACGTTGACGGTCGAGGGAAACCTGGCAGACAAATTCAATTTCGTCTACGCATTGTCGCACCTGGACCGGAACGTGGACAGCCTTTACGACTATACAGGATACGCCGAGTACCTCGAGGAGCTTTACGCATATTTTGAATATGACTGCTACCGGTACGATTCCCTGGGCAACTGTACGGATCCCTCGCAGTTTGTGGATAGTAACGAACAGTACTCGCGACTGAGCCACGAAGTCCGGCTGCAATCGTCGGGTGAAGGGCGTTTCCAATGGATAGTTGGTGCGTTTTACCAGAAGCAGGTACATGATTTTGACCTGCAATGGATTATTCCAGAAATGAACAACCCCTCCGGATCGGTCATCGAAAATGGCAACACCGTCTGGCAGACATATCAGATCCGAACCGACCGGGATGAAGCCTTTTTCGGCGAGGCGACCTTTGATTTCACCGATGCGATAAGCATTACCGCTGGCGTCAGACATTTTGAATATGACAACCGCCTGTACGGATTCAACGGCTTCATCGGCCACTGCACGGGCTTCTACGATGCCGACGGTAACTTCGTCGAAGATCAGGACAACGGCACGCCGCAATACCCATGTTTCGATACCCGCATTCTTGACGACAAGACGGACGGTGACGGGGAGAGCTGGAAGGGAACTTTCAACTATCGCGCGAGCGATGATGTACTGCTTTATGCCACTTACTCCGAGGGTTTCCGTTCGGGCGGGATCAATCGTGCAAGGGTCCCCAATATCGAGAAGTACCGATCCGATTGGGTCTACAACCACGAGATCGGCTGGAAGTCGACTTGGCTGGACGGCCGCCTGCGCTTCAACGGTGCAGCGTATATGCTCGACTGGGACGACTTCCAGTTTGGCATTCTCGACTTTTCCCTTTCTAATCTCACTATCATACGCAACCTCGGTCAGGCACGGACGTTTGGAACAGAATTCGATCTGGCCTGGGCGGCCAGCGACAGGCTGGGTCTGACGTTTTCCGGTTCGTATAACAATACAGAACTCCAGGATTCTTTCTGGACTGACGAAGATGATCGCCGGGACGGACTCCCCCCGGATGCGGTCGAGGGTTCACAAATGCCTTTCGTCCCCGAGTGGCAGTTCGCGACTACCGCTCGCTATGATTTGAGCTACGGCCGCTTCCCGGGTTACGTGCAGGCCGCCGCGTCTTATACCGGCGATAGTTGGAGCGATCTCCTGGTCGATGTGCGTCAGAAGCAGGATGCCTATACGCTCGTGAGCCTGTCGACAGGCATCGAAACCGAGTCCTGGTCACTCGATTTGTTCATCAGCAATCTTACGGATGAACGAGCGCAGATCGACCGTTATGATCCGGGCTACCCGTCGCTCATCGATACGAGGACAGTTACGAATCGGCCGCGCTCGATCGGCATCCGCTTCGGCCAGAAGTTCAATTGACGGGCGCAAGCTCGCCCGGTTGACGGGACCACCTGCAGGATCACATGGCCATGGATTTCCATGGCCATGTTTTTTTGCGGCAGGCAGAATGGAGCGGCGTTTTGAGGAGTGAAGCTGTGACACCGAATCAACCGACGTCCGTGCTGTTGCGGGCCTTGCTTGCCGCGTTCGTCGCAGTGCCGCTTGCCTCGGCCGAGCGCGCGCCTGTCCTAAACCAGATCAAGGTGCCGCACGACTACTATTTTCGTGAAATGTACCTGCCGCAGACGACGACCGGACCTGCGTCGCCGGCGTGGTCGCCTGATGGTCAAACGCTCGTTTATTCCATGCAGGGCAGCCTGTGGCGCCAGGCGCTGGATTCCGACGCGGCCATGCAACTCACTGCCGATGCTGCCTACGATTATCAGCCGGACTGGTCGCCGGATGGCAAGCACATCCTGTTCACGCGGTACCAGGACGACGCGATGGAACTGCAGTTGCTCGACCTGGCGTCCGGCAGAATCGTGCAGCTCACCAACGACGGCAGCGTCAATCTCGAACCGCGCTGGTCGCCCGACGGATCCCGCATTGCGTTCGTCTCGACCAGCGGCAGCGGACGGTTTCACGTGTTCATCGGGGCGCTCGAGAACGGCGCCCTGAACGCCGCACCACTGGTCGAGGAACGGGAAAGCGCCGTGGAACGCTATTACTACAGTTCGTTCGACCATGAACTGAGCCCGTCGTGGTCGCCGGACGGCCGCGAGGTCGTCTACATCAGCAACCCGGAGGTGCCTTATGGCACCGGGGGCATCTGGCGCCATCCGCTCGATACCGGGGCGGAGCCGGTGCTGGTCCGCAGCGAGGAAACTAGCTGGCGGGCACGCCCTGACTGGTCGCCCGACGGCACGCGCGTTATCTACGCTTCGTATCTCGGACGTCAGTGGCATCAGCTATGGGCGGTGGCGGTCGACGGCCGGGCCGAACCGTTCCCGCTGAGCTACGGCGAGTTCGACATCGCCTCGCCGCGCTGGTCCCCCGATGGGCAGAAGATCGCCTACATCGCGAACGAATCCGGCAATACGGAATTGCGTGTGCAGGATGCGGTCAGCGGCAAGGTTGTGAACGTTACCGCCAGGGAGCGCAAATACCTCCGGCCGATGAGTGAACTCGTCGTTGAAATAAAGAATGAGGACGGCGCGCCGGTGCGGGCGCGTGTTTCCGTGGTGGCGGGTGACGGCCGCAGCTATGCGCCGGAGTCGAGCTGGATGCATGCCGACGACAGCTACGACCGCAGCCTTGCAGACTTCGAGACGAGATACTTCCACAGCGACGGCAGCGACCTGCTGACGCTGCCGCCCGGCCCCGCGAAGGTGACCGTGTGGCGCGGCCTCGAGCACGAGATACAAAACCGCCTGGTGACGGTCGAGGCGAATCGACGCAGCACGCTTGCATTGCGCGTGCAGCCGCTCGAACTGCCGGAAGAGTGGCGGTCATGGAAGAGCGCGGACGTCCACGTTCACATGAACTACGGTGGCACGTATCGCAACACGCCGGCGCGTCTTGTGCGCCAGGCAGAAGCGGAAGACCTCGACCTGGTGTTCAACCTGATCGTCAACAAGGAGCAGCGCATTCCGGATATCGGCTATTTTTCGACGGCGCCGGATGAAGCTTCGAACGGCAACGTCGTCTTGTTGCATGCGCAGGAATACCACACGAGTTACTGGGGACACATGGGTCTCCTGGGCCTGAACGAGCACTATCTGCTTCCCGACTACTCTTCCTATCCGGGCACGGCCGCGGCAAGCATCTACCCTGACAATGCGGTTGCCGCCGAACTGGCGCACGCGCAGAACGCCGCGGTCGGTTACGTGCATCCGTTCGGCGCGCCCCCGCCCGATCCGGCGAACGACGAGAGCCTGACGAACGCGCTGCCGGTCGATGCTGCACTCGGCAATGTCGACTATTACGAGGTCGTCGGTTTCGCCGATCACCGCGCGTCGGCGGAGGTGTGGTATCGCCTTCTGAACTGCGGCTTTCGCATCGCCGCGGCGGGCGGCACCGACGCCATGGCCAACTATGCCTCGCTGCGCGGTCCGGTCGGCGTCAATCGCACCTACGTGATGATGGGAAGCGAGCCGCGCGAAGCGGCGGCGCGGCGTGACGCCTGGCTTGACGGCCTGAAGCGCGGCCGTACGCTGGCGACGAACGGGCCGCTGCTCGGGTTTTCGGTCAACGAGCAGGGACCGGGCGCTGAAATCGAACTCGATGCCGGAGAGCACGAGCTCAGGTACTCCGGCTTTCTGCGGTCGATGGTGCCGGTCGATCATCTCGAAATTGTCTACAACGGCGACATCGTGAAGACGATCGACGCCGGCGGAGACCGCAAAAGCGCCGACCTGAGCGGCACGGTCCGCGTGCGGGAAAGCGGATGGCTGCTTTTGCGCGCATGGAACGACAGTTCGCACCCGGGCGTGTTCGACCTGTACCCTTATGCGACGACCACGCCGGTCTACGTGGACATCGACGGAAAGGCGCCGTATTCCCGGGAAGACGCCGAGTACTTCATCGCCTGGATCGACCGCATTCGCGAGTCGGCTGTGGATCATCCCGACTACAACACCGAGGCAGAACGCGATGCGGTGCTTGCAAACCTCGATCGCGCGGAGCGGGTGTTCGAAGAGCGGCGTGGCAACTAGTGTCCTGTCCGGCTAATTCCTTGATGTGTTTCGGGCCCTTTTTTCGCCCTGCGTCGTTATGCCTCCTCGCCATAGGCCCGGCTATGCCTCGTCGGCATGCCTCGCAGGGCGACAAAATTGCCTTGAACTCCATTCAAGGAATTAACCGGACAGGACACTAGTTTACGGATCGAGGTGACCGACTGATGGATCGACGTACGTTTCTTACCGCAACAGGACTTTATGTCGCCGGCAGCGTGCTTGCGCGCGCTGCCACTGATGCCCCGTTTGCTGACATTGAGTCCGCTTTGGGCGGGCGTGTCGGCGTGTTTGCAATCGATACCAGCGACGGTACCGGGATATCGCATCGTGCCGACGAGCGGTTCGCGATGTGCTCGACATTCAAGTGGGTGCTGGCCGCGTTCGTGCTGTCGCAGGTGGACCAGGATGAAATTTCACTCGACGAGCGATTGAGCTACGGCCCTTCCGATCTGCTGGACTATGCGCCTGTTGCGAAGAAACATGTCGATGCCGGCTGGCTGACCGTCGATATCCTGTGCCGCGCGATAGTGACCATCAGCGACAATACCGCCGCCAACCTGTTACTGAATCGCGTCGGCGGACCTGCGGAACTGACGTCGTTCCTGCGCCAGACCGGCGACACGGTTACGCGGCTCGACCGGAACGAACCCGAGCTGAACACCAACCTTCCCGGCGACCTGCGGGACACCACCACGCCGCGCGCCATGGCCGGCAGTATGAACCGAATTCTCGTCGGCGATGTGCTGTCTGATCGCAGCCGGGACACGCTGCACCAGTGGATGAAGGACACCACGACCGGCCTCGAGCGCCTTCGCGCCGGCCTCCCGCCAGACTGGATCGCCGGCGACAAGACCGGCACCGGCGCCAATGGCGCCGCCAACGACGTGGCCATCGCCTGGCCACCGGGCCGCAACCCCGTCCTGATCGCCGCCTACCTCTCCGAATCCGACGCCTCCCCCACCCTCCAGAATGCGGCCCACGCCGACATCGCCCGAGCAATTGCCACCCGTATCGCCTGAATGAGGACACCCATCATTCGGGAATCAAACGGGGGACATCCACCGCTCAGGTCGAGGGCATAAACCGCGCTCGGTAATTGCGCGGAGCCGCAACCAGGACACCCATCGATGATCCGCGTGGTCAACTGGCGCCGGTTCGAGGCCACCCACAGGAGAATTCCTGGATATCCCCAAATTCTTGATGGATGTCCCCAAATTCCCCCCCGAATTCCAATGGATGTCCCCAAATTCCTCCGCAAGTCGGTGGGTGTCCCGATTAGCTTTGCTGCACCGCAACAATGCAGGAGGCTCGAAGCTGCCGCGAACCTTATGCTTTGATGGGTGTCCTAGATTGCAGCTGTCGGTCCGCGTCAGCGAAATCTACTGTTGAATCCAGGCTTCCCGGGCGCGGGTCACGCGTCCGTGCGATTTTTCGATCTGGCCGGCTGTTCCTTGAGGCCCGATTCGCCACCCTGCGACCATTCCGTTTTTTCCGTTTCCCCCTAGTCCCAAAGGAGATTTATCCATGAGATCAGCGTTCATAGTGTGTGCATTCTTCGTGTCGGCGACCGGCATCGCGCAAGCGGCCGACAACGGCATATACATAGGCGGCGGCGTAAGCCGGACCAGCATCGACACAGGCAGCAACTTTGTCGAGTCTGCTCCGGATTTCAGCCTTGACGACGATGACAACGGCTTCAAGGTAATCGTCGGCATGCGACCGCTCGACTGGCTGGGTTTCGAGGCCAACTACGTGGATTTCGGGAACATCGAAGTCACCGAGAGCGGCTTAACGGTGCCTGACGGTTCCTTCGAATTGACGGGAATCGACGCGTTCGCGGTCGGCTTCCTTCCGGTGGCATTTGTCGACGTCTTCGGCAAGGTCGGTGTGATTCGCTGGGACAGCGATGCCGCGGTGACTGTAGGCGGCGTCGATTTCGCCTCCAGCGACTCCGGAACCGATCTCGCCTACGGGGCCGGCGTCCAGGCACGGCTGGGCAGTCTGGCCGCGCGTTTGGAGTACGAGCGTTTCGAAGTGGATGGCACGGATGAAGTAGCAATGATCTCACTTGGTCTGACGTACACGTTCCTGTAAGGCAGCTGATGGCGGGCTCCGGCGAGCCCGCCATCGGACTTTGCGGCACCCCGTACCCGGGGAGCGCCCCTGATCTACCCGTCGCCGGTCCGTACGGAAGTTATGGGTGTCCCCAATTACCCACCCGCCACCGTTCGTGCTGGAGCAGGCTTGGCTTGCGGTTGGCGTTCTTCGCGAGCGTATTCAAAGCCCCACACTGTGGGGCGTGAAGTACACAGCTCCGTACTTTCATGACAACTCGGCCAAGGACCTCGACGAGATGCTGGTGCAGTACGACTGGAGTTTTCTGAACCAGACCATCGGCGGCAGGATGGAGCTGGCCCCGCCGGACAAAGTGGACATCAAGGCTTTCTTGAGGCTCCTGTAGGTTGAGAACAGGAACCCGCAGGCATCGCAACGCACTAGCCCTTCCCGCCGAGCACCGCGGCAGTCAGCGCCGTATCGAAGTACTCGGTCACCTGATGAATCCTCCCGTCCCGGATGCAAAATACATGACAGTAGGTGTTGTTATACGGTTGCCCGTCCTTCGTCGTTGCCTGACCGGACAGCTGCACCGCGACGCAGTCGTCCTCGGCAATCATTCGATGCACGGTGGCTGTGATTCCCGCCTGCAGGCGCCCGAACACCGGCCCCAGCAACTCCCGAACCAGAACCTGCTTGCCGGAAAAGGTACCGGAAAATTCCGTGGAACCGATGTTCGTCCACGTCACCTGTTCATCCAGCAGATCCAGGCAACCCTCCATATCCCCACGATTGCCGGCCTCGTAAAACGACCGGACGATCCGTTTGTTATCCTCGATGCTCATTGTTTCGGGTTGTTCAGTACACGGGAGCGCGAGCGTCGGGCCCTTACTCGTACCAGATTTCGATTTCATATCCCTCCGGGTCGGCCACACAGGCGAACGCGAAACCCGGCGCAAACTCACCCTGCCGCAGAAGCCTGGCGCCGGCGCGCTGGACTTCGCTGACGGCTACGGCGATATCGGAAGGGTCGATGAGCCCGAATCCGAAGTGACTCAGCCCACCGGCAACGCCCGCATCCGACATGAGGCCCGGGACCCTGCACCTGGATCTGGCTGTCGTCGCGAAAATATCCGTCTCCGGAATTATGGCACACCCCCTCAAAGGCAACGGGGGCGCCGTGCATGCGGGGCGGGCGGATGGTGCCGGAACGGCTTAACGTATACCCTGTCGCCATTCGGCAACAGGAGCACGGATCGGCCTCCGGACATTCGACTTTGGCGCTCAGGCTGATGGAGGCGTTCTCCTGTTGCGCCGCGGAGAGAGACATGCACGAGCGCTATCGGGCTTACCGGCCCGTTTACCAGATCGCGGACAATCAATCGCAGCTTGACTTCGCGTCGTGCCCGCGACTCGCGCTCGCCGATAAGGAACCGCCCGCCCGACGTCGCGGGCATGACCGCCCGGGGCAATAACAGTGGTGTCCGCCGGTCAATCACGCCGCACAGCCCTGCGACTGGCAGTTGACGCACACGTCCACTTCCATCAAAGCCGGCTCGTGGAACCGACGCTCGATTCGGCCATGGTAAATTTTTCCCGTATCTTCGCTCCCGAAGGGTATTTCGTGGGCGCGTTATTGCTCACTGAATCTTCCCGTGAACATGTCTTTGAGCACCTCACAGAAACTGCCCCTTTCGGGCGCTGGCAAATTGACCCGGTCGCCGACGAACCCCAGACAGTGATCGCGGAAACGGAGGGGTGCAGAATCGCTATCGTGTGTGGGAGACAGGTACGCTGCAGGCTTGGCCTGGAAGTTCTTGCCCTGGGGACGACCGCTCGCTATCCGGATGGCGGCGAGGTCGAGGAGACGATAGATCTCGTGCGGTCCGGTGGTGCGCTGCCTGTGATTCCCTGGGGCTTCGGCAAATGGATCGGGCGCGCTGGAGCGCGGATACGCGACCTGTTCGATTCACAAACTCCGCAGTCGCTGTTTGCAGGTGACAACGGCGGTCGGCTGCAGATTCTGGGCATGCCGAAGCTGCTCAACGTTGCGCGCCGCGACGGCTTTCGCGTGTTGCCTGGAACCGACCCGTTTCCTTTCGGCGCCGACTACCGCCGCGTAGGCAGCTTCGGCTTCCTTGTGGCGACGGAGCCGGATCCCGCCTGCCCCTGGCAGTCGCTGCGGAGCGCGCTCGTCGGCGCCGCCTGCTCCCCGGAACCGTACGGACGTGCGCTGCCTCCAATACGCTTCCTCCTTAACCAGAGCGGGATGCAGGTGCGCAATAGAATCGGCTCAGGGCGAACCTCGCAGTGAAAGTTCTGGTCGTAGCCCCACAGCCGTTCTTTTCACCTCGCGGCACCCCGTTCAGCGTCTATTACCGTACCCGGATTACCTGCGAGCTGGGTCATTACGTGGACCTGCTGACCTACGGTCAGGGCGTCGACGTCGATATCCCGGGTTGCCGGATCAAACGGATTCCCGCGCTCCGATGGCTCGGCCCCGTCCGCACTGGCCCGTCGCTGCAAAAACTGCTTCTGGACGTCTTCATGATCGCCTGGACCGTCGGCCTGCTGCTGCGGCACCGTTACGACATCGTTCATGCACACGAAGAGGCCGTATTCTGGTGCCGCTGGCTCAAACCTCTGTTCCGCTTTCGGCTGGTTTACGACATGCACAGCAGTCTGCCGCAGCAGTTGGACAATTTCGAGTTCACGAACTCGCGCATAGTGCATAAGCTGTTCGAGAAGCTGGAAACCAGCGCCGTCAGGGCAGCGGACGCGGTGATTGTCATTTGTCCCGCGCTCGGAGCTTTTGCCAAATCCCTGACTGCGCATGAAAAGATCGTCCTGATCGAGAATTCGCTCTGCGACCCCGTCAGGTTTCCCGTCGATGACCCGAACCAAAACACGCCCCAGCAGTTCACGAACGCGGATTACCTGCCCGCCCTGGAGCAATGGATGGCGAGCCGCGATCCCGAGAAGGTTCTCACTTATGCAGGCACATTCGAGGTCTACCAGGGCATCGACCGGCTGCTGGCAGCTTTCGCCATCGTGGCGGCACGGATACCCGATGCGGGCCTTTTGCTGGCTGGCGGATTGCCGCGAGAGGTCGACCGATTCCGGAGCCTTGCGGAGCAACTCGGGATCGCAGACTTTGTACACTTTACTGGACAGCTATCGCAGCCGGATGCACAGAAGCTGGTCGGGATGGCAGGCGCCAGTATCTCGCCGCGCTTTGCCGGCAACAACACGCCGATGAAAATCTACCAGCTCATGGCCGACGGCATCCCGATCGTCGCGACCCGCATTGAATCCCATACGCAGATACTGAACGACGAAATCTCGATCCTCTCGGACGTGACCGCCGATGCGCTGGCGGACGCCATGATCACAGCGCTGAGCGATCGAGAACGCTCTCGCGAAATGGGCAAGCGAGCGCAGGCGTGGTATGCCGAGCACTACTCCGGAAAAGCCTATACGGCCAAAATGCGCAAGCTGCTGTCGCTGGTGGCCTAGTGCGCCCCGTCGCAAATAATCGACCATTCTCGCGGCGCCTCATCAAGCGTGGCGGCGTTGCGACTCCTCGCAATAGCGGTGCTGCCACACTCGTCGTCGCGCCTTGCCAGCCACCCTTGCCAATCACACCCTTGCCAATCACTAAGGGTCGCTCCCGACCGTGGCCGATTGTTCACGACGGGGTACACTAGTGTGTGGCATTGCCGGGTTCGCGACTTCGGGCGGCGGGAGGCCAATACCCGACATCGGAGTACTGGGGCGGATGTGCGACACCATTGTGCATCGCGGGCCTGACGACGACGGCGTGCTGCACGACCAGCGCGTCGGTCTCGGAATGCGTCGCCTGTCCATCATCGACCTTGCCGGCGGCAAACAACCCATGGCCAACGCCGACGGCACGGTCGCCTGCGTGTACAACGGCGAGATCTACAATTTCCGCGACCTCCGGGCGGAACTCGTGGCGGCCGGGCATGCGTTTCGGACCCAATCGGACACCGAAGTGATCGTCCATGCCTATGAAAAATGGAGCGACGACTTCCTCACCCGACTGAACGGAATGTTCGCGATCGCGTTGTACGACAGGGCCAGGGGGCGTTTGTTGATTGCGCGCGACCATGTCGGCATCAAGCCGCTCTATTACGCCTGGACGCCGAATTACCTCGTCTTCGGCTCGGAGATCAAGGCACTCCTCGCCTCCGGTGGTGTGCCGAGGGAGCTGGATCTGGACACACTGGGCCAGTTCATCGCCTGGGAATACTGCCCCGGCAAGACCACGCTCATCAAATCGGTGCGGAAGCTTGAGCCGGGACACTTGCTGACGCACGATCTGACGTCCGGAAACCACGAGATTCGGCGCTACTGGCAGGTGCCGGAAGCGACCATGGCGGACGGTCACAATGACGCGTACTGGCTTGACCGGGTGGATGCGACACTGCGCTCCGCCGTGCGGCGCCAGCTCGTCAGCGACGTGCCGCTCGGTGCGTTCCTGTCCGGGGGCGTCGACTCATCCCTGATCGTGGCGGCGATGGGCGATGCCGTTACCTTCAGCATCGGTTTCGAAGACCCGAGCTACAACGAGCTCCAGCACTCGTCCGGCGTAGCCGCCCATCTCGGCGTCCGGCACATCACCGAAGTCATCCGCCCGGATGTGCTGGATTTGTTTCATCGGTTGACGTATTTCATGGACGACCCGATCGCGGACTCGTCCATCTTCGCTACGTTCCTGGTCTCGCAACTTGCCCGTCGCGAAGTGTCGGTCGCGCTGAGCGGCGACGGAGGGGACGAGCTGTTCGGCGGGTACGAAACCTATCTCGCCGATGGCATGGCGCAGCGCTACACTGCCCTGCCGGCCGTTATACGGCGGCGCGTTGTCGAACCGGCCGTCGACTTGCTGCGGCCAACGAGTGCAAAGAAAGGCCTGATCAACAAGGCATTGAGATTCGCCGAAGGTGCCCGGCACGATGCCGGCCTGGGTCACGCGCGCTGGCGAATTTTCCTTACGGAAGCACTGCAATCGCACCTGTTCACTGTCGACGCGAACGCCGCTATGCCGACACCCGTCGGCGAACACATCGAGCGGTTATTCATCGAAGCCGGAAAGAGGGAGCCACTTGCGAGAAGTCTTTATGTGGACCTGTTCAGCTATCTTCCGAACGACATACTGACCAAGGTGGACCGTATGTCGATGGCAGTCTCCCTGGAATCCCGGGTGCCGTTCCTCGACAAGGAGATGGTGGAACTTGCGTTCCAGATTCCGGACCATTTGAAGATCCGGAACGGCATTTCCAAGTGGATTCTGAAGCGCATTGCCGAGCGCTATATACCGACCAAAGCCGTCTATCGTCCCAAAGAGGGATTCAGCGTCCCGCTCAAACACTGGATTGCCAACGCCTATCGGGGGCTGATGGACGAATTGCTGTCTGCAGAGCGAATCCGGAACGACGGCATTTTCGAGTGGTCCGCCGTACGTCAGCTGAGGGCGGAGCACGTCTCCGGACGACGCAATCACAGCCACCTGCTTTGGTCCATCATGATGTTTCAGGCGTGGCAGGAACGATGGCTGCGGGCTTGACGAAACTGTGACCACCCCGAAAGAAAATGCCCTCGATGCCGTCGTCATCGGCGGCGGGGTTTATGGAATCCTGCTCGCGCTGGAGGGCGCGTCACGCCGGCAGCGCGTTCTGCTGATCGAACGCGACGACTTTGGCGGTGGCGCAAGTTTCAATCACCTCCGGACCATTCATGGTGGTCTCAGGTACCTGCAGTCGCTGGATTTGCGACGCGCAATCACTTCAAACCGCCAGCGACTCTGGTGGTTACGGAATTTTCCGGATCTTGTTCGCCCGATATCCTGCCTGATGCCATTGTACGACCAGGGATTGCGCCGGCCAGCAGCATTCCGAGCTGGGTTCCTGGCTGCGAGAATGCTGGGACTGCACAAGGATGGCTACGGCAATTCGGGACGATTCGAGGTCATCTCCTCGAACGAAGTCCGGGCCCTGTTCCCATACTGCCGGACGGCCGGACTCAACCGCGGCGCACTGTGGCAGGACGCGCTAATGCACCGTCCCCACCGGGTGATCGCCGAACTGCTGCACTGGGCCGAAAGTGCTGGCGCGATCGTAAGGAACCGCACCGAGTTTCTGGCGGCGACGGCAGGTGCAAATGGTGCCTGGCGACTCAGAATCCGGAACTGCCGGACTGATCAGAACACAGAAGTCGCGGCGCGCTGGATCATCAACGCAACCGCATCGGCTACCAACGAGGTCATGCGGAAAATTGTCGCTCGGCCGAAAGCCAACATCCTCGTTCCGACGATCGGCTGGGGTCTGCTGCTCGATCGTCCGCCCGTGTCTGAATGTTCCGTTGCCGTCGCACCGCCCGGCAAGCAAGGCCGGACCTACTTCGTGCACCCCTATCACGGGCGGATACTTGCCGGAACCGGACATGCGGGTGTGACCGACGACGCGCAGCTGCGGACCGGCGTGCCCGCGCCGAAGGTACGGGAGACGCTTGCCGATCTGAACGAGGCGATGCCGGGTATCGCGCTGACGCGCGATGAGGTGAGCCACGTATTCCAGGGCGTACTGCCGGGAGTGCGGTGGGGCTCGGATGCTTTACTGTCGCGGCCGCAGATCATCGACCACGGAAAACGTGACCACGCGCCGGGCGCCTTCACCGTTCTCGGCGTCAAATTCACCGAGGCTCCGTTCGTGGCCCGGAAGTTATGGACTCACCTTCTCGGGCCCCGTTCTGCAGAGATGCCCCGAAGACCTTCTCCTGTCAGCGTGCCATCGATCAAGCAGGCACGTACCATGCCCGATGCGCAGCTGGCGACAGCGCTGCGCGGAATCGCAGAAGTCGAGTGGCAGGCAAGCGCAAGCGACCTTGCCTTCAGAAGAACGGATTTGTGGATGGACCGGACTCAGGCCCGCAGGGTGGCCGATCTTGCCGGATCGCCCGGAAGTGTGAGCGAATCAGTGCCGTCGGAGGAAGGGCTGGACTAGAATTAACGTCACTGCGAAAAAGGCCGGGCTGAACCGCGATGTTGGCCGGCCGACTTCATATTTTCCGAGGATCTCCGATGGACTCAAAGACGGCGGCAATCAGGGACTACTGGAACGCCCACCCGCTCGGCCTGCAGTACGTTTCCATGCCCGGAATCAAACAGGGCAGCCCGGAATTCTTCGAACACATTCGCCCGTGGATGAACCCTTACAAGTTTCCCTGGATCATGGACCGGATCGACTCCGAGGCCCGCAAGCTCAAGGGTAGGAAGCTCCTGGAAGTCGGTTGCGGCATGGGGTATGACAGTCTCGAATTCATACGCCGTGGCGTCCGTGTCACGGCGGTCGACCTGACGCCGAACGCGGTCGAGTTTGCGAAGCGGCATTTCGAGGTCGTCGGGGCGCAGGCAGACGAGGTAAAGGTCGGCAACGCACTCGACCTTCCGTTTGACGACGAGAGCTTTGACGGTGTCTGGTCGAACGGCGTGCTGCATGCGACGGGGGACACGCCGGGGGCGATCGCGGAAGTTCGCCGCGTACTGAAGCCGGGCGGTCGCGCCATAATTTCTCATTTCTACCGCAAGCCGTCGTGGATGTACCTGATCCACAGGCTCGGCCGGGAGAACATCGAATACAAGGACGAGGATCCGCCGGTCAACGAATTTTATACGGAGGCCGAAATCGAGGCCATGTTCAAGGATTTCCGGATAGAGAGCACATTCCGCGAACATCATCGAGCCTTGCCGGTGGCGCGGACGGGAATCAAGGCCGGCTTGTACAGATACGGCTTCCGACCGGCGTACAACCTCCTGCCCGAGCCGCTCGCGCTGCGCCTGGCCTACAAGTACTCGGTGATTGCAATCAAGCCGGCAGTTGCGGGCGGGTGAACGTGGCCGCCGGGCGCGGGGTACGACGGCATTTGATGCCGGCGTTTGCGGTGACGGCGTATCACTTTTGCAGAACGCGTGCTCTCGTCAGCTTATCGGCCCGGGTGCAATGGGGCCCCGAGATATGGTTCGGGCGAGGGACGGTCGTGAAGGCTTTCGCGGTCATTCAAAGCAGCGGTGGCCGGGTGCACTTCGGACGCGACTGCGCGATCAGTAGCTTCGTGCATGTCTCCACCGGCAGAGGCGACGTTGTGGCCGGTGATTTCGTGCGTATCGCACCCAGCTGCACTCTCGTCGGCGGCACCAAGGAAATCCACGTCCGGGACATCCTCATCAAGGACCAGCCGGAGAGCGAGACCGCGGGTATCCGGATCGAAGACGACGTGTTGATCGGCGCTGGCGCGGTGATCCTGCCGGGTGCCCGGCTCGGACGCGGGGCCGTGATCGGGGCCGGCAGCGTAGTGTCCGGCAGTGTGCCGGAATATGCGATCATGGCCGGGGTGCCCGCGACGTTGATTGGCCACCGCGAATAAGACCCCCGGCGATCGGCGGGAATAGTCATGCGCATCGGAATCATGCTGAGGGCCCACGAGGAGCAGGGCGGCGTAGGCGTATACGCCCGCAATGTGACCCGACACCTGCTCGGCCTCGGTCAGGAGCACGAGTTCTTCCTGTATTTCAGCAATCGCTCAAGCCTCCGGGCGTACCGGGAGTTCTCCAATGCGCATGGACGGTTCGTACCACTCCGCGGCAAATTCCTCTGGGACCAGGTCCTGATACCGCGGATGTTCCACCGCGACCGGCTCGACGTGCTGTTCCATCCGAAGTTCACGGTGCCGCTGCTGTGCGCCAGCCACAGTGTCATGGTCCTGCATGGCGCGGGATGGTTCATCCCCGAGACCCGCCGCTTCTGGTCACGAACAACCCGCCTGTACGCGCGCCTGATGATGCCGATTTACTGTCGCATGGCCGGAGCAGTGCTTTCGGTTTCCGGGATCACGCGGGAGGTGTTCATTGACCGTCTTGGCGTTTCCCCCGAAAAAATCACGACCGTCTACTTCGCGCCCGGCGTACAGTTCGGGTCGGAGCCAACGGCTGCCCGAAGCGCGGCGATAAAAGCACGCTACGCACTGCCCGAACTCTACATCCTGACGCTGTCGGGCGGCGACCGGGCGGAACGCAAGAACTTCGGTGCCATCCTCGAGAGCTTCAGACGGGTGCACGATCAGCGACGTTGCGCACTGGTCGTGGCCGGTCGCGGCTGCGAGGATTTCCCGGCACGATACCGGATTCCCGATACCGGCTGGGGCCGCGACGTCATTTTCACCGGCTGGGTGGACCAGTCGGATCTTCCGGTCCTCTATCGGCAGGCATCCGTATTCCTGTATCCATCCAACATGGAGGCCTTTCCGATTCCGGTCACCGAAGCGCTGGCCTGCGGGACGCCGATCGTGACTTCCGACGCGTACGGGCTGAAGGAACTGGCCGGCGACGCCGCGCTGCTGGTGGATCCGGCGGACCCGGATGCTATCGCCGGCGCCGTGCTCCGCCTGCTCTCGAATCCGGACCTTCGGGAACAGCTGCGCGCGAGGGCCGCCGTCCGGTCGAAGCTGTTCGACTGGGATGAGTGTGCGCAGAAGACGTTGACGATACTCACGCGTATCGGCGAGCGAGCCTGACGAAAGGGTATTCGGTTGGATATCGTCTTCGCCGCGGCATGCTGGACGTTAGTGGCAACCTTGTTGTTCCGGAGCAGGTGGCTGGCGGCGGCAACCGTTTTCATCCTTGGTCTTCTGTGGCTCCTGTACTCGCCGTCGATTCTCACCTGGGTCGAACACCTCGGCAGCGACTCGTTCAGCGAAGCCCAGAATTTCGACCTGGTTGAGGCAATCAACTTCCTCGAATCGCTCAAACCGGTATTGCGCAGGCAAAGCCTGCGCGCGACCGGACTGACGATCGCTCTGGGATTTCTTCCCGCTGCGGCAGTTTGCGCCGTTGCCGTTTTCCTTGCGCGGGGGCGAAGATTCGCGACCGCCGGACGCCCAGGGAATCTCTGCAAAAGTCCCTCCTGGACTTCTGCAGAGTCGAAAGGGCAAAGCGAAGCTTCGCACTTTCTCTCGCGTTATCAATCGCTAATACGATTGACGCGGCGGGGCATCCCTGCCCCGCAGGGAGGCTCTGCACACTTGTGCAGAGCCTCCCTGGCAGTCGGCGCATCGGTGCTGATTCTGGGTCTCGTTTCGATCCAGCTTTATCCCGCCGTCAGCGCATTCCGGTCCAACAGCGAAATATACCGGGGAATCTACGACAATTTTCACGAGCGCTCCAAGGCCACCGTCATCCAGTCAGGGCCGGCGCGCGACCTCAAGGTCGTGGTCTACATTGGTGAATCCATTTCCGCGCTCAACATGGGAATTTACGGATATCCGAGGCAAACCACTCCGCAACTCGAGGCGTTCCAGGCCGAGAACGAGGACGTGCTTGTCTTCCATGAAGTGTTTGCACCGCATGTGCACACCGCCCCCAGCCTCCTGGAAGCACTGAGCGTCGGCGTTGACAGGGCCGAAGACGTCATGCCGATTGGAGACCGAAGGAGAGTGTCGGTCGTCGACCTTCTGAACCAGGCGGGGATTCCCTCGTCGCTGATCAGCAATCAAGGCAGTTCCGGCACATGGAACAACCTCGCCAGCACCGTCGTCTTTCGCAACGTTGCCGACAAGGAATTCTCGTTCAACTCGGTATTGCTCGGCGAGTTGGAGCACAGGGCGAGGCGGCCGCTCGACCATGAGTTTCTCGTGACAGCGCTGGACGAGCACGGCAGTCTGGATCGGGAGGGCCGCGAAGTTGTGTTTATGCACTCCTATGCAGGTCACGGCCCGTACCTGAGGCACATTGACGACCGGTACAAACAACCGGTTGACGACTTTCTGCAAGTCCGGTCGGCCGTTTCGATTATCGGTGATGGCATTCCGGATCCCGATCGCGTCGTGCAGACAATCGAAGATTATGACTCGACCGTGCGGTATGCCGACTACTGTGTCGTCTCCGCCCTTCGCAGGGTCCAGGCATCTCCGTTTCCCGCGGTATTCATTTACTTCTCCGACCATGGCGATGCGGTGTACGCAGGCCGGCTTCATGACTCGTCGCGGTTCCTGCACGAAATGGCGCGGGTGCCCTTCCATGTTTACTTCAACGAGGGCGCCGCCGGGCGCTATCCGGACCTTTTGAGCCGATTCCGCACTGCATCGAGTGAGCGAAAGCCGTCCACGCTGGCCCAGTTTCCGGCCACTCTGCTGTCCCTGTTCGGGTTGGAGGTCGAGGGCGGTTTCTATGAGGGAATCGGCCAGGATGACCTCGGAATATTGCCGCCGATACTCGCGCGAGAGACCGGCGCCGGCTATACGTACATCCGCATTGGAACAGAGGAGGCTGTCAACCCCGGATTGCCCGGGCCTCGAGACGCGACCGATGCGCATACCGCGCTGTTTCGGGCCACCCGGGTTCCGGGACACGAGTCGACACAACTCTGCCAGCACGGGTCGAATACCGTCGGAAAAGCCCTGCGCGGAGCGATGGTGGCAGATTGCCTTTGGCTGGACGTGGCCGAAGGGGAAGGCGGCATTCCGACAGGTGATCCTTCACCGGGCGCTCCAGCCGGCCTGGATCTCGAGGCCGTCACCGACATCGCGCGAGGGTACGGCCGGTCCCTCTGGATTGCGGGCCGCAACCTGCATTCCGCGGCCGGCTGTCGTTCACTTGACTCGTTCCTTGAAGCGGACGCGAAGCATGGGCCGTTGGCTGCGCTCATCATGTTTCCCTCGAATACGCCGTGGGATGAACCGGAGCTTCGTGTCTGCATCGACTCACTGCGGTCAAAGGGGTTCAGGACCGCAATCGAGGTGCCCCTCGAGACCGCGGCGCGATGTTCTCGCGAGCTTGCCGGGAACGTTCGGCATGAAGCTCTCTGCGCCGGGCTGTCACAGCTTCTCCGGGAGGTCGCGGAAAGCGGCGCTTTCACGGACCTGGGCTTCGACTATTCCGCCGCCGGCGCGATCGAACAGCTGGCTGCCGGCACGCACCTTGGATGGAACGTCTGGAACGTTGCGATCGATCAGTTGGACTTGAACGGGCTGTCGCGGTTTCGCATGGTCGCCGTGGATCTCAAGGAAGATCCGAACAATCGGTGATATTGGTTTGCCTGGACAGTTTCCCTGGCTGGTTTCCCTAGCTAGTTTCCCTAGTTTCAATGGCACTTAGTTTGTGGTTATTGCCGGCGCTGTCGTCATGCTCGGGCGCGGCAGGGTGGTTCTTTGTTCGGGTCTCGACCGGGGGCTGCCCCCGGGCGAGACCTTGCGTAGTGGTTTACTTCCTGACCGCCTCTTTGCAGAATAGGCGAGCCATTCGCTCAAAGGTCCCCCCGAGGACCAGGCCCTCTCGCAAGCGCCGAATCAAACAGCTTAACGAAGTGCCATTCCCTAGGTTGAGAACGGGCTCGGAAATCTGACGATGTAGACGTCTACCTCGCGGATCAGGTCCATCTGCGGCCACTTCCCCGAAATGTCCCACGTCAGCAGTCGCATCGATGCCGGCAACCGGTCACGTATCGACTGGACGAATGCCTGTGCGCGCGCATCAAAGCTCAGATGCGAGAAGCCCATCGACGCCGTCAGGAGTACTTCGGTTCGCAGGTCGTCGCACATCCGCGAGCTGGCGTCTCCGCATTCAATAGCTGGTTCGGTGGGAAGGTAATAGGAGAATATGAAGCCGCTTCCGCGGAATGCGGCGGCGGCCTCGCGAACGGATGCGTCCGACCAACCGGTCTCGATGATCGTGTCGCCTCGTCGCTCCATGGGGATATGACTCACGAGCTGGTCCAAAAACCGCTCCCAGTTGTCGTCCGAGAGGTCCTTGACGTCCAGCCAGATCCTGCCTCTCGGTAGATCTTCGTTCGCGAGCAGAAAATCAAGCGTCAGGCCATGATCGTTTTCGGCAGGAGGATGATAGACGGCCGCCGGACCACCGGTCGGGGGGTCCAGAACGACGTCGAACTCAATGCAATGAAAGAGTTGGGTGGCCGCCCTATATTTGGGGATATTGTTGCTGCGGTGCGCGCAGACTTTCTGCTGGAGGCCGTCATCCAGTGCCGCGAGTTTTGCCAGGGTTCGTTCCAGCGGATCCGTCGGAGCGCGCGTTTTCCACAAGCAGAGAGCGACCATGACGGCAGCAGCGAACGCAACGACCGCCGTGACGGCCGCCGCCCGAAGGCGGAGGAATCCGGTAGGTTGAGGAATTAATCGGACCATTGTCCCACTTCAGAGATCCTGTTCCTGACGGGTCCCCCGCTTACCCTCATCATCGCTGGAATCCCTTCCGGGTTCCGAACGACCCTGTTTGTCCGGCCGACTCAGCGCACCGCGAACCAGGCCGCGCAGCGCCGCGAGGTTGCGCCTGCGACCCTCGCGGACGAATACGCGGCCGATGATCAGCGGGATGCCGACAAAGATAAATCCCAGCCAGTCGAGCGGCGAGGCATGCCGGCGCATCATGAGCATCCAGTGTTTTGCCCGGTGGCGGGCGTAATCCTCCGAGTAACCCGCGGCACCGAAGGTGTGATTGACGTCGTGGAAGCCGACTGCGGCCGGTACGTACCAGGCCTCCCAGCCGGCTGACTGCAAGCGGAGTGAAAAGTCCAGATCCTCCGGACCAAACGGATTGAACCGCTCATCGAAGCCGCCCAGCTCGATGAATACGTCAGTGCGCACGAGCATCGCCCCGCCGCAAGCGACGCAACGCGACGGCACGTCATACTGACCGCGGTCCACCTCACCGTACCCGACGGGGCGCGTACGACCGAGCCAGAGCTGTACGCGGCAGCCGCCGCCGTCATTGAGCAACTCCGGCTGGTCCGCGAGTCGCAGCTTCGCCTGGGTCTGACCCACGCGCCCGCCATTCGGGTGAATGAACGGTTCCGCCAGCGAGCGTAAGAAACCCTCGCGTACGACGATGTCATTGTCGAGAAACAGCAAAAGCCCGGGGTTGAATGTCTCGATCGCCAGCCTTGCGGCGGCGTTTCTGCCGCCGGCAACGCCAAGGTTTCGCGGACAACGGTGAACGAGTACGGAGGGATGCTGAACCTTCACCGAGCTGGCCGTCCCGTCCTGCGACCCGTTATCCCACAACAGGACGTCAAATGGCCCCTCGGCCGCGGTCAGTGCAAGGACATGACGCAAGCAACGGAGCGTCTGCTCGCACTGGTCGAACGACAGGATGACGACGGCAATTCCCGGCCTTGGCAATCGTCGGGGTATTTTCGGCGCAACGCTCACGGCAGTGACGGCGGCTGTACGCGGCTCTTCATGCCGGCGATGATGCCCGGAACAAGCTGCGTGGCATAGCTCAACCCGTTTGCGGCCAGTTCTGCGTCGCCCGTCAGCGTGCCGCGCTGCCAGCGCCGCAAGGCCCGCGCAAAATGCACGCCTGCCCGGAGCAGGATGAACAGGTCGCCGCGTTTCAGGTGCTTGCCGAAAAAGGCACCGTGACTTCGCGCGTAGCCGCGGTACTGAGTCAGGCGTTCCTCGAGCTCGCGCCAGCCGACATGGGCAACGACGAGGTCGGGTGCATAGACGATCGGTATCCCGGCCCGCAGCACCCGGTACGCCCACTCGCCGTCCTCGGCGAATCTCATGCAGGGATCGTCGTCGAACAGCCCGACCTTTCGCAGTACGTCGACGGCCATTCCGCAATTGCCGCCGGACAGGCGGTCGAAACTCAAGCCGGGTTTGCGTGCCACCGACACCTCCGTGCCCGACACGGTGCTGATGACACGCTCCTCGCCGGCCGCCTCCACCCTGCCCGTGAAGACCGCCTGGGGCTGCCGGTTCAGATGCGCCTCGTAGAACTCGATCCAGTGCGCATCGGGAATGCAATCGTCGTCGGTAATGACGACGAACCGCGTCGTGACCAGTTTCAAGCCTGCGTTGAGCCCTAGCGCACGTCCCCGTCCGGTGCAACGTTCGTGGTGGCTCTCGAGGCCGAGGCCACGGAGTTCCTTGACCCAGCCTGCGATCTGCACGGAAGCGCCCTGGTCCACGACGATAATTCGCGCAGGCCAGACGGTTCCGCCCAGGATGGCGACGAGGCAGTGCGCGACGATCTCGCGGCCGAGTGTCGGAATGACTATCGTCAGCTCGCAGGCCGTGGGACGCCGCCGGCGGCGGGCGGACAGAAGACCGTCGGCCCAGAAGGTTTCGACATCGCTCATCGCTGCCGTACCTCGGCCAGCAAATCCCGGTAAGCGGCGACCACACTGACATCAGAGTATTTCTGCACGGCGCGCTGACGGGCCGCTACCGTCATCGCCGCAATGTCGTCACCGCCGTCCAGCGCCTGCGTCATTGCCGCCGCCAGCGCGCCGTCGTCGCCGGGCGCCACGACCAGGGCATCGAGACCCGGCCGCACAATGTCTTTGATTCCGTCTATGCAGGTTGTGACGACCGGCAGACCAGCGGCCATGGCTTCGATAACCGAAATCCCGAATGCTTCCCGCTCGGACGGGAATACGAAGATGTCGCCGGCCTGAAGGTATTCGTGGACATTGCCCACCGAACCAGTGAACAGAACGCTGGTTTCCAGACCGCTTTGCGCTACCTGAAGCTTAAGCTCATTCTCGCAGTTCTGCAGTCCCAGGCCGCCGCTGCCCACCAGCACCAGCAGCGCATCCGGATGCCGACCGATAACGGCCGGCCATGCCCTGAGCAGCGACGGCAATCCCTTGGTCGTCACGAGCCGGCCGGTGAATATCGCAGCCTTGCGCCCGGGCGGAATGCCGAGCCTCGCGCGCAGCCTGGTCTTCTGCTCGCGCAGAACTGGCCGGAATGTCGACGAGTTAACGGAGTTGGGTATGCGGACGATGCGGTCGGGCGGGATACCGTTATCCGAGTACTCCTGTTCGACGACCGCCGAGATGGCTACGAATCGTGCGGCACCGCGCAACAGCAGATTTCGCATCCGGATGGCGGGCCTGACGGGGAAGCTGTCGTGTCGCAACCTGAACCGCGCGAGGCCAGGGTCGAAGAACCTGCCCGACAGCTCGCCCTGGCTATCGGCCTTCAGGACGCAAGGCCGGTCCAGAAGCAGATTCGCAAGCAGCGCCGGCACGCCGAGAATTCGGAAGCCGCACACCAGGATGACATCGTAACGGCCCCTGAGTCTCATCAGTTCGAGAAAAGCGGTCACGACCATGCCCCACTTCCTGAGTTGACCCGGACCCGCGGGAGCCAGGCGGCACACCGGCACTCCGCCCATGATTTCGCGAGCCGGAAGGGACTTGTCGCTGCGCCGTGTGATCAGGTGCACCACAAGCCCGGCGGCCTGCAAGCCTTCGGCCAGTGCCCGCGCCTGCGTCTCTCCACCGCCCGTCACCGGGTGGAAGGTCTCCGTCATTATGCAGACGCCGAACCCGGAGACCGTGTCCGTCATACGTCGGAACCCCGTGGCGCGCCGCGATACTTCAGCAGCATCACGAGATACTTTAACCAGTATCGCGCAATGTCGCCGGGTCCCGGGTCCTTGTAGAGCGGCCCTCCCGCGGCGGCCTGTGGCCTGAAAACGGCGGTTCCGGCATGCACGCTCCGCAGCGCCTCTATGTAGAGGTCGAGCCCCAGGCTTTCCAGTCGACGATTCATCACAGGCAGCGGCGTCAGTCCCGTCGGCAGGACCGCGTCACGCAATATGTCCCCGCGATCCAGTCCGGAGCCGATGCTCTGTATGGCAACGCCTACACTTTCCTCGCCGTTGTGCATCGCCCAGAACGTCGTCTTCTTGCCGCGATAGTGCGGCAGGCGGCCATGATGGATGCCGAGGGTTCCGGCCAGAGGGATCCGGAACAGTTCCGGACGCAGGATGGGACCGCCGTATACCGCCCCAACATCCGGCCGCAGCGCTGCAACCCGGGAAAGCACCGGCGTTGCATGCAGATCCGGGACAAAGTGAACTCGCTCGCTGATTCGCCGCAGCGTGCGGCGTCGCGCCAGTTCTGCACGTGGCGATGTCATGATTCGGGTAGCGCGACGCATGCCGCGCTGCGCGAGCAACAACGCGGCGAGCCAGCGACGACGCGTCCAGAGGTCCCGGATTATGCCCGTCACGCCAGGCGAATCCGACTCGCAGAAGACCCCCACGAGCTGCAACCCGGGCTCGGCGGCAATGCGCGCGATGAACCTGAGACAGTCGTGCTCCAGCACCGCGCCGCCGGTGAAAACGACTACCCGCAATTGCGCCTTACCGGTATTCATCGGCGTCTCATCGAGCACGGATCCAGCGCAGGAATGCCAGTGCACGGTCCTTGGGCCGCTTGCCGAAGCGCGTCGCCAGACAGGCAAGCTGGACCTGCCGCCTGTGTGAAGCAAACCCCGCCGACATCGGCCCGGCCGGATCGGCGGGGAGGAAGAATTCGGGCTCCGCGCACCGCTGTCGCAGGCTTTCTTCCGTCAGTATCGGGCGCTCCTGCCAGGGATAAAGCGCCGTCGTCTGGCTTTGATAACAGTCCAGCAGTTCACGTTTCTCTGCGGCAACCGGCGCGGTATCCACGACTATGAGCGCGGCAGGATCGAGTGCCCGCCGCACGTCACCGCCCGGCACGTAGCGAAGCCGGTGATAGACGAAGTACTCCAGCAGTCCCGGCGCTGCCGTCGTCGCCCGCAGCGTCGTCCGGGCAGCGACGTTCAGGGCAGTGTGGTCCGGATGGACGTCGTAGCGAAACGGAGCGAAGACGAACCTGGGCTTGATCGTAGCTATGGCGTTGCCGAGCGCGGTGACGAGTTCCGCCCGGCGGCCTGACAGCGCGCCGTCCGGCAGGTCGAGGAACGTAAGGTTGGACGCGGGGACGCCGATCTTCGCGGCAACCGCCAGCGCCTCGCGCCGGCGCAGGTTCCCGAGATCCGGATCCACCTGTCCCGTCCACGGAAGCAACGGCGCCGGAGACGCGGCGCCGTCGGTCGCGAACAGGCAGTAAATGTCCTTCTTGCTGGTATGCAGCAGCAGCGTGCCGCCGCAGGCCAGGGTTTCGTCATCCATGTGTGGCGCGAGGACGAGGATGCGCTCCGAGAGGACGCGGTTCGGCGAATGTGCGACCCCGCCCGGGTTGTCGCGAGCGGGGAAAGCATCGGGCCAGCGCGCCATTCCGACTTCCGTTCGACTCTTGAGCTCGGAATCTTATACCATGCCCCGGAATCCTCGCATGAGACAGGAATCCCTTCTGTGACCACGGAGTTGGCTCGCCGGGCCGTCGTTGCGTTGATCTGGCGGGGCATTGGTGTGGGCGGGGAAAAAGTCATTTTTCTCCTGAGGTTGATCATCCTGGCTCGCCTGCTGTCGCCGGAGGATTTCGGGCTCGTGGCGATTGGCATGACGGTGCTTGCCGTAGCACTCAGCCTGACCGATTTCGGTGTCGTCGCAGCGCTGATCCAGCACCCCGCAACGGACAAGCGGCATCTCGACACGGCGTGGACCATCGGCCTGATCAGAGGCATCGGCGTCACCGCGGTGCTCATCGTGTCCGCACCGTGGATAGCCGAAGCGTTTGCAGAACCGCGCGCCGCCGGTCTCATTCGGGCACTGGCAATGACAGCCGTCATACAGGCGGCTGCAAGTATCGAGGTTGCGCGACTGAATCGTGAACTGCGTTTCGGCGGACTCGCCGGGATCAGACTGTCGGCGGCGACCGCAAACACCGCCGTCGCGATCATGCTCGCCCCCGGTCATGGCGCTTGGGCACTCGTCTGGGGGGCGATCGCCGGCGCCGTGACCCAGATGATGTTCTCGTATACGGTTGCGCCCTACCGTCCCGGGTTGGCGATGTCCGACGACGCCACCGCAAGCATCGCTCGCTTCGGTCGCTGGATATTCGCGATTGGCGTTCTGGGTGTCGCTGGAGATGCGGCGCTGCGCTGGCTGATAGCAACACGCCTCGGGGTCGTGGAACTCGGCCTGTTCTTCATGGCGGTCCGACTTGCGTTCCTCCCGGGGCAACTTATCTCCGAACTGGTCAGCGAGGTAGCGTTCCCGGTGTACGCGCACCTGCACGCGGACAGGCAGAAGGCGGCGTCCACGTTCAGGGGACTGTTGATTGCAGTAGCGGCCTTGCTCGTCCCGGCTTGCCTGGTCTTCGCCTGGCTCGTGCCGGACCTGGTCGACCATGTGCTGGGAGAGCGCTGGCAGGGCGCCGCGGTCGTGATGCAGTTGCTGATCCTGAGCAGCATTGTCGGACTCCTGGGAGACGGCCTGGTCCCGGTACTCAAGGGCACCGGACATCCTGCCGGTGTTGCAGCGATGGATTCATTGCAGTTGCTGTTAATTGTCGCTATCGGCTGGCCGCTGATCGGCACCTACGGACTCGTGGGCGCAGGCATCGCCTGGTTTGCGGCGATCTCGGCATCGCAGGTTCTTGCCGCGTGGTACGCTCGCCGCCTGTTCGGCCAGCCGTTCACCGGTCTGGCTGCGCCCATGCTGACGATTGCCGCCGCCGCGGTGCTGGCTACCGTCGTTGCGGCGCTTACGAGTCACGCACTCAGCGGACTGTCCGGTGTCGCAGGCGCGGTGCTGGCATCGGCCGCTACTGCGATCATCGTGACAGCAGTCCTTGATCGGTATATGGGTCTTGGCATCCTGCAGATCATCCTGGAGCCCTTCCCGCGGCTGCGACGGTTCGCGGGCGGTCCGCAGGTCTGATCTGCCGTGCCTCTGGAGGATCACGCATGAACAAAGCGAAGAGCTGGTACCGCTCTGCCCGGCGAACGCTTATCCGGGCCACCCGTAACCCGCGGGTCGACGGCATCCAGCTTGGCGATCTGAACCGGCTGACGCCGATCAGTCGCGACTGGGGCTTCGACCGGGGTACCCCGATCGACCGTTTTTACCTCCAGCGCTTCCTGTCCGCCCGGGCAGGCGATATCCGTGGCAGGGTGCTCGAAATTGCCAACAACGACTATACGATTCGCTATGGCGGCGAGCGCGTCACGCAAAGCGATGTGCTGCATCCGGCAGCGGGTAATCCGCGAGCGACAATCGTCGCTGACCTGGCGCGGCCTGACGTGAGCCTCGAGGGCCGGTTCGACTGCATCATCTGCACCCAGACCCTGCAACTCATTTACGAAGTCAGAAAAGCCGTAACCCAGCTGCACGACTGGCTGAAACCGGGTGGCGTACTGCTTGCTTCGGTGCCCGGCATCAGCCAGATCAGCCGCGAGGACATGGAGCAGACCGGCGACTACTGGCGCTTCACCGGCGCCTCCGTGCGCTCGATGCTCAGTGCCGAGTTTGGCGAGGACGCGGTGGACATCGAGGTGCTCGGCAATGTATTCGCTGCCGTCCTATTCCTGCACGGCATTGCGGCCGAAGAATGTGACGAGGAGTGGCTGCTCGACGCCGACCCGCAGTTCCAGATGCTGATGACCGCCCGCGCGGTCAGGGCAGGATGACGATGATGCGGGTTCCCGGGCGGAAGTTCGTCAGGCGGGCATTGCGTCCGATCTCGAAGGCCCTCTTTCCCGGCGCCATCGTCATCGGCTATCACCGGGTCGCCGACAGTGAATGGGACCCGCTCGGACTCACGGTAAAGCCAGCCAATTTCGAGTCGCAGCTCGACAACCTGCAAGACCAGCGTGACGTCGTGACTGTCGGCGAACTGGCATTGCGCCATGCGGCCGGCGAACCCCTGGAACGTTACGCGGCCCTTACCTTCGACGATGGTTACGACGATTTCGCCGATACGGTAGTGCCGGTCATCGAAGCGCGCGCGGTCCCGGCGACCGTGTTCGTAACGACCGGCTCCATCGGGCAAAGCTTCTGGTGGGATGAGGTTGCCCGGCTGTTGGCACCGAACGGCGCGACCGCGCGAACGCTGCAGGTGATGCGAAACGAAGGGTGCGAGCCGTGGCTGTTTAGCGGTCTGGATCAATTGGAGAAAAGGGCCTCAACGGCACGCTTTATCTGCCACCGGCTGGCGTGCCGCAGTCAGGAGGAAATCCACTCGGTAATCGGGCAGCTGCGCGCCTGGAACGGCGCCTCCGGCACGGGGCAAGCAGGCTCTGCACCGATGAACAGCGCGCAACTCGAGTCGCTGGCGCAGCATTCGCTGGTCGAACTCGGCGCGCACACGGTGTCGCACGGATGCCTGGCGCTTCTCGGGCATGAAGCACAACGCAACGAGATTGCCCAGAGCAAAGCAGATCTGGAGGCCTTTCGAGGAGCCGCCGTAACGGTGTTCTCCTATCCGAACGGCTCATTCTCCGACACGACGCGTGAGCTGGTCGAGCAGCTTGGCTTTCGTTGCGCTTGTACCAGTATCGAGGGTGCGTTCAGCCGCCGGACGGACCCGTATCGCATCCCGCGCATATGGGCGCCCGACACCGCCGGTCCTGCGTTCGGCCGCTGGCTCGGCAACTGGTAGGCGGAGCACGCTGATGCCCGGGCCGCTGGTGTCGGTCATTATCCCGTTCCTCGATCCACGCGATGATTTCCTGCGCGACGCCGTCGCGAGTGTCGAGGCACAGTGCTATCGACCGCTCGAACTCATTTTCGTTAACGATGGATCAGCGCAATCGACCGTTGCGCTGGCGAAGCGGTTGGCGGACAGCGTCGACCTGCCGGCACGATTCATAGAGCACCCGCGTGGCGCGAACCGCGGTTGCAGCGCAACCCGAAACCTCGGCGCTTCGATGGCACGGGGGGAATACCTTGCTTTCCTCGACGCTGACGATGTGTGGGTCTCGACCAAACTTGGCGAGCAGGTGGACATCCTGCGCAGTGATGCGAAGCTTGCAATGGTATTCGGCCTGACGCGTTACTGGTACAGCTGGCAGCAAGGCGACGGTTCGCTTCCCGCCGATTTCGTGGTGAATCGAGGCGTGAAACGCCCCGTCACTATGAAGCCACCCGCTTTCGTGCCGCTCATCTTGCGAGGCAGAGTCATTGTTCCGGGTCCCAGCAACATGATGGTACGTCGCGACGCGTATGTCCGTTGCGGCGGCTTCGAGGAAACATTTCGCGGCATGTACGAGGATCAGGCCTTCCTCGTCAAGCTCGGTCTCGATCATTGCATAGCCGGAGTTCCGCGACACTGGGACGCTTACCGGCAGCATCCGGACCAGATGACTGCGCGCGCCGAACAACTCGACGCCGAGCGCCAGGCGCGTATTACTTTTTTGACCTGGGTTCGCCAATACTGCGCCGACAAGGGCATGCGCGCGCCGGAAGTGTGGGAAGCCGTCAACAAGGAGGTGTGGTTGACGGGCGCAACAGTCGCGGATTCACGAACCATCCGATTCCGGATCGCGCAACGGGTGAAAAGGTGGTGCTTGAGGTTGGAGGAGCTATTGCTTCCAGGGGCTATGAGGCAACGCCTCTGGGGCCGGCCTTCCCTGTAGGTCCGACCCGGACAGGGGCCCTGGGGAGCGAAGCATGTACAGAAGGTAGCCGCTGTCTCCTACGGCTTGCCACCCCGGCGGCAATTCCTCGACCTCGACCGGTGCGGCAATCACGGCAACCGCGCCCGTGCCGGCAAATGCCGCGATTGCGAAAGCCTGGGTATCGCGAGGCACGTTCCAGAAACGATCGGTATCGTGCCAATGGATTTCGGCAACTATTTTGAGTCTCGCAAGCCTCGCCCAGTACTCGGTAAACGAATAGCCGATGAACGCGACGTGATCGCCATTGCGCAAGCCCATCTGTAGCAGCTGATCGGCAATTCCGGCATGGTCGGCGGCATGCTGCTCGACCTCGGCTGAGGGCAGCGCTGCCCCTTCCGCAAGCGGCGTGAAGCCTGTCACCCTGCGCAGGCCGTCGAGATTGAGTACGGCGAGGTTGACCCAGACGAACAACGTCAGCAACGCCGCGGCGGCGGTCGCAAGCCTCTTTCCTGACACCTCAGCCGGGAATCGCATGCTGACGAGGAGACCGGCCCAGAACAGCGTCACGAACGGTGCGACGTAACGAGGCAGGACGTGCACCACCGAGTACATGGCGAAAGCGGCGAGCGACCACAGGACCAGTATGGCCGCGACATCGACGTTGCGAAAACTCTGCCGGAGGTTCGCTATGCCGATGACGCCTGCCAGCAGAACCACCCCGAGAAACCCGCCCTGCTCGCGCACGAATAGGTCGAAATAGGCCATCGCGCTGGTAATCAACGCCCGGGCCTGGGATCTCACGGTGATATCCGGTGCGAGGCCCGTTGTCCAGTAACCGGGGTCGTACGCCATCGGGTAGGTGCCCGCAACCGGCTCGGCAAACTCGTAGACGGGAGGTTCATCCCAAACACGCCGTGGGGGAGTCTGCGGCGTGCCGCGCAGCCGTTCGACGGCGAGCTGGAAGTCCGGGTACGGCATCTCATTGACGTGCTTCAGATAGGTGAACCGGCCGACGTCGCCCATGGTCAGTTGCCCGGCGGACCATGACAACGCACCGAGCAGCGGGCCGGCGACCAGCAGCATCGCAGCGAGCGACACGAAGAGATTTCTGGCCCGCCTGCCGGGTGAGCCTGGCATCCGCATTGCTGCCAGTGCCAGTGCGACGATGCCGAGCGGGAGCAAAGCGGCTTTAACGAGGTAGCCGAAACCAAGCAAAAGGCCGAGCACGACGAAATGCCGGCCATCGTCGGGCTCGGCTGATATCTTCAGCATCAGCCCGGCCGCCAGATACACAATTGCCGCTACAGACATATCCGGCGTCACGGACCAGACCTGGATCAGGTCAAGCGATGACCAGATGAACAGTGAATAACCGAGTGCCAGCCACACGGCCGGTGGAAACAGAACGCGCCCCTCCCGGTCGGCGCCAGCCCGATAATAGTGCAAGCTCAGGCGGGTCCAGAAAAACTCGAACGACAGAAGGGCCAGGACGTAAATGGCGAAGTTGGTAATCTGGACGGTCGGAAACTCCCACCAGATCGAAGGTTCGCTGATGCGGACGATCGCAGCGACCACCACGCCGTAAACGGGACTCCAGACTCCGTTGATTGCTGCATCCCAGTCACCGCGCAGGTAAGCATCGCCCATGTCGAGATAGTTGATGCCATCTTCGTTCATCGACTGCTGCATCACGGCCACAATGGAATGAACCGCAGCCATTCCCGCCGCGACGGTGCGCATCAGGTTGCGTAACCAGCGCGGGGCCGGACCACGGGAGGTTACACCGCTCGATCCCGGCACCACAGTCAGAAACCAGACGCGATGACGTAGAGTCCCGCGAGCATGATGCCGAGGCCAAGCCAGTAACGCAGACCGAGCGTTTCCCCGAGCAACAGCCAGCCGAGGAGGGGCACGATTGCGAAGGCCAGCGCGATGAAGGGGTAGGCTCGACTCAGAGCGAGACCATGAAGCAGGTATACCCAGAACACGGTCGCGACCCCGTAAAGCGCCAGCGCCGCGAGCATGGGGAGACTGATGAAGGAGCCGATCAGCGCCACGACTCCCTGGCCGACGGACAGGCGCTCTGCCGCCAGTTTGAACAACAGTTGCCCG
>Ga0299913_10000187_pt1 | contig 33855 bp, 35 predicted proteins | sample RVTome_9_FD_201360 | JGI IMG/M metagenome (GOLD analysis project Ga0299913, IMG submission 201360) | Soil microbial communities from uranium-contaminated site in the Upper Colorado River Basin, Wyoming, United States - RVT155D38 (version 2) ... | reverse complement strand
GGTTGCTATGTCGTCGAGGGAGTCGTACAGCGTGGCGCCAAGGCGCGGCTGATCCGTGACGGGGTTGTGATCCATGACGGGGTCATTTCGTCGCTGAAGCGGTTCAAGGACGATGTCAGGGAAGTCGCCTCCGGGTTCGAATGTGGCATGGGGTTCGAGAACTACAACGACATCAAAGAAGGCGACAGCATCGAGAACTACCTCATTCGTGAGGTAGCCCGCACCTGATGCGGGTCGCGGCCCTCAGGGTCGAGCTGCATCTGCCCAACCCGCAGTCGCTCAAGGAGAAGCGGGCGGTGCTCAGACCGCTTATCGAAGGGCTCAAACGTCTCGGGTCGTATAGCGTGGCCGAAGTCGCTCACCACGACCTATGGCAACGGGTGACCCTCGGAGTGGCGATCGCCGCCCCGGATGGGCAGAGCCTGGCCATGCAGATTTCCAAGGTCCGTAGCTACCTTGATCGTCAACTGGAGGCCGATGTGCTCGACGTGCTCATCAGGGAGCTGGAGGAACCGGAATGAGAGATCCGACCCCGCGGATGCTCAAGGTCAACTCGACTCTCCGTCAGGTGATCGCCGAGCAAGTCGAGCGGCTCAGCGACTCGCGACTGGAGATGGTCTCGATCACCGGAGTCGACACCAGCCCCGATCTGCGCCATGCCACCGTCTACATCGACGTCCTGGGGCTCGGCGACAGCTCCAAAGCCATCGAAGCCCTGCAACGAGCGTCCAAGAGGCTGCAAGGAGCGATCGCCAGCCAGGTGAGGATGAAGTTCACACCGACCCTGGACTTCGCCGTGGATCCGGGTGTGCTCGGCGGCGAGAGAATCGATGCCATCCTCCGTTCATTGGAAAGGAAAGACGAGTCGGATGATTGACCGATCCTTGCTGGATCAGGCGGGCGGGACGATTGCAGGAAGCGATGAGCTGGCTCTGGCCTGTCATGTCGGTCCCGACGGCGACGCCCTCGGCTCAATGATCGGTTTCGGCTTGGCCGCGAGGAATGCCGGCAAGAAGGTGGTGGCCAGCTTCGGATCCCCCTTCGTCGTCCCCGCCAATCTGGCGTTCCTCCCCACCGATCTCCTGGTGGCCCCAGGGGAGTTCCCCGCCTCGCCTCAGACCATGGTGGTGTTCGATGTGGGCTCGGCCGACCGCCTCGCCGAGCTCGGCTCGTCTGCCGGCAGAGCGGAACGTCTGATCGTCATCGATCATCACGTGACCAACGACGGTTTCGGCGACATAGCTGTCATCGACCCGGAAGCAGCGGCGACCAGTGTGCTCGTGGCCGACCTCCTCGAAATTCTCAACTGGCCCATGACCCCGGAGATCGCGACCTGTCTCCACACGGCCCTGGTCACCGATACCGGTCGTTTTCAGTACTCCAACACCACACCGTCGACACTGAGGCTGGCCGCGGACTTCGTGGCGGCCGGCGCCAAGCCGGCACAGATAAGCCAGAAGGTCTACGAGGAGGCTCCATTCGGCTACCTGAAGGCGGCAGGGGTGGCCTTGTCGAGGGCCAAGCTGGACCAGGAGGTGGGCATGGTGTCCGCCGTGATCACCGAAACCGAACTGGAGGAGGCGGGTGTCGACTGGGGTGACATCGACAACCTGATGGATACCCTTCGTTTGACCACGGAGGCCGATGTCGCCGTGCTGGCCAAGGTGCACCCCGACAATCGAGTCAAGCTCAGCCTTCGCTCGAGAGGAGGCACCGACGTCGGCGCCCTTGCTGCCGAGCTCGGGGGCGGGGGACATCGGCTTGCCTCGGGATTCACGTTCGAGGGCTCGGCCGACGATGCGATCGGTGAAGTGCGCAAGCGGATCGAGGCTCACCAGTGACGAAGGGATTCCTGGTCATCGACAAACCCGGTGGCATGACCTCCAGTGCCGTGGTAAAGGAGGTGCGTCGTGCCACCGGGATCAAGAAGGTCGGACATGCCGGGACTCTCGATCCGATGGCCACGGGTGTCGTGGTGGTAGCGGTAGGACCGGTGACCAGGCTGATCCGATTCATCCAGGAACAGCCCAAGGAGTACCTCGCCACCGCGAGATTCGGCGTCGCAACCGACACCCTCGACGCCGAGGGGGCCGTCCTGAGCAGCGAGCCGATGCAATTCACCCAGGACGAGCTGGCGACGGTGGCCCAACGGTTTGTGGGGACCATCCATCAGGTGCCGCCAATGGTCTCCGCCCTCAAGCACAAGGGTCGTCGTCTCTACGAGCTTGCACGCGCGGGCGAGGTGGTCGAGCGGGAGGCGCGTCCGGTGGAGATCCACGAGTTGGACATCGGGCTCGTCGGCTCAGGGCCTTACCCCGACGTCGAATTTCGAGTCGTGTGCGGGAAGGGGACCTATGTCCGATCGTTGGCCGACGATCTGGCCGCTGCTCTGGGTGGTGCGGCCCATCTCATCGCCCTGCGGCGGACCAGGAGCGGCTCGCTGAGTATCGAGACCCATGGCCTGGGCATCGACGAGCTCGACGAGTGGCATTCTCGTTTCCTGCACCCGTCCGACGCTCTCGGTGATCTGCCCGCGATCACGGTTGGTGCCGAGACGGCGCGGGGAGTTTGTCACGGTATGCGTTTTGTGGGCGGGGAGATGGTCGATGCGCCAGAGAACGCTCCGGTGCGGGTCCTCGACGAGTCGGGTGATCTGATCGCGGTCTATCGCCGTGAGGGCGATCAGGCCAGACCCGAGGTGGTGCTCGCCTCGTGAAGGTCCTGGACGGGCCATGGGTGAGCTGGCCGCCACCATCAGTGCCTACCGCGCTGACGATCGGCGTCTTCGATGGGGTCCACATCGGCCATCGCCTGATCCTGGATCGACTCCGGTCCTCTCCCTACTCGACAACAGTGCTCACCTTCGATCCTCATCCGGCCGAAGTGCTGTCGCCCGGCACCAACCCGCGGCTGATCACCACGATCGACGAGCGTCTGGTGCTGCTGGCAGGCGAGGGAGTGGCAACTGTCGGGATCCTCGACCTGGCGGAGATACGCCATCTCGACCCTTCACGGTTCGTCGCCGAAGTGCTGATGGGGAGACTGGGGGTCGGCTCGCTGATAGTGGGAAGGGACTTCCATTTCGGCAAGGATCGGGCAGGTGATGTGGCCTATCTGAGGGAAGCAGGGGGTCAACACGGGTTCGACGTCGAGGTCGTCGACTTGCTCGCGTCCGATGGCATCGTGTCGGCTACCAGGATCCGGACACTGATCGAGGCCGGCGACGTCGCGTCTGCGTCCGCCCTGCTTAGATCGCGTTACCGACTGTCGAACACCGTGATCGGCGGTGAGAAGAGGGGAAGGGCTCTCGGATTCCCGACGGCCAACCTGAGGCCTCCCCTCCGCAAGGTGATCCCCGGTCATGGCATATATGCGGCCTACGCCCATGTCGATGGGGAAGCCCACCTGGCCGCGGTCAACGTCGGGGTCCGCCCCACCTTCGGTGACAGTGAGTTGTTGGTCGAGGCATATCTCCTCGACTTCGAGGACGACCTCTATGGGCAGTTGCTGACAGTCGAGTTCGTAGAGAAACTGAGACCGGAGCTCGAGTTCGAGAATGTCGACGCACTGGTCGACCGTATCAAGGAGGATGTGGCGATCGTGCGCCGGACGCTTGCATTGCCGGTTCCCGTCACTGGAGGCGAGGGGAGATGAGCACCTTCGACGGTGGGCGCCACCCGATCCCCACCGGGATGCCGGTTGTGATCAAGGCGGGATCCTCGAGCCTGGTGTTGGAGTCCGGCGCCCTCGATCTCGAAGCCTTGCAGCGCACGGTCGACCACGTCGCTGACATTCGCGAAACCGGCCACCCCGCGCTGTTGGTGTCTTCGGGTGCCGTGGCCGCCGGATTGCCTGCTCTCGGGCTGGACCGACGGCCGAGAGATGTGCCCGGCCTGCAGGCCGCGGCTGCGGTGGGACAGGGGTTGTTGATGGAGCGTTATGCGTCCCTGTTCCAGGAACGGGGGATGGTGGTGGGTCAGGTGCTCCTGACCAAAGACCTGTTCGCCAACCGTGCCCAGTATCTCCATGCGCGCAACGCGCTGGAGCGGATGCTGTCGCTGGGGGTGGTCCCCATCGTCAACGAGAACGACGCGATCGTGGTCGACGAGATCCGTCTCGGCGACAACGATCGACTGGCGGCCATAGTGTCTCATCTCGTCTCCGCCGGCATCCTCGTGTTGCTGACCGATACCGCGGGGCTCTACACCGGCGATCCCAAGCTGATGGTCGATGTCGAGCTCCTGTCCGCCGTCCATTCGACGGACGTCGCCCTGGACCAGGTCAACGTGGGGAGGTCGGGACCGTTCGGGTCTGGAGGCGCGGCCACCAAGATCGCGGCGGCCCGGATGGCCGCATGGTCGGGGATTCCCACCGTCATCGCCGACTCGCGGGAGCAAGAGGTGGTGGCACGGGCGGTCGGCGGGGAGGAGATCGGCACCTGGGTCACACCCCACCCGGTGAAACTGCCCGCCCGCAAGTTGTGGATCGCCTTCGGCCAGGCCGCCGAGGGGGAGGTGTCGGTCGACCTCGGCGCCACCCGGGCGCTGCTCGATGACGGCAAGTCTCTGCTGGCGGTCGGTGTCACCTCGGTGGCGGGCGAGTTCGCGCCGGAGTCTGCCGTCGAGGTGATAGGTGACAACGGCGCCATCATCGGCAAGGGCCTGGTGACGATGTCAGCCGATCAGATAAGGAAGTCCGTCGGTAGGCACAGCTCTGAGGTGGGGGGCGTGGTGATCCACAGAGACGACTTCGTCCTCCTGGCCAGAGGCGGTCCCGTTGGGGATAGGCTTACGACATGATGGATTTGATCGGCCAGCGAGCACGGGCCGCCTCACAGGAGTTGTCCCAAACCACCGGTGCGACCAGAAGGCAGGCGCTGCTGGCGATGGCCCAGTCGATCGCGGAGGCCGGTCCGGCACTCCTCGAGGCAAACGCCCTGGACATGGCCCAGGCCGAATCGGAGGGAATCACCGGAGCCCTGGTGGACAGACTCCGGCTGACCGATGCAAGGATCGCCGGCATGGCTGCCGGTTTGCGCAGCGTGGCCTCGCTACCCGATCCAGTCGGGCGGGAGACCGGCGGCTGGGCCCTCTACAACGGGGTGAGACTGCACCGGGTACGGGCTCCACTCGGTGTGATTGCCGTCATCTACGAAGCCCGCCCCAACGTGACTGCCGACGCCGCCGGTCTCTGCATCATGTCGGGCAATGCCGTGATCCTCCGTGGCTCCTCTTATGCATTGCGCTCCAATCAGTCGATCACAGTTGCCCTTCGCCAGTCGCTCACCGGGGCCGGGTTGCCGGCTGACGGGGTGCAATTGCTCGACGATACGAGTCGGGAGGCGGCACGGTCTCTGATGCAGGCAACCCGATGGGTGGACCTCCTGGTGCCCCGCGGCGGTCCCGGCTTGATCGCAGCGGTCGAGGGCGATGCCACCGTTCCCACCGTGATCGATGGGGCCGGCAACTGCCACGTGTATGTCGACGCCGGTGCCGATCTCGACAAGGCTGTGGCAATCGTCGTCAACGCCAAGGTGCAGCGACCCGGGGTATGCAACGCGGCAGAGACACTGTTGGTTCACGAGGCGGTGGCCGATCGCTTTGTAGTCGAGGCGGCCAAGGCTCTGATCTCCGAAGGAGTCGAGCTCCGGGGCGATGAGCGGTCGAGAGAACTGGTTCCCGACATGGTGCCGGCGTCCGAGTCTGACTGGGCGACCGAGTACCTCGACCTGGTGATGGCGGTTCGGGTGGTACCCGACCTGGGGACTGCCATCGAACACGTGCGTCGTTTTGGGACCGGCCACACCGAAGTGATCGTCACCGAGGATCGGGTGGCTGCCGATCGGTTCGTTGCCGCTGTCGACAGCGCCGTCGTTGGGGTGAATGTCTCCACGCGATTCACCGATGGCGAGGAGTTCGGCTTCGGCGCCGAGATCGGCAACTCGACTCAGAAACTCCACGTCCGGGGACCAATGGGTCTGGAGTCCCTTACCAGCGAGCGCTACGTGCTCTATGGTGATGGCCAGGTGCGATGACGGGAGGGCAAATGGGTGTCGGGTTGTTTGCGGTTAGAAGAGGCGATCCTGCTAGAGTTCCCGGAGTTCCCCTTTATCTATTCGGGTTTTGCGCGTAATGAAGACAACCACCGAGATCGTTGCCGAGTACGGCACGCATGAGAGCGACACCGGTTCGCCGGAAGTGCAAGTCGCCCTCCTCAGTGATCGAATCAGTCATCTGACCGAGCATCTCCGCGAGCACAAGCACGACCATCACAGTCGGCGCGGGCTCCTGATGATGGTCGGCAAGCGGCGTCGTCTCCTCGATTACCTCCGCAGGGAGGACGTGGAGCGCTACCGGGCCCTGATCGCAAAGTTGGGTCTGCGACGCTGATACAATCTTCACATGGGAGTGGGTTCGCCTATTCCCCGTGTCGAGGGTCCCTGTGCCCTACAAACCAGGGGGATTCCCACCTACAGGTGAGATTCCAAGCCACACGAGCCCTACCGGTTGTCAGTGGCGATGTCTCGGCTCTCATCTGAGACATGACCACTGCCAACGGGTTGGCTCCCAATGACAAGGAGCACTTAGTGCCCGAAATCTCCGTAACGGGGACCATCGGCGGCAAAGAGTTCGTCCTGAGCACCGGCAAGCTTGCCGGTCAGGCGGACGGCGCCGTGGTCGCCCGACTCGGCGGTACCGAAATGTTGGTAACCGCCACAGCAAACAAGAAGATCCGTGAGGGAGTCGATTTCTTCCCCCTCACCGTCGACTTCGAAGAGCGCATGTACTCCGTGGGCAAGATCCCCGGATCGTTCTTCCGTCGTGAGGGCCGGCCCTCGGAGCAAGGAATCCTGACCTGTCGACTGATCGACAGGCCTCTCCGCCCCTCCTTCGCCGACGGGTATCGCAATGAGACCCACGTCGTCGTGACGACCCTGGCGGTCGACCAGATCAACCCGTTCGATGTCGTCGCCCTCAACGGCGCCTCAGCGGCTCTTGCCGTGAGCCCGATCCCGTTCGAAGGGCCGATCGGCGGAGTCCGACTCGCCCTGAAGAAAGGCGAGTGGATTCCCTTCCCGACCGAGGAGGATCTCGACGAGTCTGTCTTCGAGTTGGTGGTTGCGGGCGGCCGCAACGCCGAAGGTGGGATCGACATCATCATGGTCGAGGCCGGTTCTACGCCCAACGGGCTGCGGATGATCGCCGCTGGAGACTCTCCCTCGGACGAGGCGACCGTGGTGCAAGGTCTCGAGGATTCGAAGGCATACATCGGCCAGCTCATCGACCTTCAGAATGAGCTGATCTCACAGGTGACCAAGACCGAGATCGAATGGCCCAAGGTCGTGGATTACTCGGATGAGATCTACGCCAGGGTCGGTGCCATTGCCGAGCCGAAGCTGGCATCCGTGGTCACCATCGCCGACAAGCAGGAGCGAAACCTGGCCCAGGAGGACGCCAAAGAGGCGACCCTGGCCGAGCTCGGGCTGGCGGAGGACGATGAGGAGGGGCTGGCCCAGGCGTCACGCGCCTTCAAGTCGCTGCTCAAGGACATGATGCGTCGTCGTGTCGTGGAAGACGGAATCCGACTCGACGGAAGATCCGCGGACGAGATTCGGCCGATCAGCGTCGAAGTCGGTGTAGTGAAACGTACCCACGGCTCGGCGCTCTTCCAACGGGGCGAGACCCAGGTCTTGAACCTGACCACGTTGGGCATGCTCAGGATGGAGCAGATGCTCGATACCCTCGCTCTGGAGGACTCCAAGCGGTTCATGCATCACTACAACTTCCCGCCGTTCTCCACCGGCGAGGCCGGCTTCATGCGGGGCCCCAAGCGCCGCGAGATCGGTCACGGTGCTCTCGCCGAAAAGGCGATTCACCCGATCGTCCCCACCGAGGAAGAGTTCCCCTACGCCTTGCGTCTGGTCTCGGAGGTCCTGTCCTCCAACGGCTCGACCTCGATGGCCTCGGTCTGTGCCTCGTCGCTGTCGCTCATGGAGGCCGGGGTGCCCGTCACCGACGCGGTGGCCGGGATCGCCATGGGCCTGATCCATCGTGACGGCAAATACGTCACGCTCACCGACATCCTCGGTGCCGAGGACGCCCTCGGTGACATGGACTTCAAGGTGGCCGGGACCAAGGACGTGATCACCGCGCTCCAGCTCGACACCAAGTTGGAAGGTCTCCCCTCAGAGGTCCTGACCACGGCGCTCGATCAGGCCAGGGTCGCTCGTCTCTTCATCCTCGAGAAGATGAACGCTGTCATAGCGGAGCCACGGGAGGAGATGAACGAGTTCGCTCCACGCATCGAGTCGATCGAGATCCCCAAGGACAAGATCGGCGAGGTGATCGGGCCCAAGGGTGCCGTGATCCGCGAGCTCGAAGAGCAGACCGGTGCCAAACTCGAGATCGAGGAGACCGACGGCAAAGGCATCGTTCGCATCGCCTCAGCCGACGGTGAGGCCCTGGCTGCGGCCAAGGAGCGGGTGATGCAGATCGCTTTCCCGCCCGAGGTCGAGCTGGGCACCGAGTACGAGGGCAAGGTGGTCAACATCACCAAGTTTGGCGCATTCGTCAACATCCTCCCCGGGCGTGACGGGTTGCTTCATATATCACGTCTCGACGGTTCGAAGCGGGTCGAGAACGTCGAGGATTATCTGAGCGACGGCCAGCTGCTCAAGGTACGTGTCCGCGAGATCGATCGGGGCAAGGTGAGTCTCGAACTGGTGGAGGCGCTGGAAGGCGCCACCCTGCCCGACTCCGGCGCACCGAGCCAGGGCTCTGGTGGGCGTCGTGAGGGTGGTGGCCGCGACGGTGGTGGCCGCGACGGTGGTGGCCGCCATGGTGGCGGTGGCGGCGAGCGCGGAGGCCGCGATCGTGACCGGGGCCGAGGCGATCGTGGAGGTCGTGACCGCAACCGGGAGAGCACCGGCAACGAGCCGGCACAGCCGGCCGCCGGCGGTGAGCGTCGCCGGGTTGCCCAGAGTTTCGACGAGGTATTCGACGACAAGGGCAACAGATAGTTCCAACCGGATTCGTAGGCAAGGGACGGGGCAGGTGCCCCGTCCCTTGCCCTTTGCGGGCATACAATCCGATTGGTCATCCGCGACAGAGGTTTTGAATTGGCGGTTGTGACAAGTGGGACCGTGCAGATGCGCGGGGAGCCGGGCCCGGGAGCTCATGTGGAAGTCCAAGCGGAAGGGACGCGACTTCGACTCCTCTCCGGCGCTGATGTGGTCGGGGAGTGGGACATTGGCTCCATCGGCATCCAATCACTGAACGACGGCTTCGCGGTGAGAGCAGAAGGTGAGGAGTTCGTCCTCAGGACTGACGATGATGCTGGAATCGCCCGGGAGATCGGGATCGCCACCGCATCGCCCCGACTGGCGCGAAGCATGGCAGCCGCCCAGGATGCCGAGGCGAGCGCTCGCTCATCGGGGCTCGAGGCGAAGTCAGGCATCGGTTCGATCGTGTTTGCGCTCGCCGGGGTGCTGGTGCTCTCCGGTGGCTTCTTCCTCAGGGAGGACCCGACACTCAGCGCGGCGAATCGGACCACGGTCGAGGGCCTCCAGGCAGGTGGCAGATTCTGGTTCGCCTTCGTCCTCGGTGGCTTGATCATGATCGGAGTCGCTTTTGTGCTGGCTCTGGGCACCCGGTGGGCCAGATTCGCGGCCGTCATGGCAATGGTGGGGCTGGTCCTGCTCTTCGGGCTCGCCGCCCAGGGCGCGGCTCCGGAGACGGGCTCGCTGCTGGCGTACGGGTTCATCGCTGGCGGCATCGTCGTCGGTGTGGCCGTGCTCTTCGCCGGCAGTCTCGGCGAAGACGACTAGCACCAGCACCAGACCACTAGCCACTGGAAGATCGGTAACTTCGCGATGTGCCGGAGTTGCCCGACATCGTGGTTTACCTCGAGGCTCTCGAGAGACGTGTCTTGGGGGAGACGGTCCGTGGTGTCCGAATCGCTTCTCCTTCGGTTCTGCGCACCTACGACCCGCCCTACGACGAGCCGGTCGGATCCCGAGTCAACTCTTTGCAGCGGGTCGGAAAGAGAATCGTCTTCGGGCTCGACCACGACTTGTTCATGGTCATCCATCTCATGGTGGCGGGTCGTCTCCGCTGGGAGCCGCCGGGGAAGCCAATCCCGAAAAAGGTTGGTCTCGCCGCGATCGACTTCGATCCCGGCTCGCTGATACTCACCGAGCAGGGCACGAAGAAGCGCGCCGGTATCTGGTTGACCAGGGGCCGGGATGGGGTGGCGGAGCTCGACCGTGGGGGAATCGAGCCGCTCGAGATCGACGCCGAGGGCTTTGCCGCTGCTTTGAGGAAGGAGAATCGGACTCTGAAGAGAGCTTTGACCGACCCCCGGATCTTCTCCGGCATCGGGAATGCATACTCGGACGAGATTTTGTGGAGTGCCCGACTGTCACCCGTGAAGAGGACCTCACAGATGACCGACGTCGAGGTCGAGCGGCTGCACCGTGCGGTGGTCGAATCGCTGAACGACTGGACCCAGAGGCTTCGTGACGAAGTGGGAGAGGACTGGCCGACCAAGGTGACCGCCTTCCGGGACGACATGGCGGTTCACGGCAAGTTCGGTGTGCCCTGCCCTCGATGCGGGTCGAAGGTGCAACGCATCGTGTACGCAAGTAACGAGACGAATTACTGCGCGACCTGCCAGACGGAGGGAAAGCTTCTCGCCGACCGCTCGCTCTCTCGTCTCCTCAAGGACGACTGGCCTCGGACGTTGGAGGAGTTGGAAGAAGGGACCGTCTGAGCGCAGCTGTTGTCCCCCCTTTGTGAAGAAGGGACCGTCTGAGCGCAGCTGTTGTCCACCCTTCGTGAAGGGGGGACCGTCTGAGCGCAGCGAAGACGAGGGGGGTTCGCCCCGCCCCCCCGGCGCAGGGGGTCAACCTTTGTGTATCGAACATATGTTCGATATGATGGAGTGCCCGACCGCGGAGTCAGCTTGGGCATCGGAACAGTCGCATCTCTTCTCGATCAGGAGAGGCGAGAAGAGGGCTATCTCCATCTCCAGCCAGGTCGGGTCACCGAGTTGCTCGGTGTTCCCGGGACCGGGCTGACCCGTCTCGGTTTGAGACTCCTGGCCACACCATCACTGACCGGGCCCGTGGTGGCCCTGGATACCCGGAGGTGGATTTCGCCAGAGGCGGCCTGGGAGACGGGTGTGATCCCGGAGAACCTGATCATCGTGCGCTGCGATCAGCCTCAGATCTGGTCCAAGGTCACTGCCGCCTTGCTCGAAGGAGTCCGTGCCCTCTACGCCGAGGTGCCGGTGGGGGCGAAAGAGCAGGACCTTCGTCGTCTGGCTGCACTGGCGAGAGCCAGGAAAGTGGCGGTGGCGATGCGGCCAATGGGAAATGGCCTGCCCTCCGGGGTAGCGCATCTCCGGCTGAGAGCCCTCGGTGTCACCTGGGAGGGGGCCGACCAGGGCCATGGTCAGTTACGAAAAAGACGTCTGGTGCTGGAGGCGTCAGGGAAAGGCGCGGCCGGGGTGACCCGGCGATTCGAGGTGGAGGATGAAGGTTCGCACGTTGTGCGTGTGGTTTCCCATGTGGTCCCTGGGGAGGCCAGACGCGCCGTCGGATGATCCGTTGCTGATCGTCGACGACCGTGTCACCGGGGCGACCAAAGATGTTCTGGCTGCAGGGGTGGCTCTTGGCATGCCCCGACGCGAAGCAGAGGCAATGGCACCTTTCGCCACGGTCCTGATTCGTGACCAGGGAGAAGAGTCCAGACGCTTCGAGCCCGTGGTCGAGGCCATCGAGGCTCTGATTCCCCGGGTGGAAGTGGTCTCACCCGGTCTGGTGTTCGTCCCGATCTCCGGGGCTGTCCGCTTCTACGGGGGCGAGGTCGTCCTGGCCGAGCTGGTGGAAAAGGAGATGGCCAGGTTGGTTGGCCAGGTTCGGTGTGGGCTGGCTCTGGTCGGGGTAGCCGACGGGCCCTTTGCCGCCAGATGGGCTGCAATAACCGCCGATGCCGGTCGGCCCAACATCGTGGACGACACTATTGGGTTCATCTCCCGCCTCGACCTTGCTGCGCTCAGGGAGAGCCTCAACGCAGACGAGTTGATCGACACGTTCCGCTGGCTCGGAGTGTCCACACTGGGGGACCTGGCCCGCCTGCCCCGGGAGGCCCTGGCTACCCGGTTCGGGAACCCCGGTCTGCTTGCCCACCGGTTGGCCAGCGGTGAGGACCGATTGGTCGATTCCCGGGAGATCCCGGCCGATCTAGCGGTAGACGCCAGTTTCGAAGAGCCCCTGGAGAGCCTCGATGCCGTGGCCTTTGCCGCGCGGGCTCTGGCCGAGCGTCTCCTCAGAGGCTTGAGGGCGGCCGGGGTGGCGCCACATCGGGTCTCGATACTGGCCGAGGCGGCCGAAGGCGCCCCGAGGGAGCGGATCTGGCGGTCAGCCGACCCTTTCACCGAGAAGGCGCTCTCCGACCGGGTGTGGTGGCAGTTGAGGGCATGGGTGGAGGCAGGTGGAGTGCCAGGCGGGATATCACGGTTGCGCATCGCACCCGCAGATCTGTCGGATGAGGGGAGACAGCTCGGGCTGCTCCAGGACGAGACGTCGATAGTCGAGGCGGAGCGGGCTCTTGCCAGAGCCCAAGCCCTACTCGGCCCCGAAGGTGTGCTCCAGGGCCGGGCGCAAGGGGGACGGATGCCACAAGAACGGGTGGCATGGTCACGCTGGGGTGAGCCGTCAGTCGAAGAGGAGCGTGAGTCTTCGGCACCCTGGCCCGGGACCACCCCATCACCCAGCCCGGCGTTGGTACCTCCCAGATTGCAGCCCTTGGAGGTGGAGTGGGACGGTGGCATGCCGACCAGGCTCCGGCTCGGCACCAGATGGGAGCCGGTGCTCACCTGGAGCGGGCCATGGCGGCTCAGCGGCCGCTGGTGGGCAGGGGAGCAGGATGCCGATCGTTATCAATTGGTCACCTCAGTGGGTGCGTTTCTCTGTGTTGTCTCAGAAGGCAGGGCATTCCTTGCCGGCGTCTACGACTGATCGGGACGATAGGGACACTCCGGGCTCCTGGTTATCGTCCCCCGGTGCGCGACAACCCTTCGTTTCGACAGGGGATCAGGGACTCGATTCTCATATTCGTCGCCGTCGCCGGATTTGGCACGGCGTACGGAGTCCTCGCCATCGAGGCCGGGCTGACCCGGGTCGTGGCAGTGCTGTCGTCGGTGATCATCGTCTCCGGTGCGGCGCAATTCGCCATGGTCGGTCTTCTCGGCGCGGGCGCTATCCCCGTATTGTTGGCAGCCACGGGTCTCGGTCTTCGCCATCTCCCCATGTCGGCCACGCTCGCCGACCTGATCGGTCCCCAGCCCCTGCTGACCAGGCTCCGGCTCGCCTTCATACTCGTCGACGAGACGTTCGGGATGACACTTCGGGCTGCGGGAAGAGGGGTCGACGACCTGGTCGCTTACAAGAGCGCCGCCGACCTGATGCTCTACTCCGGTTTCGTCGGTGGCACTCTCATCGGAGCCCGGTTCGGATCCTCGATCGACCCGGAGAAAGTCGGCGTGGGAGTCCTGTTCGGTCTGCTGTTTCTCGGACTGTCCGCGCCACTGATCCATCGCCCCAGGGACTGGGTGGTGGCCGTGGCCGCGGTTGTGGCCACCTTGATCGCCACCCTGACCGTGCCCCCTGCCTGGCAGGTCACCATTGCCGCGACCGCCGCATCCATCGTCGGGTTGTTGGCCGGTGAGTGATGTTCTGTTGATCGTGGGGGTGGCCGCCATCACCTACACAACTCGGGTCGTGTTCCTAATCAGGCCGCGTGCCGTGCCCGGGGGTCTGCTGGGGCGCTTTCTCAACGTCTTTCCGCTCGCGTTGTTCGTCGCCATCGCCACCAGCAGTCTCGCCGCCCCGGAGGGGACACCGGCGGTGACCCCGGCCCTGGCCGGAGCCTTGGGCGGGGTGATCGGAGGAGCCGCGTTTCGACGCTCCCTGTGGGGTGTGCTCGCGATCGGGGCGGGCTTCTTCTATCTTGCCCGTGCCCTCAGCGGATGACCACCAGAAGACTCACGACCAAAGGCCGTTAGCCCCTAGGCCTGTCATCGTCGGCGCCAGACACTCGCGTCATGGTCAGTCGAAGGACTGTGGCTGTGATGTCCGGTCTCGTCCTGCTGGTGGCCGCATGCGGGGAGCCAAACGAGACGGGGGGACAGGCCCCGGATGTCATGCAAGTCGTGGTCGACGGTGATTTCGGGCCGGACGACATGATGGCGGTGCTTTACCTGGTTCAGCAGCCGCAGGTGAACATCAGGGCCGTGACAGTTGTCGGGACCGGGTTGGCCCACTAGGGGCGGGCAGGTGTCGATGGGCTGGCTGACCTGTTGGGTCTTAGCCCTGCCGATGGCGAAGTCGGTTCAGATGCCGTGCAGCTGATCGTCGACTCGGTCCTGTCATCACCCGACCCGGTGCATCTCCTGGCCCTCGGCCCGCTGACCAATGTCGCCCGTGCCCTGGCATTGGAGCCCGACATCGGTGCCCGGATCGCCAGCATCACCATCATGGGTGGGGCGGTCGACGTGAATGGCTCGGTGTCGCCCGGTTATGCGGCCGAGTGGAACCTGTGGGTCGATCCGGCCGCGGCGAACGCGGTGCTGGCCTCAGGGGTCGACATCACCCTGGTCCCATTGGATGCAACCAACGACGTTCCGGCAACCAGGTTCTTCGTCGAGTCCCTGGAAGAGCACAGCGTCACCTCGGAAGCGAATCTCGTCTACGACTACTTCGCTGCCAGTCCGCAGAACCTCGATGGCGGCAGCTATTTCTTCTGGGACCCTTTGGCGGCGGTGGTCATGGTCGAACCTGATGCGGTCGATATGGAACAGAGGACGGTGGCCGTCCTCGATGGCCCGGGCGGGCGGCAAGGGGCTGTGATCGAAACATCGGATGGTGTTGAGGTCACGGTGGCCACTTCGGCCGATCGCAGACGATTCGAGGAGGTCTTTCTCTCCGGTCTCAATGGTGGTGATCCGGTCACGATCGAGATCCCGAAGCCGGACCTGACGGTGACCTTCACCGGTGACGGCTGCGTCTTCGAGGGCTCCACGACATACCAGGGGACCGAGGAGACGACCCGAGTTGTGGTCCGGATCGTCAACGACAGCGAGAAACCGGTCGAGCTTGCGTCAGGTCTCCATGAGGGTGTCTCATGGGAGGAGCTCGAGGAGTACGTGGCTGACATCGACTCGGTGACCGAGCCGCCGTCGTTCTGGGAGCAGACCGGGGCCCCTGACACTTCTTGGCGCATCGACCACCGGCGGGCAGACGACTGCGGCGCTCGACCTCGTCCCGGGACGGCACGCCCTGGTTTGTCTGAGCGCGGATGATCGCATCTCACTTGCAGCCGAGTTGGAAGTGGGTCTCCCTCAGGGCTGAGCGCGTTACGTCGAGTCGCGCTCTCAGCGGATTGCCCGGTTGGCGCTTTCTGCGGCCGCCTTCTTCTCCTTCTTCGATTGGCGCTTTTGCTTCAGGTCCTTGGCGGCGACCTTCTTCACGCTCTTGCCGCCCTTGTCCTTGTTGGCCATCACGGTGCCTCTCTCTGGGCTGGGATCGTTGACGATCCACACTCAGTCTGTCATTTCACGCGCTCTATCACGATAGGTGGAGCGCTGCCGGGTTGAGGCGAGATCTCAAACCCCACTCACCGCGCCGCCCATCTCGAGCACGCGGGTCGAGATGACCTCTCTGACCTGGTCGCGCAGGTCACCCGTATCGGAATGGCTCAGGCCTTCCGTTTCGATGGGCTTGTCCAGGATCACCTTGATCCGGCCGCCCCGGATCAATCGCCTGCCCGGTGGCCAGGCTTCGTAGGAGCCGTACAAGGACAGGGGGAGCACGGGCAGCTGGGCAGAGATGGCCATGGTGAAGGCACCCTTCTTGAACGGCTTCATGACCCCATTACGGGGACGGGTCCCCTCGGCGTAGATGATCAGGCTCCGCCCTTTGTCGATCAGCTCCTTCGACTGCCGGTTGACCTCAGCGTGGACTGCACCCCTGGCTTCGCGGTCGACTTCGATGATCCCCACCGTTCTCATCCCGTGGGCGAATATCGGGATACGGAACAACTCCTTCTTGGCAAGAAACCGGATTGGAAGCGGCACCGCGAGGAGACACGCCATTATGTCGAATGCCGACAGGTGATTGGCCACGACCACATACGACCGGTCGGGGTCGATGTTCTCCCGACCGTCGACTTCGAGTCGAGTCCCGGACGTGATCAGCCAGATTCGACACCAGCCCCGAATGATGCGCTCGATGGCAGGCGATGTGTTGTTGAAGAATGCGATCACCACGATCACGGCGACGGAGACGATGGTGGCGACCACGCCCGCGACAACCGTGAGAACAGTTCTCGGGATGTCGATCACCCAACGCATCCAGCGACGTTAGTTAGCGCCCTTTAGCCTTGTCCGACATGGGCAAAGCTTCTCTTCGCCTCTCGATGCGCTCCCTTGGCCCGATCGGGTCGGATGTGAGCGAGCAGATCGGCAACGGTCTCTTCCAGTGGCTGTCACCACGGCTGCCGGGCACGATATCGGCCTTCTTGCCGATGACGGGTGAAGTGGATCTTCAGCCGCTGATGAGGCGTCTGCCGGGTTGGCGCTGGGTGTTGCCCCGGGTCGAGCCGGATCGTTCGCTCACCTTTCGCGACGCCGGGTTGCCCAGGGAGACTCATCCGTTTGGCATGGACCAACCGGTCGGCTCAGGGCCGGTCATCTCGATCCACGAGATCGACGTGTTCCTGGTCCCTGGCCTTGCCTTCGATCTCGGAGGCGGTCGGCTCGGGAACGGTGCCGGGCACTACGACAGGATTCTGAGCGAGGCCCGTCACGACGCCGAGAGCATCGGGATCGCACCGGCCGCGCGGATGGTCGAGACAGTGCCTACTGACCCTCACGACGTTCGGGTCGGCTGGCTCGCCACCGAGAGTGGAGTGATCAGCTGCTCGCCCAGTGCGTGACGCGGTCCATCGACAGGAATAGGGCGGGGCCGGTCGGAGGCGCATCCCGGTACTGGTGGTACTTGGCAGCGAGGACGGCGCGTGCCGTTTCCCATCGACCTCCCTCGCTCTCGACTATCACCCTGCCATCGACTCTCACCCACCACAGTGCCGACCAGTCTTCGTCGTACCCGTCCACCAGGAGGCACGCCTCGGGGGTTGCCTCCACGTTCCGCAATCGCTGCAGGTTTTGGGTCGTCTTTGGCTTGTGGTCGATCATGTGAACCACGGTGCCATCGGTCACGGCAAAGGTGACCGCCACCACATGTGGGCGGCCGTCAGGCACGACCGAGGCAAATCTGCCGACACGTGCCCCGTCGAGCCGGTCGAGCGCCTCAGCCCGATCCATGCGCCATGGCGAGGAGCGGCTCGATCGTCCGCCAAGTCAGATTCGCCCAGCGCTCGTGCCCGGCCGCGCTGACGTGGAACAGGTCGGGCGACCACAGACTCCGATCCCGATACCAGATATCCGGGTTATCGGATCGGTGGTCGATGACGTGCGCCCCGTACCTGGCCGCCACCATCTCATGTACACGATTGAATCGAGCCGAGCGTCTGGACATCATGTTGCGCAACGGTGGGTGGAGCCGCGGGATGGTGCCAAGGTCGCCCACTCCGCTCATGATCACCAATGCGCCCGTGTCAGCCAGGGCTGCGATGAGCTCGTCGAGTTGGCTTTCGAAGGCTCTCAAGCTCACGCCCCTGATCGCGTCGTTGGCACCAACCGAGACGAGCACCAGATCGGGGCCGAACGCCAGGGTGTGATCCAGCTGGTTGTCGATCAGATCGGCCGCTTTCGACCCACCGACCGCGTACGACTGCAATGTCACATGACGGGTCTCGGCCAACTGGCTGCACACTCGGGACACCCAGATCTCCTCGGGGCCGGCCACTCCCGGAGCGGTCACCGAGGAGTCACCGATGACTGCTACCCGTATCGGTGGGAGATGTGGCTCTCCGAATGCCCCCGACGGGTCGAATTCGGCGAACCGGGGAGTAGGTCGAAGCATTGCATAGGCCGCCTCGGCTCCGATGATGACGGCGCCGGCGGCGACTCCACGTTTCAGCAGTCGGGGAACCATCGGTCCACTCTGCAAGGTTGGCTCGTCAGGAGCCGGTTGCGTCCTGAATTCGTGCCTTGAGCCCGTATCTTCCGTCACGACCGGTGAGGTCGACTACGGCTCCTGCGGCGTCGGAGAATGCGGATGGGTCGTCGGGAAAGAACTCGAAGTTGTCGCCCTCGATCTCAAAGGCAAACCGGTAGATCGAGGTGCGCATGATGTCCATGTTTGTCAACCGCCACGACCCCATGTGCCGTTTCCCCGCGACGATACGAAGCCGGTCATCGTCGATTTCCACGGTCACGACAGTGGGCTCCAGTTTTGGACCCTGCAAACGCCCTAAGTAATAAGCCATCCCACAAGTCAATGTAGTCGTTCCGTCCGATAGTGAACAGAGGGAATTCGCCCAAACGGGGGTTACAGTTTGAGCTAGTCCATCGGAAGGGATGCATGACGGACGCGTCCGCCACATCGCAGCCAAGTCTCGACAACAAGGTCCGATTCGTCACTGCAACCACCCTCTTCGACGGTCATGACGCCTCGATCAACATCTTTCGCCGCATCCTTCAGGCCTCAGGTGCCGAAGTCATACATCTCGGGCACAACCGAACCGGGCTCGACATCGTTGAGACCGCCATCGAGGAGGATGCTCACGCGATTGCAGTGACGTCCTATCAGGGTGGTCACCTGGAGTTCTATCGGTACCTGCGTGACCTTCTCGTTGAGAGGGATGCAACCCACATCAGGCTGTTCGGCGGGGGTGGAGGCACCATCCTCCCGACCGAAGGCCAGGAGCTCATGGATTACGGCATCACCAGGATCTACTCACCTGATGATGGGCGCGAGTTGGGGATGCAGGGAATGGTCGCCGACATGCTGACCCGGTCCGATTTCGCCACGGGGGAGCTCGAGGACGACTTCGACCTCGACGAGCTCGGAGCCGAGAACACGAAGTTGGTTGCAAGGCTGATCTCGGCCGCCGAGAACTACGCCGAGAAATACCCCGATGTCTTCGAGCGGGTGGAGAAGAAGGCAAATAGCACGACGACACCGATCGTGGGGGTGACCGGGACCGGAGGCTCGGGCAAGTCGAGCCTGGTCGATGAGATGGTCCGGCGACTGCTGATGGACTTCGCGGACCTGAGGGTTGCGGTCATATCTGTCGACCCTTCGAAACGACGCTCCGGCGGCGCCCTTCTCGGTGATCGGATACGGATGAACTCGTTGCCCCATCCTCGGGCCTACATGCGTTCGATCGCCACCCGGCAAGCCAATCTCGCCCTCTCGCCTCACATCCCTCATGCGTTGAACGTGGTGAGGGCCGCAGGGTTCGACCTGGTCATCCTGGAGACATCGGGTATCGGCCAGTCCGACACCGAAATCGTCGACTTCTCAGACATATCGGTCTACGTGATGACTCCTGAGTACGGAGCGGCCACACAACTCGAGAAGATCGACATGTTGGACTTTGCCGATCTGGTAGCCATCAACAAGGCGGACAAAGAGGGCGCCCTCGACGCATTGCGGGATGTGCGCAAGCAGTACAAGCGAAACGCGATGGTGTTCGAGGCCGACGACGATTCGCTGCCCATTCATCTCACGGTCGCCTCCGATTTCAACGACCCGGGCACCAACCGCTTCTACCAGGCGCTGGTAGCTGCGTTGTCCGAGCACGGTCTCGAGTTGGAGTCGACCCTCGACCTGCCCGTCAGTGACGAGGCCAAACAACACGTGGTGCCGCCCGAGCGGACCCGATACCTCGCCGAGATCACGGAGAAGATCCGCGAGTACGACTCGTGGGCGGCCACTCAGTCCGATATCGCCGACGCGCTCTACAGGCTTGAAGGAGCAGGTGAGACCGGGGCGGAAGTGGCAGAGATGGTGGCCGAGACCTACGAGAGGCTGGATCCCGAGAATCGTCGTCTTCTCGAGCGTTGGGAGGCGATGATCGCCGAATACTCGGGAGAGGAGTTCATCTACCTCGTGCGAGGCAAAGAGGTCAGGGTGCCTCTCCGCCAGGAGACCCTCAGCCACACCCCGATCCCCAAGGTTGCCCTTCCCCGCTATCGGTCCTGGGGGGATCGTCTGCAATGGCTCCTCCAGGAAAACGTGCCCGGAGAGTTTCCCTTCGCTGCCGGCGTCTACCCGTTCAGGCGGGCCCTGGAGGACCCGGCACGGATGTTCGCGGGTGAGGGCCCACCCGAGCAGACCAATCGGCGATTCCATTACCTCGCCGCCGGCCAGCCGGCGATACGTCTTTCGACGGCCTTCGACTCGGTGACGCTGTACGGGGAGGATCCCCACGAGCGCCCCGACGTCTATGGCAAGGTGGGCAACTCCGGCGTGTCGATCGCCACGCTGGACGACGCCAAGAAGCTGTACTCGGGCTTCGACCTGACCGACCCCGCCACCTCGGTATCGATGACCATCAACGGTCCCGCCCCGATGATCCTGGCCTTCTTCATGAATGCCGCCATCGACCAGGCGTGCGAGACCCATATCTCCAACAACGGGTTGTGGGATGAGGTGGATGCCAGAGTCGACGAGATCCTCGGCGACGGGGCCCGGCCTCAGTATTGGGGTGATCTCCCCCCTGCCAGCGACGGGCTAGGTCTTCGGCTTCTCGGCGTCACCGGCGACCAGGTCCTGCCGGCCGACGTCTATGCAGAAATCCGCGCCGAGACCGTGTCGCGTGTCAGGGGCACCGTCCAGGCCGACATCCTCAAGGAGGATCAGGCTCAGAACACCTGCATCTTCTCCACCGAGTTCGCCTTGCGGATGATGGGAGACATCCAGGAGTGGTTCGTCGACAACGACGTGAGGAACTTCTACTCGGTCTCGATCAGCGGCTATCACATGGCCGAGGCGGGAGCCAACCCGATCACCCAACTCGCATTCACCCTGGCCAACGGATTCACCTACATCGAGAATTACCTGGCACGGGGGATGGACATCGACGCCTTCGCTCCCAACCTCTCCTTCTTCTTCTCCAACGGGGTGGACGCCGAGTACGCAGTCATCGGGCGGGTGGCACGCAAGATCTGGGCCAAGGCGATCAAGCACAAGTACGGGGGCAACGACCGGTCCCAGAAGCTGAAGTACCACGTTCAGACGTCGGGCCGATCACTTCACGCCCAGGAGATCAGCTTCAACGACATCCGGACCACGCTTCAGGCGCTCTACGCCATCTACGACAACACCAACAGCCTTCACACCAATGCCTATGACGAGGCGATCACCACTCCCACCGAGGAGTCGGTGCGACGTGCCCTGGCCATCCAACTGATCATCAACCAGGAATTGGGCCTCTCCAAGAACGAGAATCCCCTTCAGGGCAGCTTCATCGTCGAAGAGCTCACCGATCTGGTAGAAGAGGCGGTGCTCACCGAGTTCGAGCGAATCAACAGCAGAGGGGGAGTGTTGGGGGCGATGGAACGGCAGTATCAGCGGACCAAGATCCAGGAAGAGTCCCTCTATTACGAGCAGCAGAAGGAGTCCGGCGCCTACCCGGTGGTCGGTGTCAACACGTTCATCTCGAAGACCGGCTCACCGTTCGTCGTTCCCGAGGAGCTGATCCGGTCCACCGACGCGGAGAAGGACCGTCAGATCAACAACGTGCGCGCCTTCCAGGAGCGCAATCGCCAGGCAGCCGAGAAATCGTTGGCCTCACTTCAGGAGGCGGCGATCGCCGGCGAGAACGTGTTTGCCCAACTGATGGAGACAGCCAAGGTCGCCTCGCTGGGACAGATGAGCAATGCCCTTTACCGGGTCGGCGGCCAGTATCGCCGCAACATGTGAACCTCAGCTCGGATATTGCAGGGTGATGTCGCCGTTCGAGGTGCGCAAGTCGATGGTCTGCCCGGCATCCGGATCGGATCTGATCCCGTTGTCGACCACGCCATTGGATGTCGAGGTGATCACGGCATAGGGAGGTGAGTCGTCGGGAAGGGTCACTTCGATCTCGCCGTTGCTGGTCGATACCTCTACCGACGTCGGCGATCGAGTGAAATGCAGCGTCACCCGACCGTTGCTGGTCGATACCTCCAGGTCCGTGGAGAGCAGGCCTGTCCCTGTGATCGCACCGTTGGAAGTCCGGGCCGACACATTGGAGGCAACACCTTCGAGCTCGATGACGCCGTTGCTGGTGGTCACGTCGACCTCTCCCTCCAGACCCTCGATGGTGATCGAGCCATTGGTGGTGCTACCGGAGACGGTGGTGCCGACGGGCACCGAGATGTGGTGCTCGCTCCGGCAGCCAAAGCCGAGGATGAAGCGGCAACGCTCGCTCAAGGTCAAGGTGTTGTCCCTCTGCTCCGCGCTGGTGCTCGCTCCGAACAGCCCGGTGGTGTAGCGGATCTCCACGACCACCTCATCGGCATCGCCCGCCGTCACCACCACCGGCCCATTGCGCAGATCGAGCACCAAATCGGCCACACCCGTGTAGGTGTCGGTCGCCTCTTCCATGTTGGCGCTGCTGAAGACCCTGAGCAGAGCCGTGACACCGATCACCAGGATCACAACTCCGATGACGATCCGGATGATGGTTCCGGTCCCGGTTCCGTCAGTCCGACTGGTGGTCATCTGCGGTCAGATTAGATGGGATGGCGGCCGGGACCGGGCCGGGCCGATCATTGCCCGATCCGGTATTGCGCCGCTCGAGCGTGAGCCTCGAGGCCTTCGAGCCGGGCAAGGTGCTCCGTGTCCTCCACCAATGCCCCGGGATCGTCGAGCCGGGACCAGGTGGGGGAGCGGAGAAAGGTCAGGACCGACAACCCGGACTGAAATCTGGCACCGCCACCGGTCGGGAGCACATGGTTGGGGCCTACGCCGTAGTCGGCAAATGTCTCCGCGCTGCTTCTGCCGACGAAGACCGATCCATATGAGGCCAGCGACCCGACCAGATCGTCAGGGTCTTCGACGTGGAGAGCAAGGTGCTCGGGTGCGATCTGATCCGAGACCCGAGCCGCATCGGCGAGCGAGTCGACGACGAGGGCAAAGCCATTCTCGAGAGCCGCGCTCGCCGTCGCTGAGGTGGGGAGATCGGAGAGCTGGCCGGTGATCGCGTCTTCCACCTGCTCGAGAACGAGCTGGCTGGTCGTGATCAGCATCGGCACCGCCTCCGTGTCGTGCTCGGCCTGCGCCAACAGGTCGGCAGCGACGAGGATCGGGTTTGCCTGGTCGTCGGCGATGACCAGGATCTCACTGGGGCCTGCCAGCCCGTCGATCCCGACTTCCCCGTAGAGGTGCTTCTTGGCCGCAGTCACCCACAAGTTGCCCGGCCCGACGATCAGGTCGCATGCCGGCGACACCGTTCCGAAGGCGAGGGCGGCGATTGCTTGGGCACCGCCAACCGCCAACAGACCGTCGGCTCCGGCCGTGGCGGCGGCGGCGAGGGTGACCGGTGTCGGACGGGGGGAGGCGGCCCACACCGTGTCGACACCGCTAACCCGAGCCGGGATAACCGTCATCAGCAACGATGAGGGCAGCGGGTGCCTCCCCCCGGGGCCATAGGCCCCGGCCGACGAGACCGGAATCCAGCGGTGCCCTGCCCGACCACCGGTCACGCTCACCTCGAGATCGACGAGTGTCTTTCTCTGCTCCGCGGCGAAAAACCTGATACGCCCGGCCACCCTTGCCAGCAGATGACGCTGTTCCTCTGAGACCGCCTCCAACGCTCGGTCGAGGTCCGGGCGTTCCAGCACGATTGGGTCGCCAGGGGATAGATCGCCGAGTCGCTCACTGTGGGAGCGAAGCGCTGATTCCCCCCGATCACGCACATCCTCTACGATCTCGGCGGTGGCGGCGAGGATCCCGGGCTCGATGGGACGGCGACGAGCCGTTGGCGGCTCTGTCAGCTCCCTCAGCCATCGCCTCACGTTGACGTCTCCTTCGACTCCATCGGACGACGGGTAAGTCGCTTCTCGCGGCGATCGAGCTCCGTCTCCACCTGCCCGACCGACACCCCGGATGCCGAGGTCTTCACCAGGAGGAAATAGAGGAGGTCGGCGGCTTCTTCGATCACCTGATCGGTGCTGTGGGCGGCACTGAGCTCGTTGGCCTCCTCGCGAATTTTGGCTGCCAGCAGATCAGGGTCGTGCCAGAGCTTGCGGGTATTGGACTCCGGGTCGTCGGAGGCGGCGACCTCCAAGAGTCTGCGCTCCAGTCTTCCGATCCCGCGATCGGCGCCCCAGCAGCTGCGGGTGCCGGTGTGACAGAAACCAGGGCCGTGCTGTCGCACCGTGAAGCGCAAGGCATCCCGGTCGCAGTCGAGATCGACGCCGAGCAACTCTTGAGTCGCTCCCGACGTCATGCCTTTGACCCACATGCCACGGGAGCGGCTCTGGTAGACGCCTTTCCGCTCATCCAGGGCTCGGGCCAGGCTCTCAATTCCCGAGTAGACCAGGCCCAGCGCAGCTCCCCTCTCGTCCACGACAACGGTGGGCCAGAGCCCATCGGTGCGATCCGAGCGAAGCATGGCGCCGATCGCCTCTCCAAGCCGCAATTCGCCGGTGTACAGGGCCATGCCAACCTGAGCGTCGGCTCCCATCTCGTCGAGGGAGGCCACTTCTCCGGCCGTGGTCACACCGCCGGCGATGGTGACTCTGGCCACGCCTGCTGCCTCTACCACCTCGCCGGCACGCTCCAGGTCCGTTCCCTGAAGACGTCCCTCCCTCTCGACGAAGGTCACGAGAAAGCCTCCGCAGAGATCCCTGAGCTCCTCCAACCGACTCAGGAGGGCGGACCCGGTGGACTGGCGCCAGCCGTGACTGAGAACCTCGCCGTCTCGAGAGTCGAGAGCGACGATGACCCTTTCGGAGGGAAGGGACGACAAGAGCTCGGGCGAGGCTGCGGTTCCGATGATGACTTTCTCCGCCCCGATGTCGAGCCATTCGATTGCGGCGGCTGTGCTGCGGATGCCTCCACCGACCCTGACCCGCCCCCGGCGGCACATCTCGGCGATCAAGCCCGCGTTGCTGCCCTCGCCCCGTGCGGCGTCGATATCGATGACGGCGACCTCGCCCACCACTGAGAATCGCTCAAGAAGCGGAAGTGGGTCGCCGGCCTCGATCGCCAGCGTCTCGCCGCCGACCAACTGAACGGCCTGCCCCCCGGAGATGTCGATGGAGGGGATGATCATGGCCTCACCGCGATTCCGGCATCCGCCAGGGCTGTCTTCAGCGCGCTCACGGTGGTGTCGCCATCGTGAAGGATCGAAGCCACCAGCGCGGCCGACGCTCCCGATTCCAGGGCTTCGACCAGGTGCAGGGCCTCATTGGCGCCGCCTGAGGCGATCACCGGCACCGTCACCGCGTCCGTGACCGCCTCGATCAACGCCAGGTCGTAGCCATCACGGGTCCCATCGCGATCCCAGCTGGTGAGGAGAATCTCTCCGGCGCCGGCCATCGTGGCCTTCTCACACCATTCGACCACGTCGAGACCCGTGCGGCGTGAGCCGCTCTCTATCACCACCTCCCAAGTCCGCTCGGTGGCGGCGGCATCGACAGCGAGCACCGTGCACTGGGCACCGAAGCGAGTGGCGACCTCTCCGACCACGCCAGGCCGTCTGACAGCTGCGGTGTTGACGCCTACCTTGTCCGCTCCGGCCTCGAGCAGGTCGGCCGCGTCATCGGCGCTGCGCACTCCACCACCGACAGTGAGCGGGATCGACAGCTCGGCCCGGACCGCTCGTACGGTCTGAAGGGCATTGCCACGCCCCTCAGGGGTGGCGGAGACGTCGAGCAGCACGATCTCGTCGGCTCCCTGCTCTTCGTAGAGGGCGGCGCTGGCCACCGGGTCCCCGGCGTCGCGCAGCTCCTGGAATCGAATCCCTTTCACGACCCGGCCATCCTTGATGTCGAGGCACGGGATGACTCGTGCAGCGAGGGTCATATCGTCACCCCGGTGTCTTCCAGCCAGCGAGCGAGGAGCCTCGCCCCCCACTGACCGGAGAGCTCGGGGTGAAACTGACAGGCGAGCACGTGCCCTCGTTCCATGGCGGAGACGAACTCGCCTCCATACTCGGTGCTCGCCCCAACCCACCCCTCCGGCATGGTCCTCAGACGAAAGGAGTTGGCGAAGTAGGCCCATCCCGACTCAACGAACCGCGACTCCGGCGCGGCCTCGACCTGGTTCCACCCAAGCTGGGGGACGATGAGATCGAGCCCGAAGCGCCCAATCGGTGTGTCGATGACACCAAGCCCGCTGGCCCCCGGGCTTTCCTCGCTGGCCGGCGAGAGAAGCTGCATCCCAACGCAGATGGCCAGGGTTGGGCGGTCGGCCTCGATCCGATCCTGGAGCGATCGCCGTAGGCCGAGCGCGTCAACCTGGGAGATCGCCGCTCCAAAAGCCCCAACTCCGGGTAGGACCAGGGCATCTGCCGATGACACGTCGTTGGCGGCGCTCACCTCACTCAGGGTTACGCCGAGACGTTGGAATGCCGCTTTCACCGAGGCGGTGTTCGCGGTCCCGGTGGGGACCATGGCGACTGCCGTCACGTCAGGGTTCCTTTGGTGCTGAGGACTTCTTCTCCCGACCGGCTCACGGCGGAGCGCAACGCCATCGCCAGCGCTTTGAAGGCCGACTCTGCCTTGTGGTGATCGTTGTCACCTCTGATCAGGTCGATGTGGAGGGCCATTCTCCCTTCGATTGCGAGCGAGCTCAGGAAATGGACGATGTTCTCGGTGGCGACTTCCCCAATCGCGTCGCGGGAGAACTCGATCGAGATCTCCGGCCAGGGGCGGCCCGAGAGATCGACCACTGCTCGGCTCAGTGACTCATCCAGAGGCGCGTATGCGGAGCCGAAACGTGCGATGCCCGATCGGTCGCCCAGTGCCTGGTCAATGGCACGACCGATCACGATGGCGCAGTCTTCGACGGTGTGGTGATCGTCGACGTTGGTGTCTCCCATAGCGACCAGTTCGAGGTCGAACCCACCATGCCTGGCCAGGGTCTCCAGCATGTGGTCGAGGAAACCGAGCCCGGTCTTGACCTGCGAGACTCCGGTGCCGTCCAGCTCGAGATGACCGGTGATTGTCACCTCTCCGGTTTCCCGCTTGATGTCGGCCCTACGTGTCATGGCAGCATTCCTTCCAAATCGGCGGTGTTGTCGAGAACTCGGGCGGCACGCCGCAAGGTGTTTCGGGCCAGGGTTGGGTCGTCTCCGGGTGCAATGACACCGATCGGGACCACACCCGCGTCGCGGGCGGCGGCCAGGTCGTCGGGAGTGTCGCCCAGCATCCAGGCCCGGCTCACACCCAGACCCTCGAGGGCAAGTCTCACCGGTGCCGGGTCTGGCTTGAGTGGTGCGTCGTCCCTGGTGACCAGGGTCGTCACGTCGCTCAGAAGAGCGAAACGAGAGAGAAACTCCACCGCATCCGAACGGGGCCGACCGGTCACCACCGCCAACGGCCAGTCGCTCGCCCACCGTCGCCAGGTCTCCGGGTCGATGAGGGGACGCTCAGCCAGCTTGGCACCAGGTGAGTCAGTGGTGCCTTGATAGAAGGTCTCGAATCTCTCCGTCACGTCCTCGAGGGCGACGTCGACGCCCTGTGCGGCGCAGAGCTTCCGGGTCAACACCCAGTCGTCATTGGCACCGCCAGCTGCCTTGGCCGCCTGCACCTCGCCAACTGAGACATCGGCTCCAAAGGCTCGCGCCGTCTCGAGTATTGCCACGGTCTGCGAACGGCTGACATCGGCGAGAACCCCGTCGAGATCGAAGATGAGCCCCTCGGGGGCGAGGACGGCCTCCAGGCTGGCCAGCAGCCGGTCAAAGTCGTGGTCGTCGCCGGGAAGGCTGATCCGGACCATCTTCTCCATGCCAGCCCGATCGGGGAACCGGCGGAAGGCCACTCCCAGGGATCGCGCTCCATTGACCAGCCAATCGACGTCGGTGACTTCGGTGAGGACGAAGTTCGCCTGGGAAGAGAATGGGTGGGTGCCCAGCTTGGTCAATGTCTCGACCAGACGCTCTCGTTCCGAGCGGACGATGGCGACGAATCCGGTCGTCTCCGACTCGGGCCAGGAGAGTCGTGCCTCGGCAACGGTGGCGGAGAGCGCTGCCACGGGATAGGGGCTGCCGTAGGCGCCGATTCGCGCCACCAGGCCTGGGGGGCCGAGAAGGTACCCCACCCGGAGCCCGGCCAGGCCATACGCCTTCGACAGGGTGCGCACCACCAACACGTTGTCAAGGCTGAGGGCGAGAGAAGTCAAGTCTTCGTCTCCGAACTCGACATATGCGGCGTCGAGAACGACGTAGGGGAGGATGGCGGCGACTCGCTTGAGGTCGGTCCCTGTCATAGCGGCGCCGGTCGGGTTGTTGGGAGACACCAGGAAGGCGGCCGAGGCCCTCTCCGACACGGCTGCCGACACTTCTTCCACCGGGAACGCACCGTTCCACCAGGGAATCTCTATCAGCTCCACCCCTCTCTGCTCGGCGTAGCGGGAGATCATCTCGAACGTGGGGTAGGTGGTGACCACGGTCGCGTTGATGCGCGTCAGGGCCAGGAAGCAACGGTTCAAAGCGTCGTCTCCACCGGCGGTGACCAGGACCTGGTTCGGGTCGAGCCCGTGGATCGCAGCGAGTCGGGAGCGGACCCCCGAGGTGTCCGGGTAGCGGGAAATGGCCCGTGAAGCATCGTCGACGGAGGCGAGCAGCTCGGTTGCCCTGGTCCGTCCTTCGTTCCGGGACAGATCGAGATCGACCGACGGGTCGTACATCGGGGGCGAGTAGGGGGCAGGATCGCTCATGGGACTATCTGGTCGAGTCGGGACACCGCGATGTCGGTGGCGCCGAGCTGCTTGAGACGGGGGATGAGCCGGGGCAGGTCACTCCGGGGCACGGCTGCCTTGACTGCCATGCCGGCGCCTCCGTGGAGCATGGCCACGGTCGGCTCCCTCATGCTCGGCAGGGCGTCGATCACCACATCGAGGTCCTGGAGCGAGACGTTGAGCTCGAGCATCACGCGGTTTCTGGCTTCGATCACAGACCTGAGGCTGAGCACCAGACCGTCGATCGCGCTCTTCTTCCCCGGGTCGGCCATCGCTCCGGGGCTGGCGTAGAGCCGGGTGGAGGACGGCATCAGCTCGTCGACGATGGCGAGCCCGTTTGCGGACAGGGTCTCACCGGTAGCTGTGTTGTCCACGATCACGTCGGCGTCCTCGGGCGGGAAAACCTCGGTTGCCCCGTAGGAACGGACGAACGAGGCGTCGAGACCGAGGTCGGCGATCCAGTCGCCCGTGAGTCGCTCGTACTCGCTGGCCACCACCAGGTGACGGCGGGGAAGACGGCCGTCCAATAGCAGGGTCTCGGGGGCGGCAGCCACGATCCTCACCGGGTCGAGCCCGGTGTCGAGCAGCTCGACCAGGTCGGCCTGTTTTTCCGCCACCCAGTCGGCCCCTGCAAAGCCGATGTCACGGGTGCCCGCGCCCAACATCTCCACGATGTTCTGCGGTTTGAGCAGCTTCACCTCGAACCCAGGCTCGGAGAGCACCGGTCGATAGCCGCGCTGACCGACGTGGAGCTCGATGCCGGCCGCCGAGAGCAAGTTGAACACACCGGGTTCCATCCGTCCTTTGGGGACAGCCAGGTGAATGGTCGGCTCGGGCTTCATCGGGGCATTCCTTTCCGTCGCTGCGGTCGGGTATCGCCCTCGGGAACGAGAAACGCCGACCGCTGGGGTCGGCGTGTTGGGGGTAGCTGGTTCGCTCTCAGCCCATCGTCATCCGACCCGCATGGGGTGATGATGATGGTGGGCGTGAGCAAAGCAGCGGTTCATGTCGGGTAGGAGCATACGCCTTCGGGCGCAGATGGCAACTCCTGCGACGGCTGGTCCGGGCGGCGCTCCACGAGCGGCTACATCGAGGACCCCCGTTACGCTTCGTTGCCGATGACGAGGAACGTACCCGAGAAGCCGAGCCTGGAAGGGCTCGAGGCCAAGTGGATGGCCCGTTGGGAGGCCGATCAGACCTATCGGTTCGACCGTTCCAAGGAGCGTTCTGAGATCTTCGCCATCGATACCCCGCCCCCAACCGTCTCCGGGTCGCTCCATATGGGATCGGTGTTCGGATATGTGCAGACCGACGCCAATGCCCGTTACCGGCGGATGACCGGCAGGGAGGTGTTTTACCCGATGGGGTGGGATGACAACGGCCTCCCCACCGAACGTAGGGTCCAGAACTACTTTGGGATCCGTTGTGACCCGTCGTTGCCGTACGACCCTGGGTTCGCACCTCCGGAGGAGCCGGCCGACCCTCCGATCTCAGTCAGTCGGCGCAACTTCATCGAGTTGTGTCACGGCCTGACTGCAGAGGACGAAAAGGTCTTCGAGGAGCTATGGCGCGCGGTCGGGCTTTCGGTGGATTGGAGCCAGAGCTACGCAACCATCGACGCCCACAGCAGACGCACCAGTCAGAAGGCCTTCTTGCGCAATCTGGCCCGTGGTGAGGCCTACTCCCAGGAGGCACCGGTGCTCTGGGACGTCGACTTCAGGACGGCGGTGGCCCAGGCTGAGCTCCAGGATCGGGATCGACCCGGCTCCTACTACCGGGTGTCGTTCCGCCTGCCCGACGGGTCACCACTCTTCATCGAGACCACGAGACCCGAACTGATCCCGGCCTGCGTCGCTCTGGTCGCTCATCCCGATGACGAGCGCTACCAGGGTCTCATCGGCACGAAGGTCACCTCGCCCCTGTTCGGCGTCGAGCTGCCTGTCCTCTCCCATGAGCTGGCCGACCCGGACAAGGGGAGCGGGATCGCCATGATCTGCACCTGGGGCGACACCACCGATGTCACCTGGTGGCGCGAGCTCGACCTTCCAACACGCTCCTTGATACAACAGAGTGGTCGTCTCAGCCAGGAAGTCCCGGACTGGATCGAACGCGAGCCCGGGCGGGAGGCGTATCGCCAGATCGCCGGTCTCTATCCCAACCAGGCCAAGAAGCGGATTGCCGAGCTGCTGGTCGAATCGGCGGATCTCGACGGTGAGCCCCGGTCGATAACCCATCCGGTCAAGTTCTACGAGAACGGCGACCGCCCTCTCGAGATCGTGTCGAGCCGGCAGTGGTACATCCGCAATGGGGGACGAGATCCGGAGCTCCGGGCACGACTCCTCGAGCGCGGGACAGAGCTGGACTGGACCCCCGAATTCATGGGTGTTCGCTACGAGCACTGGGTCAACGGCCTCAGCGGCGACTGGCTGATCTCCCGCCAGCGGTTCTTTGGCGTGGCCGTTCCCCTCTGGTACCCGATCGACGGCGACGGCGAGGTGGACTACGACCACCCGATCGTCCCCGACGAGGAGTCCCTTCCCATCGACCCGACCTCGGTCGCCCCACCCGGCTACGAAGAGGAACAGCGGGGGCAGCCTGGTGGCTTCCTGGGGGATCCGGACATCATGGACACCTGGGCCACCTCATCGTTGACCCCCCAGATTGCCGGTCACTGGGACGACGATCCCGACTTGTTCGACCGGGTGTTCCCCATGGATCTGCGGCCACAAGGCCCCGAAATCATCCGCACCTGGCTCTTTTCCACCGTGGTCCGGTCTCACTACGAGCACGATGCCCTGCCGTGGGCCTACGCCACGATCAACGGATGGATCCTCGATCCGGATCGGAAGAAGATGTCCAAGTCGAAGGGCAATGTCATCACACCTCAGGCGCTGATCGAGGAGCACGGAGCGGAGGCGGTGCGGTACTGGGCCTGCAACGGCCGACCTGGAACCGACACCGCGGTCGACTTCGGGGTGATGAGGATCGGGCGTCGCCTGGCGACGAAAATCCTCAACGCCTCCAGATTCGCCCTCGGGTTTGCCGACGATGTAGATCTCTCGGCTATTACCGAGCCGCTCGACCGTTCCATGCTGGCCACGCTCTCCGAGGTGGTGGCCCAGGCCACCGAGGCGTTCGACGGATTCGACTATGCCCGTGCCCTCGAGCTCGCGGAGCGATCCTTCTGGACGTGGACCGACGACTATCTCGAATTGGTCAAAGGGCGGGCATACGAGGGCGGTGTCACCGGAGCCTCCGCCCATGCCGCCCTTCAAGTTGCGCTGAGTGTCTATCTCCGGCTGTTTGCTCCAGTCCTTCCTTTCGTCACCGAAGAGGTGTGGTCGTGGTGGCGCCCGGGATCGGTGCATCGGGCACCTTGGCCGACCGTTGACGAATTGGCACCGTATCGAGGAGATTCGGCGATCCTGAAGTTGACTGGAGAGGTCCTATCCGCGGTGAGGAAGGCCAAGTCCGACGCCAAAGCCTCTATGCGAGCCGAAGTGAGCCTGGTCTCCATCTCGGCAACGCACGACCGCCTCGACCTGATCCGCCAGGCCGAGACGGATCTCCAGGCGGCGGCCCGCGCCGAGCAGGTCAGGTACGCCCAGGGCGATCCCAACGTCGAAGTGGTCCTGGCCGAAGTCTGAACCGGTGTCTTCGAGACGGTCGATGGCGTCTGCCACCCGGGACCCAACCGGAGCCCCGGTTTTCTGTCAGGGGCATGGTCTATTTTCGATGTATGGAACGCAACACGGGCAAAGTGTGGCTAGATCTGCAACACAGTTGCACGAATAGAGCATTTATCATAAAGTTGTCTGCATGGCACAACCCAGGGTCTGGTCGGCAGCGTTGATCGGGGATATGGTCGCTTCACGTCAGGCGTCTGATCGTCAACGTCTCCAAACCGAGATGGAGTCGGTGTTCGAGGGGGTAGGAGACGTACTCGGCGAAACACCGGTGTTCACCATCGGTGACGAGTTCCAGGTCCGTTATCCCACGATCAACGAGGCGTTCGAGGCCGCGCTCCTCCTCCATCTGATGAGTGTGGGGTTGACCGGGTTGCGCATCGGCATCGGCTGGGGGGAGCTGCTCGCCGAGGACCCCGGCCGAAGACCGTTTGGTGAGGACGGCCCTTGCTGGTGGCGGGCGCGGGAAGCCATCGAGGCGGTCGAGAGCTCGGGCCGGGGAGCGCAAAGGGCGACCGCGGTCAGGACCGAGACCGCCCTCGACACATTGCTCAACGACTATCTCTTGCTTCGCGACACTTTGATCCGCGGGTTCGACGACAATGATTCCCGCATCGCATTGGGCTTGCTCTCGGGTCGGAGCCAGACCGAGCTGGCCAAAGAGTTGGGTGTCAACAAGAGTTCGGTCAGTCGCCGGGCCAACACGCATGGCATTCTGGCGCTGGTCGAAGCAAGCAGCCTCGGCGCCCTACCACTACCTCCCCGACCATGACCTGGAGCTCGGTTGGGATTGTTGTGGCCGGCGGGTTGCTGTTGACCCTCCCTTCGAACTGGATGGTTAGATGGGTGCTGCGCCTGGCCCGACATGAGACGCCTCCGAGTCAGAACCGTGCCGGCCGCTGGATCGGCGTGCTCGAGCGTCTGTTGATCTATGTGCTCGTCCTGATTGGAGCCGCCGCCGCAGCCGGACTGGTGATAGCAGCCAAGAGCATCCTCAGGTTTCCCGAGATCAGCGCCAAGCCGGCAGCCATCGATCCCGAGTACGTGCTAATCGGCTCTCTGTCGAGCTGGCTCCTGGCGTTCTCGATGGGTGCGGTGGCGGTAACGATCATCTGACGCGACTCGTCCGACGTGATCAGCCACGGTAGCCGGAGGCGCGTACCGCCTTTCCTTGGTCTTCGGCCTTACGTTTGGCCGACTCCCGGCTCTTCTTGTTCCCTGCCTGGTAGTGATATTTCTTGCCACTGTCGCCCCACCGGTAGTAGGGGCCGGCGCCGTCCTTGTTCCGTCTTACCGGCGGCATCG
>Ga0299913_10000186_pt1 | contig 33877 bp, 29 predicted proteins | sample RVTome_9_FD_201360 | JGI IMG/M metagenome (GOLD analysis project Ga0299913, IMG submission 201360) | Soil microbial communities from uranium-contaminated site in the Upper Colorado River Basin, Wyoming, United States - RVT155D38 (version 2) ... | reverse complement strand
CCCCTCGCCGGCCGGCGGGCCACGACCGGCAGGCTCGGCTTCGACGAGGAACGGCTCGCGCACGTGGCGCCTCGGGTGAGCGGTCGCCTGGTGCGGGTCCCCGCGGCGCTGGGGGCGACAGTGTCGGCGGGCGAGGTACTCGCCGTGGTGGACTCGATCGAGCTGGGGGAGGCGAAGGCCACCCATCTACGCGCCCGTGCGCGTTACGAGGTGGCCGAGCGCCGGTTCGAGCGCGAGCAGGCCCTGTACGAGGACCGCATCTCTTCCGAGCAGGAGGCCCTCGAAGCCGAGGCGGCGGCTCGTGAAGCCGCCGCCGACCTCGCGGCCAGCCGGGAGAAGCTGGGTCTCCTCGGTCTCGGCGACGAGGCGATCGAGCAGCTGTCCTGGGACGACTCCGAGCCCTCGTTCGTCCCCTTGCGGGCGCCATTCGCCGGCAAGGTGGTGACGCGGGAGGCGACGCTCGGCGAGCTCGTCTCTCCCGCCGACACGCTGTTCACCCTCGCCGATCTCTCCGCGGTCTGGCTGTGGGTCGATCTCTATGAGCGGGACCTCGCACACGTGCGCCCGGGCGAGCGGGTCGAGGTCCGGCTCGACGCCTGGCCGGACGAGACCTTCACCGGCCAGCTCGCCTACGTGGCCGATCAGCTCGACCCGGCGAGCGGAACGGTGCGGGCGCGGGTCGATCTGGCGAACCCGGCCGGCCGGCTCAAGCCCGGGATGTTCGCCCGCGTGGCGTTGGCCACGGGAGGAGAGGACCCCGTGCCGGTCCTCGCCGTGCCGCGCGAGGCCGTGCAGCGTGACGGCGACGAGTCGATCGTATTCGTGCAGACGGCTCCGGGCCGCTTCGAGCGGCGCGTGGTGGAGCTCGGGCGGGTGATGGACGCGATGGCGGAGATCCTCGACGGGATCGCACCGGGCGAGGACGTGGTGACCACCGGGACCTTCCTCCTCAGGTCCCAAGCCTCGGCCGATGAGCTCGGCGGCCACGAGCACTGAGGAGGGCTGGCGATGCTCCGACGACTCATAGACTTCTCCCTCGACAACCGCCTGTTGGTGGTCTGCCTCTGGGCACTTCTCCTGGTGTGGGGAATCCACTCGGCGCAGCGCCTGCCCATCGACGCGGTGCCGGACATCACGACCGTGCAGGTCCAGGTCCTCACCGACAGTCCCGGGCTCGCCCCCGAGGAGGTCGAACAGTTCGTCACGTTCCCGGTAGAGACGGCGATGAGCGGCCTGCCGCGCATCGAGGAGATCCGCTCGCTGACCAAGTTCGGGCTGTCGGTGGTGACCATCGTGTTCGAGGAGGGGACCGACATCTACTGGGCGCGGCAACAGGTTGCGGAACGCCTCGCCGAAGCGCGGGAGGCGATCCCGGAGGGCTACGGTGAACCGAGCCTGGCGCCGATCACCACCGGCCTCGGCGAGATCTACCACTTCGAGGTCGTCGGCGAGCCGCGGTGCTCCCCGGGAGGACCGGACGCTCCCGACTGCTGGTCGCTCATGGAGCTGCGCTCCATCCTCGACTGGATCGTCACGCCCTACCTGCGCACGGTTCCCGGGGTGGTGGAGGTCAACGCCTTCGGCGGCCAGGTCAAGACCTTTCAGGCCACCGTCGACCCCGAGCGTCTCATCGCCTACGGGCTGGGCGTCGAGGAGGTGGTGACGGCGATCCGCGCCAACAACCTCAACGCCGGCGGCGGCTACGTCCCCTTCGGCGGCGAGCAGTACGTCGTCCGTGGCGAGGCGCTGATCGGCTCCCTGGCGGACCTCGGGCGGGTCGTCGTGGCGAGCGCCGACGGCACCCCCGTCTACTTGCGGGACCTTGCCGACCTCGAGCTCGCGCCGCTCCTGCGCCAGGGCGCGGTGACCCGCGACGGTGAGCGCGAGGCGGTGGCCGGCATCGTCCTCATGCTCCTCGGCGAGAACAGTCGCACCGTCGCCGAGCGAGTGGCCACCCAAGTGGCGGAGATCGAGAAGACCCTGCCCGAAGGCGTCTCGATAGACCCCTACTACGACCGAGCCGACCTCGTGCGGCGCACCATCCACACCGTAATCAAGAACCTCTCCGAGGGCGGCCTGTTGGTGATCCTGGTGCTGCTGCTCCTGCTGGGCAACCTGCGCGGCGGGCTCATCGTCGCCTCCGCCATCCCCCTCTCGTTGCTCACCGCCTTCATCGCCATGAAGCAGCTCGGCATTTCAGGCAACCTGATGAGCCTGGGTGCCATCGACTTCGGGCTCATCGTCGACGGCTCAGTGGTGATGATCGAGAACATCGTACGCGTGCTTCACGAGCGGCGCGACGAGACCGCAACCTCCCATCTCGAGAAGGTCCGCAAGGCCGCGCACCAGGTAGCCCGCCCGGTGGTCGCCGCGGTGGGCATCATCATCCTCGTCTACCTTCCGATCCTCGCGCTACGCGGCGTCGAGGGGAAGATGTTCCGACCGATGGCGCTGACGGTGGTCTTCGCCCTCTCGGCCTCGCTGGTCCTGGCGCTGACGCTCATGCCGGTCCTGGCGAGCCTCTTGCTGCGCCGCGTGTCGGAGAAGGAGTCCTTCCTCTTCCGCCTCGCCAGGCGGCTCTACGTGCCGCTGCTCGACCGCTCGCTGCGCCACCGCAAGGTGACGGTCGGAGTGGCGCTGGGGGTCGTCCTCGCCAGCCTGATGATCACGCCCTTCCTCGGCGCCGAGTTCCTCCCCACTCTCGACGAGGGCGCCATCGCCATGCACATCCAGCGGCTGCCCTCGATCTCGCTCGAGCGCTCCAACGAGGTGAGCCTGATGACCGAGAGGGTCATCCTGGAGGAGTTCCCGCAGGAGGTCGAGACCGTCGTCTCCCGCACCGGTCGCCCCGAGGTCGCCCTCGACCCCATGGGCGTGGAGGTCGGCGACACCTTCGTCATGTTGCGGCCGAAGGAGCGGTGGCGCTTCGACAGCAAGGAGGAGCTCGTCGAGGCGATCCACGACGAGCTGCAGGCGCAGGTGCCGGGAGCGAAGTTCGCCTTCACCCAACCCATCGAGCTGCGCTTCGCCGAGCTCATCGCCGGTGTCCGGTCCGACGTCGCCGTCCACCTCTACGGCTCGGATCTCGATCTGTTGCGGGACAAGGCGGAGGAGATCGAAGCGGTACTGCGCAGCGTCCCCGGCGCCGCCGACGTCGCGGCCGAGCAGATCCAGGGGTTGCCGCGGCTGCGGGTGACGATCGATCGCGAGGCGGTGTCGCGCTACGGCCTGTCGGCGGCGCAGGTCTTCCGGGTGCTCGAGGCGGTGGGCGGGATCCGTGTGGGCACGGTGCTCGAGGGCGCCATGCGCTTCCCCCTCCAAGTCCGGTTTCCCGAGCGAGTGCGCCTCGATCCGCGGCGTCTCGGTGAGCTGCGGGTCGCCGCGCCGACGGAAGCTGGACCACCGCTGATGATCCCCCTCGACCAGTTGGCGGACATCCAGGTCGTCGAAGGGCCGGCGCAGATCAACCGCCAGCGGGTCTCCCGGCGCATCGCCGTCCAAGCCAACGTGCGCGGGCGCGACCTCGGGTCCTTCGTCGCCGAGGCGCAGGCGGCCGTGGGATCGCGGGTCGAGCTGCCCCCGGGCTGGACCCTCGAGTGGGGCGGCCAGTTCGAGAACCTCCAGTCGGCCTCGCAGCGGCTGATGTTCCTCGTGCCGGTCGCCCTGCTGCTCATCTTCCTGCTGCTCCATTCGACCTTCGGATCGGCGCGCCTCGCGACGCTCATCTTCCTCAACGTGCCGCTGGCGGTGACCGGTGGAATCCTCGCCCTGGCCCTGCGCGGGTATCCCTTTTCGATCTCCGCCGGCGTCGGCTTCATCGCGCTCTTCGGCATCGCGGTGCTCAACGGCGTGGTGCTCGTCTCCTACGTCGTCGAGCGGCATGCGAGAGGGCTGCCAGCTCAGGAGGCGGCGCGCGAGGGTGCGTTGGTGCGGTTGCGACCGGTGCTGATGACCGCGCTCGTCGCCTCGCTGGGATTCGTCCCCATGGCGCTGGCGACGAGCGCCGGGGCCGAGGTGCAACGGCCGCTCGCCACCGTGGTGATCGGCGGGCTCGTCACCTCTACCCTGCTCACCCTGTTCGTGCTGCCAACCATCTACTCGTGGTTCGCGCCGCGGCGGCGCGAGGTGGAAATCTGAGGTCGGCGAGCTAGCAAGCTAGGGGCTCTTCTCGTCCGCCGGCGGCACCGTTCGCAGGACCGCGTCGCACAAGCGCTCGATCCGTGCGGGGTCCTCCGCCTCCGCCCCCACAAGCCGCCGGGCCGCGCCGCCGATGGCGCGCATCTGGGCGGCGTAGCGGCGGCAGTGCCGGCACATGAGGAGGTGAAGGCGTACGCCGAGGCGCTTCCAGTAACCTGCGCCCTCGAGCTCGTCCGAGGCGACGGCTCGGGAGATCTCACGGCAGGTGAGCACGGGTCAGGCCCCCCTCTCCTTCGTCTCGAGGCACTCGCGGGTGCGGTTCCGGAGGCGGTAGAGCATCACACCGAGGTTGGTGGGGGTCACCTCGAGGATCTTACAGATCTCGTCGGTCGAGAGCCCTTCCACCTCGCGCAGGTGGAAAGCCACCCGCTGGTTCGTCGGCGACTCGGCGAGACAGTCGGCGAGGAGGCGCGCGAGCTCCCGGGTCCGCACCAGCCGGTCAGACGCCTCCGGCGGGCGGCTCCAGGACCCATCGGGCGAGAAGCGGGCCTCCATCACGTCGTCGATGGGGTCGTGGCGGCGGTCCCGCGCCTGCCCCCGGCGCGCCTCGGAGATCTTGCGATAGAGGATGCCGAAGAGAAAGGTCCGCACGTGGGATCGGCCCTCGAAACGGGGGGCCACCTCGAGGAAGGTCAGGAAGGTCTCCTGCGTCACCTCCTCGGCCTCGGCGCCGTGGAGCCCGGCTCCACGGGCCGCGCGCAGGATCTGGGGCAGGTAGGCCTCCGTCACCTGGCGGAGGGTCGCCGGGTCCCGCTCACGAATCGCCCGCGCGACGACGTCGGCCGGCGCCGTCGACTCGGAAACGGCATCATGGCTCGTGGGCATCACCAAGATGCGACATCCCACACCGGACTCCTCGCGAGGACCGGGTGGCTCCGTTCCGATTGTCATACGAGAGATGACGGCACCGGGGATGGGCCTGGATCGCCGCTGTCGCCCACGATGCCGTCACTTCCCATCCTCCCCGGACCCGCCCCGCCCCGCAAGCGGCGCACGGGTAGGGCCGATCCCACCCGTTTTCGGCCGTTCCTGCCGGCCTCCCATGCGCTCGACTCCCCTTCCCGCGCCTCTGTGGGCTCGCCAGCCGGAGTAAGAGACGGCCCGCGCCAATCACTCACCCGCAGACCCGCAGGCCGGATGCGGGCGCACACCATGGAGACGGTTCCGCTGCACGCCCCGGTCATCCTCCCCACCCTCGACGAGGCCGACTCGATTGCAGGAGCGGTGCACGCTGCCCCGCGATCCGCGACCCGGCTTCGCGCGACGCCGCGGAGGGTGAGCGTGATCGTCCCGGTTCTCAACGAGCGGGCCCGGATCGGCGGGCTGCTCGATCAGCTGGCGGCGATGGCCGACCTCCACGAGATCGTCGTCGTCGACGGCGGCAGCGACGATGGGACTCTCGAGGTTGCGGGCGCCAGCGCCGGCGTCCGCGTCCTCTCGGCGTCCAGGGGCCGCGCCACGCAGATGAACGCGGGGGCCGAGATCGCCACGGGCGACGTGCTCCTGTTCCTGCACGCCGACGTGCGACTGCCGGACGATGCCGTACGCCGGATCCGCGAGTCTCTCGCCAATCCGGAGGTCGTCGCCGGAGCCTTTCGCACCTGGACCGTCGCGGATGCCGGCCGCTCCTGGCTCGCGCCCTTTCTCCACCTCGCCGACGTGCGCTCCCGGGTGACGTCGCTCCCCTACGGCGACCAGGCCCTGTTCGTCCGCGCCGCGACGTTCCGGCAGGTCGGCGGCTTTCCCGAAATCCAGATCATGGAGGACGTCGAGCTCAGCCGTCGTCTCCGACGAGCCGGGCGCATCCGTCGGGTGCCGACGTCGGTGACCGTCTCCGGACGACGCTTCCTGGCGCGGCCCGCGTACTACGCGCTGCTGATGACCCTGTTCCCATGGCTCTTCCGGCTCGGCGTACGACCGGCCCGGTTGGCGCGCCTCTACGGCGAGCCCAGGTGAGAAGCCGGCTCCGACCCCTTGGCGGCGCTCATCCGCTCTGGGCTCGCATCGACCATCGGGCTCGCGCTCATGAGCCGACGAGGAGCCACGCCCCCGCCGCCAGGAGGGCAGCCAGGGGCAAGATGGCCACCCACGACAGCACGATCGCCGCGATCGTCCTCCAGCGCGCCGAGCCGCTCACCGCACCGATGCCGAAGAGCGCGCCGACGCTGACGTGGGTGGTCGACACCGGCACGCCGAAGCGGGAGGCGAGCAGCACCAGGCCCGCCGTGGCCAGATTGGCGGTGAACGCCTGTCCGTCGTTCATCGCCGTGATGCGATGGCTCATGGTGGTGGCGACCCGGCGGGCGGCCAGCAGCCCACCGGCCGCCATGGCGAGGGCCACCAGCAGCAACGACGGCCCGCCGCCGAGCCCCAGCGGTGCGGCGACGAGCAGCAGGGCGGCGATCTTGGGCGCGTCGTTGACGCCGCGGGCGAAGCTCACGGCACCGGCGGTGACGAGGTGGCAGCCGTCGAGCGCGCGCTGGGCGTCGATCCCGGCCACCGTGCCGGCGTACCCGGCGCACCGCCGCGCTTCGTCGTGGACGATGTGCAGCCCTCCCCGCCGGATCGCCACCGCGCCGCCGTCGGCCGACGGCACGGGGTGCTCGGTGGCGACGCAGACGCAGCTCTCGTGCGTCACGCCCAGGGCGAGGCGGAGGCGACGCAGCAGGGGATAGGCGAGCGCCGTGGCGCTCAGCGCGATCAGGGGCGAGAGGAGGAGCGGGCCGAGGAAGGCGGCGGCGAGGGCGGCGCCCTGCAAGGTCCCCGAGGCCCACCCGACGCCGGCAAGGCCGCCCACCAGGGCATGGGTGGTGGAGACCGGCAGCCCGAGCCGGGTGGCCAGGAGCACGGTCCCGGCCGCCGCGGCCGCGACCGACAGCGCGAACGCGGGCGTGTCGACCAGATCGCCGGCGAGGATGCCCTTGCCGCTGAAGCGGGCGAGCAGCCCCGTGCCGAGGAGAAGCGCCGCGGCCGACCCGAGGAAGGTCGCGGCCGTCGCGTAGAGCACCGCCGCGCGGCGTCCGAGGCGTCGGGCGCCGATGAGGGTCGCCACCCCCTTGGCGTTGTCGTTGGCGCCGTTGGCGAAGGCGAGCGCGAGCGCCGCGATGACCAAGGCGAGCAGGGTGGCCGCAGTCACGGACATGGGTACGGCCCTCCCGGAGCCGCGGATCGGCCGCGCGCCGTGGACCCGGGCTCACGGGAGGGGGACGCCTCGGCCGCGCCTGCTCTGCTCATCCCTTCTCGTCTCTGGATTCCACCGCCGTCGTCAGGGCTCACGCACGTTGGTCCGGGCGTGAGTGGAGCGAGCGGACGATCTCTTACATCCGGCCGATCTGCCGCTGCCGTATTCTCGGCCGCACCATGGAGATCGCAGCGCTGAGAAGGCGACTGAACCGGATCGACCGCACCATCCTCGAGCTGGCTGCCGCGCGGCAGCGCCTCGTGGGCCGGATCGAGGAGGAGAAGGCACGCACCGGTAGCGCGATTCGCGACTACGCCCGCGAGCGCGCCGTTCTCGAGGCCGCCGAGCGCACGGCTGCCCGTGTCGATCTCGACCCCGCGCTGGCGCGACGGCTGATCGAGTGTCTCATCCGTTCGTCGTTGACCGCCCAGGAGCGCCAGCGCGTCGTTTCCCGTGCCGACGGATCGGGCAAGCGCGCCCTGGTCATCGGCGGCGCCGGACGCATGGGTGACTGGTTCGTCCAGTTCCTGAACGCTCAGGGTTACGACGCCGGGGTGGCGGATCCGGCCGGCCGGGGAGCCGGCCAAGCCTGGTGGCCGGAGTGGCGAGAGGCGCCGAGGGACGTCGACCTGACGGTCGTCGCGACGCCTCTGCGCGTGAGCGCCGAGATCCTCCAGGACCTGGCGGCGCGACGGCCAGAGGGCGTGGTCCTCGAGATCGGCTCGGTCAAGGCACCGCTCGAGACAGCCCTGAGGAGACTCGCCGACGGCGGCCTCGACGTGGTCTCCATCCATCCCCTCTTCGGACCCGACACCGAGCTGCTCTCGGGCCGGCACGTGGCGCTGATCGATCTCGGCCGTCCTCGTGCGACGGCGACGGCTCGCGATCTCTTCGCTTCGACGATGGCCATCGTCGTCGAGATGGAGCTCGCGGAGCACGACCGGCTCATGGCCTGGATCCTGGGCCTCTCGCACGCGCTGAGTCTCGTGTTCACCGAGGCTCTCCGCTCGGGCGGCGTCCCGATCGAGGACCTCGCCCGACTCGCCAGCACCACCTTCGACGAGCAGCTCCGCGTCGCCCGTCGCGTGGTCTCGGAGAACCCGGCCCTCTACTTCGAGATCCAGCACCTGAACCCGCAGGGACGAGAAGTGCTCACGGCCCTCCACGACGCGGTTGCACGCCTCGCCGCTCTCATCGAAGACGGCGACGAGGCTGCCTTCGTACACCTCATGCAAACCGGCTCGGCCCACCTCCTGGCCTGAGGCACCGCGCTCGCCGCGACCGCGCGCCCGGACCGCGCTCTGTCATTCAGCTGGCGCGGACTGGAACTCGGGCTGACGCGTCAGACAAGGAACCGGAGCTCGACCCGAATCAACTCGTAGGTGGCCGCCGCCCGAGCATCTGCGGTCACCAGCGTGGCACCAGAAAGCCTGGCGGTCAGAGCGACGAGGCCGTCGTAGACCGCTCCTCCGATACGGCCGGCGGACCCCAGTCTATTCAGGAGGTCGCGCTGCTCCTCGGGCGACGGCGGCGGCAAGATCGTAGGGAAGCTCGCCTCCAACCACGTAATGACGAGATCGGGAGGCGCCCTGTGAGGCGGCGGGAAACCTGTCAGCACGGAGTAGGTCTCCAGCATCGCATGTGCGGGCAGGACCGCGCCCTCATCGAGTACCGCAATCGCCGCCCCGTTGAGCTCGTGCCATTCGCCGAAGGCGGCGATGGCAACCGAGCTGTCGATCGCGATCATCGGCGCAGCGACTCGGTCACGGCTCTCACATCGTCCGCATCGATCCGCGGGAGCGGCTCGTCCGTGATCGCGACCAGGCCCTTGCCGCGATCGACCAGGCGCATCGGCGTGGCGGCGGCCTCCAGCTCGAGCCTTCCCTCCCGCACCCGGATCTCGAGCCTGGTCCCCCCCTCCAGGTTCAGCTGCTCGCGCAAGGCCTTGGGCACGACCACGCGACCTGCCCGATCGATGGTGACTTTCATGCCATTGATTCTACCATGGTAGAAAAATGGCAGATCTCCGGCGGGTTGTGCCGCCCTCACCCCACCCGCTTCTCGAAGCGCCACGCCGCCACCGCCAGCAGGCCGACGCCGAGGATCGCCAGCGCGACGTGCTGGGTCCAGAGCTCCGGCAGCCCGACGCCCTTCAGGAAGATCCCACGGACGATCTCGAGGAAGTGGCGCAGCGGGTTGGCGAGCGAGATCCAGCGGAAGACGGCGGGCATCGAGCTGACCGGGAACATGAAGCCGGAGAGGAGGATCATGGGGAAGAACAGGAGGTAGCTCGCCATGAAGGCCTCCTGCTGGGTCCGCGTGATCGTCGAGACGAAGAGGCCGAGACCCAGGCCGGAAAGCAGGAAGAGGAGGCTCGAGCCGAACAGCAGCAGCGGGCTGCCGGCGAACGGGACGCGGAACCAGAGCACCGCGATCACGGTCACCACCGCCAGGTCGAAGAGACCGATCAGGGCGAACGGGATCGCCTTCCCCATCACCAGCTCGAGCGGCGAGAGCGGGCTCACCATCAGCTGCTCGAGGGTGCCGATCTCGCGCTCGCGCACGATCGCTAGCGCCGTCAACATGAAGCAGACCACGAGGATCAGCACTCCGACGACCGCCGGCACGTTGTAGTCCCGGCTGTCGAGGTCGGGATTGAACCAGGCGCGGTCGCGCAGCTCGATCGGGGGGGCGATGCCGCCTCCGGCGACGGCGATGCCATGGCCATGGACGATGCGTTCGGCGTAGCCCAGCACCACCGTGGCGACGTTCGAGTTGGTGCCGTCGACCAGCAGCTGGACCGTGGCCTCGTGTCGCGACAGGTCGTCGGCGTAGCCGGCGGAGACGACGACGCCCAGCACCGCGTCGCCATGGTCGAGGGCCCGCACCAGGTCCCCGGGTCGTCGGGAGCGCTCGACGACATCGAAGTAGCCGGACGACTCGAACACCTCGATCAGACGCCGAGCCTCGGGCGTGCCGTCGAGGTCGACGACGAAGGTCTCGGTGTGCCGGATGTCCGTCGACACGGCGTAGCCGAAGACGATCAGCTGGATGACGGGGAGCAGGAAGAGCACCCGGCGCATCCGCGGGTCGCGGGCAAGCTGCAGGAACTCCTTGCGCACCAGCACGCCGACGCGCCGCGGGCCGCCCTTCGTCACCCGATCTCCTTGCGGAACGCGTGCACCGCCAGCGTCACGCCGGCTATCGCGAACGCGACCATCAGCAACCCTTCCGCGCGCAGCACCTCCACCCCCACGCCCTTGAGGAAGATCCCCCGCGTCACGACCAGGAAGTACCGCGCCGGCACCAGGTAGGTGACCAGCTGCAGGGGCTTCGGCATCACCGAGATGGCGAACATGAAGCCCGAGAGCAGGAGGGCCGGCAGGTAGGTGGCCATCATCGACATCTGGGTGGCCAGCAGCTGCGAGCGCGCGGCAGCCGAGATGAAGACTCCGAGCCCCGCGGCGCCGAGCAGGAAGAAGAAGGAGAGGATCGCCAGCAGGATCGGGCTGCCGCGGAACGGCACGTCGAAGAGAAAGACCCCGACCAGGCTGATCACCGCCACGTCCGTCATGCCGATGACGACGTAGGGCAGCAGCTTTCCCAGCACCACCTCGAGCCGCGTCACGGGCGTGGCCGCGAGCTGCTCCATCGTCCCCCGCTCCCACTCGCGCGCAATGGTCAGGGAGGTGAGCATCGCGCCGATGATCATCATGATGACCGCCACCAGGCCGGGGACGATCATGTTCTTCGACTCGAGCTCCTCGTTGTACCAGACCCGCGAGTCGGCGGTGAGCGGCGGGCGGAGCGTCTCGCCGGCGACACGCAGCCCGGTGGAGTGCTCCTGCACCACCGCCCGTGCGTAGGAGAGGACAATGGTCGCGGTATTGGCGTCGGAGCCGTCGACCAGAGCCTGGACGACGGCGGAGCGGCCGGCACCCAGATCCTCGGCGAAGTCGGGCGGGACGACCAGCACGAGCTGCACCACGGCGCGATCCAGCAGATCGTGAACCTGCGCCGAGCTCGACACCGTGGTCACGAACGAGAAGTAGCCGGAGGCTCGGAAGGCGTCGAGCAGCTCGCGGCTGTCGGTCGAGAGGTCCTGGTCCCATACCGCGGTGCGGACGTCGCGGATGTCCCAGCTGATGGCGTAACCGAAGATCGCCAGCAGCAGCAGCGGCATCGCGAAGGCAAGCGCCAGGCTGCGGCTGTCGCGGGAGAGCTGCAGAGCCTCCTTGCGGGCGATGGCGAGTAGGCGGCGCAGGCTCACGTCTTCAGCCCTCCACCGCGCCGCCGCTCTCGGCGACCAGGGCCACGAAGGTGTCCTCGAGCGACGGGGGCACCCGGCGCAGTCCCTCGATCTCGACCCCCGCTTCGGCCAGGGCGCGGCGGATCGCCTCCTCGGCCTGCCCGACCCGGGTCACCGTCGCGTGAACGGCGCGGCCGAAGAGGCCGACCGAGCGGACGCTGTCCAGGCCGTCGAGCGCCTCGAGGGCCCGCAGCCCGTCGGAGGCACGCAGCTCGAGGATCGGATGGGGGAGCCTGCTCTTCAGGCCCGACGGCGTGTCGAGCGCGATCAGCCGTCCGCGATTCATCAGGGCCAGCCGATGGCAGTACTCGGCCTCCTCCATGTAGTGGGTGGTGACGAAAACCGTCGTACCCGCCTCGGCCAGGGCATAGATGAGGTCCCAGAAGCCCCGTCGCGAGATCGGGTCGACGCCCGAGGTCGGCTCGTCCAGGAAGAGGATGGGCGGCTCGTGGAGCACCGCGCAGCCGAGCGCCAGGCGCTGCTTGAAGCCGAGCGGCAGCTCGACGACCAGCCGATCGGCCGCCTCCTCGAGGCCGGCCATGGCGAGCACCCAGTCGCGCCGCTCCTCGAGCCGGTCGCCGGTTACGCCGTAGAGGCCGCCGAAGAAGGAGACGTTCTCGGCCACCGTGAGGTCGCCGTAGAGTGAGAAGAGCTGCGACATGTAGCCGATCGAAGCCTTGACCGCCTCGGTCTCCCGCGCCAGGTCGAAGCCGGCGACCCGCGCCTCGCCCGAGGTCGGCGCCAGCAGCCCGGTGAGCATCTTGATCGTCGTCGTCTTCCCCGCCCCGTTCGGGCCGAGGAAGCCGAAGACCTCCCCCGGGCGTACCTCGAAGCTCACGGCGTCGACAGCCACGAAGTCACCGAACGAACGGCTGAGCTCCCGCGCTTCGACCGCCAGGGGTTCTCCCACGACCGACCCTCCGCTCACCGCTCTCCGACGTGGGAGTGCTCCGGCGCCGGAGCGCCGTGACCGGCGGACTCGCCCGCAGCCAGGCGGTGCAGACGCTCCGCGTAATGCGTGAGCTCCACGTAGGCCGCGACGTAGCGCCGGCCGGCCTCCACGCTCTCGCGCGAGTGGGCGTGCTCGCGCACCGCCTCCCGGTAGCGATCGAGGAGGCCCTGCCGTACCGCCTCCGTCACCAGCTCGACGAGCGCGTCCGGCGAGCCGCTCTCGAGCCCACGGTCGACGGCCAGAATCGCCGGCGCGACGGGGGCCCCGGCCGGCACCAGCCCGTTGAACCCGAAGCCCTCGCCGGCCCGGTGCAGTCGCACCACGGTCTCGAAGAACCAGCGGTCGGCCAGCTCCCTTGCCGCCGGGCTCTCATCCCGCAGGGCACGAACCTCATCGAAGGCCGCCGCGACCTCGGCCTCGTGCTCCGGGTGCAGCCATGCGAGGACCGGAGTCAGGTCGCCGGAGACGAGGGCGGCCCTGGCCGCGCCGACCACCGGGCCGTCCATCGTGTCGCAGTGGGCCCGAGCGATCCCGGACGCCAACAGGGTCAGGGCCGCCAGCAGCGCGGTCAGGGTCAGCTTCCTCGGTCCGTTCATCGTGGTTCCTCCATCCAATGGTCGTCCTCCGAAGACCGCGTCCTGGCCTGGACCGGCGGTCTGCCATTCATCGGGCGACGCTCCCTGCCGGCGTTCCTTCGCTCGCCACTAGAGCGATGAATACGTCCTCGAGTGAGGCCGGGACGCGCTCGATGCCGGTCGCCTCGAGGCCAGCGGCGCGCAGCGCGCGCTCGACGCCGGCGGAGGCCTCCGCGACCGGCGGCCGGACCGCCAGGTGCACCCGCTCCCCGAAGGCGGTGGCGCGGACCGCGGCGCCGGCCTCGAGCACCACCTGGCGCGCCCGCCGCGGCCGATCGATCGAGAGCTCCAGGATCTCCTCGGGGAGCGACTCCTGGAGCGCCCGCGGCCGGTCGAGGGCGAGCAGCCGGCCCGCGGAGAGCAGCCCGACGCGATCGAAGCGCTCGGCCTCGTCGAGGTAGGAGGTGGAGACCACCGCCGTCACCCCCTCGGCGACCATCTCATGCAGGATGCGCCAGAGCTCGCGACGCGACACCGGGTCGACGCCGAAGGTCGGCTCGTCGAGCAGCAGCAGCTCGGGCTGGTGGATCAGGGCGCAGGAGAGCCCCAGCTTCTGCTTCATCCCGCCCGAGAGCTGGCCGGCGAGCCGGTCGCGGAAGGGCTCGAGGTTGGAGAACTCGAAGAGCTGCCCGAGCCGACGGGCGCGCTCCGCCCGCGGCACCCGGAACAGGTCGGCGTAGAAGGAGAGGTTCTCCATCACGGTGAGATCGGAATAGAGGCCGAAGCGCTGCGACATGTAGGCGATGCGCGGCTTCACCGCCTCGGGCTCGCGACGGATGCTGGTCTCGCCGAGCCAGGCATCGCCCGCGCTCGGCCGCAGCACGCCGGCGAGCATGCGCAGCAGGGTCGTCTTGCCGGCGCCGTCGGGGCCGACCAGCCCGAAGAGCTCGCCGCGCCCGACGGCGAAGCTCACGCCCTCGACCGCCGTCAGCTCGCCGAAGCGCCGCCCGAGACCCGCGAGCCGCAGCACGACGTCCCCCTCCCTCACCGCACCGGCCGCCGGGCCGCCCTCGGACCGCCTCGCGGCACCGATCTGGCCGTCCCCGAATGCCGTTTCGTCCCGTCGCGCCGGTGCGTTCACCGGGCCTCCGCCTCACCCTCCGGCAGCTCGAGGCTGACGTCGACCGGCATGCCCGGCTTGAGCTCGAAGCCCGGATCGGCGATGACCCGCACCTTGACCGCGTAGACCAGGCGCACCCGCTCTTCGCGGGTCTGCACGTTCTTCGGGGTGAACTCGGCCTCGGAGGCCACGAAGACGACCTCGCCGCGGTAGTCCTTCTCCGGGTAGGTGTCGGCGTGGATCGTCGCCGCGGAGCCCAGGTGCACGGCGCCGACGCGGTCCTCGGGCACGTAGATGCGCACCCACCGGTCGTCGCGATCGAGGACGGTGAGCACCGCGCCGCCGGGGGGCACGATCTCACCCGGCTCGCGGTGACGGAGCGTCACCACTCCGGAGAGAGAGGCCGTCAGCTCGGCCTTGGCGAGAGTCGCCTCGGCGCTGGCGAGTGCCGCCCGAGCCTGCTCGACGGCCGCCCGCTGGGCGGTGATCTGTTCCCGGCGCGGGCCGGCGCGGAGCAGCTGCAGCCGCTCCTCGGCCTGCGTCGTCCGGTCCCCAGCCACCCTGTGGGCGGACTCCGCCTTGTCGCGGGCCTCCCGCGGCACGGCGCCTCCATCGACCAGCGTCCGGGCCCTCTCGAGGTCGCGCGCCGCGTCGGCGAGCTCCTCGCGTGCCGCGGCCGCGGCGGCGGCGGCCTGCGCGATCTCTTCCGGCCGGTTGCCGGCCTCGAGCTCGGCCAGCCGGGCCTCGGCCGCCGCGAGCTGGGCGGACGCCTGATCGCGGCGGGCCCGCAGATCGGTGGCGTCGAGCGCGGCCAGTCGGTCCCCGACCTGCACCACCTCCCCCTCCCGCGGCACGACCGTCGACAGCCGTCCGCCGATCTCGAAGCCGAGCTGTGCGTCGGTCGCCTCGACCGTCCCGGACGCTGCGAAACGACCCGCGGCCTCCGCGTCGCGGTCGCTCCACCACCAGAAGACTCCCGCGGCTGCCGCCGCCAGGACCACCAGCGCTGCCAGCACCTTGCGTCTCATCGCCTTGCGCTCCCCGCTGCGTCGTTCGACAGCTCCTCGAGCCAGGCCGTCGTCAAGACGCCCTCGACCCTCGCCAGCTCGGCCCTCGCGGCGACGATGCCGTAGCGGGCCTCGGTCGCGGCCGCGCGGGCGGCGAGCAGGTCGGCCTCGGCATCGAGGTAGTCGCTCTCGATGCCGACACCGTTCTCCAGCCGCAGGCGCTCGACGCGGACGACCTCGGCGAAGCGCGCTACGGCCTCGTCCAGGCTCTCGGCGCGCGCCGCGGTCTCGGCCAGCGTCGCCAGGGCCCGGTCCACCTGGGCCTCCACGTCGCGACGGGTCAGGGCGAGGGCCTGCTCCGCGCCGTCGCGCACCGCCTCGGCCCGCGCCACTCCGGCGTCCAGCGCACCGTCGAGGATCGGCACCGCCAGCCGCACCCCGGCGTTCCATTCCTCGGTCGCATCGACGTCCACCGAGGCGAAGCCGAGGAGGTTGCCCTCGAGCCGCACACTCGGACGGCGGGCAGCGCGCGCCGTCTCCACGGACGCCGCGGCGGCCGCGAGCTCCTCCTCGGCCCGGGCGAGGGCCGGGTTGGCGGCCAGGGCCCGGGCCAGGAGGCGCTCGCGGCCTCCGGGTCCGACGGCCCCGGCGCCCGGTGCGGTGACCGGTCGCAGGCGTGCGGCCCGCGCGGCCGACACGTCGATGTCGAGCAGACGGCCGAGATCGCGCTCGGCGCTGTCCAGCGACACCGCCAGGGCCACCTGCTCGGCTCGCGCCGCGGCCACCGTCGCCTGCACCCGCCGCAGATCGACCTCGGCGGCCCGACCCGCGGCCAGCAACAGCTCCACGCGGGCTCGCTCCGCCTCCAGCGCCGAGAGTCGAAGCTCGTGTGCAGCCACGGTGTGGGCGAGGATCAGGGCTCTCACGTAGGCGTTCACGGTGACGGCGGCGAGGCGCTGCTCCTCGCCACGAGAGCCTGCCTCCGCCGCGGCGAGCCGGCGGGCTCCACGGTCGATCCGTGCCGACCGGCCACCGCCGTCCCAGAGCAGGTAGCGCAGGTGCGCCCCGCCCTGGAAGAGCCCGGTGTCGAACTCCGGGATCTCGCCCGGCGTGAAACCGTGGATCGGCGTGACGATGGTCGGCTCCTCGTAACGAAAGGCCGAGGCCGCCAGAACCGCATCCGGTCGGCGCCCGGCCCCCTCGGTCGCCAGGTCGGCGCGCGCGCGGGCCACCTCGGCCTCCGCCGCTGCCAGGGAGGGGTGGGTGGCCAGGGCGCGCTCGACGGCCGTCGCCAGCGTCCACGGACCCTCGAGCGTCGCGTCGGCCCAGGCGGCGACGGGAGAGCTCGCGCTCACGGAGGCGGCCGCCAGGGCCGCGATCAGCACGCGCCGACGACAGGGCGCTCGATCTGGCGATGGGCGGTCGGTGCCCCGGCGACGCAGGGCGCGCTGCGAAGCGCGTCGGCACGCTCGGGGACGGGGGACGGACGGCTCCGCGCTCCAAGGCGTCATCGGGGACCTCCTTCCGAGCGCTGCCCGATCAGGCCGCGGACCAGCAGACCGGGCAGCTCGGTCCAGGCCTCCTTCTCGAGCTCGGCATCCGGCGCCAGCCGGTGGCGGATGGCGGTCGCGGCCGGGGCTCCCAGCAGGGCCAGGGCGAGCAGCCGCGGGTCGGAGGAGGCCACGGCGCCGGGGACCTCCTCCAGCAGCCCGCGGAGCAGGGTGAACAGCTCGTCGAAGACCCCGCGGAAAACGGCGAGGAGCTCCTCGTTGCCGCTGGCGGCGGCCTCGGCCAGCACCAGGATCGGCAGCCCGTCGAGCTCGAGCACCGTGCGCACGTGGTGCGCCACGATCGCCTCGAGCCGCTCGGCGGGGTCCCTCGTGCCGTCGGCGGCAAGTACGCGGATCGGCCCGAGCAACCGGTCCTCGGAGAGCCGCCGGACCATCGTGAGGAGGAGCGCCTCCTTGCTGGGAAAGTGACAGTAGAGCGCCGCCTCGCTGAAGCCCACTCGCTCGGCGAGCTTGCGCACCGTGAGCCCCGCCAGCCCGACCTCCCGGATGAGCCCGAGGGCGTGCTCGATCAGCTCCTCCTGCCGCGCGGTGATCGGTCGAGCCTCGGTCATTAGTTAACGTTAGTTTACTCAGGACGGTGAAGTCAAGGACGCGCGGCTCGTCGCCCCTGCATTCCGTCAGTCGGCCGGCTCGGGCGCGTGCCGGTCGATGCGCGGGAAGAGGATCTCGAAACGGGTCCCGCGGCCCGGCTCGCTCTCCAACCAGATGAAGGCTCCGCTCTGCTTCACGATGCCGTAGACCGACGCCAGGCCGAGACCGGTTCCCTGCTCCTGGTCCTTCGTGGTGTAGAACGGCTCGAAGGCCCGGCTCCTCGTCACCTCGTCCATGCCGGTCCCGGCATCGGTCACCGCCAGCATCACATAGGGCCCCTCGGGCATCGGCGGGCGACGACGCGCCTGCTCCTCGTCGACCTCCTGGTTGGCGGTCTCGATCGTCACCTGCCCTCCGTCGGGCATGGCGTCGCGGGCGTTGACGACCAGGTTCATCAAGATCTGCTCGAGCTGGCCGGAATCCGCCCGGATCGCTCCCAGGCCGCCGCCCGGACGGACCGCGAGGTCGACGTTCGCCGGGACCACTCGGCGCAGCAGGGGCTCCGCTCGCGACACGATCGCATCCAGGTCGACGATCCCGAGCCGGAGGTCCTGACGGCGACCGAAGGCCAGCAGCTGCCGGGTCAGGGTCGCGGCGCTCTCGCCTGCCGCCAGGATCTGCTCCAGGGCGGAGCGAGCCGGATCGTCCGGTCCGACGTCGCGCAGGAGCAACTCGGCGTTGCCCGTCACCACCATGAGGAAGTTGTTGAAATCGTGGGCAACGCCGCCGGCGAGCCGGCCGACGGACTCCAGCCGTCGGGAGAGCTGGAGCTGAACCGCGAGCTCGCGCGCCTCGGTCACGTCCGTCGCCACCGTCAGGACCAGGGGCTCCTCCTCGCCCGGCAGGGAGAGGGGCGCCCGCACGACCTGGAACCAGCGCACGACCCCGGTCCGTGGCTGAGTGAACGGTTCCTCCGGGGTCCGCAGGACCTGGCCGGTGGCCTGGACCTGCCGGTGGGAGCGCTTGCGTGCTTCGGCTTCCTCGGGATCCGCGCCCAGCTCCACATCGTCCCTGCCGACGAGCTCGTCCTGCGTCGCGCCGAAGGCGTCCGCAGTGGCCTGGTTGGCGAGGACGAAACGACCTGCAGCGTCCTTGGCGCAGATCAGGGCCGGCGCGGAGTCGAGGACCTGCTGCAGCAGGGCTTGCTGCCTTTCCAGCTGCCGCCGGCGTGCCGCGTGCTCCAGGGCTGCCTCCACGGCGGACCCCAGCCGCGTCAGCCGGTCCTTGAGCACGTAGTCGGCGGCTCCGGCCTTCATGTACTCCACGGCGGTCTCCTCGTCGAGACTGCCGGTGACCAGGAGGCAGGGAGTCCCGGGGGCGAGGGCTCCAGCTCGCTCGAGGGCCGCGTGACCTCCGAAGCCGGGCACGCTGTGGTCGAGCAGGATGACGTCCCACCTCTTCTCGCGGAGCGCGCGCTCGAGATCGTCCCGCCCGCCGACCCGGTGCACAGCGACCTCCAGCCCGGCCCGCCGCAGCTCGCGCTCCACCAGCTCGGCGTCCCAGACCTGGTCCTCGAGGTGCAGGACCTCGATCGTTCTCGTCGTCACTCCGGGGACTCGTTGAGCAGTAGCCAGTAGAAGCCGAGGTCGGCGACCACCTTGCAGAAGCGCTCGAACTCGACCGGCTTGACGATGTAGCTGTTGACCCCCAAGGCGTAGGCCCGCTCGATGTCGGGACTCTCCCTGGAAGAGGTCAGCATGACGACGGGGAGCCGCTTGGTCTGCGGCATCTCGCGGATCCGCTGCAGCACCTCGAGGCCGTCCACCTTGGGCAGCTTGAGGTCGAGGAGGACGAGCCGCAGGCCGGCCGGCGGATCGGCGAGGGTCTCCAGCGCCTCGACCCCGTCCCGAGCCACCTGGATCTCGTTCTGCAGGTTGCATCCGCGCAAGGCGCGCAGCGTCATCTCCACGTCGTAGGGGTCGTCCTCCACCAGCAGGATGCGGATCAGCTCGGTCATGACGGAGTGGCCTCCTGGTCGCTGGACCGACTTCGCGTCGGCAGGGAGAAACAGAAGGTGGCGCCCTCGCCGGGTTGCCCCTCGGCCCACACGCGGCCGCCGTGGCGATGCACGATCCGCTGGGCCAGGGCGAGGCCGATGCCCGTGCCCTCGAACTCCTCGGCCGGATGCAGGCGCTGGAAGGCGACGAAGAGCTTGGCGGCATACTCCGGATCGAAGCCGACCCCGTTGTCCCGGACCTCGTAGACGAGCTCGCCGCGGCCGCGCCTCCCCCGCACCTCGACGCGCGGTCGCTCCCTGCCGGCGCTGAACTTGAAGGCGTTGCCGAGGTAGTTCTCCCACACCTGGCGCAAGAGGCGCCCGTCTCCGCGGGCCCCGGGCAGCGGTCCGACCACGAGCTCGATCCGATCGTCGGCCTGCCCGCCGCGCAGCGACTCCACGGCACCCCGCACCAGCGCCTCCATGTCGACCCGTTCCACCTCCATCGCCTGCCGCGACAGGCGGGAGAAGTGCAGCAGGTCGTCGATGAGCGCGCCCATGTGGGCGGCTCGTTCGCGCACGACCCCGAGGAGGCGACGGGCCTCGCCGTCGAGGCCGGCGCCATGATCCTCCTCGAGGATGCGCGAGAAGCCGTCGATGGCCCGCAGCGGTGCCCGAAGGTCGTGGGAAACGGAGTAGCTGAAGGCCTCGAGCTCGCGGTTCAGCGCCTCGACCTCCCGGAACTGGCGCTCCAGCTCCTCCTGCGCGCGGCGGCGCTCCGTGACGTCCCGCACGGCGACGATCACCCGCAGCTCCCCCGGCGTCCGCATCGGGCCGAGGCTGATCTCCACCAGCCGCTCCGTCCCGTCGCGACGCTTCAGCGGCAGCTCCCGGTCCTGTCCGAGCAGTCGGCGATCGGGGGCGTCCAGCTCCAGGTATCCCGTCCTGCCCGCCACGTGGCGCTCCAGCAGCCGGTCGGGGACGAGCACGTCGACGCGCTGACCCACGAGCTCAGCGGCCGGCCAGCCGAGCATGGTCTCGGCCTGCTCGTTCATCCTCAAGATCCGGCCGTGTGCGTCGACCAACAACACCGTGTCGGGTGCCATGTCGAATAGGCCCGAGGCGAGCTCCTCGGCCGCGGTCCTCTCCGCCAGGCTCGCTCGCAGACGCTCCTCGACGGCGCGCAGGGAGCGCACGTGAGACCACAGCAGGAGGCTCAGCAGCAGACCCGCGATCACCATGAGGGTGGTAGCCAACGGCAGTTCCACCAGCCAGCCGAGGAGGGCCACGAGGGCCACGCCCGCCGCGGCTACGAGCAGGAGGATCGCGGGGGCACGGGCGCTCGTCATCCCCCTGCGCTCCCGCTCGGCCGGCCGCCGGCGCCTCCGGCCGGCAGGGAGAAGTAGAACGTGGCTCCTTCGCCGGGGCATCCTTCGGCCCAGACCCGACCGCCGTGGGACTCCACCATGCGCTTGGCCAGCGCCAGCCCGACGCCGGCGCCCTCGAAGCTCTCCGGCGAGTGCAGGCGCTGGAAGGCGGTGAAGAGCTTGTGGGCGTACCGGGGGTCGAAGCCGACCCCGTTGTCGCGAACCCAGTAGACGAGCTCGTCGCTCGTCGGTTTGCCGCCGACCTGGATCCGCGCCGCCTCGGCGCGGGAGCTGAACTTGAGGGCGTTGTCCAGGTAGATCTGCCACACCTGCCGCAGCAGACGGGCGTCGCCCCGGGTCGCCGGGAGGGTCCCGATGATGATCTCGCTCGGCTCCCCGAGCCCTGTGCGCAGCGGGGCGGCGACCGAGTGCACGAGGTCGGTCATGTCGACCTCCCCATCCTCCATCGACTCCCGGCACAGCTGGGAGTAGCGAAGGAGCCCGTCGATGAGCCCGCCCATGTGTCGTGCTCGCTCCCGGATACCTTCCAGGAGCCGGCGGGCCTCGGCGCCGGAACCGTCGACATGGTCCTCCTCCACCATGAGGGCCAGGCCATCGATGGCTCGCAGGGGTGCCCGCAGATCGTGGGACACGGAGTAGCTGAACTCCTCCAGGTCGCGGGTGCGGCGGCGCACCCGGTCCTCGAGGGACCGGTGGGTCTCGGTCACGCGCTGGCGCATCCCGTCGAAGGCGCGCGCCAGCCGGCCGAGCTCGTCCCGGCGCCCCATCGGAACCGTCCGGCCGACCTCCCCCGCCGCCAGCTCCTCGGCGGCGCCGGTGAGCTGCGCCAGTGGGCGCGTGATCCCCCGAGCGACGAAATGGGCGGCCGTCGCGCCGACGAGCAGGACCACCAGGGAGAGGATCACCAGCTGGCGCGACACGGACCGGATGGGGGCTAGGGCCGCGGCCTGCGGAATCTCCAGCCACAGGAGCCAGGGAGTGCCCTCGAGCGGCACCGCGACCCCCAGCGATCGTCCCCGGCCGTCGACCTCGACGACGCCTCCTGCGACCAGGCCCTCGAGGTCGACCTGCGGCGGGTCGACCCGTGACTCGAGGTCGGTCCAGGCTTCACCGGCCTTCCCTGTCCGGTTGCCGAGCAGCATGCGCGCCTGCGAGCCGATCAGGCCGGTGATGACCTCCGCCGTCCCGGCCGACGAGAGACGACGGTGCAGGACCAGGTAGCCGACGTGTCCCGGCGTCTGCTCGCGCCCCACGACCTCCGCGGTCACCTCGTAGAAGCCGACCTCTCCGGACCACCGGATCGGGCCCACGCCGACGCCGGTCGGAGGTCGCGGGTCGGGAGCCGTCCACCCGACGGGAGGTCGAGGGGAGCGTGCGTCCAGGAGCAGCTCGTCGTCGCCGCTCCAGACCTCGGCGCCGAGGATCCGCGGGTCGTCCAGGAGGGCGGCCAGGGTCGATGCCGCAGCCTCGCGACCGGCCCCGCTCGAATCGAGGACGAGCTCGCGCAGGGCGCTCTCGCCGGCCATCGCAGCGGCCTCCGAAAGGCGATCCGAGGCGGACTGTCGCAACAGGTCGGTCAGGCGGCCGGCCGACGCTTCGAGGCGTACGGTGGCGGCACCGATCAGCGCGCGCTTCACCGCGTAGTGGGCACCGGTGACGAAGGCGATCACCGCCAACGTCAGGAGCACCGCGATGAGCAGCGGGAGCCGGACCTCTATGGAGCTCCAGCGGGAGGGCGAACCGCGGTCTTCCTCAACCATGACGACCCTCCTGCAGGCCGATCACGACGCCGAGGTCCAGCGTTCCCGGAATTCGACGACCTGCGCGAAGTTCTCGAGGAAGAGGTCGAGCAGCGCCGGGTCGAAGTGCCTGCCGTGCTCGGCCTCCATGAGCTCGCGCGTCTCCGACACGGTGAAGGCCTTCCGATACGGACGGTCGGCGGTCAGGGCATCGAAGACGTCCGCGATCGCACAGATGCGGCCCCAGCGGGAGATCTCCTCGCCGCGCAGGCCGCGTGGATAGCCCTCGCCGTCCCATCGCTCGTGGTGGGTCAGGGCGATGACGGAACCGGCCTGGAGGATCTCGGAGGGGGTCCCCTCGAGGATCCGGGCGCCGATCGTGGTGTGGCCCTGCATGATCGTCCGCTCCTCCTCGCTCAGCGCTCCGGGCTTGAGGAGGATCGTGTCGGGGATTCCGATCTTGCCCACGTCGTGCATCGGAGCGGCACGCCGGACGAGCTCGGCCTCGCTGGCGTCCGCCCCGTTCCAGTCGGCCAGGAGGCCGCTGAGCTCGCTCACCCGGCGGATGTGGTGCGCGGTGTCCCGGTCCTTGTACTCGGAGGCGAGCACCAGGCGCTCGATGGTGTCGAGGTAGGCCTCCCGGGTGAGCCGCTGCGCCGTCTGCGCCGCCTCCAGGGCGCGGCGCAGCTCGGTCGTGCGCTCTTCGACCTTCCGCTCGAGCTCCTCGCCGTGCCGCCGGAGGGCGTCGGAGGCCTGCTTGAGCTGCAGCTGGGAGCCCACCCGCAGCCCCAGCTCGGTCATGTCGACGGGCTTCGAGATGAAGTCGTTGACGCCTGCCTCCACCGCCTGCAGCCGCGCTCCACGCGAATCGAGGGCGGTGACCATCACGACGGGGAGATCCGCCGCCGCCGCCACCGACCGCACGCGGGCCGCCAGCTCGAAGCCGTCCATGCCCGGCATCCGGGCGTCGAGGAGCACGAGATCGATGGCGGAGGTCAGCTTCTCGAGCGCCTCGGCGCCGGTGGCCGCGACCTCGACCTCGTGGCCGAGGGCCTCCAGCATGTCCCTCAGCAGCAGGCGATTGGGCTCCTGGTCGTCGACGACCAGAACCCGTCCCCGGCCGGTCACCTCGCACCGCCTTCGCTCGTCATCGTCGTCAGCCCACCGCCCCTGCTCGCAACCGCCCCAGCGCGGCCACCAGGGTCTCCTGTCGCACCGGCTTGACTAGCAGCTCGTCGGCGCCGTGCGCCAGGGCTGTGGCACGATCGTCGACCACGGACACCACGACGATCGGCACGCCCTCCATCTCGGGCAGCTCGCGCAGCTGCGACAGCAGGGTCCAGTCTCCCCGGTCCGGCAGCAGCAGATCCAGGGTCACCGCCGACGGCCGCAGCGTGCGCGCCCGCTCCAGCGCCTCCGCGGCGGAGACCGCCCGCACCACGCGGTAGTCGGCCTGCGCCAGGTACTCGTGGAGCAGATCGCCGGCCCCCCGGTCGTCCTCGACGACCAGGACGAGGCGCCCTCCGGGGGGCTCGTCCTCCACGACCGGCACCGACCCCGGAGCGGCCGGCTCGCGGGGTGGGACCGGCGAGCGGACGGGAGCCAGCGGCAGGGTGAAGGTGAAGGCGGCTCCGTCCCCCTCCCGCCCAGTGCTCTCCACCGCGATCGTGCCGCCATGGAGCCCGACGATCTGGCGGACCAGGGCGAGGCCCAGTCCGGTGCCCGGATGCTCTCGGGAATAGGCGCCGTTGAGCTGGACGAACTCCTCGAAGATCCGCTTCTGGTCCTCGGGCTTGATGCCCATGCCGCAGTCGCAGACCGACACCTCGAGGAGGCTCACCACGCTGCCCGTCCTCACCTGCGCCCGCAGCTCGACCCAGCCTCCCGGCCGCGTGAACTTGATTCCGTTGCTCAGCAGGTTGAAGAGCACCTGCTTGAGACGCTCCGGATCCGCCACGACTCGCGGAAGGTCGCTCGGCAGCCGCGAGCGCAGCTCGATCTGCCTGCGCTCGGCCAGGGGACGGACCACCTCGAGGGCGCCGCTCCCGAGCTCGGCGAGGTCGAGAGGCACGCGCTCGAACGAGATCTTCCCCGCCTCGATCTTGGCCAGATCGAGGACGTCGTTGATCAGCTCGAGCAGGTGGTTGCCGGCCTCGTGGATGTTGTCGACCCAGCGGCGCTGCTTCTCCGTGAGATCCGGCTCCTTGCCGGCCCCCTGGAGCAGCTGCGAGAAGCCGATGATCGAGGCCAAGGGCGTGCGCAGCTCGTGGCTCATGCTGGCGAGGAACTCGCTCTTGGCGCGGTTTGCCGACTGGGCGGCCTGCCGGGCACGCTCGAGCTCGAGTGTCGCCAGGTGGAGGTCCGAGACGTCCTCGAGCGCGGCGACCATGCCGTCGGCGCGGCCCTCGGCATCGAGCAGGGGCGCCGCGTTGACCGTCATGTAGCGGCGCCGGCCGTCGGGCAGCGCGACGGCGAGGGAGCGGCCGCGGACGCTGCCGCCCGTCCGCATGACGACCTCGAAGGGCAGCTCCCCGTCCGCCAGGGGCTGTCCCTCGAAATCGGTGATCTCCCATGTCGGGGCGTTGTGCCGCCGCCGCGTGATCTCGTCGCGGGAGATCCCGAGGACCTCCTCCGCGCGTTGGTTGGCGTAGGTGAGCCGGCCACCGGCGTCGACCATGACGATGGCGGCCGGGCTGGTCTCCATCAGGAGCTCCAGGAGCGCACGGTCTGTCGGCACCATACGTGAATCCTCGCAACCTGCTCGCGGTCGCGACCGGTCAGCCTCACACAGGAGGCACGGGGCGTGACCGAGCGATCTCGCGTCGGGCCCCGCGGGAAAGTGCTCGAGGCGAGGCTAGCACAAGCCCCACCCGAAAGGATGGTCCCCGGCCGACCCCGCATGCCTAGATCTTGACCGCCTTGGCGTAGGCGAGAGCTCGGATCTCCTCCGCCGGCAGATCGGTGGAGCCCATGACGCACGTCACGTCGCCCTCGCGCCAGAAGACGAGCACGATGCCGTCGCGGAGCACGGTAAGGAACTCCACGCCGTCGTCGCGATAGTGGACCGCCGCGTCGTCCGGTCGAGGCACCTCTCCTCTGAACATCTGGCAGACGACGAGACGACCCTCGGGGCCCCGATAGACGAACAGGGCTCCGGGGCCGCCGGCGGTTCGTTCCACCCGACCGCCGACGAGCTCGAAGGCCATGCCTCCGAGGTCGAAGACGCGGGTGGCGAACGGGATCCCGCGCTGCGCGAACCAGGCTTCGAGCTCGGGCGGTGGCATCGGTCCCGCCTCGAGCGCCAGGGCCCCTTCCACGACGCCGACCACGTCGGCCCGCACCTCGCCGACGACGTCGGGGCCCGTCGGTCGCCAAAGCGGGATGACCAGCAGGGCCAGGACCAGCATCGCCGCCGCCGCCACCGGCGTCCAGGGTGGGAGGCGGGAACGGCGGCCAACGCGGGCGTCCTCCGCGTCGAGGCTGACGCACACCCGCTCGGCCAGGTCCGCGGGGACCGGGACCGTCGCCAACCGTGCCACCTGCTCCTTCGCCCAGCGCAGACCGGCGAGCTCCCCCCGGCACTGCCCACAGGTCGCCAGGTGGCGCTCGATCGCCTCCCGCGCCTCGCCGACCAGACGCCCGTCGAGCAGGCCCTGCAGCTCCTCCCGGGGATGCTCGCGCTCGGAGCTCACGCGCCGCCGCCCTCCACCAGCCCGTAGGAGGCGGCAAGCTCCCGCAGCTCGCCGGCGAGCCGCCGCCGAGCGCGGTGGATACGGGAGCGCACCGTGCCCACCGGGCAGCCCATCACCGCGGCGGCCTCCTCGTAGGTGAGCTCGACGATGTCCACCAGCACGACCGCCCGGGCGAGCCCGTCGGGAAGTGCCCGCACGGCCTCCCGGGCTCGCGAGCCGTCCCAGTGCAGCCTGGGATTGCTGACGATCTCCTCATATCCGGACCAGTCGACGATCTCCCGAGGTGGCTCTCCGCCATCCTCCGCGGACTCCTCCAGCGACCTCGGCGCCGGGTTGCGCCGCCGGGAGCGTCTGAGGTTCGAGACGACGGAGTACAGGATGGTAAACAACCATGCTTTCTCGTTGGTTCCCGGCTCGAAGTTGTCGAAGGTCCGGTAGGCGCGCAGACAGGTCTCCTGCACCACGTCCTCGGCGTCGTGCGGCGCGCGCACGAGTCCGATCGCGACGCAATACAGGGTCTCCAGGTGCGGCAGCGCCAAGGCCTCGAAGCGCCGGCGTCGAGCGGCCGAGGCGCCGCCGGGCGCGACGGATCCCGCAGAGCCCGGAAAGGGGGATGCCGGCGGGGTCATTACGCGAGCTACGGCTCCCCTCGTCGTCCGGCTTGCCTGCCGGCGGAACTCGCGTCGCCACGCTGGTGTTCACGGCACTCGGAGGCCCGGCCCCCGACCAGCCGGCCGGGTTCCCTCCACGAACCACCACGACCGAAGGAGACACCGATGAGCGCGACTGCACGATCGATCCGGCTGGCCCTGGCCTGCCTCCTGGCGACGGCGCTGCCCGCGTTGGCCGCCAAGGGCGAGCCCGGGGCCGTCTACGTAGCCGACAACTCCGCCGCGGGCAACGCGGTGATGGTCTTCGCCCGTCAGGCCGACGGGCGCCTCGACTCGCCGCCCGAGCTCTACCCGACCGGCGGCCTGGGCACCGGCACCGGGCTCGGCAACCAGGGCGGCGTGCTCCTCTCCGGCGACCGGCGCCATCTCTTCGTCGTCAACGCCGGCAGCGACGACCTCTCCGTCTTCCGGGTCGAGCCGGAAGGCCTGGAGCTGCTCGGGGTCACGCCCAGCGGCGGCCGGAGGCCGGTGAGCCTCGCCCACCACGGCGGGCTGCTCTACGTGCTCAACGCCGGCGGCTTGGTGGGCGGTCAGGACTCGATCACCGGCTTCCTGTTTCACCGTGGCATCCTCGAGCCGTTGCCGGGATCGACCCAGCCCTTGAGCGCGGTGAGCACCGACCCTGCGCAGATCGCGTTCAACGCGCAGGGCTCGGTGCTGATCGTCAGCGAGAAGGCGACCCACACCCTCACCACCTTCCGCGTGGATGCCTCCGGAGCGGCCGACCCTCCACTGCCCCAGGCCTCGGTCGGCGAGACGCCGTTCGGCTTTGCCGTCAGCCGCCAGGACGAGGTGCTCGTCTCGGAGGCCTTCGGCGGCGCCCCCGACGCGAGCGCGGTGACTTCCTACCGCGTCGATGGCAACGGACTGCTGGAGGTCCTCGCTCCCTCGGTCCCGACCACCGAGACCGCCGCCTGCTGGGTGGTGATCGGCAAGAACGGTCGCTTCGCCTACACCACCAACACCGGGAGCGCGTCCGTCACCGGCTTCGCCATCGCCCCCGACGGCGGCCTCACTCTCCTCGATCCCGACGGCGTGACCGGGACCACCGGAGCCGGGCCCATCGACATGGGTCTTTCGGTGAACGGCCGGAACCTGTACACGCTGGACTCCGGTGACGGTACCCTCACCGTCTTCCGGGTGCGGGGCCGTCAGGGCGGCCTCAAGGCCCTGCAGACGGTGTCCGGGCTACCCGCCGGGGCCAACGGCCTCGCCGCCCGCTGATCCGTTCGAGGCCGCCGGCCGCCTCCCCCGACGGGTCGGGCGGCCGGCGCCACAGGGCCCGCGGCTGTGCGAGGCTCAAATGGACCGATCCGCCGGCCCGTGGCGGACGAAGAAGACACCGAAATGCGAAACACCCGAGCCTCGCTCCACCTCGACGACGAGCCCAGCCGACCTCGCCTGGCCGTCCGCCTGGCCGGGAGCCTCGCCCTCTGCGCCTCCCTGGTGACGTCCTCGGCCTCGGCCGTCTCGGCGGACGTTCCGGAGCGCTTCCTGGATCTGCTGCGGGGCTCCACGGGCGACCGGCTCGCCGCGCTCGAGGGCATCGAGTCGACCTGGGGACGCGGCTACGACGTGATGCTCGTGGAGACCCTCTACTTCGTGCGCGTGCCCGAGGTGGCGCGGCCGGCCGTGACGTTGCTCGAGGAGAGGACGGGGCAGCAGCTCGGCTTCGACCTCGCGGCCTGGTACGACTGGATCTGGTCGCGCGAGGAGGCCCTCCACCCGACCTACGCGGAGTTCAAGAGCCGGCTCTACGGCAACCTCGACTCGAAGTTCAGCGGCTACTTCTCGACCGACCGCACCAGCCGCATCCGTCTCGACGAGGTGCGCTGGGGCGGGGTGACGCAGGACGGCATCCCACCGCTGCGCGACCCCGAGATGATCCCCGCCGCGGAGGCCGACTGGCTGGCCGACGACCACATCGTCTTCGGGGTGGCGATCGAGGGCGACGTGCGCGCCTATCCGAAACGTATTCTGGCGTGGCACGAGATGTTCACCGACACGCTGGGCGGCGTGCCGGTGGCCGGGGTCTACTGCACCCTCTGCGGCACGGTGATCGTCTTCGAGAGCGAGCACGGAGGGACGCGCCATCTCCTCGGCACCAGCGGCTTCCTCTACCGCTCGAACAAGCTGATGTACGACCAGGCCACCCAGTCGCTGTGGAATACCCTCTGGGGCGAGCCGGTGATCGGGCCGCTCGCCGAGGAGCCGTTCCGGCTTGTCCGGCGGCCGGTGGTGACCACCCGGTGGGGCGAGTGGCGGCGACGCCACCCCGAGACCACGGTGCTCTCGCTCGCCACCGGCTACGACCGCGACTACTCCGAGGGCGCGGCCTACCGGGAGTACTTCGCGACCGACGAGCTCATGTTCGGCGTCCCGACGCGCGACGAACGGCTCAAGAACAAGGACGAGGTGCTCACCCTCGTCCTGCCCGAGAGCCCCGCCTCCCCGGTCGCCTTCGCGGCCGACTACCTCGCCGAGCACCCGGTCCACCACGACCGGGTCGGCGAGCTCGCGATCGTCGTCGTCACCGACCCCTCCGGCGCCAACCGCGTCTACGCCAGCGAGGACATCGTCTTCGAGAGCTTCGACGGCGACTCGACCGTGACCGATGCCGAGGGCAGCTCCTGGACCCTCACCGAGGAGGCCCTCGAGAGCCCCGAGGGCCGCCTCCTCCCCCGCCTGCCCGCCCAGCGCGCCTTCTGGTTCGGCTGGTACGCGGCCTATCCGCAGACGCGGTTGGTGCGCTGAAGACCTCCTACACCAATCCCTCGGGCGGCGCCGCAACCTTGCGCGCGACGCTGCCTGCCGGATGCTCGTACCACCCCGGGTCGGCGTAGCCGTCGAGGCCGTCGCGGACCTTCATGACGGTGAACATGCCGCCCATCTCGATGTTGCCGAAGGGACCGACACCGGCCATCATCGGCAGGGTGTTCTCGGGCAGCGGATGGTGGCCGGCGTGCGCCGCGTGCTCGGCCATGCCAGTGGTGCCCATCGCGGTGTAGCCGGCGACCAGCCGCGAGAGGCGCTCACGCAGCTCGCCGAGGTCCGCACCCACGGGGTTGGGGACGTCGTGCCCCATGGCGTTCATCGCGTGGTGGTTCTTGTGGCAGTGGAGGGGCCAATCCCCGAGCTGATCAGCCACGAGCTCGACGGCCCGGGTCTGACCGGCGATGATGTTCAGGGTCGATTCGGGCACCCAGGCCGAGCGCGGGATCTGCCCGCCGTCGGTCTCGGTGACCCAGAACCGGTGGCCGTGGAGGTGGAGCGGGTGGCTCGTCATGCTGACGTTGGCGAAGCGCAGACGCACCCTCTCGTCGCGGCCGACGACCAGCGGCGAGGTGCCGGGGAAGGCGCGTCCGTTGAAGGTGAAGAGGTCGAAGTCGAGCATCACCATGGGATCGGGCCGGTAGGTCCCCGGGTGGATCGCCCACATGTGGGGCAGGATGCAGAAGTCGCGGTCGACCGGCTCGGTCGGCGGCGCCTTCGGATGGATGACGAAGAACCCCGCCATACCGAGGGCCATCTGGACCGTCTCGTCGGCGTGGGGGTGGTACATGTGGGTTCCGTGCTGGCGCAGGCGGAACTCGTAGACGTAGGTCTCGCCGGGACGGATGTGGGGCTGGAGGAGGCCGCCGACGCCGTCCATGCCGTTGGGCAGGAAGATCCCGTGCCAGTGGATCGTCGTGTGCTCCGGGAGACGGTTGGTGACGTAGATGCGCACGTCGTCCCCCTCGACGGCCTCGAGGGTCGGTCCCGGCGAGCCGCCGTTGTAGCCCCAGACCTTGACCTTCATGCCCGGCGCGAACGCCTGCTCGACCTCCTGGGCCACCAGGTGGAACTCCTTCCAGGCGCCGCTGCGGCGCCAGCGGGCCGAGGCCCCGTCGGGCGTGGTCACCGGCGTGTAGCCGAGCCGGCGCCTCGCCTCGCGGACCTCGGCGACCGCGGGACCCGGCGTCGGGCTTCGCGCGGTTGGCTCCGTCGGTTCCGCGGGTGGGTGCTCCATCGATCGATGGCCGGCGTGCGGATCCTGGTCCTGCGCGCCGCTGCGCCTCGCCAGGGTGGCCCCGGCGCCGAGCAGGGCCGCGCGTCCGAGCAGCGCTCTGCGGCTGATCATCGCGACTCCTCCATGCCGGCGCCGTCGGCGCCGGTCGTGTGGTCGGTGAGCGGAACGCCGACGGCTCGTTCGAGCTCGTACCAGGCAGTCCAGTAGTCGGCGAGGGCCTCGACTGCGCCGGCCTCGGCGACGATCTCGCGCTGGCGCGCGGCGAGGACGTCGAAGGTGCCCACGACCATCTGGTTGTGCTCGAGGAGCGTCCCCTGGAGCACCTCCCTGCGGCGCGGCAGGAGCACCTCGCGGTGGAGGGCCACGAGCTCGCGACCGGCGCCGAGCTCGGCCGAGCGCTCGCGCACCTCCGAGCGGGCCTGGCCCTCGAGGGCAGCGAGCTGCCAGCGTGCGCGGGCGAGCTCGGACTCGAGGCGCGCCACCGAGGCCTTGCCGGTGTCGAAGAGCGGCAGGCGCAGCTCGAGCACCGGCCCGGTGAGCTCCACCCCGTCGGGCTCCCTCTCGCGCTCGACGCCGACCTCGATGCCGAGCGGCGCCAGCCGCGTGCGGCGGGTGAGGGCGAGGGCGCGCTCCAGGGCGTCCACCGCCCAGCGCGCCGCCGCCAGGTCGAGCCGCTCGGCCACGGCGAGCTCCTCCAGGCGCCCGGCATCGAGCGTCGCCTCCGCCGGCGGCGACGCGATCTTCGCCGCGCGCCACTCCTCCTCGCCAGCCAGGCCGAGAGCCCGCACGACCTCCTCGCGGCGCCGGGCGCGCTCCAGCCGGGCCCGGCCCAAGGTGGCCCGGGTCTCGGCCCAGCCGGCCTCGGCGTTTGCCCGCTCGAGGGCAGTCAGGTTGCCCGCCTGGTGGAGGGCGATGGCGTAGTCGGCGGCGGCGCGGTCGACCTCCTCGATCGCCGCGAGGCGTCCGGCGAGGGCTTCTCCGGCCTGGAAGCGCACGAGGGCCGTGCGAGCTGCGGCGACGGTCTCGAGCAGGGCGCGTCCGGCCTCGAGCCTGGCCCGCTCGGCCTCCGCCTCGGCCACTCTGCGACGCAGCGGCTGGACCAACCAGTCCAGCAGGTCGCCCGTGACCGCGATGGTTTGCCGGCGCGCGTCGCCGTCGGAGAGGCGGGCGACGGAGAGACTGGGGTTGGCCAGACGCGTGGCCTGGGCCAGGTCGGCCTGGGCGATCCCGAGCTCCTCCAGCGCGCCCTGCAGCGACGGATTGCGCAGCAGCGCCACCTCGGCGGCCGCGTCGGGTGTCAGCGGCGCGGCCAGGAGCTCCCGGGAGCGGGCCTCCGCCGCCGCCAGCGCCTCGCCATCGCGAATCCAGATCGCCTCGCCCGGATGCCTGCCGGCGACCGTCTGGCGCACCTCTTCGAAGCTCGCCCGCGGGTCGACGGACGCGCAGCCGGCAGTCAGGGCCGCTGCCAGCACGACCGTGAACCCCAGGCTCTCGCCACGCATAGCCACCTCCTCGGCCGGCGGAAACCAAGTCGCCGTCGGGCCGTTACACTCTAGCCTGCGGCGCCGCCGGTGGAGCTATGCTCACACCATGACCGACGAGACGCTGCGCTACCCCATCGGCCGCTACAGCTGGGACGGTCCCTCCGCGGTGCGGCGGCGAGCCGACATCGACGCCATCGAGATGCTGCCTGCCGAGCTGCGGCTGGCCGTCGGCGGCCTCTCCGACGAGCGGCTCGACACCCCCTATCGGCGGGGCGGCTGGACCGTCCGGCAGGTCGTCCACCACCTGCCTGACAGCCACCTCAACGCCTACGTGCGCTGCAAGCTGGCGCTGACCGAGCGCGAGCCGACCATCCGCCCCTACGACGAGGCGGCGTGGGCGGAGCTGGTCGACTCGCGGCGCACGCCGATCGGCGTCTCCCTCACCCTGCTCGAGTCCCTCCACGAGCGCTGGGTGACGCTGCTGCGCTCGCTGGTCGACGAGGACTTCCAGCGCACGTTCGTCCACCCCGAGGTCGCGGGCGCCAAGACCCTCGACTGGCTCACCGGCCTCTACGCATGGCACGGCCGCCATCACCTCGCACACGTGACCTCGCTGGCCGAGCGGATGAGCTGGTAGGAGAGCGGCTCCCGGAGGCCGCCCTCAGCGCTCGGCCGAGGGTAGCTCGAGGCCCTTCGCCTCGGCGGTCAGCTCCACCTCGTGCGGCAGGTGCTGGCCCTCGACCCAGAGGGTGATCTGCTCGTCGAGGCTCTGGCGCAGCAGCTGCGACGCGGCGACGATCCGGGTGACGGAGGAGATGTCCCTGGCGTCTCCCCACGGCGTCTCCACCCGCACCGGGCGTCGATCCTCGGAGATCGTGCGCGACTGCGGGCGCCCGGTCCACCAGACGTGCAGCGGCACCCGCAGCTCGCCGAGAAACCGCTGCACTTCCTCCACCCGGTAGGCGCTGGTGTCCTCGTCCTCGTGCCCGAGCACCAGGACGACGGCGCGCGGGCGGCTCTCGCTCGCCGCCTGGACGGCTGCCACCGCCACGGCGTCGGTGACCCGCCGGCGCTCGGTCGGCTCGGGCGCCGCGACCCGGGTCGCCAGTTGCGCGAAGCTGGCGCCGGAGGCCGGGAAGGGCTGCGAGATCGTGAACAGCCGGCCGCCGACCTGGGCCTCCGCCATCCGCGCATAGGGAAAGAGGAACTCGACCACCTCGCCCTGCCGCATCGCGGTCGCCGGCGTCGTGATGGCCGGGCCGAACGGCGCCAGCTGGCGCAGGGCGGGGATCGCGGAGTGGTCGATGACGAAAACGACCTTCCCGGGTGCGCGCTCGACGCCTCGCACCGCGAGGGGCCGGCCGTCGACGGCGACCCATCCGCCCAGGCGATCGAGAGCGGGCAGCGAGCGGCGCCGGTGGGTGTAGGTGAGCCCGGTGAGCTGGATGTCGGCAT
>Ga0299913_10000185_pt1 | contig 33912 bp, 37 predicted proteins | sample RVTome_9_FD_201360 | JGI IMG/M metagenome (GOLD analysis project Ga0299913, IMG submission 201360) | Soil microbial communities from uranium-contaminated site in the Upper Colorado River Basin, Wyoming, United States - RVT155D38 (version 2) ... | reverse complement strand
ATCCCGCCATCCAGGTCAGTAGCCAGGCGGTCACGAGCCACATCTGCTGCACCTCGCCGACGATCGCGACAACGCCAGTCACCAGGGCCGCCAGCAAGAAAGCACCGCTCGCCAGGAGGGTGCGCCGACCTGCGGGCTGCGTCGCCAAGGTTTCCTGCGCGGCGGCCGGACGAAGCGCTTCGATGGGCGCGACCGCCGTGACCCGCCGAGCGGCCGTGCCCGCGCCGAGCGCGGCGATCACGACGCCACCGATCATGGCGACTGCCACCGCGTACCCGGGCACCACCAACACCGGATGTGGCGCAAGCGGGAGCACTTCGTTGGCCACGCTCGCAGCGTCCGTCACGAGCAGCTTGGCCAGCCCCAGACCGAGAACGATCCCGACCGCGGCGCCCACCGAGCCGAGCACCGCGCCCTCGACCACGAAAGCTCCCAGGACTTGCCGGCGTGTGGCGCCGAGCGAGAGGGCGACCGCGAGTTCGCGCCGCCGATCGGCGACGGCCATAGCCATCGTGTTGTGCACAACGAGCAAAGCGACAGCGAGGGCGATCCAGCCCGTCAGGGTGAGCATCGCGGCGACCACCGAGTAGCCCTCGGTGAGAGAGTCCAGCCGATCCTCGGGCCGGCCGACGGTCGCCGCCGCTCCGACCGCATCGGCGAGCTGGTGCTGGACAGTTACGACCGGGACGTCGCCGTCGACGGCGAGGTAGATGGTGTCGACGGTTCCGTGCCGTTCGAACAGGGTTTGGGCTGCGGAAAGCGGCATCACGCCGACCATTCCGCCGTTGATGGTCTCGAGCTGGCCGCCGGCCATGATGCCCGTGACGGCAACCTCGCGACGGCCCGAGGGTGTCGAGATCGTCACAACGTCGCCCACATCGGCTTGGACGACGGCGGCCACGTCACGCGACAACACGATGCCGTTGGAGTTGAACGAGCCAAAGAACTCAACACCTTCTGACGCGGCGGGCGGCAGCATCGTCAGGAACGCGGGCGTGATCCCCAGGACGAGCAACGGCTGCTCGTCGCCTTCGCGTATTGCGCTCGTGATCGATCGCAGCACCGGGGCGGTCGTCTCGACGCCGTCCTGCCGCGCAACCCGATCTGTAATCGAGTCGCTGAGTCCGGCAGGCGTCGACGCCGCGACCTCGAGGTCGGCATCGCCGGCGAGTTCGCGCACGGACCGCCGCACGGACTCGGAGACGCTGGCGTTGATGACGGTGGTGGCGAAGACCAACGCAACACCAGCGGCGATGCCGGCGAGGGTGAGCGCGGCGCGCAGCCGGCGGCGGGTGAGGTAGCGGATGTTGACCCGGCGGGCCAGCGTCGCCAGCCCGCTCACTCGCGTCTCCGTGTGGTCGCGACGATTCGACCGTCGACGAGACGGAGAACACGATCGGCGTACGCCGCGCTGCGAGCGTCGTGCGTGACCATGACGATCGTCTGGCCTCGGTCGGCCGCGTCGCGCAGCAACTGGAGGATGTCTTCGCCCGTCACCGAGTCGAGGTTGCCGGTCGGTTCGTCGGCGAGGATCACCGCGGGTCGGGTCACGAGCGCTCGGGCGACAGCGACGCGCTGCTGTTCACCACCCGATAGCCGAGACGGACGGTGCTCGGCCCGGTGGCCGAGGCCGACGTCGTCGAGTGCTGCCCTTGCCCGATCGAGCGCGTGGACGGTGCCGTCGAGCAGTAGAGGGAACGCCACGTTCTCCACCGCCGACATCGTTGGCAGCAAGTTGAAGAACTGCAGCACGAAACCCAGTCGGCGACGTCGAATCAGTGCGAGCTGCTCATCGGTGAGCTCGTCGATGCGCTGGCCTTCGAGCGTGACGTGGCCCTGGTCCGGACGGTCGAGGCCGCCGATCAGATGCAGCAACGTCGATTTTCCGGAGCCGGACGGTCCCGTGAGGGCAACGAACTCACCGGCCTGGACCACGAGATCGACACCCTGCAGGGCCAGCACCGCGGTCTCGCCGTCCCGATAGGTCCGCACGAGGCCGGATGCCGCGACTACCGCGGTGGCGGTGTCGCCCGGCGACATGACCGGCTCGTCGAGCACCGCGGCATCCCGTTGTCTCATCGGTGGACCTCCTCGCGCATGCGCTCTAAACGCGTGACGGTGGCGTCGATCCATCGCAGATCGGCTTCCAGGTGGAACAGGCGGTGGTCGGCGAAGGCGGCGTCGAGCACACCACCCCGGCTCTTGACCCGCGTGAGCGCTTGCATGTGTTCGAGCAGCAGCGCGCGCTGTGCTTCGAGGAACGGCTCAGCCGGCCGGTCGGAGAGGAGGGCGAGCACCACCTTGGTGAAGAGGACGCTGCGAATCTGTTCGTCAGGTGATTCCGGCTGCGTGAACCAGTGGTCGAGATCGCTCACGCCGTCGTCGGTGATCGCGTAGAGCTTGCGATCCGGGCCCTCCCCCGACCGCTCGCCGGCGAAACGCACTCGGCCATCTCGCTCGAGCCGGCTCAGGGTCCCGTAGATCTGCCCGTACTTCACCGGGTGCACATCGCCAAAGTGCGCGTCGTACGCCCGCTTGAGGTCGTAACCGTGACTCGGTTCCGGCTCGAGCAACCCCAGGACTGCGAACTTCACGCTCACTAGTCACTGAGTGTATACATAGGGTGCATACCGGATGCAAGGCGTTCTTTCAGCGGAATCGGACGGTGCGCCGTCCGGTCGGGACGACTTGCTGGCGTGCGATGTAGATGCGGACGCCGCGCCGCTAGGAGTTCGTACCGGAGTACACGCGTGCCGATCGGATGAGGACGGCGGTGTGACGCTCGCTTGCCCTGCTCCTGTCGACTGCCGCTGCGGCCCTACGGCTACGCGACCGTCGGCAAGAGGGATGGCTGGAAGACGACTGCGACGCCGAAGGCGATCATTGCTACCGCTGCGATGATGCCGACGGTGCGTCCGTGCGGCACAACCTTCTCAGCGAAGACGAGAGCCGCGACGGCGACCATGGCCGCGACGTTCATCACGCCGAGCGGGATGAGGATGAGGAACAGCAGCCAGCAGCATCCCACGCAGTACAGGCCATGAACGAGGCCCATCTGCAGCGCGCCAGCGCGACCGTCTCGCCATCGCGTCATGACGAACGACAACGGTGTCCGGCAGTGCCGTAGACAGATGTCCTTGAGTGGTGTGAGCTGGTAGACGCCGGCCGTGACCAGCAGCGCGCCGCCCACTCTTCCCCAGTGCATGGCGACCCACACTGAGCGCGACGCAGCCGTCTCGATGCCCGCGCTGACGAGGTAGGCACCCAACCCGAAGACGAACCAGAGCGCGATATAGGACCCGGTGAAGAGCGCCACCGACGGCGGATCGCTTTGTCGCATCCGGCCGTACATCACGATCATTGGCGACGCGGCCGGGAACATCATGGCGACCATCATCGCCACCCACATCGTCAGGAACAGCGGCCACGAGCCGCCCATCGTGAGATCGGGGCCCATGTGGTCGTGCATCCCCATCGGCTCGGTCGCCTGACGAAGGAACACGACCCAACCAACGGCCGCCAGGACGAACAGGGCGACGAGGATGGCGTTGCGCTGGCGGGCGACCGCCGGCGGAACCGGCGGAGCGTCGGTTCTCAGCCCGCCCACTCGACAAGGTCGGGCACGATCCCGCCAGCGCCGAGGCTCTCCCACGAACGCATCTCGGGATCGGCAAAGCTGGTCCCTTGCGCGTAGGCGAGGTACTCGGACTTCATCCCGAAGGACCGGATGACCGGCGCGTCGCTGATCGTCGCCGGCGCGCCGTCCTCCGCCTTGATCGGCTGGAGCACAACCTTGCCAACGCCCTCGACAGTCACGCCCGGCGCGTCGGCGCTACCAAAGTCGATCTTCGCGATGCTCGACGGCAGCCACTGCTTGATCGCCTCGCGCATCCCGCCCCACAGCCCGCCCTTCTCCCCATGGAAGATCGCGTCGAGCTGAGATCGCTGCGCGTCAGAGACACTCGGATCGAAGTACAGCTTCGCCTTGTCGATGCCGCTGAGGAAGTCGCCTTGCAGCTCGAAGTGCATGACGACCTTGGCGCCGGCAAGGTCGACGCCGTCCCCACTGCCCTCGGCGACCTCCATCGCGAACACGCCGGAGCACCACTCCTGATCCGGTTTCGCCGGGCCCAGGATGCACGGGCACAACTGCGCGCAACTGCACGACTCCAGCAACCGAAGCTTCATAGTCCACGCCATCGTGTCCCCCTTCTCTCGCTCGACTGAGCGTACGACCTCGCCGCCCATCGTGCTCGGAGTCCGACCACCCCCATCGGTGGTCCTCCAATTCGACCCCGAGCCGAGCAGGCGACGACGACAGCGGGATCCGGCGACGCTCGAGCAGCACCCGCCTCGGAGGTGACGTCACGTTCGGACCACTGGCCGGTTGTCGCGGTCACCACTGCCATACTCGAGCGAACGAAGGGGTTGCGATGGGGATCTACGCTGAGCGGGTCTTGCCACGCATCGTCAATGCGGCGTGCGGTATGAAGTCAGCCGCACCGCTGCGACAGCGCGTGTGCGACGGCCTCCACGGGCAGGTGTTGGAGATCGGCTTCGGGTCCGGGCTCAACGTTCCCTACTACCCGAGCGCCGTGACCGGGGTGGCGGCGATCGAGCCGGCCGACCTCGGGTGGAAGCTCGCTGGCAAGCGCCTGGCTGCGACGTCGGTCCCCGTCGAGCGCTCGGGGCTGGACGGGCAATCGCTGCCGTTGCGCGACGACAGTTGCGACACCGCGGTGTCCACCTGGACGTTGTGCACGATCCCCGACGTGGCGGCGGCGCTGCAAGAGGTACGGCGGGTCTTGAAGCCGGGGGGAACCTTGCACTTCGTCGAGCACGGGCTCGCCCCCGACGAGAAGGTACGACGCTGGCAACACCGCCTCGAACCCCTGCAGAAGCGCGTCTTCGGCGGATGCCACCTCACCCGGGAGATCGCCGATCTGTTGACCGATGCGGGCTTCGTCCTCACGGAGGTGGACGTCTTCTACGAGAAGGGTGCTCCGAAGACCCTTGCCGCTGACACCCTCGGCCTCGCCGTGGTCCCGTAGAACGACCCCGTGACGACCGATCACAACGTCGTCGATCGAGAGCCCGAGCGGAACCTGCGGCTCGCTCCGAACCGCCCGGGTTGGCTAGCGGGGCTTCTTCTGCGCGCGGACAATCGCTGAACTGGCGTGGGCGTGCACCCGATGACTCTCGATGATCTCGACATCGATGAGACCAGCATCCTCGAGTAGCCGTTGATAGTCCGCTCGGGTGAGCGCACCCGCTACGCAACCGGTCCACTGGTCCACGCTTGCGCGCATGGCGTCGTCCATGTCGGCGTCAGCAATGACGTCGCTCACCGCAAACCGTCCGCTCGGACGCAGGACGCGGGCCACCTCGGCGATGACCGCGACCTTGTCGGTGGACAGGTTGATGACGCAGTTGGAGATGACGACGTCGACCGTCGCATCCGGCAGCGGAATCTGTTCGATCCGGCCTTTGAGAAACCCGACATTGCTCACGCCCGCCTCTGACGCGTTGCGACGGGCGAGTTCGAGCATCTCGTCGGTCATGTCGAGTCCATAGGCCTTGCCGGTCGCTCCGACACGCCTGGCAGAAAGGATCACATCGATTCCCCCGCCTGAGCCGAGGTCGAGAACGACCTCGCCCTCAGACAGCTCGGCGACTGCGGTCGGGTTGCCGCATCCGATGGATGCCGCGGCGGCTGTCTCGGGCAACGCGCCCAGCTCCGCGGATCCGTAGCGCGATGCACCGAACACCTTCTGCTCATCCGGTGTGCAGCAGGTGGCACCTTTCGCGGCTGCGTTCGCCAGCTCGGCGTAGCGCTGACGGACCGACTCCCGTGTGCTGTCGTCTCTCATCGCTTGCTCTCCTTTGGGGATGGTCGGCTCGACAGCGTGACTGGCACCGGCTCTGAATCGGTGACGCGGGCTCGTGCCCGTCGGTGACGCAGCGCCAAGATCGCGAAGGCGGCTGCGACCGCGACGCCCGCCGCTCCGACGAACAGAGCGCTGACCAGACCCAGCACGCCGATGCCGCCGAGCACGCCGATGATCGGACCGACGCAACAAGCCACACACGCGACGACCCCAACCACAGCGAGTTCGCGCCGCCTCATGCCGTTTCACCGTGCACGTAGCGACTCACGCCCTCACGGTAGAGGCTCACGGTCGCAGACGGCCGACCCGCGGCGCGAATCGACCGGCCCGACCGTGATGCCTTTCTCGCCGCGTTCACTGGCGTCCTGAACTATGCGATCCGCGTTGTTGAGGACGACACGGATACTGCCGAGGTCTGAGGTCCAGCGCCCGGGTCCGCACCGGCGACCCTCAGAAACAGTCGGGCGTGCGGATTGATCACCCCCACGCCCGGTGCCCTTCGGGGCACATCAATGTGATCACCGCTGGCCTTGGACGCTGCGCGTGAAGGGTCCGAGTCCCCTGTGCTCCGCAAAAATTTGTAGAGCCGCGCAACACTGATGGCGAACACTTAGCCTTGCGGCCGTGCCGAAGCAGCGACCGACCGACGAGGAACGCGACGACCGCGTCAAGGTCGACGTGGACCCCGAGCAACTGATCGAAGGGGTCCTTCAAGCGGGACCGCACCCCGACGAGGACGACGAGAAGACCGCTCAAGCGTGAGCCGTCTGCGGGACTGGTGGTTCCCGGCGGTCTGTCTGTATCTGCTGATCGTCGCGGTATGGGTGGGTCTGCCGTGGTTCGTGATCGCCGCTCAGGCGGTGATGACGGCCAGCGCCATCGGCATCGCTGTGACGATGCGTCGTCGCTGACGGTGGGTTTGCAAGACCGCGCGGCGACGGCGTCGATCCGCCAACAGGTTGTCCCGCTGACGAAGGCAAGCGGACGTGGCCGCGAAGGCCGGATCGTGGATCGCACGAAGGGCGGCGACGCTCGCGTGATCGAGCTCGACGCTCGAACCGTACGGCCAGATGGCAAGCCGTTCCATCCCGAGGTGTTCTCCAAGACCTTCGATCGCCGAGTGCGGCAAGAGGGTTTCTCGGACCTGCCGGTCATCCGACTGCATGACCTCCGCCACACATGGGCGACCCTCGCACTGAAGGCCGGCGTCGAGGTCAAGGTCGTCAGCGAACGCCTCGGTCACTCGAGCCCGGTCATCACGTGGACGATCTACCAACACGTCGTCAAGGGCATGCAGACCGACGCCGCCGAGAAGGTCTCCGCCATGATCTTCGGAGCACCGATCGCATGAGCGAGCCATTCGGAGGATCGCTCCCGGACGAGATCACACTCATGCGGGATGAAGCGGCAGCGGTCCTGTTAGCCATCGACGACGCGATCCCGGTCGTCAAAGACGCTGCGTTGCGTGGGCGACTCGAGCATGCCGCGCGAATCATCGTCGACAAGTTCCTACCCGACCTGCCGTTCCTCTGAAGGAAGGACCTACGCTTGAGGAGGATGACTGAAGAGCCGTTGCTCAGGGTCCCCGAGGCCGCGCGCCGCCTGGGGCTTGATGGTGTCGTTGTCTACGACCTAATCGGACGCGGCGAACTCTTCGCTGGCAAAGGCAAAGACGGGCTGGTGTACGTCCCCGAGTCGGCCGTCGAGGACTACCTGCGCCGGCATCCCGCCCAGACACATTGATCTGGGGCGCCGGCGAGAACGTTCCTGGCGACGATCTTCGGGACGACTGGACGATCCGGGTGCTGACCGCTGTCAATGGGCATACTTACCCCATGCTTGGCAGGATGCTGTCGTGACCGGCGCGCGGACAAGCAAGAACCGACCCGCGTCGATATACACGATCGGCTACGAGGGTCGATCGGTCGCTGAACTCGTCCAACGTCTACGAGCCAGCCGCGTTGATGTGTTGGTTGATGTCCGCGAGAACGCGAGCAGCCGCAAACCAGGGTTCGGGAAGCGCCAGCTCTCGGAAGCGCTTGACGCAGCCGGCATCGAGTACGTACACGAACCGGGCCTTGGCAACCCGCGCGACAACAGAACCGCGTTTCGCAACGGCGCATCCATCGCCGCCAGGCAGCGCTACGTCAAGCACCTCAACAACGGCTCGCGAGCTGCCTTCGATGCAGTCATCGCGCTTTCCTGCAAGCGACGCGTCGCCCTGATGTGCTTCGAACGCAATGAAGCGGAGTGTCACCGAAGCTGCATCGTCGAGCAGGCACAAGCAGAGAACCCGTTGCTCTCTGTGACACGGCTATAGGCAATCAGATTCGACGAGGCCACACGATCCCGAGCAGGAGCCACTGATCGGGGAAGCGATGCATGTTGCCGACCAGGAACACTGGATCGTTCTTCGGTCCGCAAACGTCATTGAGCCAGCGGTCACGAATCGTTGCTCCGGGTCGGAGTACGAGCTTCTGTAGTTTCGGAATGCCTGGTTGATCTCCCAGTCGATGACCTTGAGACGGCGCGGCTCGCTGTCGTCCGTATACCTCGTGACCACGTGAAAGTCGAAAGGAATCGGCTCCAGCGGCTGCCGGTCCTCGAGTGAGAACAGCTCACCTTGCGCTACCTCGCGTTCGGCCTTGAGTCTCGCGTCCTCGAGCTCCTTCGTCGGCCGCGGTGTGACCTCCGCATCAAGGATCTCGCCGGCCTCGGCAACAGCGAGGCTCGCGCCGTGCGCTGCATGACGCGCGAGCACTTCCCGGAAGGTACGACCTCGGTGCGGCTCGACCAATGCACGCCGTGCTTCCCAGTTGTGCCTGGTATCGAGGTGACCAGTTACTCGAATGCTGTCCATGTCCGGAGTCAGCGACTCGGGCCGCTGATCCGTTGACGCCTTGCGAGCTCGAAGCCGAATAACGTCCCACTTCCTCACACGAAGGTGCTGTGGAACGTCCCTCACGCGGAACGGAAAGAGTCGAACCCAGTCTGGTTGCCAGAGCGTGTCGCTCCTGAAGCCGGCAACGCACACGACCTCGCCGTGGCGCATGCTGATCGACGGATACGCCATCACTGAGATCACGACTTCGATCTCCTCGAACGCATCGCCAACCACAGATTCACGGTATGCGCAGGCCGCGGCGTCACCGACGGATGTCTGGTTGTTCCGCTCGTGCGTCGCGCGTCCGTGACCAAACCGTGACCACGGACCAACGTTCGTGCCCCTTCGCGCAGAAGCCGCAGGCGCGTGATCTGCGGCTTCACTTCAAACCGGTGGCTCGGGGGGGAGGACTCGAACTCCCCTCGGAGGCAGAGCGCCAGGTGATCGCCGATGACGTCCAGTGTCGCTGAGCTGGGCGTTCATCGTTGCGGCCGTTCGGCCAGTGATGCCGAATGACGGCCTGTTGCGGGACGTCCGTGACCAATCCGTGACCACCGAAGCGGTTCACCTCGGGGTGGCAGTAACGGGCAGGGTGGTGAACCCGCGCAGCGCGAGGCTGTCGACTCGTTGGGCTGGTCCCGCTGGTGCGAGTCTCGAGGTGCGGTTGATCAGCGCGTCGTAGGCGGCGCTGGCTTCGAGGCGTGCGAGTGACGCTCCGAGGCAGTAGTGGATGCCGTGCCCGAACGCGAGATGGTCCGCGCCGTCGCGTGCGAGGTCGAATCGGTCGGGGTCGGTGAAGTGCGCGGGGTCGCGGTTGGCCGACGCGAAGAGCGCCATGAGTGTTTGTCCTGTCGCCAACCGGTGGCCGCCAATCGTCGCGTCGTCGGTAGTGGCGCGGAAGAGGCCTTGTACGGGGGCGTCGTAGCGCAGCGCTTCCTCGACCGCGGCGGGTACGAGCGCGGGGTTCGCCCATAGCTGCTCGGCGATGTCGGGGTGTTCGAAGAGGGCAGCGGTGAGGTTGCCGAGAAGGTTCGTGGTGGTCTCGTTGCCGGCGAGTAGGAGAAGCACGCAGAACGACACGACGTCGAGCGTGCTGAGCCCTTCGGTGCCCTCGCGCTCCACGATGCGGCTGACGAGATCCTCCCGAGGGTGATCGCGTCGCTCGGTGACGACTTCGTCGAAGTATTGGTAGAGCTCGAAGGCGGAGGTTTGCGCGGCGAGCAGGTCGCCTTGGCCGCCGAGGCCGCCGACCATGTCGTTGGACCAGCGCCGGAAGTCGTGCCGTCGTTCGGGTGGGATGCCGAGGAGTTCGGCGATGACGATGACTGGCAGTGGGATGGCGAGGTGGGTGACGAGATCGGCTTCGCCTCGCTCGGAGGCGTCGAGGAGTTCGTCGACGTAGTGCGCGGCGAGGCCGCGGATGTGAGGTTCGAGCGCGGTGATGGCCTTGGGTGTGAAGGCCCGGTTGACGATTCGACGGAGGCGGGTGTGATCGGGCGGGTCGGTGGCGATGAGCACGCGGATGCCGACGAGCGCGTCGGCCAGGGTCGCGCCTTCGCTGCCGCCGCGGCGGAGGCCTTCGCGGAAGAAGCGGCCCATGCCGCGTTCGGAGGAGAACGTGGTCGGGTCGTGCACGACTGCGGCGACGTCGTCGTAGCGGGTGACGAGCCAGAGGTCGAGGTCGGGCTCGTAGTGGACGGGCTCGTTGTCGCGTAGCCACCCGTAGTAGGGGTACGGATCGTTGGCGAGCGCGGTGGCCAGCGACATCACGTCGGCTCGTAGCGGTCCGGACCGGCGCTGGTGCGGGTTACCGTGCCGCGTTGTTCGAGGAGGTCGATATGCCCGGCAATCTCGGACAGTCCGAGCATGATGGAGAACCCGTCGAGGTCGGGGAACAGCGCGAGCGTGAGTTCGTACACGGTCGAACCGGGCGTTTGCGCGACCAGATCGGCGATCTCGTCGGCGCGCTGGTCGTGGTGGGCGCGCACTCGTGTCGTCCAGGTGGCGAGGTCGGTGAAGGGTTCGCCGTGGCCGGGAAGCACGTGGGCGGGGTCGAGCGCAACGAACCGGTCGAGGCTGTAGAGGTATTCGATGAGACTGGGTCGCCGTTCGGGTGGATCGGCCTCGGTCATCTCCAGGAATGGGTTGGGGCTGATGCGCGGCAGCAGGTGATCGCCGGCGAACAACACCGATCCCCCATCGTGGAGCGACAGATGTCCGGCGGCGTGTCCTGGGGTGACGTGCGCGGTGTAGTTGGTGCCGCCGGCGGCGATGGTGTCGCCGTCGTCGATGCGTTGGAACCGGTCATCGTCGATTGGTTCGACGAGACCGGCCACCAGTTGGCGGAACTCGGGGAGGACGTCGCGAATCTCGCTAGGCACACCGAAGGTGTCGAGGACACCGAGGAAGCCACCGATGCGACTCTCGTCGAGTCCGCCGCCGCCGTACGCCTGCAGTTTGGGTACTTCGGCTCGGCCGATGAGTACCGGCGCGTCGGCGGCTCGGCTCAACCAGCCGGCGGCGCCGAAGTGGTCGGGATGGGCGTGCGTGACCACGACCTGGTCGACCTCGTCGACCCGCAGCCCGGCACTCTGGATGAGGTCGGTGAGATGGACCAGCGATTCGGGCAGAGCCATGCCCGGGTCGATGACCGTGACCGGTGCTTCGGCCAGCAGGTAGCAGTTCACCGGGCCGACCGGGAACGGGGTCGGGAGCGCGGCGCAGCGCACACCATCGGGCAGTGAGTCGACGATCGTGGCGAGCGCGGGACGCATGGGGCGACTCTCGGCAATCTGGACATCTGGTGGTTTGACTCTCTAGTTTGTACTCGGAGTCCAACACCGTCGTCCAGTGGGGTGCGCGTGCGCGAGGTACCGAGCTCGATCGCTCAGAAGGTGCTCGCCGCCGGTGAGCTGTTCGCCGAGCGGGGCCTGGATCAGACCAAGGTCGAAGACGTCGCCGAGGTCACGGGGATTCCGAAGGCGACGCTCTACTACTACTTCGCGGGCAAGGAAGAGATCCTCGCCTTCTTGTTCCGCGACATGCTGATGGAGGCCGCGGACGCGGTGGCGATCGCCATTGAGTCCGATGGCAACGCTCGCGAGCGGCTCCTCGCGGTGATCGAGGCGCAGCTGCAGATGATGAGCGAGCAGCCCGCGGTCTGCCGGGCGCTGATCGCCGATCTCGGCCGCGCCGCGCGCCTGCCCGACATCGGCGAGGCACTCACCAACGCGTTCTACACACCGGTCGAGACGCTGCTGCGCGATGGCGCGGCCGACGGGTCGCTGCGCACGGTCGACGATCCGCTGGCGACGTCGGTGGCGATCTTCGGCGCGATCGTCATCAGCGGGCTCTCGCATCTCGTGATCGGCGCAGGACTGCCGGTGCGCGAGGTCGTCGAGCGGCTCACCGAGTTGCTGTTCGTCGGGCTCGATCCGCGGTGAGGCGTCGTCGCTGATGTTCGCGTGGCTGGCGCGGTTCGCGGAACGGCGGGCGTGGTGGTTGATCGCCGGCTGGGTCGTTGCGGTCGTCGCCCTCGGGGCCATCGCGCCGTCGTTGAACGACGTCGGGACGCAAGACAGTGCGGACTTCTTGCCGGCGAACGCGCCGTCGCAGCGCGCCGACCGTGTGCTCCAGGAGTTGTTCCCCGACGACCCGACCCGAGAGGCGGGCATCGTGGTGTTCGCCCGCGACGGTGGGCTCACCGACGCCGACCACGCCTACGTCGGCCAGCTGGTCACGTTCCTGCGATCAGGGGACATGGCGAGCCGGGTCAAGTCGGTGCAGTCAGTCGCCGATGCCCCCGACTTGGCGCCGTTCCTGCGGTCCCCCGACGGCGCCGCCGAGCTGCTCGTCGTCAGCTTCACCACCGCCCCGTTCACGCAACCGACCAACGACGCCGTCCACGCCATCCGCCAACATCTCGACGCCACCGCGCCTATGGGGCTGACCCACAATCTGACTGGCATCGCCGGGCTCGCCTCCGACCAGGCTGACGCGCTGCTGGAGTCGTTCGACCGCACCGCCATCGTGTCGGTCGTCCTCGTGTTGCTCATCCTGTTCTTCGTGTACCGCTCGGCGGTCGCGCCGCTGGTGCCGCTGGTCACCATCGGCGTGGCCTTCATGGTCTCCCAGTCCGTGGTCGGCCTACTGGCCGATGCCGGGATGAAGGTGTCGAGCCAGGTCGGCACCTTCATGGTGGTGATGATCTTCGGGGCGGGCACCGACTACTGCCTGTTCATCGTGTCGCGCTACCGCCAAGACCTCGCCGCCGGCGAACCAGTACCGGCAACGGTGCGGCGCACCATGCGAGTGATGGGCGCGGTGATCGCCGCGTCGGCCGCCACCGTGATCGTGGGGTTCCTGTCACAGCTCACCGCCCAGTTCGGGATCTTCCGAACGATGGGCCCGGCCATGGGCGTGGCCATCTTCATCACCCTGGCCGCCGGTTTGACGTTGACGCCCGCGCTGTTGCGGGTGACTGGTTCGAAGGCGTTCTGGCCGCAATCGTTCGACAAGGTGCGCGCCTCCTCCGATCACAGCGCCCGCTGGGAGCGGCTCGCCGGGGTGATCCGCCGCCGGCCGGCGGAGATGCTCCTCGCCGGGGTCATCGCGCTGCTCATCCCCGCGGCCGGGCTGGGCTGGTTCTCGCAGTCCTTCGATCTGGTCAACGACCTGCCGCCCGATGCCGACGCCCGCCAAGGTTTCGGCACGCTTTCCGAGCACTATCCCGGCGGCACGCTGTCGCCCATCTATCTGGTCGTGCGTTCCAACTCCCCGATCCTCGACGACGCCCGCCTCGCGGCGGTCGACCAGCTCACCGACAAGCTGCGGGCCCAGCCCGGCATCGCCGAGGTCCGCTCCGTAACCCAACCCGCGGGCGCGCCGCTCACCGTCGACACGCTGCAAGGCTTCGGCGGGGGCGATCCCGCCGCCATCGGCCTCGACCCCAACCAGGTCGACCTCACCCCGCTGTTCAACGCGATGGCGTCACCCGGGGGTCTGCGGTTCAACGCCACGGTGTTGCAGGAGTACCCGCAGATCCGTGACCGGCTCGGGTTGCTCCTCGGCGCCGACGGCAACTCGACCCGGCTCATCATCGCCCTCGACGGCAACCCGTATGAGACCGACGCCCTCGATGCGTTCAAGGGCATCGACGACACGACCGCCACGACCCTGTCGGGCACGGCGTTGTCCGACGCGCAGTTCTACGTCGGCGGGCCCACCAGCTTCTACGTCGACATGCGCAGCATCGGCAACCGCGATTTCCGCGTGATGGCCGCAGTGTTGATCGCCGCCATCTTCGTCGTGCTCGGCCTGCTGCTGCGCTCGGTCGTCGCGCCCTTCTACCTGCTCGCCACCGTCGTGTTGTCCTACGGGGCGACGATGGGGATCTGCGTCGTGCTGTTCCAAGGAATCCTCGGCGAACCCGGGATCAGCTTCTGGCTCCCCTCGTTCCTGTTCATCATCCTCGTGGCGCTCGGTGCTGACTACAACATCTTCATCATGAGCCGCATCCGCGAAGAAGCGGACGCCGGCTACGAAGTCCACGAGGCCACCAGCCGCGGCATGATCCTCACCGGACGGGTCATCACCTCCGCCGGTCTCATCCTCGCCGGCACCTTCGCCGCGCTCATGCTCGCGCCGCTGCCCAACCTTCGACAGATCGGTGTCGGCGTCACCCTCGGCGTGCTCATCGACACCTTCCTTGTGCGCTCCATCCTCGTCCCCGCCGCCACGATGCTCCTCGGCCGATGGGCGTTCTGGCCCGCGCTGCCCGGCACCCGCACGACCCGCCAAGCGCTCGCCCCTCGACGCGTCGGTCTCGCGGTCGCCGGTGTCGTCACCCTCGCCCTCGTGTTGGGAGCGCTCGCGTTCACCAGCAGCACCGACGACCCCCTCACCACCGCGGTCGCGACCGCTGCGACCACGGACGATCAGACGACCGGGACGGCGGGCGCCGACGCCGTCGCAACGCCCGACGCCGACGGCGCGACGGACACCGTGCCGACCACTGCGCCCGCAGGTAGCGGCCCCGCAGACGACGCGTCCGCGGTCCCAACCGGACTCTCCGCACCCGCGGCGGGCAGCCCCACGCGCATCGCCGTCGCGACTGACGGGACATGGCGCTATCACCTCGACGGCACCCGCAAGGTCGGCGCCGCCGGCTCCGAACAACCTTTCAGCGAGGACACCACCACCACCGTCACCCGGACCGGTGGCACCGACGACACCCCCGAGCTCCGAGTCGTCACGCACACCTCGAGCTACACCCGAGACGACATTCGCCGCTACGGGTCCGACGGCGTGACGCTGCTCGCCACGCAGTTCTCGGCCAGCGGGATGAACTCCGGCGGAACGCTCGAGCCGCCCCAACTCCTCGTCCGTTGGCCGCTCACCGTCGGCGACACCTGGCAAGCACACTCCACCGCCGGCTCCATCGTCATCGACGGCACCGGCACCGTCATCGGCGAACGCGACGTCACTACCCCCGCCGGCACGTTCCACTGCTGGGACGTGCAGCTCGACGCCACCATCAGCGGCTCCGTGTCAGGCGAACAACACGACACCTCCTGCTGGGCGCCAGAACTCGGCCTCCCCGTCGAATCCCACCAACAACTCAAAGGCACCTACAACGCCATTCCCTTCGAGATGAGCCTCAACTTCAGCCTGCTCGCCATGCCCTGACCGCGGAGGCTGGACGAGCACGACGAACTCGATCGCGGCGCCAACGCTGCACTGGAACCGGATGCCTTCGACGGTGTGATGCCGACCGACGAGCGCGTCGCCGAACAGGCTGCCGAACTCGGCGAGGCGTTGCTCTTCGGTGTCGGTCGAGTCACCTCGGCACCGGGGTCCCCTGAGGGTGTCGGTCACGACGGCGCGTCTTGGGTTCGAGCCGTCCAACCGGCGGCGATCGTGGCCGCGAGGGTGGCGAGACCGCTGTTCGACTCGTCGAGCTGGTGGACGACTTCGGCCACGTCGAACGCCGCGAACGCCAAGCCGACCACGAAGGCGAGCAGCGCTAGCCATCGGAGCGGGCGCAGCCACAACCCGGCCGCCAAGGCAAGTGAGACCACGACGGCGAGGGCGACCGATGCCGGCGATTCGACATCGACGCCGAGCACCTTCTCCTCCCTCGACTCGCTGTGTTCCTCGCCGCCGACCGCTTCCGCGGCCTCGTCGTGGTCCGCTTCGCCGCTCTCGGCCGACTCGTCAGGCACCGGCGCCGTCGTTGCCTCGGTGTGGGTGTCGTCTTCCGCGTTGACGCCGATCACGAACAGCCCGGCTGCGACGACGAACAGAACCGCAGCAATGCGTCGCAGGCGCCGGTTCATATTGGGCGTTTCGACAGCTCGACCGGCACCGGCCCCGCGTCTGTCGTCGAGTGCGGCCGACGGCCACGGCGCACGGCAATGAAGCCGACAGCTGCCACGAGCGCGATGGCGAGACCGCCGACACCGATGAACAGGCTGCTGAGGACGCCGGCCACGCTGAGTCCACCCAGAACCGCAAGGATCGGCCCGGCGCAACAGGCGACACAGGCGACGGCACCGATCCCCCACACACCGAAGCCACCGCGTCGGGGCGAGCGTGCCTTCATACCGGCTGCCCGAACATCGAAGTGACGATGTCGGTTGCGCCGTCGGGAGCGCGCACCTCGAGCGCGATGCCGCGAGTGTCGACGGTGATCGCGAAGGAGAAGAACGCGCAGCAGTTCTGTTCCGCGGTCACGAGTGCAGCGAGCTCGGCGAGCGCGATGTCGTCATCGAACTCGACACGCAACGCCCCATCGGGCGCGGCTGTCCGCGACGTGGCCTGATCGAGAATGGCCTTCCAGTCTCGCAGCCGTCCCGGCATCGATCCGGCGTCGAGTGTGCAGGCGATCGGCGGATCGTCCGGCTTGACGCCGACCGCGATCGGCACCGGTTCCGACGCGTACGGCGGGGCGGCGACGCACGCGCAGCCGTCGCCACAGGGCCCGTCGACGGGTTGGCCGCTCAGGTGGGTGGCGGCGGAGTGGAGCTGACCAGTGAACGCGGTCAGCTCGGCGATCTGGCGTTGGGCGTCGGCGATCTTGGTGGTGACCAGCTCGTGGAAGCGGCGCTGCACCGGCCCGCAGCGCTCGCCGTCCCAGATCCCGACGAGATCGGTGATCTCCTCGAGCGAGCAACCCAACTGCTTCGCTCGGTCGATGAACGCGAGGCGGGCCAGCGTGTCGTCGTCGTAGATGCGATAGCCGGCGTCGGTGCGTGTCGCCGGCGACACCAGACCGATGCCTTCGTAGTAACGCAGCGCCGAGGCCGTGAAGCCGCTGCGCTCGGCGATCTCGCCGATGGTGTAGGTGCTCACCCCACCACCGTAAAGGTTCGACCTAAGTCGAAGGTCAAGCCCCCTCTGCCGTCAGCGGGGGGCGAACATGATCACGGCGACGCCGACGAGGCAGATCGCGGCGCCGATGAAGTCGAAGCGGTCGGGCCGGAACCCGTCGGCCACCATCCCCCACGCCAGCGACCCGGCGACGAAGATTCCGCCGTAGGCGGCCAGGATTCGCCCGAAGTTGTTGTCGTCCTGCCACGTGGCCACGAAGCCGTACGCGCCGAGGGCGGCGATGCCCGCGCCGATCCACGCGATCCCGCGGTGTTCCCGCACGCCCTGCCACACCAGCCAGGCGCCGCCGATCTCTGCGATCGCCGCAAGGACGAACAGCAGCACCGAGCGCAGGACGAACATGGCGCCAACCTAGGAGGCGTGGCGTCGGACGATGGGCCCGACGCGGGTGTCGCGTCGCGGTCGTCCAGCGGTCGACGACTCGGCAGCGGCCGCGATCACCCGCAGCGCGAGCGTCATGGTGCGGGCGCGCGCCCAGGCCGCAATGGTGTGCCCAACGGTGACCGACACGCTTGGATCGACCTGCACATCGAGGCTGGCCGTCAAACGGTGACCGGGCCAGCGCACCTGCACCCCATGACCACTGGACGCTTCGTTGTGCGCGGCGCTCGAACCGTTACTGGACGATGTTGTGCACCGGCATCACGTCGGGCTGACCTGGGTCGACGCCGAGCTCGGAGAGAATCGGCATCAACGTTTGCCCGAAGGCGTCGAAGTCCTCTTGTGAGTCCCAGACGTCGTAGACCATTAGACGGTCCTCGGGTCCGAACGTGGAGTGATGCGAGCGGCCCTTGGGCTTGCCCTGTCCCGCAGCGTCAAGCTTCTTCATGATCTCGTCGTACTTCGCGGCGGACATCCCATCGGGATTGAAGTAGATCGCAATTGGCATGAGGCTTCGTTAGCACACTGCACGGCTCCTTAGATCAGCTCCTTGCGACCCCAAGCTCGAGTTCGGCGCACCACGCATATGCCGACGAGAGCGCCAGCAACGCTCCACCGTCGCCCCTGTTTCAGCCGCGATGCCGGCGGGCCGCAGGATGCGCCACACGATCTCAATCGACCGAAACCCCGCCCCGGTCAGGACCCAACAGTCTCTGGATGACCGCTGGATCGCCAGGCCATGCGTCAAGGATCATTTCTCGGGGCACGCGGCGAGCGGCGGAACTCGAGATCCACACCGGCGCCCTCGAACACCTCGCGCACGTGCGCCTCGTCGCCCCACAGCAGCGGCGGATCGACGAAGTCGGGCATGGGCGGGGCGAAGCCCATGACGGTGGAAAAGAACTCGCCGATGCTGCCATCGGCGGCCCAGTTGGTCATGGCCAGCCGCCCGCCCGGACGCAGCACCCGGGCCAGCTCGTCGGCGACCACATCGTGGCGGGGAGCGAACATGGCGCCGAAGGAGGACAGCACGACGTCGAAGCTGTCGTCGAACGGGAGCGCTTCGGCGTCGCCCTGTCGCCAGTCGATCTTGTGGCCGGCGTCGGCGGCGCGCTCGGCGGCTGCGGCCAGCATCGCAGGGGTGAGGTCGAGGCCGGTGACCTTGGCCCCGGTCGCGGCGGCCGGCAGGGTGGCATTGCCGGTCCCGCAGGCGACGTCGAGCACGTCGTCGGTGCTGGCCACCTCGACGGTGCGCACCAGCCGATCGCCGGTCACGTACAGCCCTTCGGTGCGAGCCATCTGGTCGTAGTCGCCGGTCGCCCACGTGATGCGGGCGCCTTCCTTGTACTCCGAGAGCGGTTCCATCGCCCATCCCCTTTGGTGTCGGGTCGTCCTGCTCGGAGTGTGCGCCGCGAGGCGCGCATGCCGCTTCGCCCGCGCAGGCCAACTTGCAAGCCGAGCGGCATGGCCTGAACAGGCCATGGGCTGTCGGTCAGAGCAGGCCGAGGGTTCCCGCTCGCGCGACCGCGGCCGCCCGGGTCGAGCAGCCCAGCCGGGTTTAGATGTTGGCGACGTGGCGGTGCACGGTGTGCTCGCTGAGCAACAGCTGGGTGGCGATCTCCTTGTCGCCCCAGCCCTGGGCCACGAGGCGCAAGACGTCGAGCTGGCGGGCCGTCAACGGTGGTGCCGCGTCGTCAGCGGACCGGTCGATCGCCGACAAGAAGGCCTGGGCGTGGTCGCGCTCGAGCACGGCTCCCGCCTCGCCCGCGCTGGCGAGGGCAGCGCGGGCCTCGGTCTGCGCCGCGCTCGGCCGGTCGAGCGCAAGCAGGCTGCGGGCCAGCTCCAGGCGCGCTCGTGCGCACTCGATGGGGGTCCCGCACGCCTCCAGGAGATCGACGGCGATCTCGAGATGGTGTCGCGCCGCCGCGTGGTCGGCGGTGGCGGCGGCCAGCAACCCGTCGGCGGACCGCGCCGTTGCCCGCAGCGCCGGCGTCGGGATCGCCGCGGCGATCAGGTCCAGCTCCTCGACCCGGGCGCTCGCCGACTCGTGGTCGCCGAGGGCGATCAGGGCCCGCACCAACACCTCGAGGGGCCAGGCCCGCGCCAACTGGCTGTCGTGGGGGAGGCGGCGGAGGCAGCGCTCGAGGACCTCACGTGCCGCGGCCGGCTCCCCACGGTCGAGGTGCAACTCGCCCAGCCCCTGCATCGCCAGGAGGTGGGCCGCCGCTTGAGTGAACAGATCTTCCGCCTCGGCCAGGCGCCCCTGCCGTCGTCGCAGGTCGGCCAGCCGCACCACGGCTTCCAATCGCCAATACGGCCGGTGCTCGCCGAGCTCGTCGACCGCGGCTTCCAGCTCGCGTTCGGCCTCGGCCCAGTTCCCTCGCCAGGTCAAGATGGCGCCGTGGTGAGCGCGGCACACGCCCGTGAGGAAGTGGGCGTCCATGCGCAGGCTGAACTCCTCGACCTTGCTGCACCACTGCGCGCCGCGGTCGAAGTCGCGTGCCCGTTCGCACGCTGACAAGACACGACAGCACGTCCACGCCGCCGGCGCGAGGTTCTCGAACTCCCCAGCGAGCGCCGCCGCCGACGCCTCGTCCAGGCAGCGCATACCCCGTTCGACCTCGCCCACGTCGATCATCGCCAGGCCCTCGGTCGCCAGACTGAACATCTCCAGGTCGACCGAGCCGTGGCGGCGACCCAGTTCGCGGGCCTCGGTGGCGCGTGTCATCGCGGCGACCGGATCGTTCCCCTCCAACAGCGCGTGCGCCTCGAACACCGCCAGCCAGCCGTGCTCGGGTGACGCATCCACCGTGACGAGCAGACGGGCCGCCCGACCGAACCATCCTTCGGCGACCGCTTCGGCGCCGCGGAACTCGAGGTGGTCGTCGCCGATCCACAATGCCATCCGCGCCGCCGCACGTGCGTCGTCAGCTTCGCGGTAGAGCCGAAAGGCGTGCTCCCGTGCTTCCAAGCAGGCGGCGACATCCTCCAGCCACCAGGTTGCCCAGCTCAGCCCCTCCCACGCCGCCGCCGAGGGCGCGACCCGCAACGTCTCGTCGAAGGCGGCGCGCGCGTCACGCCACGCACCCATTGCCAGCGCGCTTCGACCGAGCGCCAGCGGATCGTTGATCCTCGACGAAGAGGACACGACACGACAGTACGTGGACCACGCACTTGTGACCCTGGCGGCGGGCCTGACGCTCGCAGCCGTGGTCGAAGCCTGACGACGTGTTGGCGTCAAGCAAATGCTGCCGGGATCGCCGCGGATGACGCATCCCGGTCCCGGCGGCCGGGATCACGCGACTTGTTCGTGAGTAGCGTCGCTGGCGAGAGGGGGGCCGATGTTCCACCAGGTCGCTGATAGAAGGGTCCACTCGCTGTCGTTCGGTGCCGGACCCGGAACCCTTGTTGGCGTGGCCGGCTCCTTTGCGAACTGGGAGATCTGGGCTCCTGTGTTCGAGCTGCTGAGCCCGCGGTGGCGCGTCATCGGATTCGACCACGATGGTGTCGGCGAGACCAAGGTCCCCGTCGAGGAGATCACGCACGAACGCCACGTCGAGACCCTCTTCTCGGTGCTCGATGCACAGCACGTCGAACGATGCGTGATTGCCGGCGATTCGGCCAACGCCGCGGTAGCCATCGCAGCCGTGCTGTCGCAGCCCGAACGGTTCGACGGGCTGGTCGTCGCCAACGGCCACGCCTGGGGATTTGACCGTCCTGAAGTCCGGCGGTTCGTCGAAGCCATTCGCGCACAGTTCGAGCCGACCGTCGACTTCTTCGTCGACCTCGTGTTCCCAGAGCCCGACACTGCCCACCTCAAGCAGTGGCTCCGCGACATCATCTTCCGAACCGGCGCCGAGGCCGCGGCGCGGATCCTCGAGGCCAACTACCCGGTCGACCTTCGCCCACAGCTCTCGGAGGTCCGAGTTCCGACCCTCATCATCCACGGCGTCCTTGACGCCATCTCGCCCACCGCGCTCGATGACGCGCAAGAGCTCGCCGCCGTGATCCCGGGAGCCAGGCTCCAGCTCCTCGACGACGCCGGGCACTTGCCGCTTCTGTCACGACCCACGAGGGTGGCGGACATCCTGGACTCGTTGCTGACCGAGACGGCAGGACCAGCAGCGCGCTGATCATCCCGAGCTCACCTACGCCCGAAAGGGCTGTGCCGGGCGCAGCAACTCCAGCGAGGACCGCCGCTCGCCGCAACGGCCAGGTGGGCGATGCCCGGCGTCGTTCTGGCGCAGTGGACAACGATGGATCGCACGCGTACCCGTCTCGTTCCGTGCGGATCCGCGAACAGGGAGCTGGTCTTCCGTTGCCCGCGCATGGCAGCGACCAGCTCTCGGCCGGGCACAGGGTGCGCGCTGCGGACGGAGGGGCGCGAGTTCGGCTGCGAGCCGCCCGGGCTCAGCTCGGTCCGTGCCGGCGGGATGCCATCGCCGACGTTCCGTTCCGGTGAGCGGGTCGATGCCGTCGTAGGCGACGACGTAAAAACGGTCACGGCGCTGCACGATGAAGGTCATGCCGAGTCTTCGACTATGAAGGCCACAACCCGAAGATCAAGATCAAGCGCTCCTCGCACGTCATCCACCGACGCCGCCATGTCGGCGAGGACCCCCAGTAGTCGCCGACGGCGCGGCTACGCGCCTGTCGAGCGCCGTCGAGCCGCACTTCGTCGGCGATGCGTTGCGGGGCGTCAAGTCAGCGCGCTGCAGCGTGTGCGTTCCGGGGGGATCGCGGGAGGCGCCATCTGCGGTCCGTCGTCGTCCGATATCGCCCCGTTTGGCTGCCGCCCCGCGCCGACTTCTCTCGAATCGGGCTATGCAACCTCGAGCCGGCGGCTTACCGTGGGGTTGAGTGCTGAGCATGACCGCATAGGGGGCCGCCGATGGACAGGGTGGGCGCTGCACTGAAACAGACATGGTGGGCGCCGCTCGCTGCGCTCTTGGTCGTGTCGAACGCCGCGACAGGTGTCGTGATTCTCTTGAACGAACAGAACCCCGGCTCGCTGGTGGGCGGCAGCCTGTTCTTGGTCGGCGCCGTCGCCATGGCGGCGGGCCTCCTGATCCGAGAGGGGGCCCGGACCGTGGCGAGCGGCCTGATTCTCTTCGGCGCGTTCTGGGGGCTGCCGATCGTCTGGCTGGTCGTGCCGCCGCTCCTGGCGTTGGCCGTTGGCGTGGGCGTGTTCCGTGACGGCATCACCCCGCGGGCAAGCCACGCTGCCGCCGTGCGGTAGGAGGAGAACATACGTCGGCCTCGCCGCGGGATGGCAGTGCGTCCGGGTCGGGTCAGCGGTACAGAACGGCGACCGGCCCGCGAAGTCCCGGCGCTCGTGCTCTCCCTCGCGGTCGGGTCGTTCGCGTTCTGCGCGCTCGGATTCGCCGCGAGCTCGCTCATCCGCACCAACGAGGTCGTCGTCTTCTTCAAGGACGCCGGGAAGTTCAAGTCCCGCTATGCGACGCTCGGGTTCGAGGAGGCCGCGAACCTCGACGACGGTCCGATGTGGCCGACGTCGTACGCCGCTCACGGAGTGGACCCCGGCGGTCGAGAAGAAGGTCGTCTCGCTGGTGAAGGCCGCCGCCTCGTAGCGGGCCGAACCGAGCCGTAGTAGTGGTACGCCGTGTACCGTGCTCGAGCGAACGCGAGAGCGTACCCGGAGTTCATCAGCGCGGGGACTCATCACGGCCGGGCGATCTGGCGCGCCAAAGCGGCGACCCATCCCCGTCTGGTTCGGTCGCGATGACTGGTCGCTCGCTCCGTGCACTGACATAGGTCGGTGCTCGGCTCTCGAACCCGCCGCAGCGAGGTGGCTTACGCTCGTCGACACCGGCGAGAAGGAGGCCCGATGATCGTTGCCCGGTTCAAGGTTCAGTGTCGGCCGGATCGCACCGAAGATGTCGCCGCAGCGATCGCCGCCGTGGAGGCACCAAGCCGCGAGCTCTCCGGCGTCGTTCACTTCGACGTCGCCCGCAGCTTGACGGACCCGAACACCCTTATCGCCGTCGAAGTGTTCGAAGACCGTGACGCGTTGGAGCGGCAGGAGGCGCAAGTGGAGGTTGCCAAGGTGATGAGCCTCATCGAGGCGGGGGCGCTCACCGGTGATCCCGAGTGGACGGTCTGGGAGGCGTCGGCGGCAGAGTAGGACTCGATACCTGGGCGAACAGCATCAACGCCCAGTCGTTGACGACGCCCGATTCGGCGTTACGCGCCCGGCCGAAGCGCACCTATCGGTGTCACAGAACGCGCGGCGCGTCGACCGGAACGACGTGCCAGCAAACGCCGGGTAGGTCGGCGATCAAGAACTGCGTCCTACACGACAGCTCTGGGCGTCTCAAGCAAGCGCTCGGCCGCGCGGACGCCGCAGTCGCCGACATCGAGACGCGACGGTTGCTCCTCGCGCGCCGAGCGAACGATGCCGCGCGAACGAGATGCACGAAAGTCCGAGACCAAACCGTGACCACGGACCAACTTTCGTGCCCCTTCGCGCAGAAGGCGCAGGCGCGTTGACCTGCGGCTTCACTTCAAACCGGTGGCTCGGGGGGGAGGACTCGAACCCCCAATGACTGGACCAGAACCAGCAGTGTTACCGATTACACCACCCCCGAAGGCGGTTGGACACCATACCTGGCCTGGGCTTGTATCCGATTGGGCAGGAGATCCGGTAGGCGCAGCGAACCTGTCCTTATCGGTAGGGCGGCCAACTGAGGGGTGGTACGCGTCAATGAAGGTTCGTCGTTTCGCCGCGGGCCTGTGCGGCCTCGTGCTGGTGGCCTCCAGTGCCATCACGTTCAGCGCAACGGCAGCGACCGTGGGCAACACCGGGGGCGCCGGGCTCAGCCGGCTGCTGGCGTTGCAGCCGGCGGGTGACGTCGTGGGCATTGCGACCTTTGACAGCGCGCCGACCACGACGCGCGTCGAGCAACTCCGCGCGCTCGGCCTCCAGGTGCAGGCGATGAAGCGCCTTCCGCTGGCGATCGTGAAGGGCTCCGTCGCCGCGATGCACACCGCCGTCACGAGCGGCGTCGCCACTGACATGTACCCCGACGAGCACATCCAGCTGCACGACACCGCGTCGTCGAACTCGATCGGCGGCGCCAAGACCCGCGCCGCCGGGTTCACCGGCAAGGGCGTGACGGTCGCCGTCGTCGACTCCGGCTGCGACGCGACGCACGCCGACCTCGCCGACCACGTCGTGCACAACGTCAAGATGCTCGGCGGCGAGTACCTGAACCAGCGGCCGGATCCGCACACGCGGGGTGACGGTGCGTTCGTGGTCCCCGTGGAGCAGAGCCCGTACAACAACAGCGACCTCGGCAGCGGCCACGGCACGCACGTGGCCGGCATCATCGCCGCCGACGGCCACACAAGCCCCGACCACCTCGGCGTCGCGCCGGACGCGTCGCTCGTGTGCTACTCGATCGGCGAGATCCTCTTCACGACAGCGGTCGTGTCGGCCTACGACCACATGCTCGATCAGCCCAATCTGTGGGGCATCGACGTCGTGAACAACTCCTGGGGCAATTCGTTCCGTGCGTACGACCCGCAGGACCCGGTGAACGTCGCGACCAAGGCGGTGGCGAGCAAGGGCGTTTTCATCGCTTTCTCCGCCGGCAACTCCGGCACCGAGAACACCGAGATCACCCTCAACCCGTTCTCCCAGCCACCGTGGGTGACTTCGGTCGCGGCGGACAGCATCACCAAGGTGCGCGCCGACTTCTCCTCCAACGGCGCCGAGTTCGACAACTCCTCCCCCGTTGCCCTTGGCGCGCCTGACGCGCAAGGCGTGCAACGCGCAACCTTCACCGGATCGCGGATCGGCGTGTATCACCCCGACGTCACCGCGCCTGGAGACAGCATTTCGTCGTCGTGCAACCCGATCGGCACATTGACCGCGCCGTGTGAGGGCGACAACGCCACGGCGTCGGGCACGAGCATGGCGTCGCCTCACGTCGCCGGTGCGGCCGCTGTGTTGCTGCAGGCGAATCCCAAGCTCACGCCGGACCAGATTCGGATGGCGCTGCAGTCGACCGCGACACCCGTCACCAACACGGAAGAGACGGGTCGCTCGCCGTTCTGGCAGGCCGGGTACGGGCACATCAACGTCAACGCGGCCGTCACACTCGTTCGGTCGGCGACCTACGCGAGCGCCATTGCGTCGAAGCAGGCCACCGCGGACAGCGCGGTGTTGAGCGCAAGCGGCTTCACCGTTCAGCGCTCCGACGTCTCGATGTGGGACGCTCCGCGAGCCACGTTGGGAGGTGTCCCCGATACCAGGTCGTTCTCCGTCCCGGTCTCGAGCCTGACGAAGGCTCTCAAGATCGCGGTCGCCTACCCGTCCATGGGTAGCGTGCTCATCAACGGGTTCGACTACACCGCGACGGTGACCGACGGCAGCGGCAAGGTGGTCGGCACGACCAGCGCAAGCTTCTGGGCCGGCACGTCGACGCTGTTCGTCGACCTCCGGACGGTGAAGGGGCTGAACTTCAGCAAGCCGTGGACCGTCGAGGTGGTCGGCACCTACGCCGTGTCTGACCCGGACACGCTCGACAGCGACTCCGCCTTCGGGCGCAAGGTCACGCTGCTCGTCGCCCAGATGCGGTAGCCGCCCAACGACGATTCAGCGCCCCAACCAACGATCGAGCCGGTCGTAGCCGATGAGCCGGCCAGCGGACACCGCCAGCGTCTCGCGCCCGAGCGCGATCACGTTGTCGACTCCGTGCACCGGGCTCGTCGGAGTCGGCGAGACGTGCGCGTTCAACCCGACATCGTGCGCGATCGCGTTGATGCGATACGCATGGAACGGATCGGAGACCAGGAGCACGTCGTTGATGTCCCGCTCGTGCAAGAACCGCGCCGCCGCCGCCAACTCGTCGTAGGAGTTCGTGCTCGTGGCCTCCCGCAGGATTGCGTTGTCCGAGATTCCCTGGTCATGGAGATAGTTGGCCGACGCTGCCGCCTCGGTGAAGCGATCCCCTTCCCGTTTGCCGCCGGTGACGACGATGAGCGGCGCGAGCCCCTGCTTGTAGAGCACCGCTGCGTGGTCGAGACGCGCGCGGAGCACGGCCGACGGCCGGCCGTCGAACTGCGCGGCGCCGAGCACGATGATGGCCTCCGCCGGACGCTTGTCGTCTTGGTGCGACGCGTACCAGACCTGCAGGAAGGTGATGAGCACGTAGCTGCCGAGTACGGCAGCTACGATCTTCACGACCCGCAAGACGCGACGCTTCGTCACGCCAACCGCGCCCTCGCCGCCCGCAGCCGGGCGAGCGTCTCGTCGCGCCCGAGATAGACGAGCACGTCGAACAGCGGGAGGCCCACCGTCCGGCCGGTGACAGCGACTCGCAACGGCGCGTCGATCTTGCGAGGACTGACCTCGAGCCGTAAGGCCAAGGCGATGAACCGAGCGTGCAGCTCGTCGACCTCCCACGCTGTTTCGGTGTACGCCTCGATGATGCCGTCGAGCGCGTCGATCGCGAGCGGCAGCTTCATCCCTTTGTCCCACGACTTCGGGTCGTCCACGGGAGCATGCACCCAGTCGAAGTAGTCGGACAGCTCGTCGAGCACCTTGACCCGTTCCTGGGCGAGTGCGGCCAGCGCAAGCAGCGCCTGCTCCTCGTCGTCATTGCCGACGAAACGCTTCGACTGCTCGACGAAATCAGCGGTGTCCATCCGGCGGATCCACTCACCGTTCACATGCGTGAGCTTCTTGATGTCGAACATCGCCGGCGACGGAGTGATGTCCTCGAGGCGGAAGAGCTCGACCATCTCCTCGATCGGGCGAACCTCGACGCCGTCAGGAGGACCCCAACCGAGGAGCGCGAAGTAGTTGCGCATCGCCTCGGGGAGAAAGCCGCGAGCCTTGTAGTCCGCGACGGACACATCGTCGCGTCGCTTCGACAGCTTCTTGCGCTGCTCGTTCACGAGCAGCGGCAGGTGGGCGAACATCGGCCGGTAATCGAAGCCGAGCGCATCACTGAGCAAGAGGTACTTGGGCGTGCCGTTGAGGTGTTCCTCGCCCCGCAGCACGTGCGTGATCGTCATGTCGGCGTCGTCGACGATGTTGGCGAGCAGAAATGTCGGCGTGCCGTTCGAACGCAACAGGACGAAGTCTTCGATCGTCGAGTTGTCGACATCGATGTCGCCCCGGATGAGGTCGTTGAACGACGTCGTGCCGCCGTCCGGAGCCCGGAAGCGCAAGGCTCGTCCCGGTCCGGGACCCAGCTCACGCTCGCGGCAGAAGCCGTCGTAGCCGGGCTTGCCGCCAGCGGCCTTGTTGCGCGCCTGCACCTGCTCCGCCGTGCACTCGCAGTAGTACGCGTGACCGGAGGCGACGAGTTTCTCGGCGGCGGCCGTGTACAGCTCGGCGCGATCCGACTGGCGCACGGGGTTGCCGTCCCAGTGCAGCCCAAGCCACTCGAGCATCTCGAGGATGTTGTCGGTCAACTCGGGCCGGTTGCGCTCCGTGTCGGTGTCTTCGATGCGCAGCAGGAACTCGCCGCGTTGCTGGTGGGCGAACATCCAGTTGGCCAGCGCAGTGCTGGCCCCGCCGACGTGCAGATAGCCGGTCGGCGACGGCGCGAACCGGACGCGGACCGTCATCTGGGGTCGCGGCCGAAGCCGTCAGCCATGACCGGCGGGCTCGAGCGCAGTGACGTCGAGCAGTGCACGCCAGTCGGCCTCGTGATCCTCCGCGATCGCGGCGTGCATCTTCCGCAGCACATCGTCGTGCACGGCGGCAACGATCCGCTGACGCTCCGAATAGTGGAGCGGCAACGCTGTCTTCGTGAAGGCCTTCCTTCGCAGTGCGACGAGCTCGGCGTCAGGGTGCTCGTCGAGGTAGCCCCAGACGGTGTACGCCGCGGTCAGGTCGTGGATGAGCGGCGCCCGACCGAGCAGCGAAGCCCGCTTCAACGCGACGCCCACAGATCCCGCGATGACGTCGTCGACGTCCTCACCCGGCTCGAGTTGCAGGCGATCACGCAAACGCTTGGCCAACACCAGCGCGTAGCCCTGGTCCGGACCGGGATTGCCGAAACGATCGCCGTGGGGGTTGTTGCCGCGAAGGTCGCCGGGTCGCACCGCCAGCCACGAACCCGGACGGCGGGGTGGCGACTCGTACGTGCGCACGTCGTCCATCGGCTTGACGGGCACGTATTCGGGAGCGGCCATATGAGTGGCCAGCCTAGGGCGCGGCTCGCAGCAACCCGAAGACGTAGGCGTCGTGCAGAGCCTGCCAGGACGCATCGATGATGTTCGTGGAGACGCCGATCGTGGTCCAGACTGCGTCGCCGTCCGTCGACTCGATGAGCACCCGCACCACGGCCGCCGTGTCGATCACGTTGTCGAGGATGCGGACCTTGTAGTCGGTCAGGTGCACGTTGGCGAGCGCCGGCAGCTCGTCGCTCACCGCGCTGCGGAAGGCCGAGTCGAGCGCGTTGACCGGCCCGTTGCCCTCGCCAACTGCGATGCGGCGCTCGTCGCGGAGCCAGACCTTCATCGTCGCCTCGGTCTCGACCGCGCCATCGCGGTTGTAGGTCGTGACCCGGTAGCCCTCGAGCTCGTACCACGGCGGCATCCAACCGGACGCGCGCCGCATGAGCAGCTCGAGCGACGCATCGGCCGCCTCGAACACGAAGCCCTCGGCCTCGAGGCGCTTGAGCTCTTCGGTGAGCTCACCGGCCGCCCGGTCGTCGAGCTCGATGCCGAACTCCTGCGCCTTCATCGCCATACCGGCGCGACCTCCGAGGTCGGACACCAGCACCCGAGTGTGGTTGCCGACGGATGCGGGGTCGACGTGCTCGTACGTCGCGCTGCCGGCGCGCCCGAGAGCGGAGGTGTGCAACCCGCCTTTGTGGGCGAAGGCCGAGACGCCGACGAAGGGGTCGGCGTCGTGGGGCGGCAGGTTCACGAGCTCAGCCACGTGACGGCTGACGGCCGTGAGCCGCTCGAGCCGGCCTTCGGGCAGGCACCGCACCCCCATCTTCAGCTCGAGGTCGGGGATGCACGTCATCAGGTTGGCGTTACCGGTGCGCTCGCCGTAGCCGTTGACCGTGCCCTGGAGCTGGGTGGCGCCGGCCACCACCGCGACGATCGAGTTGGCGACGGCGCAGCCCGTGTCGTTCTGGGTGTGGATCCCGAGTTGCACGTCGTCGCCGAAGTAGGCGTGGACCTCACCGACGATGCGCTGCACCTCGTGCGGGAGCGAGCCGCCGTTCGTGTCGCACATGACGAGCACGTCGGCGCCGTTGGTCGCGGCGGCCTCGAGCACCCGCAGCGTGTACTCCGGGTTGCTCTTGTAGCCGTCGAAGCAGTGCTCGGCGTCGAAAAAGACGCGTAGGCCCTGTTCGCGGAGGAACTTCACCGACTCTCCGACCATTGCGACACCCTCTTCGAGCGTGGTGCGCAGCGCCTCGGTCACATGGAAGTCCCACGACTTGCCGACGATGCACGCCACGGGAGCACCGGCATCGACGAGCGCCTGGAGCGTCGGGTCGACGTCCACCTTCCCGAGCGGTCGGCGCGTGGAACCGAAGGCGACGAGCGTGGCGGTCTCGAACTTGAGCTCGGTCACCGCCCGGCGGAAGAACTCCTCGTCCTTTGGGTTGGCTTGCGGGTAGCCACCCTCGACGAAGGCCACGCCGAGCCAGTCGAGCTGCTCCGCGATGCGCAGCTTGTCCTCGACGGTGAGGCTGATCCCCTCGAACTGCGCGCCGTCCCGCAACGTCGTGTCGAAGACGTCGACCTTCTCAGTCGTGGACATGCTCAACCCATTCCTTGTAGCGATCGACCTCACCGCGAACGGCGCGCGCGTACTCCTGCGCGATCGCCGTGGTCATCGGGCCCGGGCACGGAATCGGACGGTCGTCGACCGAATTGACGGCGCTCACCTCGGCGGCCGTGCCGCACACGAACATCTCGTCCGCGATGTAGAGGTCGCTGCGCGTGAGCTCACCGACGCGGACCTCGTAGCCCTGGTCGCGCGCGATCGCCATCACCGAGCTCTGCGTGATGCCTTCGAGCGCGCCCGACGCGAGCGGCGGCGTGATGAGCGCGCCGTGACGGGCGACGAAGATGTTCTCACCGGTGCACTCGGACACGAGGCCCAGGTTGTTGAGCATGATCGCCTCGTCGTAGCCCGCCTTCAGCGCCTCGACCTTGGCGAGCGACGAGTTGACGTAGTTGCCGGTGGTCTTCGACGCTGGCGGCATCGTGTTGTGCTCGTGACGCGTCCACGAGCTGATCTTCATGCTGACGCCCTTCGTGACGGCATCGTCACCGAGATAGGCGCCCCACGGCCAGCAGGCGATCGCGACATCGACGGAGCACGGCAGGGTGTTCAACCCCATCTCGCCGTAACCGAAGTACGCGATCGGGCGGATGTAGCACGAAGGGAGCCCCGTCGAACGCACCGTGGCCTTCACGGCGTCGATCAGCTCGTCGACGGAATACGGCAGCTCCATCATGAGTATGCGCGCCGAGTTGTGCAGCCGCACCATGTGGTCGGTCAGGCGGAACACGGCGGGGCCCCGCGACGTCTCGTAGGCGCGGACGCCCTCGAAGACACCCATGCCGTAGTGCAACGTGTGCGTGAGCACGTGCACCTTCGCGTCGTCCCACGGGATGAGCTCGCCGTTCATCCAGATCTTCTCAGTGGGGGTGATGGGCATGTGTTCTCCTAGACGCGGGCGGCGATCGCGTCGCCGATCGATTGGGTGGAGCCTTCGAGTGCGGACTGATCGGCGCACGCCTTGCGGACGCGCGCGGCGGCGCCGGCCTCGCCGAGGAAGTCGAGCATCATCGCCGCGCTGAGGACGGCGGCGATCGGGTTGGCCCGGCCGGTGCCGGCGATGTCCGGCGCGGAGCCGTGCACCGGTTCGAACATCGACGGGCCAGTGCGGTCGGGGTTGAGGTTGCCGGATGCGGCGAATCCGATGCCACCGGACACCGCCCCGGCCAGGTCGGTGAGGATGTCCCCAAAGAGGTTGTCGGTGACGATCACGTCGTACTGCTGGGGAGACTGCACGAAGTAGATGCACGCGGCGTCGACGTGGTTGTAGGCCGTCCGGACATCGGGATACTCGGCCGCCACGGTGTCGAACGTGCGCTGCCAGAGGTCGCCGGCGAACGTGAGCACATTGGTCTTGTGCACCAGCGTGAGGTGCTTGCGCTGGCGGCTCTGGGCCAGCTCGAACGCATAGCGGACGCACCGCTCGACGCCGAAGCGAGTGTTGACGGAACCTTGCGTCGCGATTTCGTGGGCGGTGCCCTTGCGGAGGAAGCCTCCTTCACCCGCGTAGGTGCCCTCGGTGTTCTCCCGGATCACGATGAAGTCGATGTCGTTCGGCGGATACACGAACGGTCGCTGGTTCACGTAGAGATCGAGGTCGAACCGCATCTTGAGCAGCAGGCCCCGCTCGATCACGCCCGGGGGAACGCCGGGCGTGCCGACGGCGCCGAGCAAGAGAGCATCGAGGCCCCGCCACTCGTCGACGATCTCGTCGGGCAGCACGGTGCCATCCACGAGGTAGCGGGCTCCGCCGAGGTCGTAGTCGACGGTTTCGAAAGCCACGCCGCACGCGCGCACGACCTTCAGCGCCTCGGCGATGACCTCGGGGCCGATGCCGTCGCCACCGATGACTCCGATCTTGTGGGGCACGCTGAAAGTCTCCCAGAAAACGAGAAACCGCCCGCCGAAGCGGACGGAGGTGGGCGCACGCGGAAGGGTCGCGTGCGCTAACGAATGATGATGATGGCGGCGGTCAGTTGCCCTCGCATCGCCCGTCAGTGTGACCAGATCGGTGGGGCACGTCAAGGTCGTTACGCACCGCTCAGCCCCGGCACCCACCCTCGTGTGCCGTCGGCTTCGCCGACGTCGTTACGATTTCTCGATGGCTGAGACGCAACACCTCTCGCGTGCCGCCTTCGACCGCCTGCAGCAGGAGCTCGAGGAGCTCACGACGTTCGGTCGGGTCGACATCGCCCGCAAGATCGAAACGGCCCGCGAGCTCGGCGACCTCTCCGAGAACGGCGACTACCACGCCGCCAAGGAGGAGCAGGGGAAGATGGAGGGGCGCATCCGCCAGCTCGAGGCACTCATCAAGAACGCCGAGATCGTCGAGGCGGGCGACAGTGACGTGGTCGCGACCGGCTCCATCGTCGGCATCCGTTACGAGGGCGATGACGAAACCGAGCGTTACCTCATCGGCTCCATCGAGGAACGGCACGACGATCTCGAAGTGATCTCCCCAGGGTCGCCGCTCGGGCAGGCGTTGCTCGGCCACAAGGTCGGCGACATCGTCGACTTCGAAGCGCCAGCGCGGGTGCTGAAAGTCGAGATCGTTACCATCGAGGCATGACCCCCAGCGCGAGCACGCTCACCGCGCCGCCGTCGATCGTGCCGGCCGGTCGCTTCATCGAGCTTCCCGGTCGGGGCACGACCTTCGTCCGCGAAGCCGGCTCACCGAGCGCACCGGCCATCGTCCTGCTGCACGGGCTGTCGGCCACCGGCGGCCTGAACTGGCTGTGGTGCTTCCGGCCGCTGGCCGAGCGCTACCGGGTGATCAGCATCGACCATCGCGGTCATGGCCACGGCATTCGCACTCAGCACTTCCGGCTCGCCGACTGCGCCGACGACGTGGCGGCGCTGGCCGACGTGCTCGGCATCCAGCAACTGACTGCCGCCGGCTACTCCATGGGAGGGCCCATCGCCCAGCTCCTGTGGCACCGTCACCGGTCGCTGGTCAACGGGCTCGTGTTCTGCGCCACCGCCCGCAACTTCCGCGGGCCGCGCCAGCAGAGCATGTTCTCGCTGATGCCGTTCATCACCACCGCACTGCGGACGACGCCCAGCGTCGCCCGCCGGGCGGTGATGACGCGGATCATCCAGCAGCGAATGCCGGAGATCCCGGCGCGGGATTGGGTCATGAACGAGTTGCAGGGCAGCGACCCGGCGGCGATCGCCGAGGCCGCCGGCGCCATCGGCCGTTTCTCGTCGCACGAGTGGATCGGCGACGTCGACGTGCCCACCGCCGTCGTCGTCACGGAGCGAGATCGCCTCGTGCCACCGCAACGCCAGCGCCGGCTGGCCGAATCGATCCCGGGCGCGAAGGTCATCCCGGTGGAGGGCGACCACGGCGTGTGCGTCGCCGATGGGAACAGGTTCGTGCCCGCGCTGCTTCAAGCATGCAACGCGGTGTCGAGCCGCTACTGAGGAACCTGGCCGACCAAGCAGGATTCAACGTCCCAAATCGCCAATATCAGGACAAAGTTCTCGAACGGGCTGGGGGTGGGACGTTGGCGTTCTCGGGATCTGGTCGCAGGGCGATCGTGGCAGCGGCCGCGCTCACGATCCTGTTCGTCAGCGCA
>Ga0299913_10000184_pt1 | contig 33985 bp, 31 predicted proteins | sample RVTome_9_FD_201360 | JGI IMG/M metagenome (GOLD analysis project Ga0299913, IMG submission 201360) | Soil microbial communities from uranium-contaminated site in the Upper Colorado River Basin, Wyoming, United States - RVT155D38 (version 2) ... | reverse complement strand
TGGGCGCCGACGTGCGCACGACAGACGGCCACGCGCCGCTCCGCATCCGCGGGGGCGGGCTGCGCGGCGCCGATATCGCCCTCGACGTACCGACCGCGCAGGTGAAGGGAGCCGTGCTTCTCGCGGGTCTGGCCGCCGACGGCCCCACCTCGGTCACCGAGACTGCGCCGACCCGGGATCACACCGAGCGAGCCCTGCTGGCCTTGCACGCTCCCGTGCATATCGAGGGCCGTCGCATCCAGGTCGAGCGCTTCCAGCACGCCGGCTTCGACGCGGTCGTTCCCGGCGACGTCTCTTCCGCCGCGTTCTTGGTCGCGGCCGCCGCGCTCACAGGCTCCCCGATCACGATCCGGGACGTGGGGCTCAACCCCTCTCGGCTTGGCTTCCTGGGGGTCATGCAGCGGATGGGGGTCGTCGCCAAGACGACGGTGGAGCGCTACGAGCTCGGGGAACCCGCGGGCACGATCGAGGTCGGCACGACCGGGCCGCTGGAGGCAACCACCGTGGACCCGGAAGAGCTCCCACTCGTGATCGACGAGGTGCCGGTTCTCGCGGCGCTGGCGAGCCACGCGCGCGGCGCGACCTGGTTCACGGGTGCACGCGAGCTCCGGGTGAAGGAGAGCGACCGTCTGTCGGCCGTCCGCGAGGGCATCGTGTCGCTCGGGGGTCGAGCGTCGGTCGAGGGCGACGATCTCGTGGTCCTCGGTGGAGGCCTTGCAGGCGGTACCGCGACCGCCGGGGGCGACCACCGGATGGGCATGAGCTTCGCGGTTGCCGCCCTCGTGGGGGACGAACCCTCGACGATCGAGGGCATCGAGTCGGCCGACGTGAGCTTCCCGGGGTTCGTGTCGACGCTGCAGACGCTGGGGGCCGACCTCGAGGCGCACGAGGCACCCGCGTGAACGGTCAGGGTGTCCCTCCCGTCGTGACGATCGACGGCGCCGCGGGGAGCGGGAAGTCGACCTTGGCGCGAGGCCTCGCGGCCGCGCTCGGGCTGCCCTACATCAACACAGGCTTGATGTACCGCCACCTCACCCTCGTGGCGCAACGCCGAGACCTCGACCTCGACGACGGGTCTGCGCTCTCCGCCTTGTTGGACGAGGTGCGCTTCACCGTCCAGGGTCCCGCGCCCGGCGAGCTCTGGATCGACGACGAGCCTCCGAGCCCGGGACTCTACGACGATCAGGTCGAGATGCACGTCTCGACCGTTGCACGGCATCACGAGGTCCGGGCGAAGATGCGTGAGCTTCAGCGTGCCCTGGGCGCGAACGGTGCGGTGATGGAAGGGCGCGACATCGGCAGTGTGGTGTTCAGCGACGCGCCGGTGAAGCTCCACCTCCATGCACCCGCCCAGGCGCGTGCGGCTCGCCGCGGCGGTGAACGCCGGGGGGACCGGGCCCAGGTCGCGCGGGCGCTCCACGATCGGGACGCTCGGGACGCCCGCACGCACCCACTCGATGGGGTCGAGGGCGCCGACTCGATCGACACGGGTGACCTCGACATCGACCAGAGCCTCGCACGTGCGCTCGCGATCGTGCGCGCGAGGGCGCCCCAGCTCCTCGAGGGACCGCCATGACCGGCGCGCCCGCACGCCCGCCCATGATCGCGATCGTCGGGCGACAGAACGTGGGCAAGTCCACCCTCGTGAACCGGCTCTTCGGTCACCGGGCGTCGATCGCCCACGACATGCCTGGTGTCACGCGAGACCGCCTGCAGCTCGAGGCGGACTGGAACGGTCGCCGCGTCTCGCTCATCGACACCGCCGGGTACGTACACGGTGCCACAGGGATCGAAGGCGACGCCACCGCGCAGGCGGAACGAGCGATGCGAGAAGCGGATCTGATCGTCCTCGTGGTGGATACGCGCACGGGCGTCACGGAGGAAGACGGTCGGCTCGCGCGGCAGCTCCGCAAGGGGGCGACGCCGGTCGTCGTCGTCGCCAACAAAGCCGACGCTCGCGCCGACCTGCCCGAGGTGCCCGCCTTCCACGCGCTCGGCCTCGGAGCGCCGATCCCGGTCTCGGCCCTGCACGGCCAGGGCATCGGTGACCTGCTGGACCACCTGGTGGCCCTGCTCCCCGAGACGGAGGCACCGGTCGACGTGAGCCCCGAGCCACGGTTCGCGCTCGTCGGACGGCCCAACGTCGGCAAGTCAAGCCTGTTCAACCGGCTCGTCGGGCATGAGCGGTCCGTGGTCTCCGACGTGCCCGGCACCACGAGGGATGCCGTGGACTCGGTCGTGGACTGGCCGGACCTCGGACGGGTCCGATTCGTCGACACGGCGGGCATGCGGCGGGGGACCAAGGTTCGCGGGGTCGAGTACTACAGCGTGCTGCGCGCGACGCAGGCGATCGAACGGGCCGACGTGGTCATGCTCGTGCTCGATGCCGCCGACGGCTTCACCACCGAGGACAAGAAGATCGCGAGCCGCGTGATGGAGGCCGGTCGCGCGTTCCTCGTCGTGGCCAACAAGTGGGACCTGGTCGAGGACAAAGATCGAACCTTCAAGGATCTCGGTCTCATCCTCGGACCGTTCGCGGATGTCGAGGTGGTGCGTACCTCCGCCGTGAAGGGGCAGGGGGCTCGCCGTCTTCCCCCCCTCCTGATGGACCTGCACGCGAGGTGGAACTCGAGGGTCACGACCTCCCAGCTGAACGAGCTGGTTCACGCGGCCCAACGGGAGCGGCCGACCCCTCGACGGGCCGGCACGCTCCACTACGCGACGCAGGTGTCCGTGGCGCCGCCTACCTTCGTCGTCTTCGGCGGCGCGCACGAGCCCGGCCCCGGCTATCGGCGGTACCTCGAGAACCGCCTGCGACGCGAGCTCGGACTGCGGGGTGTGCCGATCCGGCTGCGGTTCCGGCCGCGCAGGTCGAACCGCGACATGCCTCGCGCCCGGTAGACTCCGGCGCACGGGCCGTGGCGCAGCTTGGTTAGCGCGTCTGACTGGGGGTCAGAAGGTCGCCGGTTCGAATCCGGCCGGCCCGACCGATGGAACCGAAGCCGCCGGCCGGTCAGGCGTCACCGTCCTCCTCGAGGGTCCTCACCATCCCCAATGCCATCTCGCTGCTGCGGATCGCCCTGATCCCGGTGTTCTGCTGGCTGATCGTCGACCCGGACACGAGCGCCGCCGGCATCGTCTTGTTCTCGGTCGTGGTGGCAACCGACTGGGTCGACGGGCTGCTGGCCAGGCGGCTAGGCCAGGTGAGCGAGGTCGGCAAGATCCTCGATCCGGTCGCCGATCGTCTCGCGATCGCGGCCGGTCTCGTCGCGCTCGTCGTGCGCGACGCCTTCCCCCTGTGGGCCGCCGCCCTGATCCTGGTTCGTGACCTGGCGATCCTCGGCGTCGGCGCCGTGGTGTTCGTCAAGCAGAAGGTCCGCCTCGACGTGCGCTGGATCGGCAAGATCGCCACGTTCTCGCTGATGGCTGCGATCCCATGGATCTCCTGGGGCCGGCTCGAGCTGCCGCTCGGGGAGGCGGCCCTCGTCGCCGGGTGGATCGTGTTCATGGTGGGCATCGTCGAGTACTACGTCGCAGCGGTGGTTTACGTGGGCGACCTCCGTCGCGTTCGCGACTCGGGGTCCCGCTCACCGTGACCCCGACGTAAGAGCTCTGGGCCGCTATCGTTCCGTCGTGGTGGCGTCGGGTGCGGCGTCGGCTCCGTGAGGGAGGAGGGTGCATCGTGCGGTTCCCTGAAGAGCTTCGCTACACGAAGGAACACGAATGGGTGCGGGCCGAAGGGAGTCGCGTACGGGTCGGCATCACCGACTTCGCGCAGGACGCGTTGGGGGACGTCGTCTACGTCGACCTCCCAGACATCGGTGCCGAGGTGACGGCCGACCAGCCCATGGGGGAGGTCGAATCGACGAAGTCTGTCTCCGACGTGTTCACCCCCGTCACCGGCACGATCGTCGAACGCAATGTGATGCTCGAGGAACATCCGGAACTGGTGAACGAGCAGTCCTACGAGGACGGCTGGCTCGTGATGATCGAGCCGAGCGACCTCGGCGCCGTCGAGCGCTTGATGACCGCCGATGCGTACCGTGCCTTGGTCCAAGGTGATGGTTGAGGCGGGCCATGACATCCGATCCTCGGGACGGTCCGTCGCGCTCACATCGACCCGCGCTCGAGGGTAAGACCGGTCGAACCTTGAGCCTGCCCTCCCTGGCAGGTTGACCCTCGTCGAGGGCTCCGATACCGTGCCCTTGGCGTCGATGGTCGAGGGTTATCCAAGGTCCTCGAACCTCGGGTTGAGGCAAGGAGCGAGGGAGCCTGAAGGTTGTTCTGTACGCACTGTGGACATCCGAACCGTGACGACGCGCGCTTCTGCGCCGAATGTGGCTCTCCTCTGCAGGAGGACGTGACCCTCACGCTTCCCCCCACCGAACACGATGATGACGCGCGAGCGGAGGTGCCCCCCGCACATGCGGAGCTCGAGGCAGGCCAGGCGCTGCTGCTCGTGACGCGAGGATCGACCGCGGGGTCGACCTTCGTCCTCGACACCGACGCCACGCCGGCCGGGCGCAACCCCGACAGCGAGATCTTCCTCGATGACGTGACCGTCTCGCGCAAGCACGCGGTCTTCGAGCGCCGCCACGACGGCTCGTGGTTCGTCCGCGATCTGGGCAGCCTCAACGGCACCTACGTCAACGGCGAACAGGTCGACGAGACGAAGCTCGCATCGCGCGACGAGGTTCAGGTCGGCAAGTTCAAGCTGACGTTCTTCGCGGCAGGAGAGTGAGGAGACAGGTGGCGGGTACGCGCAACTACCAATCGATCGGTGAGGTGCTCGTCGCGGTCAAGACCGAGTTCCCCGACATCACGATCTCGAAGATCCGCTTCCTCGAGTCCGAAGGTCTGATCACACCGGAGCGCACGCCCTCCGGGTACCGCAAGTTCTACGTGCACGACGTCGACCGGCTACGGTCGATCCTGCGGATGCAGCGCGACGAATACCTTCCGCTCAAGGTCATCAAAGAGCGGCTCGCGCACCAAGACGCCGGCGGGCCGGATGACGCCGAGATCTCGCTGGACGGCAACGAACCCGACGCCGGCGACGAACAGGGGGCGGCGGAGGCGGCGGGGAGCCGCGGCGACGACCTGGCGGAAGCCCCGACGGGCCTGCAGATGTCGCTCGAGGAGATGTCGGCCGCGACCGGGGTCGAGCGCGACCGCATCAAGGAGCTCGAGTCGTTCGCGATCGTGTGCGCCCACGGACCCGAGGGCGCCCGCTACTACGACGGCGATGACTACATCGTCCTGTCGATCGTGAAGGACTTCTTCCGCTTCGGCATCGAACCCCGTCACCTCACGATGTACAAGCACTTCGCCGATCGCGAATCTGCGTTCCTCGAGGCGCTGATCGCCCCGACCCTGCGTCAGAAGAACCCCGACGCCCGCCGTGCGGCGGCTCAGACGTTGGCCGACCTGGCGGTGACCTCGAAGAAGTTCAAACAGGCGCTGCTGCGCACGAGCCTTCGCGATCACCTGACGTCGGCGTGAGCCAGGTCGGGCGCCGGCGCGTCGTCGCGGCCGCCCTCCTCGCTGTCTTCCTGGGCGCGCAGCTGGCCGTGCTCGGGCTGGCCGGCGCCCAGACGGGGACGCCGCCGCCAACCCCGGTGCCTCCCGACGGCAGGCTCTCGCCCTTCCCGTCGGTGCTGCACACCCCCCGCGACCCGGTGGCGGTTCCGACCCCTGCCGCGTCTGCCGCGCTGCTCGGCGACCTCGACGACGGGACCGTGCTGTTCCGCGAGGACGCCTCGACGCCGCGGCCGATCGCGAGCCTCACGAAGATCATGACGGCGCTCGTCGTGCTCGAACGGACCGCGCCAAACGATGTGGTGCGCGTCGATCCGGCGGCGGTGTTCGCGCGGGGGGACTACGGGGCAAGCTCGGTGCTGGGCCTGCGCGCGGGGGAGCGGGTCACGGTCCGCGATCTGCTCTATGCCCTGCTGCTGGGCTCGGCGAACGACGCAGCCGTGGCGCTCGCGATCCATGTCTCGGGCAGCACCGGCGCCTTCATCGAGCTGATGGACCGGCGCGCCGCTCGGCTCGGGATGAACCGGACCTCGTTCATGTCGCCCCACGGTCTCGACGACCGAGGCCGGTCGACCCCGGCCGACCTGTTCCGACTCGTGCGCGCCGCCGACGCGCTGCCACGGTTCCGGTCGATCGTGGCGACCCGCGCGTATCGGATCCCGAACCCGTTCGGCCCCCCTCGACGGATCCAGAACCGCAACGCCTTGCTGTGGCTCTACGAAGGAGCGGTGGGCACCAAAACGGGCACGACGGTGCTCGCCGGGCCGTGCCTCATCGGCGCCGCCGAGCGAGACGGTCGACGGCTGGTGGCCATCGTGCTCGATGCCGAGGGCGAGGCGTTCTCCGACGCGGCGACCCTGCTGCAGCACGGCTTCGAGGGGTTCACCGAACGAACGCTCGTGCGAGCGGGGGACGACGGGGGCATCGTGTCGCTGCGTGGGGGCGATGTTCGCACGATCGCGGCGACCTCGTTGACGGCCGTGGTGCCGACGGCGCTCCTGGACCACGTACGGCGCGAGATCGACGTGCCCCGGTCTGCCGCGTTCCCCCCGAGCCCCGGCGAGATCGTGGCGACGATGACCGTCTCGGTGCCCGGTCGCACGATCGGCGTGGTGCCCCTCGAAGCGCCTCGGCTGCCTCCGCCCGATGCGTCGGAGGGTTCATGGTGGGGCAGGGGGCTGGGGGCGCTCGCCGGAGCGGTGGTCTCCGCCGTCAGCGCTCTCGCCGACTGAGGGGTGGGTCGACGGACCGACCGACACTGCCCCGCCCGCCCCCGGACTGCTGTTAGGCTCGCCTCCGATGACGGATGTGGCGAGCGTCCTGTTCGGACGCGAGGACGTCCGCCGCCGGGTCGAGGAAGTCGGCCGCACGATCGCCGGGGACTACGCGGGGCGTGAGCCCGTGCTCGTCACCGTGCTCAAGGGCGGCGCGATGTTCCTCGCGGACCTGGTCCGCGCGATCGACCTGCCGCTCGAGACCCACTTCATGGCGATCAGCCGGTACGGCGACGCCGAGGAGTCGCTCGGACGGGTCCAGATCCTGCTCGACCTAGAAGCAGACCTCACCGGTCGTGACGTGATGCTGGTGGAGGACATCGTCGACACCGGCCTCACCTCGCGCTACCTGTTGTCGACCCTGCGTGCCCGGGAGCCCGCCTCGCTCGAGCTGTGCACGCTGCTCGACAAGTCGGTGAGGCGTATCGCACCCCTCGTGCCGAGGTACGTCGGTTTCGACTGCCCGGACCGCTTCGTGGTCGGCTACGGCCTCGACTTCCAGGAGCGGTACCGGAACCTGCCGGACATCATGCAGGTCGACGACATCGACCATCTCAAGGCCGATCCGGCCGCGCTGGCGCCGCTCCTGCTCGGCGCGTAGGTTGCCCGTTGCCCCGGGCCGTGGGTACCCTCGCCGCAGAGCGATGATCGAGATGGAGCTGACCGGCGTGCGGGTGGAGCTGCCCACGAACCAACCCATCGTCCTGCTGCGCGAGCGGGAGGGGGAGCGCTACCTGCCGATCTGGATCGGCGCCGCGGAGGCCGCCGCGATCGCGCTCTCGCTACAGGGGGTCGTGACCCCGCGTCCGATGACCCACGATCTGATGAAGAACATCCTCGAAGACCTCGCGGTTCAGGTCCGCAGGATCGTCGTCACCGAGCTGCGGGAGGCCACCTTCTTCGCCACGATCGAGATCCAGCGCGAGACCGATACCTACGAGATCTCCTCGCGACCTTCCGACGCCATCGCGCTCGCCGTTCGCATGGAGGTGCCGATCTTCGCGAGCGAAGAGGTGCTCGAGGAGGCGGCGATCCTGATCCCCGGTGACGAAGACGAAGAGGTCGAGAAGTTCCGGGAGTTCCTCGACAACATCACGCCCGAAGACTTCGCCCCATGAGGCGCGTCGCGCGGCGGTCTCCCCGCCGTTAGGGCTGGTAGAAGAAGACCGTCACCCAGAGCAGCCCGTTCACCCGGACCGCGCCGATCGCCACCTTGCGGAACCGTGAGTTCAGCACGTTGACCCGGTGCGACTGTGAATTCATGAACGCCTTGTGCACGTCGCGGACGGTGCCGCTCGTCACCCCGACGTTCTCGCCCCACCAGCTCCAGGACCTGCCCTTCAGGTAGTAACTGCTCGGGTTGGACGTATGGAAGATGGAACCGGCCTTCGCCATCTTGAGGCTGTGCTTGCGGGCGAGCTCCGAGAGATCCCGCTGCAGATCCACGCGACGCATGTTCCGGTACAGGCGCGCCTCGTTCGTGGCCTTCAGCATCTGCCAGCGCTCCCGGTACTTCCCACCGTAGGTCCCGGCCTGGGCCGTTTGCGCAAGCATCCCTGCGAACAGCGCCGCCACGACCGCGACGACGGCCACCTTCTTGATCGTTCCGGTCCTCACCATCGTGCGTTCACCCGCCCCTCGCGACTAGTTCCTTGTGACCATCCACAGAGGTCATCGGACGGGCGGGCGCGGACCTTGAGGCTCATCTGCTGGCCTACAGCACCGGGGAAGGCGCGCTTGACGGCTTCCCCCAGGCCCCCTACGCTGCTGAATCACATCCCCGCAATTACGGAGCTGTCATGAGCGAGCAGGGTTACCGGGTTCCCGAGGTGTGCCGCATCGTCGGTATCAGCTACCGCCAACTGGACTACTGGGCGCGCACCGCGCTCGTCACGCCTTCGATCCGCGACGCCAAGGGCAGCGGTACCCAGCGTCTGTATTCGTTCCAGGATCTCGTCTCGTTGAAGGTGATCAAGAGCCTGCTCGACACGGGGATCTCGCTCCAACGCGTTCGCAAGGCGGTCGAGTACCTGCACGCGATGGATCGGCCGCCGCACGGCGTGACGCTGATGTCAGACGGCACCGGCATCTACGAGGCCGACTCTCCTGAGGCGGTCGTGGACCTCTTGAACCGTGGCCAGGGCGTCTTCGCGATCGCTCTGGACCGAGTGTGGCAGGACCTCGAGACCACCCTGAGCAAGCGCCGGAGCGCTCCGAAGAAGGCCGCGGCCACGGGCTCGTGAGCGCGCAGCCGCTCGACGGCCCGCTGAAGAGCGACTCCGTCGGCTTCGCACACGCATCCGAGCGTCAGTTCGCGCGCCTGCTGGACTTCTATCAGATCGGCTGGGAGTACGAGCCCACGTCGTTCGACATCGGATGGGACCGCGAGGGCAAGGTGATCCAGCGGTTCACGCCGGACTTCTATCTGCCTGAGTACGACCTCTACATCGAGATCACGACGCTCAATCAGAAGCTCGTGACGAAGAAGAACCGCAAGGTGCGCCGGCTGCGCGAGCGGTATCCGGAGGTCGCGTGCAAGGTCTTCTACCAACGTGACTACCTGTCGCTCGTGACCAAGTACGGGCTCGACGACGTGTCGGGCTGACCACCGGCCGTTCCGCCCCTCCACGTAGACTGGCCAGCCGTGAGGTTCGCGCCCCATACCGAGGACGACGTCTCGTCGATGCTCGCCGCGATCGGCGCGTCCTCGCTCGACGAGCTGTTCACCCAGATCCCCGAGACCGTCCGCCTCGAGGTGCCGCTCGACCTCCCCGAGGGTCTGTCCGAGCCCGAGCTGGTCGCCCATCTCGGCGGGCTCGCCGCCCGTAACCGCTCCACCGACGATCTCGTCTGCTTCGCGGGCGCCGGCGCCTACGACCACTACGTGCCGAGCGTGGTCTGGGCGCTCGCAGGGCGTTCGGAGTTCTTCACGTCGTATACGCCGTATCAACCCGAGCTGTCGCAGGGCGTGCTGCATGCGCTCTTCGAGTTCCAGTCGATGGTCTGCGATCTGACCGCGATGGAGGTCTCCAACGCGTCGCTCTACGACGGGTCGACCGCGCTCGTCGAGGCCGTGCACATGTGTCGGACCCACGATCGCTCCCGCGTCCTGGTGACCGGAGGGGTCGACCCTCGGCACGTCGAGACCCTGCGCACCTACGGGCAGGGCCCCGGCTATGAGCCCGAGGTCCTCAGCGCCCCCGAGGGAGTGGGAGGGGAGCCCCAGGTCGCCGGCGACGTCGCCGCGGTCGTGGTGCAGCACCCGAACCGCTGGGGCAACCTCGAAGATGTCGAGTCGCTCGCGGCACGAACGCACGGCGGCGGGGCTCGGCTGATCCAGCTGTTCGACCCCCTGTCCCTCGGGGTGCTGGCGCCGCCCGGAGAGCTCGGTGCCGACATCGCGGTCGCCGAGGGTCAGGCGCTGGGCAATCATCTGCACTTCGGGGGGCCGTCGCTCGGGATCCTCGCGTCGCGGATGCGCGACGTACGGTCGATGCCCGGTCGGATCGTGGGCGCGACGCAGGACCTGGACGGGCGCATCGGCTACGTCTTGACCTTGCAGGCCAGGGAGCAGCACATCCGGCGCGAGAAGGCGACCTCGAACATCTGCACGAACCAGACCCTCATGGCACTGGCTGCCACGATCTACCTCGGCTGGCTCGGGCCGGCGGGCCTTCGCGAGCTGGGCGAGGCCTGCGTCGCGAAGGCGGCCTACGCGGCAGAGCGCCTCTGCGCGCTGCCCGGCGTGGAGCTCGCCTTCCCGGACGCGACCTCTTTCAAGGAGTTCGCGGTGCGTCTGCCTCAGCCGGCCATCCGGATCCGCGACGCGCTGATCGATCGTGGGTTCCTCGCCGGCGTCCCCGATGCCAGCGACGGCTCCGTCCTGCTCGTCGCCGTGACCGAACGCCGGACCCGCCAGGAGATCGACGCCCTGGCACGCGCCATGGGGGAGGTGCTCGCGTGAGGCGCGGGGCACCGGTGCGCAGCCGGGGACCCGCCGGCGACGGCACCCTGCTCGAGCTCTCGCGCCCGGGTCGACGGGCCTCGAGCCTGCCGGCGCTGGACGTCGACGCGGTGGCCGTGCCGCCGTCGCTGGCTCGTCGCACGCCGGTGCGACTGCCCGAGGTGGGGGAACGCGACCTCGTACGGCACTTCACGCGGCTGTCCCAGCAGAACTACGGCGTCGACACCGGCATCTATCCGCTCGGTTCGTGCTCGATGAAGTACAACCCGAAGGTCGCCGAGGACGTGGCACGCCTGCCCGGCTTCGCCGGGCTGCACCCGCTGGCGCCGGACCAGACCGCGCAGGGCACTCTCGAGCTGCTATGGCGTCTCGAACGCCAGCTCTGCGAGATCACCGGGATGGCCGGGGCGACCCTGCAGCCGCCCGCCGGCGCGTGCGGAGAGATGACCGGCCTGCTCATCATGCGGGCCTACCATGCGGAGCAGGGACGGACCCGGCGGCGGGTCCTGATCCCGGACTCCGCGCACGGCACGAACCCGGCGAGCGTCCGGCTGGGGGGCTTCGAGGCCGTGGGCGTGCCGTCCGACGCCAGGGGGCTGGTCGACGTGCGTGCCCTCGAGTCCCTCGTCGACGACGAGGTCGCTGGCCTGATGCTCACGAATCCCAACACCCTTGGCCTGTTCGAGGAGTCGATCGAGCGGATCACCGAGGCGATCCACCGGGTCGGCGGCCTCGTTTACTACGACGGCGCCAACCTCAACGCGATCCTCGGCAAGACCCGACCGGGCGACATGGGCTTCGACATCGTGCACATCAACACCCACAAGACCTTCGCGACCCCCCATGGGGGCGGAGGCCCGGGCGCGGGCCCCGTGGGCGTCGTCGACCGGCTCGTGCCGTACCTTCCGGTCCCGCGTGTAGAACGTGACGACACCGACGGCTCCTATCACCTGCGCCACGACGCTCCCGGCTCGATCGGGCGCATGCACGGCTTCCACGGCAACGTCGGCGTGTTGGTGCGCGCCTACGCCTACCTGGCCGCCCACGGTGGCGCCGGCCTGACCGAGATAGCGGAGCGCGCGGTTCTCAACGCCCGCTACCTCGCCGCATTGATCGCGGACGACTACCCCCTGGCGTATCCGGCGACGCCGGCCATGCACGAGTTCGTCGCGACAGCGCAGGACCTCAAACAAGCCACGGGAGTCCGGGCGGCCGACGTCGCGAAGCGGTTGATCGACCTCGGGTATCACCCCTCGACCGTGTACTTCCCCCTCGTGGTCGACGAGGCGATGATGGTCGAGCCGACCGAGACCGAGTCGAAGGAATCCCTCGAGTCGTTCGCGCAGGCGCTTCGACAGGTGGCCGACGAAGCGCGTACGACCCCGCAGCTGCTGCACGAAGCCCCTCGCACGACCCCTGTCCGACGGCTCGACGAGGCCAGGGCCGCGCGTCAGCTCGTCCTGCACTGGTGATCGAACCGCACTGAGCCCCCTGAGCCGGCCTCCTCAGGGTCCCCGACGGGAGGAGGCCCCGGGCGTCGCCCGGGGCCTCCGATACTGCGTGTGGTGCGTGCGCTCAGCCTTCCAGCGGGTGCCGGCGACGGCGTCCCGCCGCCGAGGCGATCAGGCCGAGTGCCAGCAGGGCGCCGGCGACCATGGCCATCCGACCTGAGTCGGCGCCGGTGAAGGCCGTCGGCGGGTTCGACGGAGGCGGCGTGGGAGTCTCGGCCAGCACGATCGTGACGCTCGCGTCGTCATCGTCGCTGACCTCCTCGCCCAGCTCGTCCTCACCGATCGCGATCGCCACGTTGACGACGACCGATACGTCGTTCGGCAGCACGAAGTCCTGGGTGAGGACCACCGTCTGTCCGACCTGCAGCACCGCGATGTCGCCGATGTGGCCGAGCACGTCGTCGTCGACCGTCACGTCGTAGAGCGTGGTGTCGCCGGTGTTCGTGACCTCGTAGGTGTAGGTCACGACGTCGCCGGGCTCGCCCGAAGCCGGGTCGACCGTCTTGACGATCCGGATCGCCGGGTGGATCAGGTCGACCACGTGGTCGTCTTGATCTGTCGTCGTGCGTCCGTCGTCGGCCGTGCCTTGCGCCGTCGCCGTGTTCGGCAGCGGGTCGGGGTCCTGGTCCGTGACGACGTGGGTGCACTCGTAGCTCCAGACCTCACCGGGCTCCAGGACGTCGTCCTGGTTGCCGCCGGCCTTGCCCACGAGCGCGGGCTGGCTGTCGCACAGCGGGTCGCTCACGACCACGTCGAACAGAGGCTCCGGCGTGGTCAGCGAGACATCGAAGGTGTAGGTGATCGCGTCACCCACGTGCGCGAGGGAAGGCCCCTGCTTGTCGATGCCGATGCCCAGGTCGGGGCAGTTGACCACGATCGTGGCGCCGTCCTGGTCGCTGCCGTCGTTGGACGTGGTGACGTTCGCCACGTTGTCCACCTCACCGCAGGTCGTGGCGTCGGTCGGGGAGACCACGTGCACCGAGGCGCTCGCACCGGATGCCAGATCGAAGTCCTGGCCGCCGCACGTGAGCACTCCCGCGTTGATCGCGCAGCTCCAACCTCCCGATGTGGCCTCGATGGACCAGTCCAGCCCGGCGTTCGTGGGCAGGGTGTCGGTCATCGTGACATCGCGGGCGGTGCCGTCGCCATCGTTCGTGACGACGATCGTGAAGCCGATCTGCTCGGCCGCGTCGACGGTGTCCTCATCGGCCGTCTTCTCGACGTCGATGTCGGCGCAGTCCACGGTCACCGAGGCGCTGTCCTGTACGTTCGCGTGGTTCGACGCGCCGACCGTTGCCGTGTTCTGGATCAGCGCGCAGCTGGCGGTCGTGGTCGGCGAGATCACCCGGACCGAGGCACTGGCCCCGGCCGCGAGGTCGAAGCCCTGGCCGCCGCAGGTGAGCACACCCGCGTTGATCGCGCAGCTCCAGCCGCCGGACGTGGAGTCGATGTTCCACGACAGGCCGGCGTTCGTGGGCAGCGTGTCGGTCAAGGTGACATCGAACGCGGTGCCCTCGCCGTCGTTCGACACGGTGATGTCGAAGCCGATCTGGTCGCCGGCACTCACCGGGCCCGCGGGGTCGGCGCTCTTGTCGATCGCCAGGTCGGGGAACAACACGTCGACCGTGCAGTCGGCCGTGTCGCTCACCGTGGCGGTCGAGGACTGCGCGCTCGCCGTCGCGGTGACGGTGTTCGTGAGCGGGTCCGGGCTCGCACCCAACTGGTAGGTGAAGCTGCGCGTCACCGACGCGTCGGGGGCGAGCGTGGTCGGGAAGCTGCCCAGCGTGCCGCCGAGCAGCGGGTCGCTCACCACGAGGTCGTTCAAGGTGTCCTGTCCCGTGTTCGAGACCGTGATCTCGTAGGTGATCGTCTGGCCCACGGTTGCGGTCTCGGGGCAGCTCTTCGTCACGTTGAGTCCCGGCACGAGGATGTTGCCCGCCTGCTTCAGCGGGACCGTCTGGTTGCCGGTGTTGATACGAGCGCCGTTGGTGACCTCCGCGCCGACGATCGCCGCGTGGATGTTGCCCGTGATCTTGGTCGTCGGGTCGCAGTACAAGCGCACCACGGTCCGCAGGATCACGCGCTCGCCGCCGTCGATTCCGGCCACGCGGATCGTCGCCTCGAGCTTGCGGTTGCCGTTGGAGGTGAACTGCTCGGACAGCACCTGCACGGTCTCGTCGCCGCTGCCGGTGTTGCCGACATCCGGCGGGTTCGTGCTGATCGAGGCCGACACCAGGTCGTTGAATCCGACCGGCGACCCGGACGTGGTCTGACCATCCCACAGGAAGTCGAGGTCGACGGAGCCGCTGCCGGCATCGGCGTCGGCTGTGATCGCGGTGAAGTACACCACCAGGTCACCGCACGCGAAGTCGCCGCCCTCGAGGCTCTCGACGACGCCGTTGTTCTTGCTGATCGTGCGGTTGCCGTACGTGCCTCCGATCCCGGTGGCGTGGTCGTAGGTGCCGGGTCCCGCCGCGACGAGGTCCAGAGAGATGGCGCCGGCGGTCAGCGCGGCCGCCTGCGGCACGAGCTCTGCTTGCGTCGATGACTCGTCCTTGGGCGTGCTGGAACTCCCGCCCGAGGCGGAGGCCTGGACACCAGCGTCGTCGCTGTCGTCGGTGACCTCGGGGTCGCCCTCGAGGGCCGGGTCGGGTTCGGCGACGTCCGAGTCGCCGGCCGGGTCGACCGCGCTCTCGTCGGTGATCGCCGGATCGCCCTCCTCGACGAGGACCGCGGGATCATCGCCCAGCGCCTCGTCGGCGAAGGCCATCAGCGTGCCGGCCTGGCCGAGCGTGAACGAGAACACGAGCAAGAGACTGAAGAAGGATGCGAGCGAACGGCGGCGTGTGCGCCGGGACCTTCGCCCGTCGGTGGTTCGGGTCTGCATCTCGTCACCCCCAGGTGATGGTTCTGTCAACGGTGCCCTACGGTCTGGGAGGCGGAGGAGGACGCCGCTCGACCCCTTCCCGTCTCATCCGACGTCACCGTACGCCCACCGTATGGGGGACGTCATCAGACGAATGGTTGCCTCGAGGGAGCACACCTCGGCGTAGACCGTTCGGACCCGTCACCCGGCATCTGGCGGGGGTCGGATCGCCCCGCACGTCGGCATATGGCGTCGCCGGGGTCCGGCGCGCTCAGATGTCGAGTCGCCGCCGACGCGAGGCGGCCATCGCGAGGGCACCCACGGCCAGCAGGATCATCGAGGTGGCGGCGGGGTTCCCGACGTCGCTTCCGGAGAACGCCGTACCGTCGGGCCCCTCGGGGGAGCCCGGTTCCGTCGCGGGGTCGGTGAAGGCGCCGAGCACGGTCGCGGTCACCGGCGTCGAGGCCGCGACGACCCGCCCGAGACGATCGCTGCCGGCGGCGGTGATCGTGCGCGTCACGGTACCGGGGGTGCTCGGGAGCTGCACCGAGGCGGTCAGGGTGCGGGTCGCACCGGGGGACAGGGTCGCGAGGGAGCCAACCACGCCGAGAGCGGGGTCTCGAACCTGGAGGTCACGCAGGGCGGTGTTGCCGGTGTTCCGGATGACGTAGCGAGCGGCAACCAGCTGCCCAGGAGTGCCTGAGGACCGGTCGACCACCACGTCGAGGCTGAGCGAGGGACGCAACACATCGATCTGGAACGTGCCGCGATCGGCCGTCCGTGTGCCGGCTCGCTCGCGGCCCTCGACGGTGATCGACACGGCAACGTGAGAGGGATCGCCGGCGCGCAGGGTGCGGCGGCATCCATACACCCAGGTCTCACCGGGGGACAGGGCGGCCGGCCCGTTGCCCGCCTCGGTGCGCCGCAGCGTCCCGGGGTCGCACCCGGTGGCACGGGCGAGCACGTCGCGCAGGTCGCTGCCTCCCGTGTTGGACACCGACACCCGTACCGGCACGGCGTCGCCCACGTGGGCGGCGGCAGCGGCGGTGGGCGCCACCTGCAGGACGGCACGGCACCCGAGCGCCAACCGACCCGAGGTGGAGTTCTCGGCGCCGACGTGCACCTTCGGTTCGTTCCGCGCCGAGACGCCGACGTCGATCCGAACCGGGCCACAGGCCGGGTCGGGGCCGGCCATGGCACGCACCTGCAGGACCACGTGCGACCCCGGCTCGAGGCTCCCCAGCCGACAGATGAACGACCAGGGTTCGCGACCCTGCGCGTCGTGGGAGCTCACGACGGTGCAGCCGGAGGCGAGGAGTCCCGCGAGCCCGGTCGGCCGGGTGCCGTCGGGGAAGTGGCCCGCTATCTCCACGCCGGTCGCCGTGGCGTCCCCGCGGTTGCTCGCGTCGATCCGCACGCCGAACCCGGCGCCGGGGGCGACGGGGGGATGCGCCTGGATCGCCATGGTGACGGCTACGTCGGGACCGGGCTCGGCAGGGCAGGGGAGCCGGTCCACGATCCGCCCTCGGTTGCCCCGATCGACACGCGCCGCCGGTTCGTTCGCGGCGCTGACCTCGGTGAGCGTGACGAGCTGTCCGCACTCGGCGCTCGGTGTTGCCTCGAGATCGAGCACCATGGTCGCGCTCGCACCCGCGGCGAGGCGATCTCGACGACAGTCCGCGAACAGCCGGGCAGTGCCGCCTTCCTGCGAGCTGAGCACCGTGCAGGTACCCCCGCGCATCACCGGCAAGATGGTGGCGATGCGGACCCCCGGGGGCAGCCAGGCGGCGACGTGCACGTCGGTGGCTGCCTCTGACCCACGGTTCGTCGCCGTGAGGGCACGTCGGAAGATCTGGCCGCCATCGAGCACGGTGCCGGCTGGGGCTGCCAGCACCAGGTCAACCGCGGCCGAACGCTCGGCGCCGCGTGCCCCGTGCACGGGGGCGAGCACGGCGACCATGCTGGCCAGCACGAAACTGCCGGCGAGCAGGGTTCGCGCCACGACCCGGCGCCACGGTGCGTGCGCCCGCGGACCGTCTGGGGCGATCTGCTTCATGAAGGAAACCTCTCCAGGTTCGCCGTCGGGGGGTTCCGCCGAGCGTGGGACGGCCTCACGATGCCAGCCGGGGAGCGCGAGGGCAACGACCCGCCCAGGGTGCCCAGCCGAGAGAGCCCGCCGGAGGAGGAAGGTGTTTCCTCCCGTGCAAAGTGACATAACGTACATTATCGGCATAAGCCATGGAGAGTGCGCTCGGCGCCCATCGCCCGAACACGGTGCTAGTCGCGATCCACTCGCGGGGGCTCCTGGCTGTCCACGGGTCGGCGTTCGAGGCGGGATGCCAAGCCCCACTTCGTGATCAGCCACAGGGCCTCCACGACGATCCGGCGGGAGATCTTGGACGCGCCGTGCTGGCGTTCCCGGAACGTGATCGGCACCTCGCCGATGTCGAAGCCGAGCTGCCAGGCGCGCAGCGCGAGCTCGACCTGGAAGCCATAGCCGTCGGAGGCGATCGGGCGCGCCAACAGGGCCTCGAGCGTCGTCCGCCGGTAGACCCGATAACCGCTCGTGGCATCGTGCACGGGCAGGGAGAGCATGAAACCGGCGTAGAGGTTGCCCCCCCTCGACAAGGCGAGGCGGAGCCGGCTCCAGTTCGTCACGGAGCCTCCCGGCACGTACCGACTCCCGATCGTGAGGTGATGACGCCTGGCCCCGTCGAGGAGCCGTGCGAGCTCCTCCGGATCGTGCGATAGGTCGGAGTCCATCTCCACGATCAGGTCGGATCCCTCCGCGATCGCCACGGAGAACCCTTCGAGGTAGGCGCTGGCGAGGCCGGACTTGGACGGGCGCTCACGCAGGCGCACGCGGGGTTCACGCTCGGCGATCGCCCGCACGATCGCGGCCGTGCCGTCGGGTGAGGAGTCGTCGACCACGAGGACCGAGACCTGATCGGGACGGGCCAGAATCCCTCGGATCACCTGCTCGATCGTAGGCGCCTCGTCGAACGTGGGCAGGATGACCATGATCGCCGGCCGATCGGGCAGTGGAGGCACCGCGTGCCGAGCGTTGGGTCCGCGGCGTTGGGCGAGGAACGAGCTCAGGGCGATCACCATCCACAACAGGGGGCCCAGCCCTCCCCACCGCACGTACGGAGTGCGGGCGTCGGAGGTCCTGACGGTCCCGCGCAGGATACCGGTCTCGAAGAGCGTCGTTCGCGAGGTGATACGGCCGGAGGGATCGATGAACGCGCTCACACCCGAGATCGCGGCGTTCACCGTCCAGCGGCCGGTCTCTACCGCCCTGATCTGACTCATCTGCAAGTGTTGCGCCGACGCCGCGGTCGTGCCATACGAGGCGTTGTTCACCGGCACGATCAGGAACGTCGCCCCGCGTCGCACGAGGGTGAGGGGCAGCGCGAAGCTGTTCTCGAAGCAGATCGGGGTGCCGAACGCAGGGACGCCGGGCAACCGGATGGGGTGCACGCGTTCCCCCGGCGCGCGATCCACCGGGATCTGTTCGAGCGCCTCGATCCACGCCAGTCGCGCCCGCCACGGGACGTACTCGCCGAACGGCACGAGCTGCACCTTGTCGTAGCGATCGACGAGGCCCCCGTCGCCGTCGAACCCGAACACCGTGGTTCGCTGCCGACCGTCGGCGTCGTCGGCCACCGCACCGACGACGGTCGGCGCCCCTACCGCCGCGATCGTGTCGCGAACCTGGGCGGCGGTGGTCGGGTCGGCGGCGGCCCCGGGGTCGAGCGCCCCCTCTCCCCACACGACGAGGTCGGGTGGCTCCGCGACCAGCGACCGATGCAACGCCAGGTGCATGCGTGCCACCTCGATGTCCTCTTCGACGCTGCTCGGTCGCTCGGCTTCTCGCACGTCGACCTGCAGCGTCGCGATCTCGAGCGAGGGTCCATCGGCCTCGGGGAACCCGATGGAGATGGGCGCGACGATCAAGACGGCCGCGAGGACGACGCGCGCCGCAGCCCCCCGAACCCCTCCCCCACCGGCGATGGCCTCGACGAGCAAAACGTTCACAGCGACCACGACGAAGCTGAGCCCCGCCGCACCGAGGATCGACGCGAGCGGCAGCAGGACACGGTCGTCGACCTGCGAGACCCCCAGGGTGCCCCAACTGAAGCCCCCCAGAGGCCAGACGCCCCGGACGTGCTCGATCAGGACCCACACCGACGCGAGGCCGGCCGCGGAGCCGACCGGACGCCCCGCTCGCCACCACGTGGGAGCGAGAGCGCCGAAGCCTGCGGTGAACGATGCCGACAACAGGGTGAGCGACACCCACGCCATCGCGCCGAACAATCCGATCCAGTACAGCGTCGCGCCGAAGAACGCGATCCCGAAGACGAGGCCGAGCAACCCGCCTCGCAGGGGTCCGACGTGCCGGAGCGCCCAGAGCAGCGGCACGAGGCCCACGAAGGCGACAGGCCACAGACCTGCGGGTGGGAAGGCGGTCGACAGCGCGAGGCCGCCCGCGGCGACGAGCAGGAGCGACGTGGCGACGCCGGCCCGGCCCCGGGGGCTCACGCGCAGTCGCGGCAGAGCGTGCGCTTCTTGTCCGCGAGTTGGCTCCGGTGCTTCACCAGGAAGCACCGCTTGCACATGAACTCGGTTGCCTGCATCGGGACGACGCGGGTGTCGACCGGCTCGAGCCGCTCGTCCTTCGCGAGCGTGGCGAGGGCCGCGTCATCGTCGTCGGCAGCGTCCTCGGCCTCCTCCTGCTTCTGCAGGATCTCCTGGATGGACTCGACATCGCCGCCCGCGGCGGGCACAGCCGGCGGCACGGCCGCCTCGAGGTCGCGTTCGGTCGGCTCGGCGTCGTCGAGGTCCTCGTCGATCACCTCGTCATCGTCGCTGGTGGTCTCGATCTCGTCGGTATCGTCAGCCATGGTCATAGCCGGGGCCCTCCAGACCCGGGGTTGGCGCGGCGGATTCTACTGCCGGGACGTCGCGATGCAACCCACGTGCAACCCAAGAGGAGGCGTCGAGCCCCGCTCCGCCCCGGTAACGCACAGGGTGGGCCGGACATTCCCGTTCGAAGATCTCGTGCACACGAGCCTGGGGCACGCAGAGAGGACCCAAGAGACCTTTGGGGCCGCGACGCCGGGGCGCCGCGTTCTCTACTCAGCCTCTTGGGTCCTCCGCACGCCTCCGCCGGGGCGGCGACGCACGCCGAACGCTAGCGAAGCCACCTCGGGACGGTCAAGCCCGATGTGGAGGAAGTGTGACAAGAAGCACGCTCAGGTCGAGAACACGTCACGGCCCAGCGACACGGTGAGGATCGGTCGCAGTCCGCCCACGTCCGACACGTCGAACGGATCGACATCGTAGGCAGCGAAGTCTGCGTGCTTCCCGGGTTCCAGCACTCCCTTCTTCTCCTCCTGATGTCCGAGCCGCGCGCTGCCGACGGTATGGACGCGGAAGGCCTCGGGCCGGGTCAGCCGTTGCGCAGGATGATGGTGCTGCTCCATCGCGGTGATCGCCAGCCAGGGGTCCAGAGGAGTGACCGGCGCGTCGGAGCCGACCCCGACGACGACCCCGCGATCGATCATCGAGCGGAACGGGTTCATCCCCTCTGCTCGCGACCACCCCAAGGCGAGGTCGTAGAGCCCTTCAGGGAACCCCCACGCTCGGTCGAACACCGGCTGGACCGAGGCCGCCAGCCCCAGCATCGCAGCTCGCTCCACCTGGTCACTGGAGGCCATCTCGACGTGTTCGATCCGATGGCGCCGTGCCCGGAAGTGCCGCCGCTCGCGCGAGTCGAGCGCGTGATAGATGCGCTCCCAGGTGCGCAGCACCTGCTCGATCGCGCGATCGCCGATCGCGTGCACACCCACCTGCAGCCCTGCGGCGTGCCCATCGTGGAAGAAGCCGGCCAGCTGATCGTCGTCGAAGACGGTCGCGCCGCTATCGGACCGGTCGCGGTACGGCGCAGTCAGCGCGGCGGTCCGCGCCCCGATCGAGCCGTCGGTCGGCAGATCACCGCCGATCGACGTGAGTCCCTGGGCGATCACGAAGGGGATGTCGGTGGTGGCCACGATCGGGGTCGTGTCGACGGGCAGCAGCCCCCGGTGCCCGAGCAGCACGTCGAGATCGCGCATACCGTACCAATGCGGCATCGACATCTCGTGGACGGCGGTGACGCCTCGGCTGCTCGCCAGACCCGCGGCCTGGAGCTGCAACTCTTCGATCGTCCGGTGGTCGAGCGCCTCGGCAGCCCACGCGTGGACCAGCTGCGTGGCCCGCAGCGTGAGGCGCCCGGTCGGGCGGCCCTCCGGATCACGCTCGATACCCGGTTCGGAACCGAGCTGTGCCTGCTCGATCGCGGCCGTGTTGGCCAGCGCCAGGTGCCCGTCGGCACGGAACAGGACCAAGGGCCTGGAGGTCACCGTGTCCAGGTCCTCGAGGGTGGGGTGGCGTGGGTCGTGCCACGCCGATTCGTCGAACCCTTGGAGCCACACCACCCCTGCTCCCTCGGCGGCGCGAGCGCGCGCCAGCTCGAGCAACGCACTTGCCGACCGGACCGTCGCGACATCGGTGTTCGCGAGCGCCATGCCGGTGCTCGTCAGATGAACGTGCGCATCGATGAACCCCGGGACGATCGTGGCGCCAGGCAGGTCGACCACGCGATCGGCATCGGGAGGGTCGCCGACACCGACGCGTTGGACGTGACGTCCGTCGGTGAGGACCCAGTCCGCGAGCGGACCCAGTCCCATGTGGTGCACGCGCGATGCTCGGTAGAGGGTCCTCACAGCCCGCGCATCATGCCACGGTCACGTCCCGACGACGGACGGTCGCGTCTCCGTTCGGCGACGGAACGCCGCAGGATCGAGCCAACGAGCCGTCTTCGTTCCGTGCAGGCGCAGCCCCTCACCTCGCAGCGCCTCGTCCAGGGCCTCGATCGCAAGATCGGCGACCGACGCGCTCGGGCACGCGACCACCAGGTCGTCGACCCAGCGGAACGGCCGCAATCCCAGCCGCAGCAGCGCTCGATCGCCCGTCGTGAGCACCGCGTTGGCGAGCAGCGCGGATGGTTCGGGACCGATGGGCAGGCCGCGCACGCCCCGCATCTCGAGCGACCGCAGGAAGGCCTCGAGGTCGTCGGCCCGTGCGTCGTCGACACCACATCGGCGCAGCGCACGGCAGACGGTCCCTGCCGTGACCGATCCGTAGCAGTCGGCGATATCGGCGGTCACGACGACGGGCGCCCGGCTGGCGAGTTGTCGCATCACCGCTCGCCACCGCCGTCTCGCGGGGGGCCACGGCGAGAGCAGCGAGGGGCCGGCCCCCATAGCCAAGCGGTTCGCGATCACGCCCGGACCTTGGCGCGACTCGATCGCAACCGCGACCGGGCGCACGAGCGCTCGGTACCGCGCGCTGTCGTCCGCGTCGAGGTGGATCAGCCGCCGGTGGCCCCCGCCCGGCTTCGGCACGAGATCGGATCGTATCGGGGGTCCTGTGGACCCGGGGCGGCGCGCCTGCACATCACCCTCCCCTCGCGGCCCGGAGGGAGGGGCGGGACGTCGTCGGTGAGCCTCCATCCCATCACGGGAGACCTCAGGGCCGCGATCCCCGAAGTGGGGGAACTTCTTCTCCCCCGCCCCGGTCCCCTACGATGGCGGCCGCATGCTCGACGACCGAGACCTCGACATCATCGCGGCGCTGCAGGACGACGCGCGCGCGACCTACGCCGACGTCGCCCAGCGGGTCGGCATGTCGGCGAGCGCGGTGCACGATCGCGTTCGCAAGCTCGAGCACGCGGGGGTGATCCGTGGGTACCGCGCGATCGTCGACCCACAGGCGGTCGGGTTGTTCGTGACCGCCCTGATCGCGGCCACGCCCTTCGATCCTGGCCAACCCGACGACCTGCCCGAGCGGGTCGCCGACTTCCCGGAGGTCGAGGACTGCTATTCGGTCGCCGGCGAGGCCAACTACATCCTCAAGATCCACGCCCGGACGACCGCCGATCTCGAGGACCTGATCCGCCGGCTGCGCGAGAAGGCCGGCGTGGCGACGAGGACCACGATCGTGCTGTCGGTCCCATTCGAGGGGCGTCCGCTCCATCCCTGACGTCGGCCCGGGGCCCGCCGGGGAGTAGCTCGGCGGTCGGCTGCAGCCGGCCGGCGTCGCGGTGGCGGGTATCCTGCAGACGCCGATGCGCCTGTACAACACGCTCACCCGCCAGGTCGACGACGTCGTGCCCCACGAACCCGGGCACGTCACGATGTACACGTGCGGGCCGACGGTGTACCGGTACGCACACCTCGGCAACCTGCGCACCTTCATGCTTGCCGATCTGATCCGGCGGGCGCTCGAATTCGAGGGATCGCGCGTCACGCAGATCATGAACATCACCGACGTGGGGCACATGGTCGACGACTCCTCCGACCAGGCGGTCGACAAGATGCTGCTGGCGGTGGAGGACGAGGGCCGCTCTCCTGATGAGATCGCCGAGCGCTACACGCAGGCGGTCTTCGCCGATGCGGCGGCGCTCGGCATCCGTCCGGCCGACGCCCACCCGAAGGCGACGGAGCACATCCCGGAGATGCTGGAGCTCATCGGCGCCTTGATCGAGGCGGGTCACGCCTACGTCGTGGACAACGGGTCGGTGTACTTCGACGTGCAGAGCTTCCCCGGCTACGGGCAGCTGTCGGGCAACACGGTCGATCAGCTGCGGACCGGCCACCGCGAGCTCGAGGTCGACCCTCGCAAGCGCCACCCCGCCGACTTCGCCCTGTGGAAGGCGGCCGGCGCCGGAAGGGTCATGACGTGGGACTCACCCTGGGGGCCAGGCTTCCCGGGGTGGCACATCGAGTGCTCGGCGATGTCGATGAAATACCTCGGCGACCGGTTCGACATCCATACGGGCGGAACCGACCTGCGGTTCCCGCACCACGAGGATGAGATCGCGCAATCCGAGGGCGCCGTGGGGCACCCGGTGGTGTCGGTCTGGGTGCACGGCGGCCACCTGCGTCTGGCCGGCCACAAGATCGCGAAATCCACCGGCAACGTGATCCGGGCGCACGAACTGCTCGATCGCGGGATCGACCCCTTGTCGTTCCGGTGGCTTACGTTCCAGACCCGGTACCGCAGCGAGATGGACTTCACCTGGGAGGCCATGACCGTGGCCGATCACCGAGTGAAGCAGCTCCGCCATCGCATGGCTCAGTGGTCACCCGCCACGGAGATCTCCAGCGAGCGGGCCCAGGAGTTCGAGGAGCGCTTCCGGGCGGCGGTGGCCGACGACCTGGACCTGCCGACCGCGGTCGTGACCGTGAACGAACTGGTCGGCGACCCCGACGTGCCCGGCGGTGAGAAGTACGCGCTGCTGGCCGGCTGGGATCGGGTGCTCGGGCTCGACCTCGAACGTGAGGCGTCCAGTGGCTGGACCCCGAGCGAGCGCCAGGCCGAGCTGGTGCGGGAGCGTGACGCCTCGCGCGCGAGCAAGGACTACGCCGCGGCCGACCGGATCCGTAGCGAGCTCGAGTCGATGGGGCTCGAGGTCATGGACACCGCGGAGGGCACCCAGGTGCGCCCCCGCACCTAGTCGACGATCAGCGGCTCCCTCGTCGATAGGTTGAGACGCTCGACCCCGGTGTCGGTCACGACCACGATGTCCTCGATCCGGACCCCGAACCGCCCCTCGAGGTACACCCCCGGCTCGACACTGAACGCCATGCCCGGAACGAGTTCCATGTCGTTGCCCTCGACGATCCACGGGGGTTCGTGCACCTCCAGACCGATGCCGTGCCCCGTGCGGTGCACGAAGTGGTCCGCGTAGCCCTCGGCGTCGATCACGCCGCGCGCAACCCGGTCGATCGACGTCGCGCTCACCCCCGGTCGGACGGCGGCCACCGCGGCCTCCTGCGCCCGTGCGACGAGGTCGTATACGGCGGTGAAGCCGGGTGGCTCGCGTCCGACGACCACGGTGCGAGACGTGTCGCTGCAGTAGCCGTCGAGGCGCCCGCCGAAGTCCAGCACGATCGCGTCCCCTGCCTCGATCACACGATCGCCCGGCTCGTGGTGCGGCGACGCGCCGTGGGGGCCCGAGGCCACGATCGTGAAGTCCACGTCCGTGTGGCCATGGTGCACCAGCAGCTCGGCGATCTCGGCCGCGATCGAGCGCTCGGTGCGTCCCGCGAACCGCTGCGCCACGATGGCCTCGAAGGTCGCATCGGCCGCCTGCCCCGCCCGCCGCAAGGCGCCGACCTCTTCGACATCCTTCACAGCGCGAAGCGCCCCCAGCACGGGCGCCGCCGAGCTGAAGGCGGCACCCGGCGCCCGGCGCTGCAGCTCGAGGACGTGGCTGGCCCACATATGGTCCCCGACCGCAACGTGGCCCTCCGACGGCAGTCGCGTCGAGATGACCGCGTAGGGGTCGTCCCCGTCGCGCCACGCCACCAGGTCGATCGAGCCCCCGACGGGTGAGGCGGCCGCAAGCGGATGCTCCAAGGCGGGTACGACGAGTGCGGGAGCGGTCCCTGGGCGCAGCAGCAACATGGTCGGGCGCTCCAGCGGCATCGGGTCGTACCCGGCCAGGTAGGCGAGATCCGGTGACGGCGGGACCAGCACCGCCGCCAGTCCGGCGCCTTCTGCCGAGCGGGTCGCTCGCTCGATCCGTTCCAGGTGGCGTTCGCGCATGACCGGCTAGAGCTTCAGCAGCAGCTGGCTCGCGAGGATCTGGAAGGTGGCCGGCGTGGAACCGAACGCCCGGCCGTCCACGACCACCGGCATCGGACGATCGGCGTCGATCGCCACGCGGATCTTGGCGCGGAGCTCCTTGACCCCAGGATCGGGCAGGTGGCTTCCGTTCATGAAGATCTTGGGCAGCAGGCGGTAGGCGTCGGCCTTGGGGCCGGTGGACACGAGCGCGTCCAACACGCCGTCGCCCGGGTAGGAGCGAGGTGACAGGCGCATGCCGCCGCCGAACTGCCCGTTGCCGATGATCACGTCCCACCCGTCCAGTTCGTGGGTCTTGGTGTCGACCCGCACCGTCAGGTGCCGGCGGCCATGACGCGCGTAGGCGGTCCAGAAGCCGACGAACCTGCCCAGGTTGCCGCCACGGCGCCGGTTCGCGACGCCGGCGCGCAGCCCGATCTGCGCCACGTTGTGGGCGTACTCGGTCCGCAGCGCGCCGTCACGGTCGGTGGTCGTCACCTTCATGACGTCGAGCGCGTAGGTGGTGTCGCCGTCGAGGTGCCGCACCGAGCGCACGATGTCGTCGTCGGGCAGGCCGAAGCTCCTGATCAGCTCACACCCGCTGCCCGCCGACACGACGCCGAGCACGGGCCGGTCGACGATGGTGGCGCCGTCACGAAACATGCCGTTGAGCACGTCGTGGACCGTGCCGTCGTCGCCCACCGCCACGACGAAGCGCCGACCGCCTTCGAGGGCCTCGCGCGCGATCTCGCTCGTGTGGGCGGATGAGGTCGCGAGGTGCAGCGTGTACGGGCGATGTCCGAGCGCGCGCTGGAGGGCCGGCAGGTGCGCGTAGACCGATCCCTCTCCTGCGGCCGGGTCGGCGATCACCGTCAGCGGACCGAACGGTTCCACCGATGCCGACGGTGAGGAGAACGCCATGGTCGCCATCGTAGCGAGCTAGACCCCCGTATAGGCGACGACGCCTCGCAGCACGGCCCGGCGCGCCTCACCCACCACTTCGGCAACCGTCGGTTCGGCGACGTCTTCGATCTGTCGCAGCAGATCCAGCAGCTGCTTGCAGTTGCGGACGAAGTCTCCGGGCGCCATCTCGGTCTCGCGCAGCACGTCGTCGAGCGGCTTGCCTTCGGCCCAGTGGAACACCGGTGTCGCGAAGCCGGCCTCCAGCTCCCGGCACAGCTGCACCTGATGCTCGTCCTCGGCGCGGCGCACCGTCCGCCAGAGACGCTGGAGCCGTTCGAACCGTTCCTCACACGCGGCGGTCGGCAGATGCCCCGGCAGCGGGTAGCGCTCCCTGGCTTCGTAGACCACCGTGGACACCAGGGCGGCCGCCTCCGCCGGTGACAGATCGGCGAGGAGGCCCTGCGCGAGCAGCTCGCCCACCAGCACGTCTCCCTCACCGTAGAGACGCGTCAGCGACTCTCCCTTCTGGGTCAGGCGCCAGCCGTCCACGTAGCCGAGCTGGTCGAGCACCGCGAGCACCCGATCGAAGCGCCGCGCGAGCGTCTCGGTCCGGACGCGGATGCGACGCTCGACCCCGGCGAGCTGCTGCTCGAGGGTCGAGGCGCGCTCGGCCCACCGCACGTGTTTCGCACGTTCGGGGCAGGTGTGGCACGGATGCTCGCGCGCAAGGGCATCGAGGCGCGATGCCTCTTTCTCGACCTTCGGGTCGTTGGCTCTCGCGCCGCCCCGGCCCTTCGGCGCCTTGACCCGCAGCGCGACCAGTGCGCCCGCCACGTCGCGCCGGTACCGCGCGCTGCGGGCGCTGCCAGAGCGAGGCAGGGCGATCCGCGTCAGCACCGAGGGTGGATCGTCGAAATCCCTGGCGGCCACGCGGAAGAAGCGTCGATCTTGGGTCAGCACGGTGGGCTTCCCGTCGCGCGTCGACACGACGACCGCAAGACCGCCACGGCGGGCGCGAGGCACCTGGACCACCTCACCGGGCTTCAGTGCCGCCACCGCATCGCGGATCGCGTCGAGGTGAGCCCGCTCCCGTCCGCGGCGGTCCTCATCCCGCAAGCGGGAGGCCCCCTGGAGCAGGCGCCAGTACTCGTCGAAGTCCCCGAGGTGGCAGGCCATGTTCCGTCGGTGACCCTCCAGCTCCGTGCGGTGGCGCTGCTTCGCTCGCTCGAGCGCGACGACCCCCCGGTCGGTCAGGAACTGCCCGAAGGACGAGTTCAGCAGATGATGAGCCTGGTCGGGGGTGTAGTTGCGGACCAGGTTCACGGCCATGTTGTACGAGGGCCGGAACGACGAGGTCAGGTCGTAGGTCCGCGTCGCCGCGAGCCCCGCGACCCGCTCGAACGCCACCTGCCGTTGGTACACGACCACGGCGTGGCCGAGCTGGTCGATGCCCCGGCGGCCGGCGCGACCCGTGAGCTGGGTGTACTCCCCCGGCGTGAGCAGCTCGTGGCGCTCACCCTGGAACTTCCACAGGTCCTCGATCACGACGGTTTTGGCGGGCATGTTGATGCCGAGCGACAGCGTCTCGGTCGCGAACACGACCTTGACGAGCCCGTCCTCGAACAGCTCCTCCACCGTCTCCTTGAAGACCGGCAACATCCCGGCGTGATGTGCAGCGACTCCGGCCGTGAGGCCCGCGAGGAAGTCGTAGAACCCCAGCGTCACCAGGTCGCCTTCGTCGATCCATGCCGATCGCATCTCGGCACGCTCGCGGATGTGGTCGGCCTCCTCACGGGTCGTCAGCCGCACGCCGGCATCGACCATCCACCGCACGCTCTTGTCGCAGCCGGCGCGACTGAACACGAAGTAGATCGCGGGCAGCATGCCGCCCTCCGCCAGCACCTCGACCGTCTCCTCGCGGCGGGGCACGTACACTCGGCGGTGCCCTTCGCGCGGGCGTCCGGAACGATGCTGCTGTGTTGCGCCGCTGCCTCGACGCTGGAAACCCTTGACCCGAAGCTCCTGCTGATCGAGCGACACCACGTAGGGGTTCGGCAGGATCACGCCATCCTGCTCGACGTGCATCGGGTGCAGGCGGTGCCCGACCAGATAGTGGTGCTCGAGCGGCACCGGCCTGCGCTCCTCGATCACCACACGGGTATCCCCGCGCAAGGTCCGGATCCACTCACCGAACTCCTCGGCGTTGGAGATCGTGGCCGACAGGCACGTCACCGCGACGCTCGGCGGCAGGTGGATCAGCACCTCTTCCCAGACCGCGCCGCGGTAGGGGTCCTGCAGGTAGTGGACCTCGTCCATGATCACGGCCTGGAGGCCTCGCAGGGTCGCGCTGCGCTCGTAGAGCATGTTCCGCAGCACCTCGGTGGTCATGACCACCACCGGCGCCTCTCCGTTGATCGTGTTGTCCCCGGTGAGCAGGCCCACGCGGTCCGCGCCGTGGCGCGCCACCAGATCGCCGAACTTCTGGTTCGACAGCGCCTTGAGCGGGGTCGTATAGAAAGCCTTGCGTTCGGCGTCGAGAGCCCGGTCGATCGCGAATTCGGCCACCACCGTCTTGCCGGAGCCGGTCGGCGCGGCGACCAGCACCGAGTGCCCCTGGTCGAGGGCATCGATCGCCGTGCGCTGGAACCCGTCCAGGGCGAACGGGAATCGGGCCGCGAAGGCCTCGGGGGAGCTCACGAGCCCAGTCTACGAGTGGCCCGAGGTGGCCCTCGCGCTCAGCGCGCGGCGCCGCAAAGCTCGAGATGTGCCTCGAGCAGGGAGTCGAAGGCGTTCGGCCGCTCGAGGTTCGACAGGTGCCCCGCGCCTTCGATCACCGCGGTCGTCGCCCCGGGCACCTGCCCGGCCATCGACAGGGAGATCTCGGGTGGGATCAGGGTGTCGGCCTCCGAGGTGATCACCAGGGTCGGCACGTCGATCGTCGCCAGGTCCCCGGTCGAGTCCGGTCGCTCGGCCATGCCGAGGGCCGCGGCGGCGATCGCCGAGGCGGGTTGCGCCGCGATCATCTGCCCGACCTGGGCGCGGAGCTCCCGCGGCGCGTCGGCCGACAGCAACGGCGGGGGTGAGGCCACGAGGAACCCGCTCCCCTCCTGCCGCAGCCGTGCCGCGAGGTCGCGCCGTCCCTCGGCGGCCGCCTCGGGATCGGCGTTGGCTCGGGTGTTCGCGAGGACCAGGCCGGCCACCCGGTCGCGGGCGCGCCGCCACAGCTCGAAGGCGACGTAGCCGCCCATCGACAACCCGCAGACGACGGCGCGCTCGAGGCCCGCCTCGTCCATCACCTCGAGGCATCGCACCGCGGCGGCCTGCATCGTCATCACGTCGCCTGCCGGCGGCGACCCACCGAAGCCCGGCAGATCGGGGGCCACGGTGCGGGAGCCACCCAGCTGGGCTTGCCACATGCTGGCGTCCACCGGAAACGCGTGCACGAGCACGAGCCCTGCCGTCATCGCACGACCTTCGGGTTGGGACCGACCACGACCGGAAGCGCCGCCGGCAACACCTCGAAGACCGCGGGCAGCGGGCCGACCCGCTCACCGTCGGCGTAGACCTGGACCCTTCGATCCGCCTCGACCTTGACCCGGCGGGCCTTCGCGACCCGCACCGCAGGATGATGCACGTGAGTGCCGCGGAAGACCTTGGGGAACGCACGCAGGAACGCCGAGGTGCCGAGCGCGCCGAGCAATAACACGTCGACCTGGCCGTCGACGACCGAGGCGTCGGGCGTGACCTTCATGCCGCCACCGTAACGCATGCCGTTGCCCACCACCACGAGCATGTACGAGCCCTCGACGACCTCATCGTCCACTTCGATCCGGAACCCCGCCGGCCGGAACCTCGACAGCGTGCGCAGCACCGCCGCGATGTAGGTGCCCGTCGCACCGAGGTCCCAGCGCATCGCGTTGGCGGCCTCGTTGACCTCGGAATCGAACCCCGCGCCTGCCACGTTGACGAACACGCGGCGCTCCACCCCCGCCGCGATCCGCACCACGTCGATCGGCACGATGTTCGGGTCCACCAGAGCGCGCGCCGCCGCCGCCAGGCTGCCGACGCCGAGCGAGCGAGCGAAGTCGTCTCCCGTGCCGCTGGGCAGGATCGCCAGGCTCGACCCCGAGTCGAGCAGGCCGTTCGCGGCCAGGCCCACCGACCCGTCGCCCCCGAGCACGGCCACGGTCTCCGCGCCGCCGGCCGCCGCATCAGCAACGAGGTGGGTGAGGTCGGCGGCCGACTCGCTGATCTTGAACTCATGGGGGACGCCGAGCTCGAGCAGCAGCCGGTCCACCTTGCCGATCAGCCGGCCGCCTTTGCCGCGGCCCGCCGAGGGGTTCGCCACGACGACGATCGGGCGACCCAGCATCGCGCTCGCCTAGGGCAGGCCGGGGATGTCGATGCCGCCGGCGGTCGGATCGGTGGAGCCGGGGGTCAGGCCCACGACGCTGAGACCGAGCCCGTACTGGCGCCAGCCGTCCTGCACCATCGTGAGCGCCCGCTGCCGGGTCGCCCGGGCGCGGTCGATCAGGTCCTCGCGCAGTTGCTCGTCGTCGAGCTCCAGGGCGAGGAGCGCCGCGTCGGCCGCGTCGGCCAACCCGCGGAGCCCGGCCGCGAGCTGGGTCTGCGACGACGTGAGCGCGTTGGACTCGAACTCGTCGAGCCCCCTTCCGCGTATCGCCGACGCGAGCTCGAAGGCTTCCAGCGTGTCAGCGCCGGCCCCGAGTCGCTCGACCAGCGCGTCGAGGGTCGCCTGGGCGCCGTCGGTCTCCCCATCGGCGATCGCGTCGAGCGTCGGGTCGAGTTCGGTCGCGATCTGCGGAGGCGCGCCGGCCGGGCCCAGCTGGCCCACCTTGGCGATCTCGCTCTCGACCAGCTGCTGCCACGACTGGATCCCCCGTCGCTGCTCGACCTGCTCATCGGCCAGGCGCGCGTCCTCCCGCTCGGCCCGCAGTCCGTTCGTGAGCCACACCGCGAACACGACGAGGCCTGCCCCCAGCAAGCCGGTTGCCACGAGCTGCACCCATCGGCGACGCAGGAGAGGGACGGGCACCTGGACGGGCGTGCGGCGTGGCGCCCGTGACACGGGGTGACCTTTCGATCGCCGTTTGCCCTTGATCGCCACTCAGGTCGCCTCCGCCGCGCGGCGTCTCCGCACGATGCGACCGATGATGATAGCTGCCTCGTAGAACAGGTACATCGGCGTCATCAGGGTAAGCATCGTGATCGGGTCACCCGTCGGTGTGATGACCGCTGCGAAGATCGCGATGCTCAGCAGTGCGAAGCGCCGCCCTTTCGCCAGCAGCTCGGGAGTGATGACCCCGACGAGCTCGAGGAAGACCAGGATCACCGGCAACAGGAACGAGAAGCCGAAGGCGAGGATCACCAGCACAACGAAGCTTACGTAGCGGTCGAACGTGAGCAGCGGCACCACGTCGTCCCCCGCGAAGCCGAGCAGGAAGTCGAGCCCTCGTGGCAGTGCCGTGTAGGCGAAGAACGCACCCATGGCGAACAGTGCGATCGAGCTGAACACGAACGGCAACGCGTAGCGTTTCTCCTTCGACGTCAACCCAGGGGTGATGAACGACCACAGCTGGTACAGGACGACCGGCAGGGCGAGGACGAGGCCGAGGTACAGCACGATCTTGAGCTTGACGGTGAACGCGTCCACGGGCGCTGTGATGATGAGCGGGCATCGGCCGGGGTCCTCGAACGGGCTGAACGTCGGGTTCGAGCCGATGAACTCACAGTACGGTCTCTGCAGGCGCTCCATCAGCGGTTCGAATGCGAACCAGGCGGGTACCGATCCGACGCCCAGGGCGAGCAGCGACACGATCAGACGGCGGCGCAGTTCGACCAGATGCTCGATCAGGGTCATGGCGCCCGCCTGCTCGTCGTCGGAGCGACGTCGCCAGAACCGGATGGTCGCCATGCGCGGGTGCGCGCCCTAGTCGGCGGCCGCTGCCTCAGGTGGCTCGGGCGGGGCCACCTGCTCGGTCGTGGGTTGCGGCCCGTCGGCCGGATCGGCCGACGACTCCTCATGATCGGCCTCGGAAGCCGTCTCGGCCGCACGCGTGGCAGCAGCCGGCGAGGTGCTGGACGCCGATCGCCCGGTGCGGTGCACCGTCGGCTTGCGGGGCCCCGAGACGCCGGGTTGGTGCACCGACGGCGGCTCGGTCGGGTTGAGGTCGATCTTGACCATGTCCTTGACCTCGTCCTGGATCTTCCGGAACTCCCGCAGGCCTCGACCGAACGAACGTGTGAGCTCCGGCAGGCGTTGCGGGCCGACGATGACCAGCGCGATCACGAGGATGATGAGCAGCTCTTGGGCGCCTGGCATGCTGATCATGGCGGGAGGGTCTCCTAGCCCTGAGCCATCCTATCGCCGGCCGTCAGGAGGGCCGCCTCGGCTCGGAACCTGCAGCGAGGCCGCGCGGTCCGAGGCGCGCGCCCCCTGGCGTGAGATCTCGTCGGCGAGCGGCGCCACGGCCTCCTGCAGCTGCCGAGCCGTTCGCCCGAGCACCAGCACGTGGCGCACGAGGGCCACCAGGCACGCGATCACGGCAAGGGTGCTCACGATCGCGACGAGGAACCACACGGCGAGCCAGCTGGACACGAGGGGATGCTACACGGCCGCGCCTCCGGCTCGGGCTCGGGCTCGGGCTCGTTGCTAGGGCTAGGGCGAGGCGCCGTCGTTGCTGGCCAAGAACTCCCGGATGTAGGAGTCGTCCTGCAGCAGGAAGTGGAACTCGATCACGTCGTCGACCGAGAACATCGGCCCCTGCGGGCGGCCGGCGGCATCGATGTCGTCGAACAGCTCCGGATGCTCCGGCATCCCGTCGGTGCGATCGATGTCGACCCCAGCCGATACGAGCAAGGCGACGATCTTGCGATCGGCGCGCTTCTCAACGTCGTCGGCACAGCTCGGACAGGTGAACCGGTAGCTCCCCTCCCGGCCGCTCGAGCGCACCGACAGGCAGATGGCTTCGGGACCCATGTCCACTTCGCCGCACCGGGGGCAGGTCGTTCGGATCGTGGTCATCTCGAGGGAGGCATCGGCGGGATCCCCCGGGGCCTTGAGCGGGTCGGTGATGAAAGGGGCTACCCCATCCGAACCGGTTACGCCTGATAGCGCGCGAGCGTCGCGTCGGCCGCGCCTCGGAGCTGTTCGCGCAGCTCAGGCGGGTCGAGGATGGTCGAACCGTCCCCCAGCCGCAACAGCAGCCGTGCCACCCAGTCGAGTCGCCGCGAC
>Ga0299913_10000183_pt1 | contig 34009 bp, 32 predicted proteins | sample RVTome_9_FD_201360 | JGI IMG/M metagenome (GOLD analysis project Ga0299913, IMG submission 201360) | Soil microbial communities from uranium-contaminated site in the Upper Colorado River Basin, Wyoming, United States - RVT155D38 (version 2) ... | reverse complement strand
GGCTCTGGGTGCTGGCTCTGCTGCAGACCGAAATGAGCGCGGCCACGTTCCTCGCTCCGATCGGGGCGGTTCTCGGGTTCGTCGGTTGGAATTGGCCCCCGGCCCGCATCTTCCTCGGTGACAACGGCGCCTACGTCGTCGGGGTCAGCCTCGTCTGGTTGGGGCTGAACACAGCTCCCAGCGGCTTCGACTCGCTGCTGGCGACGGCCTTGATTGGAGTTCCCTTGCTCGACCTGGCCGTGACTGTCGTGCGTCGTCTTCTCTCCGGGGCCGATCTCACCTCAGGGGGTAGGGACCACTTCTACGACCGTCTGCGTGGAATCGGGATGATGACGGCTGCGGTGACCCGGGTCATGACCGCGGCGCAAGCGGTGTGGATAGCGGTCCTCGTGGCGGTGGCCGAGATCGGCTCGGTCCTGGCTGCGGTGGTCACAGCCGGTGTCCTGGCGCTGCTGGCGGTCGTGCTACTGGCGCGCTTTCCACCCGGCGCTCCCGCTGGCTAGTCGGGTCAGAGCAACTCCAGGTCGCTGGTGCAGATGTCCCATGATCGGATGTCGAACGGATCGAAATCCAGCGAGTTCAGTGGTAGGGCCACGAGACGGAGCGTCTTCAAGCCAGGCACTGGCATCAGGCCGCCGCGCATGGCGATGCCACGCTCGGGAGACGCGGGGGAGAACCAGCCGGCGAGATACCTGGCGCGCGCAGTTCGGGCCACCCGCCCGATCAGATGAGGGCGCACCTTGCCGATGAGGTCGGAAACCACCAACTCGGACCTCCCTGCTCGCGAAGAGGCACGGGCGACCAGGGCCCCGTCCGATTCTTTGGATCTCAGCCACCCGTAGCTCGCCGTGGGATGCTGGGCGAACCTCCAGGACAGATACTCTTCGGTGCGCGGAGTGCGCAATCCCCTCGGGTCCCGGATGGGAAGGTCGCCGGGGATCGGCGACCCTGCGGACATCGACGGCGCGAGACGGTCGATGGCCGGCGGTTCCGACTCCCGCGGGGCCAACGAAGAGCCGAGTCGCGGCCTCACCTGTGCTCCAATCCACGAGACATGTCGCCAACCCATATCGAGGTACCCGGGAGCGGACTTCTGGTTCGGGGTGTTGAAGACGAGGTCGATGCTCTGGTCTCGTGCCACCTCCAACGCGGTCATGGTCAGGCTCCGGAATATCCCTCGTCGCGTGAACTGGGGGTGCGTGGCGGTGTCGACCGGTCGGGCGCAGCGGAGACGGCCCCCGGACGGTGTGATCAGATCCCACCTCATCAAGGCGCGTACCCCCGCCACCACACCGCCCTCTTCAGCAACCATGACGATGGACTCCCCGAAGGGGTTGAGCCTGTGTTTCCACGCCCAGAGCTCAGGTGAGCGCTGTAGGAGGGGTGTCTCGCCGAGGGCGAGGCGCAGCGTTGCGAGTATTGCCTCCTCATCCGATCCCGTGGCCTCGCGGATGGTTGTCTCACTCATCCAGCACGTCCACATAGAGCTGTTCGTAGGCTTCCACCATCCCGCGTAGACCATGTCTGTCCGCTACCACCTCTGATCCTGCCCGCCCCCAGCCCGGAGCCATGGGGGAGTCGAGTGCCTCGACCATTGCCGCCGCGAGAGCGTCCGGATCGCCGGCGGGGACCAGCAGCCCGGTCGCTTCATGCCGTATCACCGAGGACACGCCTCCCACATCGGTCGCCACCACCGGGCGGGCCATGGCGAGTGCTTCGAGGATGCTGAGGGGCAGTCCTTCGACGTCGGATGGGTTGACCACGACGTCGGCCGCGGCCATGAATTGTTGCGCATCCGATCGCCGCCCCAGGAATCTCAGTTGTTGGCCGACCCCGAGATCAGCTGCCCTCTGCCTCACCCGATCTAGATCTCCAGGCACTTTCTCCCCCCCGATCGAAATCACCACCACATCCGGTCGACTTCTGGTGACGATGGCCACCGCCCGGGTCAGTGTCTCATGCCCCTTGTGAGGTCGGATGTTCCCTACGTGCACGAACAGGGGGACATCCGGAGCTAGCGCCAGCTCGCGTCTGACCGAGGCTGTGAGGGCGGGGTCCGGGCTACCCCCGGGCACGCCGTTCGGGATGACTCTCGGCAACGGCCCCGGGTAGCCCTGGAGGCTCTCGGCCACGGCGTCGGACACCGCGATCACCGCATCGTTGCGACCGTAGGTGAGCCGATTCAGGGCCCGAGTGGGCTGACGGTAGAAGTCGACGACGTTGTGCTCGGTGTAGACCTGACGCCGGCGGGCGCCCAAAGCGGTGCGCGCCAGAATTCCTGTGAGAGGCAGATGGGAATGGACGAGGTGTGGGCGCCACGTCTCAACGAGCTCTCGGAGACGCCGGATGGCTCGAAGACTTTGCGGCCCGCGCCAGTCCAGACAGGTGACATCGATCCCGCTGTCTCGTAGTCGGCCGACGAGCTGGTCCTTCCAGGGAAGCAGGTAGGCCACTCGATAGTCGAAGTCGGATGTCGCCCAGAGACTCGCTGACTCGGCGATGAGCGTTTCGGCTCCACCGATCCCAAGGCCCTTGACGAGAACGAGGATCCTGGCCCGCTCAGCCTCCGGACGGGACACTCGAGATGAACTCCTCGATACCGCGGTCGAAGGGAACGTCGGCGGTCCAACCCAAGAGGTCGCCGGCCAGGGCCGCGGTCACCTTGGCCGGCGGGACGTCGCCTGCACGTGGCTCACCGAACTCCACCTCAGTCGGGTGTCGGGAGACAATGAGGTCGGCCAGCTCCTTGATCGACACAGTCTCGGGAGCCACGATGTTGATCGCCCGGCCGCTCAGGTCGGACGAGGCCGCGAGCACGAATGCGCGCGCGATGTCGCTGGCGTGCGTGAACTGCCTCCCTTGCGATCCGTCCCCTTGGACCGTGATCTTGTCCCCGGCGCGGGCGCGATCGAGAAAGATTCGGAACACCGAGTTCGGTCTGAGTCCCGACCCGTAGGCCGTTCCCAGCCGAAGAGCGATTCCGGAGAGGCCGTGCAGCCGGCATGCCGAGAGCAGCATCGACTCACCGGCGAGCTTGGTGATGTTGTACGGATGGTCCGGTTGGGTCGGATGCGCCTCGTCGATGGGCTCGTACTCCGGCTCTCCGTAGACCTCCCATGTGGACGCGTAGACCACCCTGACACCAGCCGCGTTGGCTGCCTGCACGACATTCGAGGTTCCCACGACGTTGACCTGGGCCGCCAGCGATGGGCGCTCACCTGCCAGGTACACGTCGCCGATGGCGCCTATGTGGGCGACTGTGTCGGTTCCTCGTATCGCGGCCTCCACCGAGGCCTGGTCGGTGAGGTCACCCTTGACCATCTCGAACTCGGATCCCGGCGAGTCGTCGAGGTCGAAGCCGCGGACTTCCCAGCCCTCGGCGAGGAATCGACTTGCCACGTGCTTGCCGAGAAAGCCCGCGGCCCCCGTCACCAATACTCTCATCCCTGAACCCCCCTGGTTCTGATCGTTCGCGCCGAGCTTGGTCCTTCGAACCCGCCCCGCGGAATTCGCCACCGTGCTCCTTCGTGCCCACATTGTGGTGGCCCTCACGCTGCGTGACCAAATTTACACTTACCGCGACCGCGTCTTTGGTGATAAGATCGCTGTGGGCAACGGGACCGTAATGGGATTCAAGACGCTGTGGGAGGCGAAAAGTGTCAATTGGGGCGACTGGTGGGAACTCTGATTCCCTACTGCAATCTGTAGCGGCCGCGGCAGCACGCATCCAGGCAGACCTGGCTTTCGCCGTGGTCGATGTAGTGGTGGTGATCTCCGCTTACACAATGGGTCTGGCAGTGCGAATGATCGATCCCGGGGTGGAATCGGATTCAGGCCTCTGGAACGACCTGGTCACGGCGCTGCCGGTGATCGTCGGCCTCCATCTCGTGACGAACGTCCTTGCTGGCACCTACGGCCATGTATGGGAACATGCCAGCACCACTGAGGCTGTCCGAGTCGCGCTAGCCAACGGGTCCGCGACTGCGATTCTTTTCTTCCTGAGCTGGTTGGTGCGTGAGCCTACTGGTCTCTTCGATCCGGGAGTGCTGGTCCCGTACTCGGTCGTTGTGATGGGTGGCCTCTTGTCCCTGTTGACCATGGGCTTGATCAGGTTCAGATCGAGACTGTTCTCGTTCCACAAGTCGAGCGGTGCCGTGCGAGTGCTCGTCGTGGGCACGGGTGGTGACGCGGCCGCCTTCTCCCGACAGGTTCCACACCGTGAGGATGGCCGTGTAGTGGTTGGCTTCCTTGGTGACGGTGATGTGCTGATCAACGGTGACAGGCGTCTCGCCGGACGTGAGATCCTTGGGTCGGTTCGTGATATCGCCGGGGTGATCGAGGCCCATGACATCGACGAGGTGGTCGTGATCGGGGGTGACCCGACGCGAGCGCGTGAGGTCGTCGACCTGTGTTTAGAGGTGGATGTTCGTCTCCGCATCCTTCCCGGGGTGGAAGACATCATGCGTGACGGGGTCACCGCCGTCGACGTGCGGGACATCCACGTAGAGGACATCCTGACCCGCCAGCCCGTCGAAACCGATCTGACCATGGTTGGCGAGATACTCCGGGGCAAACGGGTACTTGTGACCGGTGCGGGCGGCTCCATCGGCTCTGAGATCGTTCGACAGGCGCTGTTCTTCGAGCCGGAGACCCTATGCGCTCTGGACCGCGACGAAACACTGCTGCACGATGCAGGGCTGCGTTGGCCCGGCGAGGTGACCACCTTGTTGGGAGACGTCAGGGATGCCAATCGCATGCTTCGGGTGTTCGACACCGTGCGACCCCATGTCGTCTTCCATGCCGCGGCTCTCAAGCACGTGCCGATGCTGGAGACACACCCGGATGAGGCGGCGCTGACCAACGTGATCGGGACACTCAATGTGATTGAGGCCGGCTCACGCTCCGGCATGGAGCGGTTCGTCCTCATTTCGACGGACAAGGCCGTGGATCCCACCAGTGTGATGGGGGCCACCAAGCGTGTCGCCGAGCTCCTGACCCAAGTGGGTGCCGAGCGGGACGACGACTGCGTCTACACCGCGGTCCGCTTCGGTAACGTCCTCGGTAGCCGGGGAAGTGTCATCCCGACCTTCAAAGAACAGATCAAGGCTGGGGGCCCGGTGACGGTGACAGCTGCTGCGATGACTCGATACTTCATGACGGTCGACGAGGCAGTTCAACTCGTACTGCAGGCCTCCGCGCTCGCCAAGGGGTCCGAGGTCTTCCTGTTGGACATGGGCGAACCGGTGCGTATCGACGCGCTTGCGCGGCGGCTGATCAGGCTCGCTGGTCTGACCCCTGGTACCGACATCGAAATCCGGTACACCGGAATTCGCCCCGGTGAGAAGCTCGTCGAGGTACTTTCCAACCATCCTCTCGAGTCCACCAGCCACGAGAAGATTCACGATGTGCGTCTTGACCGTCCCCACGCCGGAACACTCATGGACAGGGTCGGTACAATCGACGATGCCGTGTCCACTGGTGATACCCAACTATTGCTCGAGGTGCTGAACGACCTTGCCGGAGGGACTCTCGCTTCGGCCCGTCTGACGGTGGACCTCACGGAGGGCGCCCACGCCGTCGCATGGAGCTGAATCAGTTCTTCAGGATCATCCAGACCCGCTGGCTGATCGTGGTGGTGGTGGCTGTGATCGGTTTTTCCAGCGCGTTCGCATTCACCGCGTTGGGGAATCGAAACGTCGATATCAGCTACGCAGCAACGATCTCAATTCGATTCGATCCGCTGGAGGGAGAGAGTGTCGACGATCTAGTCACCGCGGTCAACGAGGCTCACTCCTTTGCGATACTGGCTGCCGAGCAACAGTTGGCGCAGGATCCCGACCTATCGATCATCGCGGACACGACGTCGGGCAAGCTCATCTTCACTGCAGTCGGCGACTCACGCGAGGAGGCGATACAGGATGTCGATGGGTTGGCCGACACCTACCTCACAAGCAGATCCGGGGCCTCATCAGATGTGACGAGTCAGTTAGAGGAGTACGAGTCCCAGGCCGAGGAGATCGCGGCGCAGCTGGGTGAGCTGGAAAGCGAGCTAACGCCGGAAGAGCGAGCCCTGGCAGAGGAGCACGACACATTGGAACTCGCCATAACTCGCCTTCGTGAGCAGATTGTCACACTGATGGTTGATGGGGCGCTGGGGGGCTCCAATGAAGCCGAGGTCGCCGCCCTTGAGACAGCGGTAGCGGCGTTGAACGAGCGCAAGGCCAGCCTTCCGCCGCGACCCGACGGCGAGCTCGACCCGGTGCAGCAGCTCAGGAGGGACTCGTTGCAGAGGCAGATCGAGGCCATAGCGTTGGAATATCAGCGCCTGACACTGCGCTCGATGGGTATCCTCGAGACAGGGGAGACCGTCGAGCCCACAAGGGTGAACGATCTGACCCCACTCCCTGCCAGCCCTCTTTCGAACGGGATAATCGGTTTGCTGGGTGGGGTGGGGCTCGCCTTATTCTCATTGATCGTTCTCAGTAGGTCTCGACATGAGATTTGGGTGGCCGAGGATGCGCCAGTCCCGGTCCTCGCCGAGATCCCGGACCGTAAAGTGACCACCCTGCCGGGGCCGTCTTGGTACGACCGCAGCGAGGGGGGGCGCCGCAAGGAAGGCATTCAGGCATCGAGGACGGCCATCGAGGGGTCGCTGCACCACGAACGCGCATCGATCGCAGTCGTCGGCGATCGGATCGGGTCGGTGACGCGGCACGCATTGGCTGTGGATCTGGCCATCGCATTCGCCAGCGCGGGGCGCTCAGTCCTGCTGTTGGGTGGTGACTTCAACGGGCAGGTCGACATGGCCGAGTTCGATGTCGGTGAACCCACACTCAGCTCGGTGCTGAGACTCCCGCTGGGCGTCGACTTCGAGCAGCGAATCGGGCGCATACTCGATGAGGCGATTCACATCAGGAGCGGACTCGCAGTAATGCCCGCCGGCTCGACTCCGGAGTCCCCCGCAGATTCGCTGGCCGGCCCACAGTTTCGTCGCTTCCTCACCATCGCCCGGGAGCGCTTCGACCTGGTCGTAGTCGTCGGGGGTGACACAGAGGCGGCTTCGACCCAGGTGATCATGCAGCGAACGGGGACTGCAATCCTCGTGGTCACCCCAGGAGCCACCACAGTCCCGCGTGTCAACAGCATCGTCACCGACCTGGGTCAACAGAATGTCGTCGTACCCGGTGTGATGTTGATCTGGGGTAGAGAGTCGAGGGTGAACCTCCCGGAGCTGAGACCCAGAATTGGCCGCAAGCCAAAGGAGGAGCCACCACCGAGCGAGCCGATCAGCCGACTCGAGTTCTATCCCTTCCCGGGGTCGAAAGGCACGAGCGGATCGAGGGATGCATCCCTCGATCACCTCGCCGAGGGTTTGGACCGCGACGGCGCCAGGTATCTCGAGGTTGGCCAGCCGGGGCTCCGCGACGAGATCGGGATGGAGATCGTCGGCGCGCTTGGCAAAGCGGACCCCGGATTGGCATACGATCCGGTCGCCGACTACATCGTCGCCCGGGTCGAGGACATGATGACTGCCATCCCCGGCCAGACGAACGTGTCCGAGGACCTGATCGACGTCGTCACTTCGGATGGATTCATCCCGCTCTGCCGGGTGAAGGGGACTCCTTCGATCGGTGAGCGTTTGGTGTTCGAGCTGGAACAAGAGGTCGGCAAGGAGCTTGGCGGAAGTCTTGCGGCTCAGATGGCGGATACGCTCAACGTGGGTCAACAGCTCGACCCGGCCTGGGCCATCAACTCATGGATCCGGCGCGAGTTCTTCAGAAATCACCTGGTCAGGAGTGATCGAGCTCCCGAGGTGTGGCATTTGACGAGCCCCGAGGGCACGGTTCAGATCCTGGTCACCGGCCGGAGATTGAACGAGACTCGTCTGGCCAAGATGACCTCGCAAGTGGTTCGGCGCATCATCCACGATCTCGAGACTCGGCTGAGGGAGGCCCAGGAGATCGGAGACCACACACAGGGCGACACTCTGGAGGCCGAGATCAAGGACGCCCATCTCTTCGAGGTGTCGCTTGGCCTGCTTCGCGGTGGGGGCACAGAGGAGGCGCGGCTGACGTACTCGTGGAGGCGAAGTGACCAAAACCCCCGAGGATGGAACCCGATCTGGTCCGAGGGGATTCGACCCAATATCGCGCCACTTCAGCGTCTTGGCTTGCTTCCGGAGCCCGTCCTCACAGACGAGGAGCTGTCAGAGCTGCTCCCCACCGGATGACGGCGCTCCGTGCGGCGGGCAAAGGGGTGTTCGCCGCCGCCGACTTGCTGCATCGGCCCCCAAGTGGGCCGAGATTGCTCATCTATCACCAGGTCGGCGCAGGGTTGGGCCGTCAGATGGAGGTCTCTTACGATGACTTCGTCTGGCAGCTCGACTGGCTGGCCGATAACCGAGAGGTCATCACCATTGCTGACGCCATCGTGCGCTGGAACGAGCCTGGAGCTCACCGACTGGCCGTCATCACCTTCGATGACGGCTATCGAGACACGCATCACGCCGCATTCCCGGCGTTGAAGGAACGAGGGATGCCGTTCACCCTGTATCTGTCCACCTCCCACATGGAAGGTGAAGGCCGGCAGGGGGCAGAACCGCTGACCTGGGACCAGGTGGAGGAGATGATGTCATCTGGTCTGCTCACTCTGGGTTCACACACCCATACCCACCTGGATCTCCGGACGGCCGATTCCCGCCGCGTCGAAGAGGAGCTGGCCGGGGCCGACGCCTTGATCACTTCGAGGTTGGGAGTCGTCCCCCGTCATTTCGCCTACCCATGGGGATATTGGTCCGAGCTGGCCGACCGGCACGTGAGGGCCCGATACGAGTCAGCCACATTGGGGTCTCCACATCGACCGGAGAGCACCGGGGACCCGTACCTTATTCATCGCTTCCCGGTTCAGCTGAGCGACCGGAGGGTCTGGTTCAGCCGACGCTTGATCGGAGGGTTGTTGCTAGAGGAGAAGCTGCGAAGACGCATCCGCGGCTACTCCGGTCCCTGAAACTGTGAGCCGATGACGTGCCCTTGCGTGGGCATTGGTACTGGCGGTAGACCTCTGAGCCCAGGACAGGCAGTGACGACAGAGTGCAGCTGATGGGCGCTTCTCAGATGCTCGACCACCAAATTGGCAGGGGTCCGTGCCACCGGCATGGCCTCCTGCACGGGTCGGTCATGTCTGGAGGCTCGGCTGCCTTCCAGACATCTTGGTACCGACGTTCTCGATGCCGTTCGGCTGAGCCACATCGTCTTCTTCGGTCCATCCCAGCACTGCTATCAGAGCGAGTACGAATGGAATCACGAGCGACCGCTGTCGCGCCAGGATGCCCAGGTTGAGGATCGCACTCCACGCCCAGATGAACAACCCCGAATAGAGAAAACAGAACAACAGAAACGGAGTCCGTCGAATCTGTCTTACATTCCTGAGGACGTGTGGAAATCGCCAAACAAGGAGTCCCAGGAGCAAAGCGCCTTCGGCGCTGGATGCCAGCATTTGTAGGCTGTCCGCCTCGACCGGGAGCGGCCGGAACAACACCTTGAGGACGCCAGCAGGGATGTCCAGTGGCGATCGGATCACCCCGCCTGAGACGGAAGAGCCTCCTTGCTGGGTTGTGTCGCCTACTTCGGCGAACAGAGGATCGAGGTTGTCCGCACTCAATGCGGCAACGTCCAGGTCGAACTTCTCGCCAACACCGAAGGCCAGAGGCACGAGGGCCGAAGCTCCAATCAAGAGAATCACGACTCGCCGCAACGGAGTGTCGAACTTGCCACGGCTTTTCGCTAAGACGACGGTGAGCAACAAGCTCCCAACCAAGAGCGCCGCCATGTGCACTCGTACCAGGCTTATCAGGTAGGCCGAAGCGCCCACCAGGGGAAGCCAGCGCAATCTGTAGTCCTGGAACAGGTTCGCTGCAGCCCAACAGCCAATTCCCAGGAAGAGCATGATGAGTGCCTCCTTGCCGATGCTGGAGGGCCAGTAGACAAGGGTCGGCCAGAAGAACAGGAAAAAAGCGAATCGCTTCCATGTTTGTGATCGGACGGCTTTTCGGAAGGCTAGATAGAGGAAGAGTTGGCCTATGAAGGCGAGCAAGGCGAATATCCAGAATCCACCCTGGAACGAAGGTTGATAGGGGGCGTAGAGGAGACCTGTGACCCACGCCGTGAAGCGGGTTCCCGCGCTACCAAATGCCACAGTGGTCACATCGGGAACTTGAAGGTTCCGCCAGGTTTCAGCGATCTCTACTGCAAACGTGTGATAGCGGCCGGCATCGCCGCTGCCATCGTAGAGCTCGATGAGCACGTAATACCTCACAGAGGCTCCGGCCAGCTTCGCCATCATCGCGAGCGCCATCAATCCAGGAAGCCAGGTTTCTACATCAGATTTGGCTCTCCAGCCGAGTAGGTAAGCCGCTATGACCATCGCAATGGACATGACGACCAGATGCCGGGCCACTAGACCGGAGCCGATCAGGTATCCGAGAAGGATCGAGATTCCGAGCATGAGAAAAACCAAGAAGGCAACCGGTCGGGGAGCGTGCGCTCGCGCACCTACTAGTGAGTGCGCGTTGTCTGTGGAATCACCCGATCTCATGGGTGATAACCCGGCAGGGGTGGGTGCTCGAGACCAAGGGAGGGCAGGGCGGCGTCCGGACGTCTCATATGGCGCTGTCCCTCGGTCCATGAGCATCTCTCTCGACTCTGATGACATCGAGAGCGCGTCGGACGGCTGTCTCGTCTGCAGCAGAATCTGCGTCGGTGATTGAATCGATCCAGGATGCGTGGACTCTCTTCAGGCTCACTGGCACGACGTCCAAGTCCAAGTACATGGCGATCGAGAGTCGATGGGTCCCGCCTCCGTAGACGCAGATCTCTCCGGACCTATCGATGCAGACGCGTATCTCATCGTTACCGACCTCTCCCAGCTCGGTCTGCGTACGATACCCGTTGTCTCTTATGTCTCGATACGCCCTGACCAGCTTGTCGTAGTAACTGTCGAGCTCGGCCTGGTTGCGACATCCTCTTGTCCAAGTGAGCTGGCCAAGCTCGATGCGTTTCAGGTATGCCTGATATTCATCAGTTTCCCTAGGTCCTCTTCCCTCATCGAAGAGCTGGCTCACCACCGGCAACACTTCGAAAGGCCTCATGTATGAGTCCCAGTTGCCGTCGGTCACGAATTTGCCGTGGAAGTTGCGCGTGACATGAGTTCGCACACTCTTGAGTCCGTCGCCGTACCGATACCATGCGCCAAGATGTCCGAGCGCAGACTCCGACTCTTGCCTCCACGCACCGACTTGGACGTTCCGGCCGATCCGCCGAGGATCGACATAGATAGTCATGTAGTCGTAGGTGTGTTTGAGCCACAGATTGTTCCCAACGAGTCTTGGACCCAGCCGAATGACAGCCCAATGAACCAGCGCAGCGATAGGAGAGCCAACCGATCGCGCAACGCGCCGAGCCGTCGACCAAAGCCGAAATCGACGAAGCATTCCAACGAGCTCAGGAGTGTTCACGTACCAGAACCGACCTGAGTGTCGATTGGGACGGAAAGGAGAACACTGGCGATCATGGGATGGAGGTGAGGAGCCTGAAGCGCTCATTGTCTCGTTCCAGCGCGTCGAAAGTATCGACACCGGCAATCGCGCCATTCTCGACGAAGACCAGACGGTCAGCGTTCTTCACGCTTGTCAACCTGTGGGCGATGAGTATGACGGTGCGTCGACCACGAAGACTCTCGATCGCATCCATCAAATTCTGCTCGGTCTTGCTGTCGAGGGCCGACGTGCCCTCATCCAGGATGATGACGGCTGGTCTTCGATAGAGGGCCCTTGCGATCGCGATCCGTTGCCTCTGCCCGCCGGAGATTCGCACACCACGTTCGCCAACCGTCGTTTCGAGGCCACGGGGCAGCGATGCGATGAACTCGTGCAGTTGGGCTTGCTCGATGGCCTCCTCAAGGGCCGCCTCGTCGATCTGAGAATCCGGGACTCCCAGGGCGATGTTGTGACGAAGTGTGTCGTCGGTGAGGAACACCATTTGTGGGACAACGCCCAGACTTCGATGCCACTTTCTCAGGTGGTCGCTTATGTCATTGCCGTCGACCGTGACTCTTCCCGACGTCGGCGGGAGTAGTCCGGTGATCAGATCGACGAGGGTTGTCTTACCGCTACCGGTCGGGCCGCAGATGCCTATCTGCTCTCCGGGCCGGATTGCCAGGTTGACCTCACTGAGAGCGGGCCTGTCTTCGCCTTCATAAGCGAACGATACGTTGTCCAGGCGTAGCGAATCCCTGAGCTCGAGAGAACCAGTCTGAAGGTCGTCTCTCGAGCTGTTGGCGTTCACCTCCTCCAGATCTGCATAGAGGTCGTCGAGGGGTGCGGATGCGTGCTTGATGTCGTTGAGACCGCCGATGATCTGTTGCATCGAAGGTTGCAGACGTAGCCCGGCATAGGCGAACAGACCCAGCAGAGAAACGACTGCCTGAGACTCCGAACCGGTGATGACGGAGAGGCCGAACAAGAGGAGTATCAGCCCGATGATCATGGCCTCGAAGGCAACCGACGGGAGGGCGACCGCCGTTGACCTTAGGTAGTGGGCCCGTGCGAGCTTGATCCGGCTGTGTCCGTACTCGCTGGTGAAGAAGGACTCTGCGCCCAGGATCTTGACATCGCGTATTCCGTCTAGAGCCTGCTGCAGCCATTTGTAGGTCAGTTGGTTTTGTCGGTGCGTTGTGCGTCCGATTCGTTTGAGTCGGGGCTGCACCACGACGAGCAGGAGGGTTGCGGTTATTCCCACGACCACAACGGCAACAGCAGTGGCGATGGGGTCGATGGTGACGAGTACCACGAGCAGCCCGATCATGATCATCGTCTCAGCCAACACTTTTATCGCGGGTATGAGGATGCCTGTGACTGTCTCGATGACGGCGTCGCGGGCGTTGCGAATCAGCTCGGATGAGTTTCTGCGGAGATGAACCGAATACGGAAGGTTCAGATAGCCCTCCACCAGCTTGTTGGAGAGCCGGGCGCCTGCGTTGTGCGCCACCCGGTACTGCACGTACTTCGCCCCGACCTTCATAAAGGCGCGTACCAGCGTGAAGCCCGCCATGCCGATCACCACGCTGACCAGGAAGGTGTCTGGGTCCACGCCTGGGAAGACCTCTTTGAGATTCCCGACGATAGGGAGCTCGATGGCCGATTCAGGGTCGACGACCAATTCCAACAAGACAAAGACGATGAAGGCCCCGACCATTTCCAGAAGGCTGACCAGGATGGCAAGTGCAATGAGGAGCACCCAGTGGCGACGGCGCGCCGGCACGATTCGGAATGCCTTCCGTACTGTCGTGATCATTCGCTTTCCTCTAAGACTCCACCCGTAGGCCGATCAGGCGACGGCTACCGATCCGGAGATCTCCGCCCAGTAGCCATCGTAGCTATCGACCACGACAGCGAGAGATGGCCACTTTCGACGGAGGCTGCACGGGCGATCGAGAGATGCGCCCTCTCCCCTGCCCTGCTTGGCGCGGATTCGGATCTGTCTCAGGACATTCATTAGGCACCTTGCCTCAGGCGCTTAAAGCCAGGGCAAACGATTTCTTCGAGTGGTCACAGAGCCCGACCATCCGAGGGAAGATTTTCCTTCGTGTCATGCGATCGAACGAAGTTGCTCTGGGGGCAGGGGTTCCATCGCTGCCAACCCGATCACTCAGCCGTCTATCGAGCAGGTCTCGCCGTCGATGACCAATTTCGACTCAGGCTCCACCGCTTGGTATTCGACGTCGCTGCACGAGATGCCTGAATTGTTCAGCACGTAATACCCGGGCTCGTCGCCGGCATTGTTGACGATGAATCTGTCTATCTCTACGTTGGTGAAAACAGCCGTCGGCTGCCCTTGTTGGCGATGGCGATGTGCCACGACCGTGCCGACGCGACCGTCATGCGCTCGCCAGCCTGAGGCGTGAATGTTGACATAGGGAACGTCGAAGTCTCTGTAGTCGTAGTTGTTGCCGTAGGCGCCGTGGTTGATTCCACTGCCGGTGAATCCGCTGATCACGTGGTTGTTGCTGTCGTTTTGCCAAACAAAGATCCCATGGCAGTCAGGTGACTGCGAGAAGTTGTTGGCGAATAGCCACACGTTGCCTCCAACATTCTGGTTCGCCTTTGACGGCCAGTGAAAGCCAGAGCAATTCTTTCCGCCCTCGATATTGATCGCCACGGAATTGCGGACGACGTTTCCTGAACCGGCGCCAAGTCGGAAACCCGCGACCTCGTGGTGATTCTGTTGACCATGGGGGATGGTCACGCCGTCCACCAACACGTGGTCGTAGGTCGTGTCATTCGAGTTGTCGGCCGTGCAGAACTTGTCCGGATCAGAACAGTCGTTCGTTCCCGGTGCGTCCCACCAGAACGCGTCGTTTCTCGTGTTCTTCGCGATCACGTCCTTGAATGTGATGCCGTGGGACCCATGGGGGACATATGCGTGATTCTTCCCATCTACCACCACTACGCCCTCAACGACGGTCCCTCTCGTCGAACTGCCGTTGAGATGCCAATGCAGTGGGTAGTCGCCGATATCAGGTGACCCGGAGTCTGACACTGTGAAGTATTTCAAGGTGGAGGCACCGCCATTGGCCATCCACATGATCCGTCTCAGATTCCTGAAGTTGATGTCTCTTTGAAGATTCTGCTTCGTACCGCTGTCCGACCATGTGAAGACCTTCGACCCCTGAAAGTCGGCCCTGCCTCCATTCATGAACATGATCTGGTGCCCATTCCCGTTGACGGCGACTCCAGGCCGGGCGGTCAACTCTCCGCCGTCCACAATCAGGTCACCCTTGAGGCTGACGTCGCCCTTCAACTCAGCCTTGCTGGTGATGGTGCAGGGGCACGACTCCCCGGTGATGGTGCCCGACTTCTGACTTCCAGACGGGGATGTGGTGGCTCTCGGGGTGTCCGATGAGGCAGTTGTCGAGCTCTCATCCGATCCTTCGGCTGATTGATCGCTGTGGGCATGGCCAGCACCAGTGCCAGGCACGAGCTCGTCCTGCGGATCTGCGGTCGAGTCCGAGGCCCGGGTAGTGGGTGCGTTTCCAATAACACCGGCTTCGTCGGAAACCGAGCCGTCATCCCTATCGGTCTCGGACAGTGCAGCGCGACGTTCGATTGCCGCCATGGCCGGGGAGCCGCCCAACGAGTGGGTGTCATCGCCCTCGTTGACGATCAGAGCCGTCGCCGCGGCCAGGATGGCGAGAGTCCCGAGCCCCAGGAAGAATCGGATTGATCGATTCATGACTTGCTTCCGGGTTCGCTTCTGCCTTTGGGGCAGGCCGTTTGAAAACGCGCGTCAAAGGCCTGTGGCTTCACACCGGCTCTTTCGGTTTTCTGTGCCTCAACTTGAGAAGAAATCTTTATGGGTCCCACGACCCAATTTATCCAACCTGACGGGCGCCGTGCCAACCGGCCCAAGCGCCGGGAATCGTGGCCGACGATACGATGCTCGAGTGGTAGAGAAGAAGGGTCCCCCGGATGTGCGGATATGGCATCCGTGCGATGACCTCGGTCATGCCTGCGATCAGGGCCATGACCGATCGGGGTTTCCCGAGATGGCGCTACGAGTGTCCGAACTCATGGTTTGCCGTGAGAGGTGAGAACAGAATATGGGTCGAACTCGAGAGTCGCGTCGGATGCGGTTGATGGTGATGAGCAAGCTATGGGGCGAAGCCCAGCAAGAGGCTATGCCGGGTGCGCCGTCACTTTGTCTCAGTGACGTTGAAGACGTGCCGTGAGGGTTCTGCACGTCATCAACTCACTGGCTGGTTCCGGTGGCGCGGAGCACGGACTGGTGCGCGAGGTGACCAGGTTCTCTGAGGGCACGGAGCAAAAGGTGGTTCGACTGTTCGACAAGGATCACCTCGATGCCGATCTGGTCTCGGCGGGAGTCGAAGTGACGGGTCTGGGACTGCAGAGCCGCCGCGCTGGCTGGAATTGGCCCCTCGCGGTCGCGCGATTGAGGCGAGTAGTCGAGGCCTTCGAGCCCGAGGTCATTCACTCGAGCCTGTTCACCGCGAATCTCGTTGCTCAACTAACAGGAAGCCGCACCAGGATCCCGGTCCTTTCCACATTCACTCTGAGCGGTGACCCCAAGCTCCTCAAACGTTTTCAGCCAGGCGCTGGGTCATGGCGTGGCACGGCTCTTCGTTGGCTCGCGGCTCGGGCAGCGCAGGACTCCTCAATCCACTTCAGGGCACTCACCCGCGACGCCCTGATCACTAACTGTGAATTGCTCGGAGTAGACCAGTCACGGGCGACGGTGATCCCACGCGGCATATACACCGACTTGTACCCCATGGAGCGAAGGACGCCAGCAGACCTGGGGCTCCCCCCGTCCGGGAGCCTCCTCGTCAACGTTGGGCGGCAAACTGCTCAGAAGGGTCATTTGTCACTGCTGAAAGCCCTAGAGATCCTCCGGAGCGAGGCCGATGTCCACCTGGCGATAGTAGGACGAGAAGGTGATGCCACGGAGCAGATACGCGCGGCGATCGAGGCGCGTGGACTCCAGGAGGACGTGACTCTCGTGGGATACACGCCCGATGTCCACCACTACATGGCCAACGCCGACGTCTTCGTCTTCTCCTCCTTCATGGAGGGATTGGGCACAGCTGTCCTGGAGGCCCTGGCGATGGGTCTCCCTGTCGTGGCCTATGACATTCCTCCCGTCAGGGAGATCACCGATGACGGGAAGGTCGCCAAACTGGTCCAGCTCGGTGATCATGATGCACTTGCCAGAGCCGTGCACCAAGCTCTAACGGAAGGAAGGAATGCGAGGGGACAGCAGGAGTGGGTCCTCCAGCAGTTCTCGATCGATGATGTGGCGTCGCAAGTCGAGGCGCTCTTGCGGAGGGTGGCGGCGTTGTGAGCCACTCAAACCCGGCCACGACTCGTACCTACCTGTCTCCTCCCGAAGTAACCAGCACCGACGTCCAGGCCGTGGTGGATGCCTTCGATGGCGGATGGATCGCACCCCTCGGCCCGGAAGTCGATGCATTCGAAACGGAACTGGCAGCGGTCGCGGGTCGGGCCCACGGAGTAGCGCTCTCCAGTGGGACGGCCGCACTGCACCTCGCATTGCTCATCAATGGGGTGGGGCCCGGTGACCGAGTCTTGGTATCGACCCTCACCTTCTCGGCCACGGTCAACGCGATCCGCTACGTCGGGGCGGAACCAGTCTTCATCGACTCCGATCCCGAGACCTGGAACATGGACCCGTCCTTGCTGACGCGGGCCATCTCTGACGGTGAGTACGCCGCGTGCTTGCCAGTGGACATCTATGGGCAGTGCGCCGATTACGACCGGATCGTCCCTACTTGTGAAGGCCATGGAGTGCCTCTGATCGAAGACGCCGCCGAGGCCCTCGGGGCCGGTTACAACGGCAAGCCGGCAGGCTCGTTCGGGGGTATTGCGGCTCTCTCGTTCAACGGCAACAAGATCATCACCACCAGCGGAGGAGGGGCCCTGGTGACCGATGACCCCGATTGGGCTGAGCGGGCCCGGCACCTCGCCACCCAGGCGCGTGACCCTGCTCCTCACTATCAGCACAGCGAGATCGGGTACAACTATCGAATGTCGAACCTGCTTGCCGCTCTCGGCAGGTCCCAGCTCGCCGATCTCGAACGTCGGGTAGAGGTCAGGCGCGCCCATAACGCTGCCTATCGCCAAGCCCTCGGCGACCTACCTGGGATCGATTTCATGCCCGAGTCGCCGAACTCGTTCGCCACGTTCTGGTTGACATGTCTCACCATCGATCCGGAGCTGGCCGGGACTCACCGGGAAGAAGTCCGCCTCCACCTCGAGTCGATGAACATCGAGTCTCGGCCGGCATGGAAGCCGATGCATCTCCAACCCGTGTTCGCCGGATGCAAGACGTACGGCGGAGACGTTTCCGCACGGCTCTTCGACAACGGGCTCTGCTTGCCCAGCGGGTCGTCCATGACCCACGAGGACCGCCAACGAGTAATAGCAGGATTCCGGGCGGTGTTCGACAGATGATGATCGTCGGTCTCGGTGTGGACCTCGCCGACATCGAGAGAGTCGGCCATATGCTGGCGAAGTACCCGCGATTCGCTGAGCGCTGCTTCACCGAGCACGAGAGGGACTATGCCTTCGGGTTCGCTCGACCGGAGCGGCGATTGGCGGCCAGGTTCGCCGGTAAAGAGGCGGTGATGAAGTCAATGGGCACCGGCTGGCGCAGGATCAGATGGCAGGACATAGAGATATCTGGTGGTGGTAAACCCACCGTGCGGATGAGAGGCAGTGCCGCCAGCCGGGCCAGCCAGCTCGGGGTCAGCGAGGTTCTGGTGACCATCACCCACACCGACACGTCCGCTCTGGTCATGGCAATTGCTGTGGGCGAGCACGACACGTGAAACCAGTCCTGACGGCCGAGGAGTATCGCCGCGTCGATCAGGAGTACACGGGCGATCTCGTCCAGGCGATGGACCGAGCGGGCCATGCCGTGGGCCTGGCCGCAGCCAGGGCCGGAGCCGCCTATGGCACGACCGTGGCGGTTCTCGTCGGCCCTGGGAACAACGGAGGCGACGGGTATGTGGCCGCGCGCTACCTGAAGGAGAGGGGTGCACACGTCGTCATCCATGCCCTCGCCCCGCCCTCGACTGCCGAGGCTCGTGACGCCGCAGCCAAGGCCAAGGCCGCACGCGTCCTCGTGCAGGGCATGGGGGATATCGAGGAGGCGGATGTGGTCATCGACGCCCTCTTCGGTGGCGGGGCGCGACGTGGTCTTCCCGCCGAGGTGATCTCGTGGATGCAGACCGATGCGCCGGTGATCGCGGTGGACTACCCGACCGGTCTCGACCCCGACACCGGCATCGTGGAGGAGAACGCCTTCCGTGCAACGGAGACGGTCACCTTCTCCACGCTCAAGACCGGTCATCTCAGAGGGTCCGGGCCCGATCACTGTGGCCGGGTCACGGTGGCAGACATAGGGATCAGCGGAGGCGAGCCGTCGATGTATGTCGCCGAGGAGCAGGACGCCCTGCTACCCCGGAGAGACAGAACTACCCACAAATGGTCGGCGGGCGCGGTGTTGGTGCTCGCCGGGTCGGCCGGGTTGGTGGGGGCTTCGGTCCTGGCCGGTAGGGCGGCGTTGAAGTTTGGTGCCGGGACGGTATACCTGGCATCGGACCGCCTCGACCTGGTTCAACAGATTGCTCCCGAATTGCCGGCGATCCGCACTGACGAGGTCGTAGATCGACTCGACCGGTTCGACGTCGTGGTCGCAGGTCCCGGGTTGGGAGAGTCGGATGCAGCATCAATCCGGCCCATCCTGGCCCGGGCGGAGCAAATCGTGCTCGATGCCGGTGGGCTCACCCCGGCAACTCTGAATGTTGCCAAGGACGGCGGAGGCATCGTGGTCGCCACTCCGCACGATGCAGAGTTCGAGAGACTGGCGGGTGTCGAAGCCGGGACCTTCGCAGTGCGATCCTTTGCCGCCCGTGAGGGCATCGTCGTCCTGAACAAGGGCAACCCGACAACGATCAGCGACGGGGGGCTGCCGGTGCTGGTCACCACGGGGGGGCCGGAGCTGGCCTCTATCGGCACCGGTGACGTCCTGTCGGGGATGATCGCTGCAATGTGGGCGCGTGGTCTCGATCCAATGGTGGCTGCGATCTCCGCCTCCTACTGGCATGGGGTGGCCGGAGGAGAACTGGCTGAGCACGAGAGTGTGACGGCCGAAGTCCTCGCCGACTACATATCGGTGCACGCATGGTGAGGCCGACCTACGCCGAGATCGACCTCGGGTCCATCGCTCACAACGTCACAGCTCTCAAGGAGCTGGTCGACCCGTCCCAGCTGTGTACCGTCGTCAAGGCGGACGCATACGGTCACGGTGACGTTCCTGTCGCCAATGCCGCTCTCGATGCCGGGGCAGACCTCGTCGCGGTTGCCCTGGTCGAAGAGGGAGCGAGACTGCGTGAGGCCGGGGTCGATGCTCCCATCCTGTTGCTCTCCGAACCAGGACCGGAAGCGGCTTTCGACGTCGCGGAGTGGGACCTGACCCCGACGGTATACACGGTCCCTTTCGTTGAGGCCCTCGCCGCCACGGGCAAGCGTCATCATGTGCATTTGAAGGTCGATACGGGGATGCATCGCGTCGGGGCCAGCCCCGATCGTGTCGAGGCGTTGTTTTCTGCGCTCCGGGCCCAGCCCGGCCTCAGTCTGGCCGCGTTCTGGACCCACTTCTCGGTCGCAGACGAAGACCCGGTTTACACCAAGGGACAGATCGATTTGTTCGACCAGATCGTGTCGGCCTACGACCCACCAGTCACTCACCTGGCCAACACCGCAGGCGCGGTTCTCTTCCCTGAGGCCCGTCGCGACATGTGCCGGATCGGATTGGGAACATACGGTCTCCATCCTTGCCCGGAGACGGCCGGACTCATCGATCTACGACCTGCCATGCGCCTGGTCACCCACGTGACGCACGTGCAGAGGCTGCCGGCGGGAGAACGGCCCAGTTACGGCCGGGTGCGGGCCCTCGAGGTGGATTCCCATGTCGTGACCGCACCGGTCGGCTATGCCGACGGGTTCACCCGGGCCCTGACGAGGACGGGCTCGGCTCTCATCGGGGGCAGGCGATACCCGCTGGCGGGGATGGTGACCATGGATCAGATCGTTATCGACGTGGGAGCGGACGAACATGGCGTCGGAGACGAGATCGTCCTCATCGGGGCCCAGGGTGACGAGGAGATCACGGCCGATGAGTGGGCCGAGCAGTCAGGCACCATCTCATATGAGGTGGTTTCCTCCATCGGGCCACGCATACCGAGGAGATACACATGAGGTCGCAGAACGGCACGATCACGGCCATCCCGGGCGTGCGTGTCGGGCACTGGGACGACCAGGAGGCATTGACCGGGTGCACGGTGGTCGTGTTGCCTGAGCCGAATATCGTGGCCGGGGAAGCTCGTGGCGCCGCCCCCGGGACCCGGGAATACGCACTCCTCCAGCCGGGGATGAGAGTCGAGCAGGCCCAGGCCATCCTTCTCACCGGAGGGTCTGCGTTCGGCCTGTCAGCTGCCGACGGAGTGGTCAGGGGACTCGAGGCCGATGGCCGGGGCCACGAGACGCCCGTGGGACGGGTGCCGATCGTGCCAGCAGCGGTGATATTCGACCTGTTCCCCGACTTCAGCGCCAGACCGGGGCCCGAACAGGGAGAGGCCGCCTACCGTGCCGCAACGTCCGACCCGGTTGCCTCCGGGCTCGTGGGTGCGGGAACGGGAGCGACCGTGGCCAAGTGGCGTGGCTTCGAGCACCGGAGACCGGGTGGGCTGGGCTCGGCCCTGCGGGCTGCGGGCGATGCCTCGGTCGGTGTCCTCGTGGTCGTCAATGCGGTCGGCGATGTCTTCTCTCTCGACGGTGAGTCGCTGACCGGCGGGGAGGTCGAGCCGGGCCCCCCCAACCTCACACCAGAGGCTTTCACAAACACGACCCTGGTCACCATTGCCACAGACGCCCGTCTGAGCCGTCTCCAGCTGTTCCGTCTCGTAGTGCGCGCCCATGACGCTCTCGCGGCTTGCCTCCGCCCCGTTCACACCGACTTCGACGGTGATGTGGTGTTTGCCGCATCGGTCGGCGAGGTGGACGCCGAGGTCCACACACTCGCCGAGGCTGCATTCGGGGCGACGGCTCATGCCATCCAGAAAGCCGTTGGTGCCTCCCGCGACGCGGTATGAGGTTTGCCACAATGAGAGACCGTTGACTTTAAGTTCACAAGCCTTTGTAGAGCTCCGCGAAACCGCCATGGCCTGCACGAGCTGTCGTCTCGCGGAGACGCGGAACAACGTCGTGTTCGGGGTTGGTGACCCCGGAGCGAGTCTCGTCCTCGTCGGCGAGGCTCCGGGGAAGAACGAGGACCTCCAAGGGGAGCCTTTCGTAGGTGCCGCCGGCCAACTCCTCGACGAGTTGCTCGGAGGAATCGGCGCGACCCGGAAGGATGTCTACATCGCCAATGTGCTCAAGTGCCGACCGCCCGGGAACCGGGATCCCAAAGAGGACGAGATCGACTCGTGCAAGGGCTATCTGAGGGAGCAGATCCGGATGATCCATCCCGAGGTGGTCGTCACGCTGGGCAACTTCGCCACCAAACTGCTCATCCCGACGGAAACGGGGATAACCCGGATGAGGGGCAGGCGTATCGACTGGTGGCGGGGGGCAACTCTGATCCCGACGTTCCACCCGGCCGCCGCCCTCAGGGGTCGACCACACGTGAAAGAGCAGATGACCGAAGACTTCGCCTTCGTGGCTCAGGTTCTCGAGGAACGATCCTCGGACCGTGGAGACAGCGACCCGGTTCAGACCACGCTGGGTCTGTCGTGATCGAGATCCGCTGTGAAACATCCGGCGACACAGAGGCGCTTGGGAGCCGGGTTGCGTCGAGCCTCCGCCCCGGCGATGTTCTGGTACTCGCCGGCGGGCTGGGAGTCGGCAAGACGCTGTTCACAAAGGGCGTGGCCACCGGCCTCGGGATCGACCAGCCCGTGGTCAGTCCATCATTCGTCCTGGTGAAAGAGTATCGGAGCGGATTCATGCCTCTGGTCCATGCCGATGTCTATCGGCTCGGGTCGATCAACGAGTTCGAGGACCTCGACGTATTCGAAATGTCGAAGGACGGCGTCCTGGTCATCGAGTGGGGCTCGGCAGTGGAGTCGGCCCTACCTCCCGATCACTTGCAGATTCAGTTCGCAGTCGAGGACGATGAGACGCGGGTCCTGAGGTTCGTCTCCGGCGGTGTTTGGGAGCAGCGCAACCTGGAAGGTTTGCGATGAAACTTCTCGCCATCGAGACCGCGACGCCGGGGTCCTCGGTGGCCGTGGTCGAGGACCGGAGGACACTGGCCGCCGCCTCTCGGATCGATCGGATGGGGCACGCCGGTTTTCTGGTCCCCGCACTCGACTTTTGCTTCGACCAGGTTGGCTGGTCCCCGGATGATCTCGATGCAGTCGTTGTCGACATCGGTCCCGGCCTCTACACCGGGATTCGCGTCGGGCTGGCAACGGCGCAGGGTCTGGCGGCCGCCTTCGGCATCCCGATCGTCCCCGCCGTCTCCGTCGATGCACTCGCGCTCGAGGCCAAGACCGGTCATCGGATGGTCTGGGCGGTCATCGACGCCCGCCGAGGGGAATTCGCCGTAGCCCGTTACCGACCGGTTCCTGGTGGGGTGGTGCGCGAGTCCGCAACCGAGCTCATGGACCCCGAGGAGCTCAAGGCTGCGTTGTTGTCCACCGCCGACGACAGCCTTGTTGTCGGTGACGCGGCGGAGCTCCCCGAGGGCTTCTTTCGCGGGATGCACCACGTCAAGATCGCACGACCCCGCTACCCCTACGCGGTTGCCCTGGCCGAGATCGGGGCCGGCAAATTCGAGCGTGACGAGTATCCGGCGCCGGAGGACATCAGGCCCCTCTACATGCGCGAGCCCGACGTCACGATCAATTGGGAGAAGCTGCGCAAGGAGGGCCCATGGGGACCGCGGTGACCACGATCCGGGCCATGACTCGTGCCGACCTGCCTGCCGTTGCCGCACTCGAGGCCGCCCATCACCAACGGCCGTGGTCTGAGCAGGTATTCCGCGACGAACTAGGGGCCGAGAACCGCATCTATCTGGTGGCAGTTGGCCCTGGCGTTGTCGGATTTGGGGGCGTCATGGTGATCGGCGACGAGGCACACGTCACCAACCTGCTCGTCGGCTCGCAGCACCGAGGCATGGGTGTCGGCCGGAGACTCATGGTCGAACTCATCGGAGGAGCCGTGGCGGATGGTGCCCGTCATCTCACCCTCGAAGTTCGCGAGGAGAACAATGCCGCCCGCACCCTCTACTCTCGTCTGGGCCTGGCCCCGGTGGGAGTGCGCCCACGCTATTACGGCGACGACGACGCTCTGATCCTGTGGGCACACGACATCGATGATCCTGACTACCTGAAGTCTTTGAGATGAACCCGACCATCCTCGCCTTCGAGACCAGCTGTGACGAGACGGCCGTCGCCGTCGTGAGGGGCAAGAAGGCGCTCTCCAACGTTCTCTCTTCCCAGGTCGACCTGCACGCTCGGTTTGGTGGGGTAGTCCCCGAGGTGGCGGCTCGGGCCCATGTCGAGGCCATTCGCTCCCTGACACACAAGGCGTTGACTGAGGCGGGAGTCCATCCGTCGGATCTCGACGGGGTTGCGGCGACGGCGGGACCCGGTCTAGTGGGCGCGCTCTTGGTGGGGCACTCCTTCGCCAAGGCGACGGCTTGGGCGCGTCAACTGCCTTTCGTGGGAGTCGACCACATGGAGGGCCATCTGATGGCTCCACGTCTCCAGTTCGAGGAATTCCATCCGCCTGCCGTCGTGTTGCTGGCCTCGGGCGGGCACTCCCAGATCGTCCATGTCTCCGATTGGGGTGAGTACGAGACCCTGGGCCACACAATCGACGACGCCGCCGGAGAGGCATTTGACAAGCTGGCCAGGGTGATGGGCCTGACGTTTCCGGGTGGGCCTGCCATCGACGCCGCTTCCGATGGTGGTGACCCCACCGCGGTCGAGTTCCCGAGGGCGTTGCCCGACCGTCCATATCACTTCTCCTTCTCGGGACTTAAGACTTCAGTGGTCACTTTCATCGAGAAGGCGGTCGAGGCAGGCGACCTACCTCCGCTCGCCGATGTCGCCGCCTCTGTGCAGGAGGCCATCGTCGATGTGCTGGTCGACAAGACATTCGCCGCCGTCGATGCCACCGGAGCTTCGATCGTCGGCGGAGGCGGTGGCGTGCTCGCCAACCGTCGCCTGCGCCATCGTTTCGCCGATGAGGCCGCTAAGCGCGGGGTCACGCTGGCACTGCCCGATCCGATCCTGTGCACCGACAATGCCGCCATGATCGGTGTCGCCGGCGCCCATTGGCTGGCTCAGGGGCGTCTCACCGATTGGGCCGAGAACGTCGACCCGTCGATGGTGCTGTGACCGACACGTGACAACCGATTTAGAGTCGGTTGCGAGTCTCGATTTCTTCCTACCGGGGTGTCTTCGCCACCCCGAAGAGCCGCTCCCGCGTCGATCGAGGAAGGATCCTCGAACCTAGGACACGCATACGATGCACGGAAGGCCTTCGCAGGAGTCGTCCCCTACGAATCGCCTTCTCCACAGCGGAGGCGAGGTCGGCATGACCTGCTTCTCGAAGCGGGTCGACTAGTTCTGCATACTCACCCTCGAGTCCCCGATCGAGGATCCGGACGAGCTTCAGATCTTCTGGTCTCGTGCTGCTCACGACGAACTCCGGGCCCGCCTTCAAGTCGGCCATTGTCTCCAGGGCCAACTTGGTCCGCACGCACTTCTCGCACCTGCCGCAGTTGGCATCTCCCGCCTCAGCCTTGTTGCACACGTTCAAGCCCTTCAACAACGCCGGTTGTTCGGCAACCAGGCGAGTCTTTTCGAGACGCCCCACATGAGCCAGCTCATGCCAGATCCGCAGAGAGTGGTTCCCGTAGCCATGGTCGAGGAGAGGATGTGATCCCCAATTGTCCAGGTGTGCGATCTCCCATGTGCTGGCGATCGAGACGTTGGAGACGGTCGGGGCGAAGAGGTGTGCGACTCCTGCTAGCACCGCACCCTGAAACTCATACTTCCAGAACGTGCCGTTGTCGTTGAGCATTCGTATGTTGGTGGCGACCGGGACGATGTCGATACCGGTTGCGTCGGCCAAGGTGGAGAGATCGTCACGGGCCGCGGCGAGCTGATCCTTGATCTCTTCGCGATCCACCCAGCGGTGTGACTGGATGCCGATCACGACTATGCCAACCGAGACACGCAGCGGGTCGTCTTCTCCGTGTGCTCGATGGTTGGCAACGATCAAAGCCGTTGAGTCGACTCCCCCTGATACGAATCCTGCCGCGGCTCCGGCGTCCTGAGGGACTGGGTGGGCACAACCGAGCGGGAAATCGAGGTCCGGCGTACCTACCGGGCTGGTCGACCAGCGGGATATCCAAGCCAGCGAGCTTTTCAAGCCGTCCCGGAGAACGGGGCACATCGGCCCCCCACCTGCGATCCGATGCTCGTGGTCGCGCATCGCCACGACTGCTCCAGGAATGCGGAATGCATCCGGATTCAGACTCACGCGCCACGCATCGGACTCGTCGACGACGAAATAGACGCTCATCGAGTCGCGGGAGCGATTCTCCCAGTCGACGGTCGCACGGAACGTGGCTATGCCGTCGCCATCCTCGCTTCTCAAGTCCTCGATCAACAACTGGCGAGTCCAATGGTTACGTCGTAGCCACGCCGCCGGGTCTGCCCCTTACTCAGAGTGACGTTTCGCGATGGCACTGTTTCACATCGGGAATCTAATTCCGACAGTGAAGTGATAAATCTTCGCGGTCACCTATAGCGGCCGTGGGAGGCGGCCGCCGTTTCCTGTTGGTCCTGCTGGTTGGCAGTGGATACTCTGGCACTCGGTCCGTTTGGGCGTGGGGCTCGTGCACGGAGAGGATGACAAAATGACGGGACCAAATAAGTGACAACTTCACCTCCAATCACGATCGGTCTCCCGGTCTACAACGGCGAGAAGTACCTTGGCGAGTCGATACGGTGTTTACGCGACCAGACCTTTGGTGAGTTCCGACTGATCATCTCGGACAACGCGTCGACCGATTCGACTGAGGAGATCGCCCGATCGGCTGCACTGGAGGACGAAAGGGTCACTTACCACCGGCAACAGGTGAATCTCGGTGGCCCGGCTAACTACAACTTCACGCTCGGTCAAGCCGAAGGCGACTTCTTCATGTGGCACGCACACGACGATCTTCGGGACCCCCGGTTTCTCGAACTGGCATATGGTTTCATGGTCACGTCGCCCATGACGTCCGTGACCTTTTCCCGGGCCACCGCTATCGGGCCCGACGGCGAGGACCTCGGTGCGCTGATCCGACCAGACGACTTGGTGCACGAGTCGGCCCATCGTCGACTGAGGGCAATCATCGATGCGCCGCGCCCAGAACTGGTCCTGTTCGGGCTCATGAGGCGCGAACTGCTCGAACAGACTGGAAAGCACGGCACCTTCAAAGGTGGGGATCGGATTCTGGTCGCGGAGATGGCGATGCTCGGTGACTTCCACGAACTCAGCGAGGTTCTCTTCCACAACCGTGATCATCCCGATCGATACACGCGTATCTCGGGTGGCCCCGAGGCGGAGCGAAAGAGACGGGAGTGGTGGGACCCGACAAGGGCGGACGGCGTGATCTCTATGCCCCGATGGCGGGGCTTCCGGGAATACTTGGGCGCTATTCGCCGCCACCCTCTGTCTTCATCGGAGCGAATGCGGTGTTACGCGGCCCTGTTCCGAGGTCTCTTCGACAATCGGATGTACTTCGCGAAGCTGCTGACACGGGAGACACTCGGAGTGTTTCCCCATGCGATCTCGAAGATCTCAGATAAGAGAAAACGTGCTTCGAACAGTTGATCGAGGGGATAGATCAATCCGGGGTTGGGCCATCGATCCCGGCTGGCCGCCGCACGCGCTCAGCCACATAGTCCGACAGCCTGAGGGCCAGGGCGAGCAACGTCAGGGTCGGGTTCGCGTATCCGCCGGTTGGGAAGACGGAGGACCCGGCGATAAACAGATTGTCATGGCCGTGGACTTTGCAATCGGCGTCGACTACCCCTCGACGGGGCGAGGCCGCCATGCGTGTGGTTCCCATGTGGTGATTGCCGCCTGTCAGGAAAGCAGGTCGCTCGCGGCCCTCCAGGAACGAGCCGACCTCTCTATGACCAGCTGAGACCTGGGCCTTGCCGAACAGCTCCTGGGTCTTTCTCATGCTGACGGTGTCCTGATCTGTCAACCGCCATTCCAACTCGGCGAGAGGAATCCCGAACTCATCTTTGACCTCCCCGAGACGCACCCGACTTGCCGGATTGGGCACTTGCTCGGCCATGGCCCGGATCCAGAACAAGTAGGGCCGGGTGTAGCGCTCGTGGCCGCGCCACTTGTGAAACTCGGTGATCAGTCGACGTGTGATGTGGCTGCCGATGTGGTGAGCCCCCCGCAGCGTTGCCCAGAGGTCTCGGGTGGCATCAGGCGACCATTTCCGGCCCCTGACTGCGTGGTAGAGATCTCTACTCGCTTCGAGGCTCCGGATCGCGGTATCGCTGTAGCGCACGGCGTTGAACTTGACCGTCAATGGCTCCGCCGACAAGTAGAAGACAATTCGGTTCAATCCGTTCCGCTCGATAACAGCTTCACTCAGGCCGTACTTCCTTTGCATGGGCACGCCGTCCTGCAGGAAGATGTCGTGACTGCGGGTATCGACAAAAGCGTCCGGTGAGCCCGGGATCAGGTATCCAGAGGAGTAGTGGGGGTGCTCCATGAAAAAGCGTCCCACGAGGCCGTGGCGGTTGGCGATACCTGTTGACATGGAGGAGCGGGAGCTCAATAGCAGCCGTGGGTTCTCGATGCCCCCACCCGCTAACACGTAAAACCGTGCTTCGACGGTGTAGGAATGTTGGGGGCTAGTGCACACCTTGATGGACGTCACGGCCCGGGTGGTGCCGTCGGTTTCGATCTCCGTGGCCGTCGAGTTGCTCAGCAACAGAGCATGTAGGGAGTTCTCGAGGTTGCGGCGCATCTCGCCGGCGATCACACCTGGGTTGGCGAAGGAGAACATCCTCGCCTCGACGGTTTCATCGGCACTGAACGCGCTGTTGTTCACTGAGGGCTCGGTTGCCGGCTGCTCAGGAAGATCGAAAAGGGAACGGGCGCGTCTGTAGAAGGGTTCTAGTTGGTCCCGGCTGAAGGGCCATCCGCTGTTGGGAATCCAGGCGCGTGACTCGAAGTCTTCCTCGTCGAGCTCTCGAAGACGTCCATAGCCATCTCCCAGTGCCGTAGGGATGTGCCAGCGATGGGTGGCTCCTCCGAAGGCGAACATGCGAGATCTGCCAACTCGATAAGGAATGCCGACATTGATCGCGGTTTCGGCGTTCTGCGGCGGTTCCACCCTCGGGTCCGGTCCCCGCTCCAGGAGCACGACCTCGACCTTCGCCTGGCTGAGCTCCCTCGCAATCGCCATTCCTGCAGGTCCCGCGCCGACGACGCAAACCTCGGTTTCGATTGTCTCGTCGGCCGGCACGGTGCGTCCGTCAGCGAGCATGCCCCTGATTCCCCGTCATCGATAGGTACACAGTAAACCGCTCCCAGCTCTCGCACGGCCCGAGAAAAACCCTTCATGGCTGGATTGCCGTACCCCACTCTCCTATCAGGATCGAGCATGTTCGTATTCGTGCAATCAGGGTGGCGTTTTGGATTGGCACCCCTCCGGGTATCATGTCGGCGGGAGTGGATCGATGTTTGAGTATCAAACAGGGGGCGTTTCGTGACTGCCAACGTGGAGGATCCGAGCACGCTCAAATGGCTGGTATCGAGTTGGCGTGAGGATCTGACGGCTAACAAGGGGAGACGTTTCGGGCCTGGCTTTCAGGCGCTAGCCCTCTACCGGTTCGGTGTTTGGTCCAGACGGCAGGCGGGAGTGTTCGGATGGGTCGTCAACAAGATCTACACGGTCGCCTACCTCTTCGTCCGGAGTCTGTATGGAGTGGAATTGCCACGAAGCGCGGTGATCGGGCGACGTCTCTGGCTTCCCCATCCGGTCGGTGTCATCATCAGCGGTCAAACCCAGATCGGTGACGACTGCATGATCCGACAGAACGTGACGATCGGGCGATTCGGCTTCGGACGTATGAGGTCTGCTGGATCTGTTCCGAAACTGGGCAACGGTGTGATGGTCGGACCGGGAGCCGTGATCGTAGGGGGGGTCACAGTTGGTGACGGAGCCCGGATCGGGCCAAACGCGGTGATCATGACCGATGTCCCCGCAGGGGTATCCGCGGTAGTGCGCGCTCCCGGGTTTCTGATGTTATCTGGAACTGAAGAGGCGGTCCACGACGAGGAGACATTCACGTCCAGCGAGCGAGTAGGCGAGGCACAGGCCCCGACGGACGATGCGCTCGTCGATCGCGCTCGGGACCGCGAAGCTGTCAGCACATTCATCGGATTCATCTTCGATGTCGTGGAACCTGAGGAAGAGATCCAGGCGGATACGCCTCTACTCAGCACCGGCATAATCGACAGCTTCGACGTGACGGCTCTCCTAGGCGCAATTGAGGACACCTATGGGGTGGTCATCGACCCTGAAGAAGTCGACGTTGACACGTTCGATACGCCAGTCCAGATGCTCTCGCGCATAGAAGCGGACCACGGCTGACCGTGTCCTCTGGCCTGCTTCACCACTGGCTGAGACAGACGGCGACCGCCCGCAGCCAAGAGAAGGCTCTCACGTTCGTGAGAGGCGGCGACAGTGCCACTCGTACCTATACGTACGAGCGTCTGTTCGAGCGCGTTGACCAGCTGGCAACGAAACTAGCGGCGCGTTACGACGATTCGAACCTCCCTCTCGGGTTGCTGGTGACTTCCCAGGAGGATCAGGTTCTTCACTATCTGGCTGCCCTCTCTGTCGGTGTGGTGCCGGCGATACTGACTCCTCCGAACCGGAAGCTGAACCGGGATTACTACGCGCAGACCATGAGTGAAGTACTGCGCCGCTGCCGTTTCGGGGCCCTTGTGACAGATGTCGAGGGTCTCGACTTTGCGGGGCTCCAGATGATGCCACACGACTTCGAGGTCCAAGCTGTCATCCCATCGTTTGATCGGGGAGACCCGCCCGCTGATTCTGCGATCGACGCGTCGTTCATGCAGTTCTCATCAGGGACGACAGGCATCAAGAAGGGTGTGCTCGTCGATGACGAGGCGGTTACGGCGCAGCTCAGCGCCTATTCGACTGCGTTGAAGTTGGAAGAGCAGGACTGCATCGTTAGTTGGCTCCCCTTGTATCACGACATGGGCTTCATCGCCTGCCTGAACATGCCGCTCGCGTACGGAGTGCACACCGTGATGATCGACCCGATCGACTGGGTTTCCGATCCGGCAACCTACCTCCGGGCTGTGTCCGAGCATCGGGGGACACTGTCATGGCATCCCAACTTCGCCTACGCGTTCATGGCCAAACGAGTACGCGAGCGCGCGGTTGAGGGCGTGGACCTGTCCTCCTTGCGGGGACTGGTCAACTGCTCCGAGCCGGTGACATATGACAGTCAGCTGGCCTTCCTTGACCGATTCCAGAGCCGGGGCCTCGCCAAAGACGTTTTCAAGGGTTGTTATGCGATGGCCGAGACCACATTTGCGTTGACCCATGGGGAGGCGGACGACCCGACGTATCTCGACTCGATCGGGCCAGTGGAGCATGCTCGGACGCCGGGGCAGTCCCAATATGTGTCGGTTGGGCGTCCCTTGCCCGGCGTTGAAATGAGAATCATGGACTCAGATACACAGAGTGAGCTACCTGAACGGGAACTGGGAGAGATCTGGGTCAGATCGCCATTCAACTTCTCTGGTTACTTCAATGACGAAACGGCTACGGCTCAATCACTCGTACGTGATTGGTACAGAACGGGCGATCTCGGCTATCAGGTCGACTCGGCTTTCTTTGTGGTCGGGAGGGCCAAAGACCTGATGATCGTGGCAGGGGTCAACGTGTTCCCGCAGGAAATAGAGGAAGCCGTGTCACAGGTCGACGGGGTGCATCCCGGTCGGGTATCTGCCTTTGCCGTGTTCGATGACTCTCTCCAGACGGAGCAAGTGGTCGTAGTTGCGGAGTCGGACCGGGACGACGACACGGAGCGACGACGCATCGTTCAGGAGATCCGTCAGCGGATCCTGGCCGCCTTCCAGATAGGAAATTTCGATGTGTCACTGGTACCCCGTCAATGGCTGGTCAAGAGCACGTCAGGCAAGGTTGCGCGCAATGCCAACAAAAAGAAATGGCTCGAGATGGTCAGCACGAGATGATGGCTGTGAGGGGTGTGCGCGCCCGCTCACGCGCGGAAGGTGACGAATGTTCACCGTACGAGAGCGGCACTATGTTGAGGTGCCGAATGATGGGATGGGGTCGATGAAAGCAGTGATTCTTGCTGGAGGTTTGGGAACGCGCCTGAGTGAAGAGACCGCCGTGCGACCCAAGCCAATGGTCGAGATCGGAGAACGCCCCATCCTCTGGCACATATTGAAGATCTATAGCCATTACGGCATCACGGATTTCATCGTGTGCGCCGGCTACAAGGGCCATGTCATCAGCGAATGGTTCGCCAGTTATCGACTCCGAACAGCTGATGTCACCTTCGACTTTTCGGACCATTCGATGACATGGCTGGACGGGTCGACGGAGAAGTGGAAAGTCAGTGTGGTCCATACGGGCGAGAAGACGATGACCGGGGGAAGGATCCACCGGGTGCGCGACTACATCGGAGATGAGACCTTCTGTCTCACCTATGGGGACGGCGTTGCCGACGTGAACTTGGCCGACCTGGTTGAGTATCACCGTGAGCAGGGCCGCGAGGCAACCATGACAGTCGTACAGCCTGCCGGCAGATTCGGCGCCGTGACGTTGCACCCGGGCCAGACGGGGGTCGATAGCTTCATGGAGAAGCCGCAAGGCGACGGAGCGTGGATCAATGGTGGCTTCTTCGTTCTCGAGCCATCGGTCATCGACCGCATCGACGGTGACTCCACCGTCTGGGAGCAGCAGCCAATGAGAGATCTGGCTCGTGCCGGACAGCTTTCCGCATATCGTCACGAAGGCTTCTGGCAACCGATGGACACCCTCCGCGACAAAGCCGTCCTGGAGTCGCTGTGGGAATCTGGGGATCCCCCTTGGAAGGTCTGGTAGCCGGTGATCATCGTCGATTCCAAGCTGAAGGAGCGCTCAGACCGTCAGAACCCGCTTCTCTACGGGATGTTCGGCGCCGGATTCATGGGTCGAGGTATCCTCAACCAGGGGCGCTATCTGAAGGGCATCAGATGCGCCGCAGTGTGTAATCGATCGACCGAGAGGGCAGTGCAGGCGGCAACGGCGGCGGGTATCGAGAGCCTTCAGGTAGTCACGAGTTCCACGCAACTAGACGAAGTCATAGCCCAGGGGTCCTTGGCGATCACCACCGAGCCTGAGGTTCTGATCGGGTCGGAAGTCCTGGAGTGTTTGGTCGAAGCGACCGGACACGTGGAATACGGAGCGCAAGTCACCCTCTCCGCTATCACGGCGGGTAAGCATGTGGTTCTCATGAATGCTGAGCTGGACGGCACGGTGGGCCCGCTTCTCAAGAGAAGGGCCGACGAGGCAGGAGTGCTCTACAGCGGTAGTGACGGCGACCAGCCTGCCGTCCAACTGAATCTCTATCGATTCATCATGAGCCTCGGACTCGAGCCCCTGGTCTGCGGGAATATCAAGGGACTCCAAGATCATTACCGCAATCCGACAACTCAGGAGTCGTTTGCAAAGGAGTGGGGCCAAACTCCGTCCATGGTCACCTCGTTCGCCGACGGGACGAAGATCTCCTTCGAGCAAGCAATCGTGGCCAACGCCACCGGCATGCGTGTCGCGCAGCGGGGCATGATCGGAATGAAGCACGACGGCCATGTCGATGACCTCGTGACCCGATACGACGTCGAGATGCTTCGAGAGCTCGGCGGCGTCGTGGAATACGTCATCGGATCACAACCGAGCCCGGGTGTGTTCATCCTCGCCGAGGCACAGGACGAGACCCAGGCACATTATCTGAAGTACGGCAAGCTCGGTGACGGGCCGTTGTACAGCTTCTACGTTCCATATCACCTAACGATCTTCGAAGTCCCGCTCACGGTGGCCCGAGTCGTCGAGCTCGGAGATGTGGCCATCGCACCGGTAGCGGGGCCCCAAGTCGACGTCGTGACTGCGGCCAAGACAGACCTCGTGGCGGGGGACACCCTCGATGGCCTCGGTGGCTATATGACCTATGGGCTCTGTGAGAATCACGACGTGACGCAGCAGGAGAGGCTCCTCCCTATCGGTCTCGCCGAGGGATCCGTGCTTCTACACGACGTTGCCCGGGACGAACT
>Ga0299913_10000182_pt1 | contig 34105 bp, 34 predicted proteins | sample RVTome_9_FD_201360 | JGI IMG/M metagenome (GOLD analysis project Ga0299913, IMG submission 201360) | Soil microbial communities from uranium-contaminated site in the Upper Colorado River Basin, Wyoming, United States - RVT155D38 (version 2) ... | reverse complement strand
GTCGGGCGTCGCGGAGACGTACGCATGGTCGCCGCCCGTCCAGACGATGCGGTGCACGCCTTCGCCGGTGGAGCGGAACATCCCCATCGGCCTGGGGTGGAACGGGTCGGCGAGGTCGTAGACCATCATCCCCGCCGAGAACGGCGAGCCGCCCTTGTAGCGCTCGACGTTGGTGAGCAGGATGCCGTCGGCGACCTGCACCTTGTGCGTATGGGATCCCTGCGGCGCGGTCCACTGCTCGACGAGCTGCGGCCGGGTGGGATCCGACACGTCGAGGATCGACGTCCCCATCCCCGAAGTCCCCTGGTGGCCGACGTACAAGGCGTCGCCGCGCCGCATCGGCTGCATGCCGTCGCCGTGGCCACCGAGGTCCGAGTGACCGATGCAGGTGAGGCCGCGGCTGTCTTCACGCATCGGGAGCGGAACTTCCAGTCATTGGGGATCACCACTGGCAATCGCCTAGATAATCAATATATTATACTCCATGGCCGCTGCGGGTTCCCGCATCGCGGACCGGGAGGTTGTCCGATGGTGGAGCAGAGCGACGTGCGGGGCGCCATGCACATCGAGTGGGACGTCGAGATCCGGGTCGACGACGGGCTCGTGCTGCGAGCCGACGTCTTCCGCCCGGCCGATGACGGTGAGCATCCGGTGCTGCTCAGCTACGGGCCCTACGCCAAGGGACTGAGGTTCCAGGAGGGCTACGCCGACTCATGGAACCTCATGGTCGAGCGCTACCCGGACACGTGCGCCGGATCGACGAACGCCTACCAGGCGTGGGAGGTCGTCGATCCCGAGAAGTGGGTACCGGACGGCTACGCGTGCGTGCGTGTCGACGCTCGTGGCTGGGGTCGCACGCCCGGGCACATCGAGCCGTTCTCCCCCCGCGAGGCACGGGATCTGTACGAGTGCATCGAGTGGGCTGGTACGCGGGCGTGGAGCAACGGGCGGGTCGGCCTGGCGGGGATCTCCTACTACGCCATCAACCAGTGGCAGGTCGCCGGCCTGCGGCCACCGCACCTGGCCGCGATGGTGCCGTGGGAGGGCAAGGGCGACTTCTACCGCGACTGGAGCCACCACGGCGGCATCCTGTGCACGTCCGTCGACGTCTGGTACGGGCGGGTGATCGCCTCGGTCCAGCACGGCCGTGGCACGCGCGCGGGCGTCAACCCGAACACCGGCGAGCTGTACACGGGTCCGGAGACGCTGTCGGACGACGAGCTCGCGGCCAACCGCTGCGACTTCACCGGCGACGTCCGCAAGCACGAGCTCGACGACGACTTCTACCATGACAGGTCCGCATCGTGGTCCGACATCGTGGTGCCGTTCCTGGCGGCGGGCAACTGGGGCGGCCATGGCCTGCACCTGCGAGGTGCGACCGAGGGGTTCGCGCGGGCCGCCTCGGCGCACAAGTGGTTGGAGATCCACGGCGGCGAGCACTGGACGGGCTTCTACACCGACTACGGCGTCAACCTCCAGAAGCGCTTCTTCGACCACTTCCTGAAGGGTGTCGACAACGGATGGATGGACCAGCCGCCGGTGCACCTGCGGGTCCGACACGTCGACGGCACGTTCGTCGACCGCGACGAGCACGAGTGGCCGCTGGCCAGGACGCGATGGACGCGGTTGCACCTGAACCCCACGGCCATGTCGCTGGACGACGACACCCCGACGACCACGGACGCCGTCGCGTTCGAGGCGCTCGGTGACGGGGTCACCTTCTGGGCGCCAGCGCTCGATGCACAGACCGAGATCACGGGACCGGTGTCGGCCAAGCTGTTCGTGTCGTCCGACACGGTCGACGCGGACCTGTTCCTGGTGCTGCGGGTCTTCGACCCCGACGGCGACGAGGTCGTGTTCCAGGGTGCCGTGGATCCCCACAAGCCGGTGGCGCTCGGCTGGTTGCGGGCATCGCACCGCAAGCTCGACGAGGAGCTGAGCCTCGCGTACCGGCCGTACCACCCCCACGACGAGGTCGAACTGCTGACCCCGGGCGACATCTACGAGCTGGACATCGAGATCTGGCCGACCAGCGTCGTGGTGCCCGCAGGCCACCGGCTCGCCTTGACCGTGCGCGGCAAGGACTACGAGTACCCCGGAGCGCCCCTGCGCCTGGACCACTTCGGCGACACGGAGCTGCGCGGCGTCGGCATCTACCGGCACGACGACCCCGACGACCGGCCAGCGGACGTATACGGGGGAACCACGGCGGTGCACTGCGGTGCGACGCACCCCTCCTCGATCCTCCTGCCGGTCATCCCCGCCCGGTGACCCCCGGAGGCGTCGACCCCGGCGGCCGGCGTCGAACCCGTCCCACCCCTGCGACCCGCGGGCCGGTCGCCTGCACCCGCCGGCCGAGCGACGAGAGGCGACATGGACTTCAGTCTGAGCGCGGATCAGCGACGTCTCGTCGACGAGGTGCGCGCGTTCCGCGAGGAGGTCATCGATCCGATCGCGCCGCACCGGCGCGAGTGGGTCGAGGACCCGGCGGAGCGGTTCCCCTGGGAGGTCGTCGAGGCGGGGTCCGGGCGGGGACTGCGGACCCTGGCCGCGCCGACGGCGTACGGCGGCGGCGGAGCCTCGGTGCTCGACCTGTGCCTCGCCGCCGAGGAGCTCGCCGCCGGCGACATGGGCGTGGCGGTCATCTTCGACCAGACGTGGAAGATCACCCAGCTGATCGCTGCCCTCGCGACGGACGCACAGAAGGACGCGTTCTTCCCCCGCTTCATCGACGACGACCGCTTCCTGCTGGCCATCGGCGTGGCCGAGCCCGCGCACGCGACGGACGTCACGTGTCCCGCCACCAGCTGGACCTGGAGGGCAGGCGCGTCGCGCTCGACACGTCGGCCCGGTTCGAGGAGGGCAGCTGGATCATCGACGGACGCAAGATGATGCCGTCCCTGGGAAGCACCGCCAGCCTCGTCGTCGTGATGGCGCAGACCGCGCCCCGACGCGCGATCCACGACGGCTGCAGCTACTTCCTCGTCCCCAGCGGCACGCCGGGGTTCTCCGTCGGACGCGTCTGGGACAAGATCAGCCAGCGACTCGCCGACAACGCCGAGCTGGTGTTCACCGACTGCCGGGTCCCCGAGCACGCGCTGCTCGGCACGAGGGACGGGGCACGGAGCCACCCCACGACCAGCGGCGGCAACGTCGAGGCGGCAGCGACCACCCTGGGCACCGCGCGGACGGCCTACGAGACCGCGCTGGCGCACGCCCGTGACCGTGTCCAGGGCGGGCGGCCGATCATCGAGCACCAGGCCGTGGGCATGCTGCTCGCGGAGATGGCGACACACCTGGAGTAGGCCCGGACGCTGATCTGGCGTGCCGCGGTGGCATTGGATCGCGGCGACGCCACGAGCCCGCTGCAGTTCATGGCGAAGTGGCACGCCGCCGAGGTCGGCGTCCAGGTGTGCCGGTGGGCCATGGAGATCATCGGTGGACGCAGCATCCTGCGGGACGCGGTGGTGCAGAAGTGCATGCGGGACTGCCTGTCGTTCCTGCACTCCGACGGGACACAGCAGAGCCGGTTGCTGTCGATCCAGCAGCGGCTCATCAGGACGCCGGGTGGACCCGACCTCGGCGCAGGGCCCGCAGGCAGCCGCGTGGGGAGCCTGTGTCCGTGAAGGCGCTCGTCCTGCACGAGTGGGGTGGTCCGCTCGTGCCGGAGGACCGACCCGTGCCCGAGCCCGGCCGCGGCGAGGTGCTGGTGCATGTCGCTGCGTGCGGGGTCGGTGACACGTTGAACAACATGCGCAACGGGCGCAACGCGTCGATGCCCGGAGCGGCGCTGCCACGGATCATCGGCCACGAGGTGTCCGGCACCGTCGTGGCGACCGGGCCGGCGGTCCACGACGTCGAGGCGGGTCAGAGCGTCGCGGTGTACATGTACCTCACCTGCGGTCGCTGCGGGCCGTGCCGCCGCGGCGACGACCCACTCTGCCGGGCGTTGCAGGGCCACGTCGGCCTCGCCATCGACGGCGGGCTCGCCGAGCACATGGTCGTGCCCGCCAGGAACGTCCACGTCCTGCCCGACCGGGTGTCCCACCGCGATGCATGCGTCGCGGTGGACGCCGTGGCCACGCCGTGGCACGCGCTGACCCGGGTCGTGCGACTGCGTCCCGTGGACACGTTGGTCGTCATCGGCGCCGGTGGCGGGGTCGGCGTGCACGCCGTCCAGGTCGGCTCGCTGCTCGGTGCGACGGTGATCGGGATCGACGTCACCGACGACAAGCTCGCCCTCGCCCGGGCGCAGGGTGCGGTCGCGGCGGTGGACGGCCGGTCGGACGACGTCGTTGCGGCCGTCACCGACCTGACCGACGGACGCGGCGCGGACGTCGTCGTCGACTACGTCGCCGCGCCGTCGACGCTGCATGCGGCGTTCGCCTACCTCGCCCCGATGGGGACTCTGGTCGTGCAGGGCGTCAACCCGCCGGGCACGCGGCTGACGGTCGAGCCACGGGCGCTGGTGGGACGGGAGGTGGCCGTCCGGGGGTCACGCTACGCGAGCCGCACGGAGGTCACCGAGGCGCTCGAGCTCGTCGCGCGGGGCGCGATCACACCGGTCGTCACACGAACCGTGCCGTTGGAGCGCACCGAGGACCTGTTCGCACTCATCGCCCGCCGTGAGCTGCTGGGGCGGGGAGCGGTCGTCGGATCGGGCGCCGCCACCTGAGGTCCGGGCGCGGTCGCCGGGCGCTCACCCCCGCACGCCGCCCGAGAGCGTCGACCGACGCACCGTGCCGATCGCCGGCACGACACGGACGGCGACGGTCAGGGTCGCGAACATCGTCGCGCCGACCGTGACCAGCATGCGCGTCACCGCCATCCCATGGGCCATACGTCGACCACACCACCCACCGACAGTAAAATATAGATTATGGAACCTACATCGATGGTCCTCCGATGCTCGTTGACGGTCAACGGGACCCGGCGCGCGGTAGCGGCGCCGCCCGAGACCCCGCTGCTGGACGTGCTCCGCAACGACCTGGGCCTCATGGGTGTCCGGACGGGGTGCCGCATGGGCGAGTGCGGGGCCTGCACCGTCCTGCTGGGCGAGCGCCCCGAGCGTTCCTGCCAGGTCGCGATCGCCGGCGTCGGCACCGCCGAGGTGGTCACACTCGAGGGCCTGGGTTCCCCCGACGATCCCCACCCGGTGCAGCAGGCGTTCCTCGACGAGCAGGCGGGCCAGTGCGGCTACTGCATCAACGGGATCATCATGGAGGCCGTCGCCGCGCTGCGATCCGACCCCACCGGCAGCAGGGAGGCCGTCCTGGAGGCACTGCGGGAGTCGATCTGCCGGTGCGGGACCCACGTACGCATCCTCCGCGCCATCCGCCGCGCCGCAGGCCGACCCGATGAGGAGGACCGGCGACCGGCAGAGGTGCTGCGCCCGGCATGGCCCTGCGGGCCAGCGTCCGCATGCGACGCGGACGCCCCGGCGCTCCCGCCCACGGTCGCGGCTGCGCCGACGGTCGCGTCGTGGCTGCGCCTGGCCCCGGACGGACGGATCGTCGTCCTGACGGGCAAGGTCGAGCTGGGCCAGGGCATCCGCACCGCCCTGGCCCAGATCGTCGCGGCGCAGCTCGGCGTCCCGCTGCAGCACGTCGTCGTGCGCTCCACCGCCACGGGCGAGGCTCCCGACGAGCGGTACACCTCCGGGAGTCAGTCGGTCGAGGAGAGCGGCACGGCGCTCGCGATGGCCGCCAGAGCCGCGCGCAGGCTCCTGCTCGAGCGCGCGGCGGAGCTGTTCGACGTGCGCGTCGGCGCGCTGGCGTGGGACGTGGCGGTGCCGAGCATCCGGACCCACGACGGCCGCGAGGTGACGCTGGCGGAGCTACGGAGCGAGGGACCCGTCGGGGGCCCGATCGAGTCGGTCGACCGCCCCGACTGGACCGCCGTGCCGCTGGGTGCGCCGGTCCACCGCGACGACCTGCGCACCAAGCTCAGCGGCGCGGCCGCCTACGTGCACGACATGGCGCCGGACGGACTGCTGCACGCCCGCGCACTGCTGCCTCCGACCCAGCACGCGCGCGCCGCCGACATTCCGGTCGCGGCGGCTGCGTCGATGCCGGGTGTGCGCGCGACGGTCGGTGACGGCCGTCTGGTCGTCGTCGTGGCGGAACGCGAGGAGCAGGCCGTACGGGCGGTCGCCCGGATCCGGGACGCGACCCGCTGGGAGATCACCGGCCGTCACGACGCCGACCCTGTCGACGCGTTCCGCTCCCGGCCGGCGGTCGAGAGGACCGTCCGCGCCGACGAGGGGGTGGCGGAGGCGCTCGCGGCCGGCCACGCGGCGCGTGCGACGTACACCCGCCCGTACCAGGCGCACGGATCGATGGCACCCTCGTGCGCCGTCGCGGTTGCCGGGGACGACAGGCTCATCGTGTGGACGCACAGCCAGGGCGTGTATCCGCTACGCCGCGAGCTCGCTGCGCTCCTCGGCGTCGGGCAGGACCGCGTGCGCGTGATCCACCGCGACGGCCCCGGCTGCTACGGTCACAACCTCGCCGACGACGCGGCAGCGTTCGCGGCGCTGGCCGCGGGCGCGGTCCCCGGCACGCCGGTGCGCTTCCAGTTCACCGTACAGGACGAGTTCGCATGGGAGCCGTTCGGCTCGGCGATGCTGTCCGACCTCGGCGCGGCGCTCGACGACAGCGGTGCGATCACCGCGTGGCACGGCCGCATCACGACCGACGTGCACGGCACGCGTCCGACGGGTGCCGGTGACCGCCTGATGCCGGCCTGGCTCCGCGCCGACGAGGTGGCGCCGCCGGAGCCGGAGCCAGGGTCGGGCGGGCGACGCAACGCGGTGCCGATCTATGCGATCCCCAGCGTCGACATCACCACACGACACGTGTCGGGCCCACTGCGCGTGTCGGCGCTGCGGTCACTGGGCGCCTTCCACAACGTGTTCGCCAACGAGTCGTTCATCGATGAGCTCGCCGAGCTCGCCGGCAGCGACCCGCTCGAGTTCCGGCTTCGCCACCTGGACGACGGGCGCGCCCGTGCCGTGCTTGAGACGACCGCCGACCGTGCCGGCTGGGAGCCCCACGTCGGACCGAGTGGGCGCGGCGTGGGACTCGCCCTCGCCCGCTACAAGGATGCGCAGGCATGGGTCGGCATGGCGGTCGGCCTCGACGTCGACACCGACACCGCCGCCGTGACCGTGCACCGCATCGTCATGGCCTGCGACGCCGGCACGGTCGTCAACCCCGACGGGCTGGCGAACCAGCTCGAGGGCGGCGCGCTGCAGGGCCTGAGCCGCACGTTGCACGAGGCCGTCCGCTACGACGGCGAGGGCATCCGCACGATCGACTGGACGACGTACCCGGTGCTGCGGTTCGCCGAGGTGCCCGACGTGCAGGTGACGCTCCTGGACCGTCCCGGCCTCCCCCCGCTCGGCGCCGGTGAGGCCTCCACGCCCCTGGTGGGGGCGGCCGTGGCCAACGCGATCGACGACGCCGTCGGTGTCCGCATGCGCGACCTGCCGATCACGCCCGACCGCATCCGCGAGCGGTTGCTGGGCATGACCGATGACGAGCTCGCCCGCGTGCTCGTGTGACGTGCACGGCCCAGCTGCCGCAGGCCCTCATGCGCCGCGGCCCGAGCGCCGGAGGACGAACCGCTCGCGCGGAGCTGCGTCGAAGTGCAGCCCGGGTGTCGTCGGCTTGACGCCGGTGACGGTGAGGTCGAACGAGCGCAGGTAGTCGATGTCGCCGTCGGCGGTGAGGCGGAACGGCCGGTCATGGCCGGGGTAGATGACGTCGGCACGGTCGACGATGCGCTGGATGCTGGTGCTCGCGAGGTCGTCGTCCCAGAACACGACCGGGTTTCGACCGCTCTGCGCCACGAACGCGAACTGCAGCGCATCGCCGGACGCCAGCGCGCGACCATCCGCCGTGTCGACCAGCAGCGAGATGCTCCCCACGGAGTGTCCCGGGGTGTGGAGCACCGTGACGCCGCGGTCGATCTCGTGGCCGTCGTCGACCTCGACGATGCGGTCCGCGTACCGTTCCAGCATCGCGCCGGTCCATGCCGGCGTCGCCCAGTCGTCGCCGTGGGGGTCCAGGGCGTACCGCCGTTCGTCGGGGTGCACGTGGATGCGCGCGGCTGGGAACACGTCGAGGTTCTGCACGTGGTCCCAGTGCGCGTGCGTGACCACGACCGCGTCGACGTCGCCCGGCGCCAGGCCCCGACGGGCCAGCGCCTCAGCCGCGACGACGCGACGGCCGACGTGACCGACGTCGACCAGCGTCCGGTGCTCGCCTTCGACCAGGATGAGGCTGCAGAGCCCGAGGATGCCCTTGTCGGTGCCGACCGCGAACCCGTCGAGCAGCACGCTGATCTCAGCCATGATCGACCTCACCATCCTGTACCATCCGCCAACCGGCGGGCTCAGTCGCCCCCGCCCTTGAGTCTGCGGATCAGCTCGTCAGCCATGCCGTGCTCCGCCTTCGTCACGTCGCACGGAAGCGGATGACGGCCTTGCCCTCGACCTCGCGCGCCGCGAGCGCGCGGAGGGCGGCTCCGGCGTCGTGGTGGTCGACCTCGACGCCGATCCGCGGGTGCAGGCGGCCGTCGGCGACGAAGGCGACCAGGCGGGCGAGGTCCTGCCTCCTGGTGGCCGCGTCGTGGGACTCGTACACGCGAAAGACCTCGATCCGGGCGTCCGGGCTGTCCATCAGCGCCGCGAAGCTCAGCGTGCTCGGCTCGCGCGACGAGTTGCCGAACACGACCAGCACGCCGTCCCGTGCGAGCATGGACGGCGTCGCCGACAGCGAGGCACCACCGACGGACTCCAGGATCAGGTCGAAGCGTGTCGTGGCGTCGCGTACGTCGTGGACGACGTCGGCCGCCCCGAGCTCCAGCAGCCCCGCCGCACGGGACGTGCGGGACGTGACGCCGGTCACGCGTGCACCCGAGACGGCCGCGAGCTCGACCGCGAACCGTCCGACACCGCCCGAGGCACCGGTGACGAGCACCGCCCGGCCCGCCAGCAGACCGCCCCTGCGCAGGACGCGCAGTGCGGTCACGCCGGCCACCGGCAGTGTCGCGGCGGCGGCCAGGTCGACCGTGTCCGGCAGGGCGACCAGCCGGGGCGTCGGGACGGCGAGCCGCTGGGCCCATCCGCCGTCGTCGACCCAGGCGACGACCGGCGTCCCCGGCGGCGGTCCGCTTCCGTCCGCCGCCTCGTGCCTGACCACGCCGGCGACGTCCTGGCCGGGCCGCCAGCCGTCGGGCCGTGCGGCCAGCAGACGCAGCTCGCCCTGGTTCACCGACACCGCGTGCACGTCCACGACCGCCTCGTCCGGAGCGGGGCTCGGTTCGGGTACCTCGCGGGGGGCCAGGTGCTGCGGAGCATCGTGCGCGGTCACCAGGGCCAGTACCACACTGCACCACCATCTCGGCTAGATCTCGGACCCGATGCGCCGGAAGACGTCGGGCCGGCGCCACTGCGTCAACGCGTTCGCCTTGCACGCCTTGTCGCGGCCGAAGTCGCCGGGATCCTGCGTCGCACGCAGTGCCCGCAGCCGTGTGAGGTCACAGTCCGCGACGAGCACCCCGACGCCCGACGACTCCGTGACGACGTCCTCCGGCGAGCAGATCATGGCCAACCCGGGGTGGTGTCCCTCCGTGCCGATGATGTTCTGACACGTGGCCGTGTAGGCGAGGTTCTCGATCGCGCGGGCACGCATGAGCACGCGCCAGTTGTCCCACTGCCTGCCCTTCCACAGCCCCGCCGGCATGAAGATGATCTCGGCGCCCCCCAGCGCGAGCAGCCGTGCGAGCTCGGGCACGTAGACCTCGCTGCATACGAGCAGCCCGATCGCGGTGTCGCCGACGTCGAAGACCGGCAGGCGGTCGGCGGCCACGTACCGGAAGTCCCAGAAGGCGCCACCCTCGTAGATCCAGGGGCCTTCCGGCACGATGCGCCGGTAGCGGCCGGTCTCGCGCCCACGCGGTCCCAGCAGGACGAGCGAGTCGTAGTACTCCCCCGGCGTGGCCGCCGGCTCGATGAGACCCGCGATGACGTGCACCCCGTTGCGTCGCGCCGCATCGGCGAGCTCCGGGAGCGGGTCGTAGTCGATCGGCGGCGTCCACGGGCCCGGGTAGGTCTCGGGGAGACAGACGACGCGTGCGCCGAGGGCGGCGGCGCGGTCGATGTACTCGACGGCGTACTTGACGTTCGCCTCACGTTCCTCCGGCACGGTGCGGGGCTGGACCACCGCGATGCGATACGCCACAGGACGCGCCTTTCGGTCGACTAGTTGACGACGCCGGTCTCGCGCAGCGCCGCGATCGCGTCGTCCCCGTAGCCCAGGAGCTCGCCCAGGACGACGTCGGTGTCCGCACCGACGGGGGGCGCGGGATCGGGAGCGGCGAGCGCCTCGTTCTCCAACCTGACGGGGTTGCCCACGACCCGGATCTCGTCGCCGCCGAGCTCGTAGGCCTGGACCATTAGGCGCTGCTTCGTGTGTGGATCGCTGAAGATGTCGGCCATCTTGTTCACCGGCGCGACCGGCACGCCGGCGCCACGCAGCAGCTCGATCCACGCGTCGGCGGACTTCTGCTCGAACGCGGCCTCGAGCGTGGGCAGCAGCTCGCCGCGGTGCTCGTGACGCGAGATCGCGTCGTCGTACTCGGGACGCGACAGCTCGGGGACGCCGAGGACCTCGACGAGCCGCGTCCAGAAGTGCTGCTCGCGGGGCGCGACGACGACGTAGCGGTCGTCGGCGCAACGGAACGCCTGCCAGGGGGTGATGAACGGGTGCGCGGAACCCTGTGGCTCCTGCTCCCTGCCGGTGTTCAGGTGCAACGTGCCGACGTGCGCGAGCATCGCGAGCATGACGTCGAGCATGGCCATGTCGAAGTGCGCACCACCGCCACCGGCACGGCGGGCCTCGATGCCGGCCAGCACCGCGATGGTCGAGTAGACGCCCGCCACGATGTCGGCCAGCGGGATGCCCATGATGACCGGTGGCCTCCCCGGCTCGCCCATGATGCTCATGTGCCCGCTCATCGCCTGCATGATGAGGTCGTAGGCGGGCAGGCCGCCGTACGGGCTGTCGGAGCCGAAGCCGGACACCGACACGAGGATGAGGTCCTCGTTGTACGTGCGCAGCTGCTCGAAGTCCACGCCGAGCCGGGTCAGCACGCCGGGCCGGAAGTTCTCGACCACCGCGTCGGCGTGGCGTACGAGGTCGCACAGCACCTCGCGGCCCTCGGGGCGCTTGAGGTCGATGGCGATGCTCTTCTTGTTGCGGTTGAACGTCAGGTGGATCGCGCTGCGTTCGCCCATGCCGTACACCGCGGCACGCCGGCCCGGGTCCCCACCGCCCGGGCGCTCCACCTTGATCACCTCGGCTCCGAGATCAGCGAGGATCATGCCGCCGACGGTGCCCGCGATGACCTGGCCGAGCTCGATGATCCGCAGGTGCTCCAGCATGCGCGTCAGGGCCCTCCGTCGTACATGTTGCCCGCGTAGCGGCGAAACTGCTGGGGCTCGATGTAGAGGTTCGCCCCTTCCGGCGCCCCGTCGTCGAGATCCATCCACAGCGAGTCGTTGAAGCGGTTGAGGAAGGCGAACTCCCCGATCACCAGCGTGAGCTCGACGAGCTCGGGGGGCGAGAAGTGCCGCTGCACCTCGGCGCGGGCCTCGTCGTCGGTGGCTGCGACGTTCCGGGTGACCCTGTCCGCCCAGAGCACCGCCGCCCTGTCCCGTGCGTCCAACACCGACGAGTGCTGCCAGTCGTCACCCCGCACGAGCTCGATCTCCTCCTCCGTCAGCTTCGCGACCCGACCGAGCCGCAGGTTGTGCTGCGTTCAGAAGAAGCAGTCGTTGATCGTCGAGGTCTTGATGACCGCGAGCTCCTTCACCCGTGGTTCGAGCATGGCATCGGCGCCGCCACGCTGGATCGAGGCGATCATGGGGATCGCCCACCGCGCGAACTCGGGGAAGTGCGCGAACGTGCGGGTCGCATTCGAGACGAAGGCGAGCAGTTGCTCGGCGCCCGCGAAGACCGACTGGATCTCGGCCGGGACGTCGTCGCCCTCGATGATCGGCAGACGAGCCATCAGCCGTGGTCCCCGGCACCGGAGCCGTCGAACATGGTGCGTGCCCAACCGGCGAGCGCGTCGACGGTGACGGGCTCGGCGGTGTCGACGACGTCGTGGCCGGCATCCAGACGCATGGCGTTGGCGAACCGGTCCAGCATCGCGCACATGCCCCCCAGCGCGGTGAGCTCGACGATCTCTGCCGTGTGGAACTGCGCCTGCAGCTCGGCGAAGCCGTCCTTGTCGCGCTTCGCGTCGTTCGTCGACAGCCCCTCGGCCCACCGCAGTGCCGCCCGTTCACGCGGCGACAGCGACGTGAGCTCCCGCCACGTCCCCGAGGCGGCCCCGTCGATCTCCTCGGGGGTCAGTCCGACGTCGCGAGCGACTCGGCGATGCTGCTCGAGCCAGTACGCCGCGTCGTCGGCGCCTGCGGCGTACAGGACGACGAGCGCCCGGACGCGTGGCTCGATGGTCGACACGCTGCTGCCTCGCCGCAGGATGGCGGCCGCCGGCAACAGCCAGCGGGCGATCCTGGGCACCCGTCCGATCTCACGTACGAGGTGCGCGTCGGGGTCCGGCACGACCGTCGCATCGGGACCCGCGCTCATCTGCGCCCTCGCGTCGGCGAACCGCTCGGAGCCGGCCACGTCTCGACTGCCCGTCCTCTCGTCGCATGTCTCGGAGCGGTCACAGAAAAAAATAGTACACATTCAATAGAATGTCTAGCCCGATCCGAGATGGTGCGGAGGCGATGGTGCGCGGGGCCGGTGGCCGGCGCAGATCATCCGTCCTCCAGGCCGGGGGCGGGAGGCAGATCGATGCGGCCGCGGCCACGCACGAGGCTCCTCGCGTGCAGCACGGTGCCGACCGCGAGCAGCGTGAGACCGCCCGCGACGAGCCACGCCATCGCGAACGACCCGCCCTCCGCGAGCTCCCCCAGCCCCCACGGCCCGGCGACGCCTCCGACGAACGCGCCCGCCTGGGTGACACCGGTCGCGGCGGCCGGGGCGGCCGGGTTCATCCGGACGATCGCGAGGTTGAACACGCCCAGGAACGCCCACGCGGACGCGGAGGCCAGCGGCACCGCCACGACGACGAGTCCGAGGCGGCCGGAGCCCATCAGCACGAAGGCCACCGCGCCGACCAGCAGCATCCCCGCGACGAACTGCAGGTGGCCGGCCTCCCGCCGGTCGGCCAGCCAGCCGACCGCCACGCGGCTGACCAGCCCGGCGACGCTCGCCGCGGCGTACAGCAGGCCTGCGGCTCCCTCTCCGAGACCGGCGTCCACGATGGTCGGCACCGAGAACGCGCCCAGGCTGGACGCTCCGGCCGTACCCAGAGCCACGCTGGCCGCGAGGAGGACGAGCAGGCGGGGCGGGAGGTCGTCGGCCCGGTCGGCCACCATCCGTGTGCCCACGGCGTCATGTCCCCGCGGCACGCCGACCAGCGCCAGGACGGCCAGCACCGCCCCCACCACGAACCCCCACCGCCACCCCACCGTCAGCGCGACCGTCGGCACGACCAGGCCCGCCACCAGGGTGGCGATCGGGACCGAGGAGTGGTTGATGCCGAAGGCCAGGCCCTGACGGCTGGGCGTGATCAGACGTGCGATGTACAGGCTGGCAGCCGGCCTGGTCAGCGCCGACCCGATGCCGGCGACGGCGAGGAGTGCGACGAGGCTCGCCCACGAGTGCGCCAGCACGGCGATGCCGAGCAGGACGAGGGCGGCCACCAGGCTGCCGATCCTCAAGGAGCGGATCGCACCGAGACGTTCGCTCACCTCGCCGAGGACGGTCGACGAGGCGGCCGCCGTGGCGAAGAACACCGCGAAGCTCGCGCCCAGCTCGCCCTCACCGAAGCCGAGCGAGCTCTGGAGGCGCACGGCCATCGCGCCGGTCAGCATCAACGGCAGCACGCTGACGGAGACGACCGCCGACAACATGGCCGCCTGCGGCGCCCAGGCGAGGAACGCGGACGAGGGCGGGTCGCTCCGACCCCGGTCGGCCATCAGGAGGCTCCGGGAGCCTGGTAGGAGTCACCGGGTCCCGCCCCCGTCGCGTCGGCCGCCTGGCCGGCGCGCACGGCACCGTGGCCGCGCACGCGGCCACGCGTGGCCAGCAGCAGCACCGCCCCGATCGCCGCGAGGCCGGCGGCGGTCAACCACATCGCCGAGAACGAGTGGTGCTCGGCGAGGGTCCCGAGACCGAGCGGACCGGCCACGCCTCCCACGAAGGCACCCGCCTGCGTGACACCGGTCGCCGCGGCCGGGGCCCCGGGGTTCAACCGCACGACCGCGAGGTTGAACAGTCCGATCCAACCCCATGCCGTCGCGAACGTCAGGGGCGCCGCGACGATCGCAGCGACCGGATGGGCGACGGAGAACAGCGCGAACCCGACGGCGCCGGTCAGCAGCATCATCGCCACGAACCGCAGGTGCCCACCGGCCCTGCGATCTGCGAGGTGGCCCACGACGACGCGGCTCGCGATGCCGACCACGCTGGCCGCCGCGAACAGCACGCCCGCCGCCCCCTCCTCGATGCCGGCGTCGACGACCGACACCACGGTGAACGCGTTGAGGCTGGACGACCCGACCGTGCCGCAGGCCATCGCGGCGCCCAGCAGCACCAGGAGGCGGTAGGGCAGGTCCCCGGCCCGGTCGACCGGCGTGCCGGGCGTGGGCTGCCCGGCGCCTGTCGGCATGAACGGCAGCGCGAGCATGGTCAGGCCGGCACCGGCGACGAAGCCCATCCGCCATCCCACGGTGAGCGCGAGCACCGGCACCGACAGACCGGCGACGATGGTCGCGAGCGGGATCGACGTGTTCTTGATGCCGAAGGCGATGCCCTGGTGGTCCGTCGGGATGACCCGGACCAGCCACAGGTTCGCGGCCGGGCGGGCGAAGGCGGTGGCCACGCCGCCCACCGCGAGGATGCCGGCCAGGGCGGCCCACGAGTCGGCCAGCCCGGCGATGGCGAAGAAGACCGCACCGGCGAGGACGGTTCCCGAGCGCAGTGCACGGGTGGCTCCGATGCGTTCGGTGACCGGCCCAAGCACGATCGACGCGACGGCCGCGACGCCGAAGAAGATCGCGTAGGCCGCGCCCAGCCCCTGATCGCCGAACCCGAGCTCGTCCTGGATCTGCACGGCCATGGCACCCGTCATCGACAGTGGGAGGGCACCGACGGCGACGATGGCCGACACGACGACCACCTCGCGCACCCAGCCCCCCGACCTGACGTCGTCGGCCGGGGGTAGGACCGCCTCCGGATCAGCCATGCCGTGACCCGTGCCGACAGGCATGTCCCGGGGTCCGGCGACCGCTGCCCGGGCGGCTCATCCCCTCGACGGCAGCGTGACGACGGCGTTGCCCGGCGTGGTCACGGTTCCGTCAGCCCGCTCGACGCGGATGTCGAGCTCGATCAGGCCCCGGTCGCCGTCGTGGTGCGTGGCGGTGACGGTCCCGCGGCAGATCAGCTCCGTGCCCGGACGGTCGGTGCCGCGGTAGGAGCAGCCGTACGACACCACCCCGCCGCCGGGCGCCGTCCATTCATCGAGGAAGCGGCCCAGCAGCGCGTTCTTGAGCGCGCCGTGGACGAGGAGCGTGTCGTGACCGTGCGCACGGGCCACATCGCGATCGTAGTGGATCTCATAGAAGTCGAGTGCCGCCCCCGCGAACATGACGAGCCGGCGTGGTGTGAGCACGTCGCGCAGCGGTGGGAGCTCGGCGCCCACCGCGATGTCCTCGAAGTACCGTTGTGTCGTCATGCGTACATGCCTCAGTGGTTGATGACCGTCGCGCGCATCACGACCACGGGAACGCCGTCGCGCCGGAAGACGACCTCCCGCCTGATGATGAGCATCGGGCCGATGGAGCCCTCGCGCTGCCTGTAGTTGGTGAACCGGCCGGTCGCCACGAGGACGTCGCCGGCGTGCACGGTGTCGTGGTACTCGTACTCGGTCCCACCGTTGAGGCTGCGGGTCAGGCGCGGGTTGAGGCCGCGGATCGGCGGCCCCTGCGATCCGATCTCCTGGTCGGCGCCGTACCGCTCATGGCCCAGGAAGCCAGGCGGTGCCGGTAGGTCGTGGTGGCCGCGCTCGCGCGCGCACGACAGGTCGTAGTACACGGGGTCTGTGTAGCCGACCGCCCGTGCCCACAAGCGGATGCCGGAGCGCTCGACGTCGTAGGTGACCGGTGGGTAGTCCCGTCCGAGGAGCTGCTCCATCTCCGCGGTGACGAGGGATGCCGTCACGAGCCCACCTGCGTCGTGTTCGACCACGTCGCGGCGCCTCTCACGCGTCACCGTCGCCGGCGGGACGTGGCTTGGGCTCCGGCCACCAGCGCACGGCGCCGGGGGACGCGAGCGTGTTGCGCAGGGTCCCGATGCCCTCGATCTCCAGCTCCACCGTGTCGCCGGGCGACAGGCGCCGTCCGAGGTCGGATCCGCTGCCACTGCCGACCGTTCCCGACCCGATGACCTCGCCGGGCACGGTCCGCTCGGACTGGGACACGTAGGCGATGATCTCGGCGGGGCTCCACATCATGTCCGCCGAGGTCCCCTTCGACCACTGCTCGCCGTTGACCCGTGCCAGCATCTGCAGCGCGGTGACGTCGACCTCGTCGGCGGTGGTGATCCACGGGCCCAGCGCTGTCGCGAAGTCCTTGCCCTTGGCAGGTCCCAGCCGCGCGGACATCTCCCGCGACTGCACGTCACGCGTGCTGAAGTCGTTGAGCACGGTCACACCGAACAGGTGCTGCACGGCCTCGTCGGGTGTCACGTCCAGCGCCGGCTCCCCCAGCACGAACCCGAGCTCCAGCTCGTAGTCCATGTAGGACGAGTCGAACGGCCAGGGGATCTCGGCGTCGGTGCCGACGACCGTCGTCGGGTTCGCCTTGTAGTAGACCGGCGCCCGGTAGTACTGCTTGGGGACGGGGATGTCCGCGCGGCCGAACTGCGTCCGGAGGTGCTGTTCGAACACCAGGCAGTCCCGCAGCACGGGTGGATCGATCGGCGCCGCCCACGTCACCGCGGCAAGCTCGTGCGCCGCATCGTCGCCGGCGGCCGCCACCACCTCCGCCGCCAGCTCGACCAGGCCCCGGCCGGCGGCGATCGCCGTCGCCATGCTCCCGGGGAACCAGGCGGCCGAGATGCGCCGCGCCGCCGACGGCGTCGCACCGTTGCGTTCGAGGTGGACGCGGTGCGCAGTGCGCAGGTCGATCACGCGTTCGGCATCCGGCTCGACCGCCACGAGGCGGTGCACCGTGCCGTCGAGGTCTTCACGCACGATCCGTCCGAGCTTCATGGTGTGGCGACTCCTCTGCGGCGCATCCGGAGGCCGCGTCGCGGGTGGCGGTCCGTCACTCGAGCGGTTCGTAGATCTCGATGATCCGCTCGCGGAGCCGCGGCGCGATCGTCCGCTGGATCAGCTCCTGGTAGTGCGGGGTCCCACGGTGGGCGTCGATCGCGGCCTGGTCCCGGTAGCGCTCGTACAGCAGGTACACGACCGGGTCGTCGGTGGACCGCGACACCTCGTATGACAGGCAGCCCTCCTCGTGCCTGCGCACCTCGGGGGCCATCTTGTGGAGCGCCTGCTCCACGACGTCCTCCGCCCCCGGCTCCGGGACGTACTTCGCAACTACGAGCAACGCCATGGCGCCTCCATCATCGTCGCACCGGGCTCACGCGCGGACCACGATGCCTCGTCCAGCAGCCGTTCGGCCTCCTGGTGCCCACCTCTGCCCGGACCTCGGTGACCGGGTCGTGACCTGCGGACGTCATGCGCCGTCCGTGGACGACGCGGCCGGCACCTGCTCGTCCGGCTCGCGGAGCAGGTCCCAGATCTCGTTGCGCAGCCGACCCAGGCGCGGATCGGCGTACAGCTCGTTGATGTTCCTCGGACGCCGGAACGGGACGTCGACGATCCGGCTGACGCGACCCGGCCGCGGGGTCATCACGATGACCCGGTCGCCGACGAGCAGCGCCTCCTCGATGTCGTGCGTCACGAACACCATGGTCCGGGGCGCCTCCTCCCAGATGCGCAGCAGCTCCTGCTGGAGGATCTCGCGCGTCTGGGCGTCGACCGCACCGAACGGCTCGTCCATGAGCAGGACCTCTGGCTCCATCGCCAGGGCACGGGCCAGGCCGACGCGCTGCTGCATGCCGCCGGACAGCTGGTAGGGGTACGCCTGTTCGAAGCCCTCCAGGCCCACGAGTCCGATGTACCTGTGCACCCGCGGCCTCCATTCGGCCCTGGAGACCCCCTGCATGCGCAGCCCGTAGGCCACGTTGTCCTGGACGGTCTTCCACGGGAACAGGCCGAAGTGCTGGAAGACCATCGCGATCCGCGGATCGGGCTCGGTGATCTCCCTGCCCGCCAGGCGGATGCTGCCTGAGGTGAGGGGGACCAGCGCATCGATGCACTTCAGCAACGTGGTCTTGCCACAACCGGAGGGGCCGACGATCGTCACCGCCTCGTGGCGCGCCACGTCGAACGACAGGTTCTCGAACGCCAGGACGTCACCACGCGCGAACTGCTTCCGGCAGTCCCGGACCGTGATCATCGGGCTGGCCCCGCCCGTCATCCGCGTGCGCGACGCACGGTCACGCGCTCCCGCATCCGGGGATCGGTCGTGCCACAGGTGGCACAGGTCGCATGCCGGCTCACTCGAGGAGCTGCTCGGCGTCGTCGCAGACGGTCGTGTCAACGATCTGGTCGTACGACACCGGCTCGTCGAGGTTGCCGAGCTCGAGCTGGACGTCCTGCGTGAACATGTAGCTGTCCTCGTCCAGCGCCTCGGCGCAGTCCTCGGGGAACTGGTCGACGTACCGGTCGTAGGCGAACTCCATGATCTCGCGGTCGCGTTGGGTCACCTCGGCCGCGAGGTCCAGCATCTCCTCCTTGTTGGCGGGATCCTGCATCCAGCGGTTGGCCTTCATCATCGCCGCCGCAGCGCGTGCCAGGACGTCGTGGTTGTCGTCGACGTAGTCCTGACGACTCACCAGTGACTGGTAGTGGAACTCCGGGATCAGCTCCGAGGCGTCCTGCAGGACCTCCAAGGTGATGTCCTGGTCCTGCTCGATGACCATCTTGTCGTCGACGTGCAGCGCGCTGCCCTGGGCGACGCCCTGCGCGAGCTGCGGGCCGTAGTCGGCCGCGCTGCCGACGAACACCTCGACGTCGGTGGAGTCGATGTCCAGGCCGCAGGTGTCGAGATAGGTCTGCATGAGGTGGTGCACCAGGTCGCCGGGACCACCGGTCGCGACCGTCTGGCCCTCGAAGTCCTCACACGTCCCGATCTCCTCCGTCGCCAGGATCAGCTGGGGAAGGTTGCTGGCGGGGCTGAACCACGCGACGATCGGCGACCCCTCACCGACCGCGTTGATCAGCGATGCGCTCGGGGGGATCGCCACCTCGATCTCACCCGCCTGCAGCGCTCGCAGCGAGTTGATCCCCTGCTGGAACGTGATGATCTCCGCATCGATGCAGAACTCGTCGAAGAACCCGAGCTCCTCGGTCATCGACGGCGTGAGCATCGCAAACTTCGGTGGAAGCACGGCCTGCGCCATGCCGATCGCAGCCGGCTCGTCACACTCGCCGGCGGCCTGCTCACCGTCGGCCGCCGGCGACGCGTCCCCGGCCGCGTCCTCGGTGACCGTGTCGCCTCCCGCCTCCGCGCCGTCGCCGCTCTCCGCTGCGCCCCCGCAGGCACTGAGGAGCAGTGCGAGCACGAGCGTCAACGAAATCGAGCGCCAGGTCCGCGTTCCCGATCCCATGGCATCCACCTTCCTGTCCCGGCTGTCGGTGCCGGCGGAGGTCGGCACACCTTCCGTACCGCGCACCATGACGACGAGGACAGGCGCGTGAGATCCGCGGTCTGCCCGCCGGCTCATCTCTCGTACGAGGGGGACCGTAGGCGTTCATAAGCATATGTCAAGTAGATTATAGGCAATTTTCTATAGAATCTATTGTTTCCAGGCCTGGAGGCGACCCTCCCACCGGCGCAGGCCCGAGGTCAGCACCACACCGACGCCACCGAGGAACAGGGCGGGAATGAACGCCTCCGCGAGCTCGAGCTGCTGAGCCTTCAGGAGGATGACACCGCCCAGCCCCGTCACCGCGGTCTCGAACTCGGCGACCACCACCCCGACGAGCGCCCGACCGATGCCCAGGCGGATGCCGGCGACGATGAAGGGCAGCGCGGCGGGGAACGTCACCTCGAGGATCTCGCGGAAGCGGGGGCTACGGAACGCCCTGGCAACCTCGACGTGCTTGTCGTCGACGTTGCGGACACCGGCCACGGTCTGCAGGACCACGGTGATCCACACCAGGAAGAACACGATCATCGTCTTGCCCGTGACCCCGAAGCCGAAGAGGATCAGCAGCAGCGGGATGAGCGCGATGAACGGCGTGGTGTAGACCGCGAACAATAGCGGGCCGACGCCACGGTCCAGCAGGTCGAACTGGCCGACGACCATGCCGACGGCGACCGCCAGGACGACGCCGGGCACGAATCCCTGGACGAGCACCCTGCCACTCTCGAGCGCCGCACTCCAGAACTCGCCCGACGTGCCGAAGTCATAGGCCGCGTACGCGACGTCCCACGGGCTCGGCAGGGGTAGCTGACCGAGCTCGAGCACGATGACGAGCTGCCACAGCGCCAGCCCGACGAGCAGCGCGACCAGCGGCGGCGCCCAGCGGCTGACCAGCGCATGGTGGTCCGGGGTCCGCCGGTCACCCTGAGGGGGTGGTGGCTCGGCGGCGCCGGCAGACCGGTCCCGCGGCACGCTGACGGTCATGGCCGGTCCTGCGCCCGCTGCTGCCAGGGGGCCAGGCGGCGCTCCAGCAGCCCGACGATGCCGACCAGCGCCATCCCCAGCGTGGTCAGCGTGAGCACCGGCACGAGCATCGACGCCATGTCGAAGCGCCGGCTGAAGATGATGATCATGTAGCCCAGGCCCCCCGGTGACGTGTAGAACTCGGCGACGACCGTCCCGATCAGGCACCGCACGACACCCAGCCGGAGTCCCACGAGGATGTAGGGAAGCGCGAACGGCAGGACGACGTTGCGCCAGATCTGCAGCTCGCGGCTACGGAAGGCCCGTGCGACCTCGATCAGCTGCGGATCCGTCTCGACGACACCCTGGAAGGTGTTGATGAGGATGGGGAACACACCGATGATCACGACCACCAGGAGCTTCGCGGTGAGCCGGTACCCCACGGCCGCGGTGATGATGGGGATGAGCGCGGGCAGCGGTGCCGCGTAGAGCCCGTTCGCCCAGGGCGACAGCGCGCGGTCGAGGATCCGCACCCGTCCGAGGAGCAGCCCGAAGCTGACCCCGAGCAGGGCGGAGATGGCGAAGCCGGCGGCGAGCAGGCGGAGCGTGGCCAGGAGCGACTCCACGTAGAGCTCGTCGGTGAGCACCTCCGGCACCGCGAGGGCGATGCGCGACACCGGCACGAACAGCGTGGGGTCCACGTCGCTGACGCGGACGAAGAGCTCCCACGTGGCCAGGATCACCACGACCGCCACGACAGGAGGCAGCCATCGGCGCGCGCGCATGACGCCACGCGCGGAGGACGGGGCGTCCGTCGCCGTCGCGCGACCCTCGGGTGCGGCCACGGCCGCCGGCCCCTACCGGCCCTCGCCGATCACGCCGCCCGCGCGCGTGCGCCGGCGGTGCGTGACCGTCATCGTGGTGCGGAACAGGACCATGGTGCCGACCTTCCACCCGGGGCGGGTGGGAGGACCCCACCCGCCCCCCGGGGGGCGCGAGGACTAGAGCGGCGCGAAGCCACCGTCGACGCTGATCGCCTGGCCCGTGATCGCGCCGGCACCGTCGCTGACGAGCAGGCGCACGACCGGCACGACCTCCTCGGGCTCGATGAACCGGCCCATGGGGATCTGCTCGATGAAGTGCTGGCGGGTCTCCTCCTTGGTCTTCTCGAAGTCCCGCGCGAACTTCTCCATGCTGTCCTCCACCATGTCGGTCAGCACGAAGCCGGGACAGATGGCGTTCACCGTCACCTGGTGCGGGGCGGCCTCCACCGCCACCTCCCGGTTGAGACCCATGAGCGCATGCTTCGACGAGACGTACGCAGCGCGGTTGGGCCCGATGGCGACCTTGCCCGAGGTCGAGATGATGTTGACGACGCGACCCGACCTGCGCTCGAACATCTCACCGATGATCTCGCGGATGGTGTAGAAGTACGAGTCCACGTTGACGCCGTAGTGCCACCGCCACGTCTCGTCGGAGTGGTTGGCGATCCCTTCGTTGTCGAGCACGCCGGCACTGTTCACCAGGATGTGGATCTCGCCCAGCTCCTGCCGCGCCGTCGCGACCATGTCCTTGACGTTCTGGGCGCTGGACACGTCGCAGGGGATCACGACCGCGCGTCCCGGCGCATCAGCCGTCTCCTGCGCCAGGTCCTTCAATGCGGCCTCGGTGCGCGCCACGACGGCCACGTTCAGGCCGTCCCCGATGAGCCCCTTGGCGATGGCTCGTCCGATCCCGCGGCTCGCGCCGGTGACGATGGCGTTCTGTCCGACCACTGCCATGTTCTCCACTTCCTCTGTGTTCCGCGGTGCCGCTCGTGACACCGCCGGGCGTCTGCTCTGTGGGGAGGGTCGTCAGCCGACCTGCGCGACGATCTCGGCGAAGCGCTGGTCGGTCAACTCGGTCTTGCGGAAGCGCAGCTCCTCGCGCACCTTGTCGAGGACCGCATGCGCCTGTTCGGTCGACAGCTCACCGAGCCCGAGGGTGCGGGCCTTGAGCTTGAACGCCTCGGGCCCCGAGTAGTGACACGTCGGGACGTAGGCGGTGTTGCCGACGACGCTCGGTGACCAGGCGTTGAACGCCCACTCGTCGTCCTCCGGCAGGACGTAGTGGACCTCGGCCGCGTGCGAGAACGCCGTCCGGCCGACACCCGCGAGGTGCGCCGGGAGGGGCTGGTTCCACACATCGGCGACCCACTCCGACAGCTCCTGGAACGCCTGGAGGTCGACGCCGGTGTCGTAGCCGTACATGATCTCCAGGATCGAAGCGAGCACGGCCAGGTTCGGGACGCCGGCGCGCTCGCCGAGCCCGTTGATGCAGCCCTCGAGGATGCTGGCGCCACCCTCGAGTGCGGCGAGCTGACCGGCGATGGCCAGGTTGAAGTCGTCGTGGCTGTGGATGGCGAGTGGGACATCGCCCAGGATGTCCTTGATCACACCGGCGTGGTGGCGGTACACGGCGGGGATGCAGCATGCGCAGATGTCGTCCATGCGCAGGATGTCCACGCCGGCGTCGCGCAGCCGCGTCACGATCGTGCGCAGCCAGTCGAGGTCGAGCCGGGAGAAGTCCATGAGGTTCACGCTGATGAGCGCGCCCTCCTTCTCCTTGCCGTACCGGACCGACTCGCACGCCTTGTCCAGCGCCTCCTCGCGCGTGAGGTCGACGCGCCCCATGGACTTGTACAGTGCGATGTTCGCGTCGGAGATCGCGAACGCCAGGCAGATGATGTCGGAGCCGACGTCGAGGCAGAGGTCGATCTCCTTCTGGCACTCCGCCGGGTTCAGCGTGGCCGTCGGATGCACCAGGGCCTGGACCTGTACGTCGAGGCCGGCGTTCTTGACCTCGACGATCTCGTCAGGAAGGTCGTGGTGCATCTCGATGATCGGGATGCCGATCGCATCGATCCGGCGCGCGAACTCGACGACGTCGTCCAGGCGCAGCGCGACACCGGCCACCTGCCGCCCCTCGCGCAGCGTCATGTCCATCAACTGCACGGTCTCCGGCAGCTGCATGTCGGCGCGGACGTCGTCGTCGTAGTTGTAGCGGCTCACCCACCACTGCCCGTCGTTGAACCATGGCTCTGACATGCGCGCTTCCCTTCTCGGACGCTGCGGACCTGATCTGTCGGCTGAGAGCCCCGGTGGGCCCAGACCTCACCGGCCCTTGAACTGCGGCGGGCGCTTCTCCGCGAACGCGGCCGCACCCTCCCTGACGTCTTCGGTGTCCCAGACCTCCTTGAGCATGTACGCGGACAGTTCGAGCGCGTTGGTGATGCCCATGTCCAGGCTGCGCTTGATCGCCTGCTTGGAGTTGCGGACGGCGAGCGGCGCGTTCGCCGCGACCTCGAGGGCGATCTCGGCCGCGCGCTCCCGGAGCTGGTCGGCGGAAACGACCTCGGTCAGCAGCCCGATGCGCAGCGCCTCCTGCGCGTCGATCCGGTAGGACTTGCCCTGCAGCGCCATCCGCAGCACGTAGTTGAGCGGGATCCGACGGCTGAGGCCGATCGGCTCCCAGCCGGAGATCAGGCCGACGTTGACGTGGGAGTCGAAGAACTGGGCGTTCTCCGAGCCGATCAGGATGTCGGAGTCGATCGGCAGGTGCAGCCCACCGCCGACGCACATGCCGTTGACGGCGCACACGATGGGCTTGTAGATCTCGTCCATCACCCGCGCGACGGGCAGCCAGACGTGCCCCATCGGCCTCGTGCGCGACTCCTTGATGTCGACGCCCGCACAGAAGAACCTCGTGCCCGTCGCGGTCACGACAGCGACGCGCATGTCGTCGTCGTTCTTGAAGTCCTCCCAGATGTGGAGCATCTCGTCGCACATCCGTACGTTGAAGGCGTGCCCGGCCTCCTCCCGGTTGAGCGTCACGTAGGCGACGTGGTCCCGCTTCTCATAGATGGTCTCGATCAGTTCCACCCGGGCACCTTTCATGGGTGTTCGCATGCCGACGCCGGGGCGCACCGTGTCACCCGGCCAACCGCGTGTCGTACGCTACGAGGCGGACCTGTGGAGTGTCAAGTATAAAAAATAGATTATTGGACGGTTCCGCCGGCCGTAGGATCCGATAGAATGCAATGTGTCTGTCGCCGAGTGTCGCAGCGGAACGCTATGACGCGCCCTGTTGGTTTCTCGCGAGGATTGAAACGGACCGAGATGGAACGACGACTGCCGTACGCCACCGGAGCACCCGATCACGGCGACAGCAGGTGCGGGATCTCGTGCCGCCCGCTCGTGCACCGGGCGCCGAGCGGAAGGACGCCGCCTTGACCGACGAGCGGCCCAGCATCCCGCTCACCAGGACCGAATGGGCCAGCCACCGCCTGCGACGGGCCATCCTGAGCGGTGAGCTGGCACCGGGGTCGAAACTCGTCGCGACCACCCTGGCCAACGAGTGGAACGTGAGCCCCACTCCCCTGCGCGAGGCGTTCGTGCGACTCGCCGAGAGCGGGCTGGTCGAGCTGACCCCCCAGCGTGGGGCGCGCGTCACGAGCGTCTCGGCCGCCGATGCGACGGAGATCTTCGAGCTGCGCCTCCTCCTGGAGCCCGACGCCGTGGAACGGTCGATCGCCCGCACCGACGACGAACACGTGGCACTGCTGGAGGCCGCGCTGGCGACGCTGCAGCACGAGCTCGACGGCGGCGACCTGGAGAGCTCGATCGCCGCGCACCGACGCTTCCACTCACTCGTGATCGACCACTGTCCGGGGTCGTGGCTCGTCAAGCTGTGCAACATGCTGTCGGAGCACTCGGGCCGCTACCAGGTCCTGTCGCCGTTCGGGGACGACGAGACGACGGTGCGCATGTCCGAGCACCGCCAGCTCGTCGACGCGTTCCGTACCCGCGACGCGGGGCGCGCACGCGAGATCATGAACGAGCACCTCCGGCAGAGCCTGAAGCGCTTCCGCAGCTGGGACGGTCCGGCGCCGTCGACGGACGGAGCCGCCGAGGACGCCGAGGTCAGCGAGCTCCCGCCGGCGGTGTGACCCCGGTCCGACGTCGCTCAGGCCGGCGACAGCGGCTTGCGCCCGAGCCGCTCGCTGCGCATCTGCACGCCCTGTGATGTGTAGAGCAGGCACGAGGTGAGGTGCCCCGGTCGCACCTCCTCCAGGCTCACGCGCACGGGTGGCTGGAACGCCAGCTCGACCCGGCTGCCGTCGATGTGCACGTCCGACATCGCGGCACGCAGGACGCTGGGCACCGACGGGGCGTGCATCCCCTCCGCGGCGGCGCGCGCGTCCTCGGGAGTACGGAACGCAAGCTGCGCGGCGCCCCGCGTCCGGGTGATGTCGGTGAGCCCGTCGAGCAGTCCCTGCAGCTCGAGATGCCGGATGATGTCGTCGACCTCCCACCCGCAGTCGCGGGTCGCCCGGTGGCAGCGGGTGTGGAAGCGGCACCCGGCCGGCGGGTTCGCGGGATCCGGCACCGCGCCCGCCAACCTGACGGTGGCATGCCGCTCGGAACCGTGGCTCCCTGGGTTCGCGGCGACCAGGGCCTCGGTGTAGGGATGGAGCATCTCCTCGAACAGCGGCTCGGACCGGCTCGTCTCGCAGACCTCGCCGACGTACATGACGACGATCCGGTCGCTCATGTAGCGCACGACGTTGAGGTCGTGGCTGATGAAGAGGTACGTCAGACCGTGCTGGTCCTGCAGGTCGTGGAGCAGGTTGAGGATCTGCGCCTGCACCGAGACGTCGAGTGCGCTGGTCGGCTCGTCGAGGATGATGAACTCGGGCTCCAGCGCCAGCGCACGCGCGATCGAGATGCGCTGCCGTTGCCCACCGGAGAACTGGTGCGGGTAGCGGTACAGGTGCTGGGACCCCAGGCCGACGCTCTCGAGGAGCTCGACGACCCGCTCGATCAGCGCAGCCCCCGTGGCCAGACGGTGGAGCTCCAGCGGTCGGCCCACGATCTCCTTGACGAGATGGCGGGGGTTGAGCGACGAGAAGCTGTCCTGGAACACCATCTGGCAGTTGCGCCGGTAGATCCGCCACCGCTCCTTGTCCATCGCGTCGATGCGATGTCGGCGGACGATGCCGGCGAGCTCCTCCTCGTCGGCTGGGGTGCGCCTGTCGTCGAGCGCCAGGAGCTCGTCGAGCCGTCTCCGGGTCGGCTCCGGCAGCCCGAAGTACACGCCGCCGCTGGTCGGGGGCATCAGGCCGCCGATGCAGCGGCCGAGGGTGGTCTTGCCGCACCCGCTCTCGCCCACGAGTCCGATGGTCTCACCGGGGCGGATGTCCAGATCGACGCCGTCGACCGCGCGCACGTGGCCTGTGACGCGCTGCAGCACCCCCTCCTTGATCGGGAAGTGCTTGGACAGCCCGCGGACGCTGATCACCGACCCGGGCCCGACGTCGGCCTGGGTGGGTGGTCGGTCCGCCATTGACACGGTCATCGTCGTCACGGCTCCTCGTCTGCGCTCGGCTCACCGACACGCGGCGCCGGAGGACCTGACTCCCCCATCGACGGCATGTCCCGTGCATCCACGCCCAGCGCGTCCGCCTGCTCGTACAGGAAGCACGCAGCCTCGTGCGACTGGATCGAGGGTCGCGCGTGCAGCTCCGGCTCGACGTGCCTGCACGCCGGCGCCGCGTGGGGGCACCGGCTGTGGAAGCGGCAGCACGGCGGCGGATCGACGAGCTCGGGCACCGTCCCCTCGATCGGCACGAGCTCACCGCGGCGTTGACCGAACGCGGGGATGGCGGCGAGCAGTCCACGCGTGTAGGGGTGCAGCGGATCCTCGAAGAGGCGCTCGGTCGGGCCGACCTCCGCGAGCCGACCCGCATACAGGACCGCGACGCGATCGGAGATCTGCCGCACGATCGACAGGTCGTGACTGATGTAGAGGACGGCCACCCTGCGGCGCTCCTGCAGTTCCGCGATGAGATCGAGGATGCGGGCCTGGATCGTGACGTCGAGCGCAGTGGTGGGCTCGTCGGCGATCAGCAGGTCGGGTCCGCAGGCGAGCGCCAGCGCGATCATGACCCGCTGCTTCATCCCACCCGACAGCTCGTGGGGGAAGCGGTGCATGATCTTCTTCGGGTTCGGGACGTGGGTGTCGGCGAGCGCACCGGCGATGTGCTCGTCGATGACCGCCTCGAGTCTCCGGTGCCGGGACCGCAACGGGCCCAGATCGAGGGTCCGGCGCTCGAGGAAGCTCGACCGGCCGGAGGCCGACCGCCGGAGCAGGGCTCCGGCCTCGTGCTCCAGCCCGGCGTCGCGGAGCAGCTCGCCCGCGCGGTGCTCGCTGAACACCTCGGCGAGCTGCTTGCGGACCGACAGGTTCGGGTTGAGCGCCTTGTTGGGGTCCTGGAAGATCATCGCGATGTTGTTGCCGCGGATCGTGCGCAGCACCCGGCCGCTGACCTTCAGCATGTCCAGCGTGTGACGACCGGTGTGCTGGCAGCCCTCGCAGCCCGCGCCGGCGCACACCTGGCACGGCTCCGGGACGTACCCGGCACCGTGACACTTGGCACACCCTGACCCGGCGCACTGCCCACAGGCGGTCCGGGGCCGGAACAGCGCCTGTCCACCAACGTAGATCGCTGGTGGGGACGGGAGGAGCCTGATCAGTGAGCGAGCCGTGACGGTCTTGCCCGACCCGGTCTCACCGACGAGCCCGACGGTCTCGCCGTCCGCGATGTCCAGGTTCACGCCGTCGACCGCATGCACGACCCCGCGCTCGGTGCGGAAGTGCACCCGGAGGTCGCGCAGGGACAGCAGCGGTGCCGTCCTGTCGCCCGGCTCCGTCACCGGCAGGGTGGCCGTCGTCGGTCCGGTGTGGCTCATCGTCCTTCGACCCTGGGGTCGAGGACGTCCCGGAGGCCGTCGCCCAGCATGTTGAACGCGAGCGCCCACAGGAAGACCATGGCGCCGCCGAACGTCGCCACCCACCACCGGCCCGCGACGACGCCCTGCTGGCCTGCGCTGACGACGTTGCCCCACTCCGCCAGGCCCGTCTCGGCGAGCCCGATGAAGCTCAGGGTGGCACCCACCAGCACGATCTTGCCCATGTCGAGCGTCGCGATCACGATGATCGGGGTCAGCGAGTTCGGCAGGACGTTGCGCAGGTAGACGCGCAGCGGCGTCTCGCCGATGATCCGCGCCGAGTCGACGTACTCCTTCTGCTTGACCTTCAGGATCTCGCCCCGGATGACGCGGGCGTACTGCGTCCAGCCGACGACCGCGAGCGCGAGGATGATGTTGCGGAACGACGGACCCAGGATCCCCGCGATCGCCAGGGCGAGGATCAGTTCGGGGATCGACATGAAGACGTCGACGACCCGCATGATGTACTCGTCCCAGCGGCCGCCGATGGAGCCCGCAAGGCTGCCGAGGGTGATGCCGACGGCCAGCGTGATCGATGCGACGGTCAGCGCGAGTCGGACCGACAGCCTCGAACCCCACACGATCCCGTACAGGACGTCGCCACCCTCCGGCGTCGTGCCCAGCGGGTGACCCGGCGTGCCGGGCGGGGCATTGATGGCTGCCCAGTCGCGCGGCATCTGGTAGGGATCGGGGGTGTTCGCCTCGACGAGAAGCGGTGCGAAGACCGCCATGAGCAGCATCAGCACGATCACCACCAGGCCGGCGGAGGCGCTGGGGTTGCGCAGCACGGCACGCGAGAGCCGCGCCAGGCGGCGGAGGCGCACGCGGAGGGCGTGCATCCGCGCACTCCGGGATGATCCCAGGGCTGGTGCCGACGCGGTGTTGGTCATCCCGTGCTCCTCGTCCTACCTCACTCGCCGAGGACCACGCGACGGTCGAGGTAGGCGTACGCCACGTCGACCGCCAGGTTGGCGAGCAGGAAGATCACGGCCGCGACCAGGACGAAGGCCATGATGGTCGCCTGGTCACCCCGGAGGACGGCCGTCGCGATCCACCGCCCGAGCCCCGGCCACTGGAAGATGAGCTCGACGACCACCGACCCCTGCAGGAGCAGGCCGAACGCGACGCCCATCACCGTGACCGTCGGCATCAGCGCGTTGCGACGGGCGTGGCGCTTGATGACGAAGCGCTCGGGCAGCCCCTTCGAGCGGGCCAGGTCGACGTAGTCCTCCTGCAGCTCGTCGACCAGCGACGACCGCATCACACGAGTGATGGTCGCAAGGCCCTCGTAGCCGAGCACGAGCGCCGGCAGCCACAGGTGCCTGATGGCGTCGACGAACGCGGGCCAGTGCCCGTTCAGGAGGGCATCGACGCTGTACAGGCCCGTCGGATGCACGATCTGGCCGTACAGGTACGGGTCGGAGCGCCCGAGCGGGGCCCAGCCGAGCACGAGGTAGAACAGGATCAGGACGAGCAGGGCGAACCAGAACAGGGGCAGGCTCGCTCCGCTGACCGCGATCACCCGGGTCGCGTGGTCGGCGAACCGGTCGCGTCTCGCGCCACCGAACGTGCCCAGGCCGATGCCGAGCCCGAACGCGATGAACGCGGCGAGCACCGACAGCTCCAGGCTCGCAGCCAGCTTCTCGGGCAGGACCGTGGCGACGGGCGCGGCGGACACGGCGGAGAACCCGAGATCCCCGCGGAACAGGCCACCGAGCCACGCCACGTACTGCTCGGGCAGCGACTCGTCGAGGCCGAAGCGCTCCTCGAGCTCGACGACCTGCTCGTGTGTCATGTCGTGCTCGAGGTAGATGCCGATCGGCGAGCCGCCGATGCGCGACAGACCGAACACGAGCACCGACACCAGGAACAGCAGCAGCGGCAGCTTCAGCAGGCGCCGGACCACGTACTCCCGGATCTCCACGGTGCACCCTCTTCAACCGGCCGCGCCCGGCCTCCTGACGTCGCGCCGGGCCGGGCACGACGTCAGGGGACGTCAGCCTTTGTCGTAATACCTCCATCTCGGCATGATCCACAAGGGGTTGTAGACGAAGTCCTGCACCTCATCGCGGTAGATCTGCACGTTGGCCTCGTCAGCAGCCCAGATCCACATCGGATCGTCGTGGAGCAGCCGCAGCAGCTCGCCGTACAGGCGCTCGCGCTCCTCCACGTCGGTGGACCGACCGGCCTCCTCGATCAGCTCCGCGATCTGGTCGGGGTCCTCGTACCCCTCGCGGTATCCGAGGGTCTGCCCCCACGGACCGTCCGGGTGGAAGTAGGTGAACATCAGCTGGTGGGGATCCCGGAAGGGGTCGCCGTTCTTGATCCACATCGGGTACTCGAACGGATCCTGCGCATGCGCCTCGTCGAACTGCGCCTCGGCCACCTCCACCACGTTGACGTTGAAGTTGGGGTTCAGCGCCTCGAGCGAGTCCTTCAGGATCAGCCCCACCGGCGAGAACGTCGGGTTGCCGGCCTCGACCAGGACCGAGACGGTGAACCCTTCGTCCCACCACCCGGCCTCGCGGAAGAGCCGCTCGGCCTCCGCGAGGTCCTGCTCGTACTTCGGCGCGTCCGGGTCGTAGCCCAGCAGCGCGGGCGGGAGGTAGGTCGCCGGAGCGCCCTGGCCGCCCAGACCCGCCTGGATGAAGGCCTCGTAGTCGAACGCGTAGTTGAAGGCGCGCCGCACCCGCGCGTCGTGGAAGAAGTCCGGTGGGATCGTGTCGCCCTCCGGCATGGCCTCCTCGGGGATCCGCAGGTTGAACGCCAGGTGCAGCGGCTCGAGCAGGAAGCCGGACTCGTCGATGACGATGTTCTCGTCGCCCTCGACCTCGGGGATGAACTGCGGCACGGGCTCGACCAGGTCGAAGTCCCCGCCGCGGAGGCCGAGCACCGTCGCGGCGTCGTCCACGACGACCTCCCAGCGCGCATCGAGCGCCGCCGGCTCACCCCAGTAGTCCTCGAAGCGCTCGAAGGTCATCTGCTCGTTGCGCTGCCAGGACACGAGCTGGTGCGGCCCGGTGCCGACGGCGTTGTCCCGCATGAACTCGTTCGGCTCGCCGGCCGCCACCCCACCGTTCTCCTCGACGGCGTCCTGGCTGACGACGGCCGCCGGGACCGAGTTCACGACGGAGGTCAGGAACCATGCCGCCGGCTCCGTCAGGGTCACCTCGAACGTGAGGTCATCGACCACCCGGGTCGACTCGACGATCTCGGTGAGCGTGCCCGCCTGCCCCTCGGGGAGGTCCATCGTGATGACGCGGTCCCACGAATACTTCACGTCGTCCGCGGTGAGATCGGTGCCGTCGTGGAAGGTGATGCCCTCCCGGATCGGGAACGTGTAGGTGAGCCCGTCCTCGGAGACCAGCCCGTTCTCCTGCGTCGGCACCTCGGTGGCGAGCATGGGCAGGAGGTCGGGACCGTCTGGGGCGATGTCGACGAGGAACTCGTAGACCTGGATGACCACCCGGTCGCCGTAGCTGCCCGCGGAGACGGCCGCCGGGTCGACGCCGGTCGTCGGCTCCCCACCGAGCGCGTGCACGAAGGTCCCGACGTCACCGCCACCGCCGCCCTCGTCACCGCCGGCGGCCGCCGCCTGGTCGCCTTCGCCGTCAGTGGATTGCGCCGCCTCGCCTCCGACGCACGCCGCGGCCAGCAGCGCCAGCACCATGAGGAGCGCCAGGAGGGACGGAATGCGTCGTCGCGTGCTGCCGGAGCCCTGGCCTCGTCGGTCCGTCGTGACCATCATGTCGTTCATCCTCCCGACCACGGTGTCGGCTACGCCGGCGACCCCCCCGCGATGCGTTCATCCAGTCCCAGCAGTTGCATGGCCGTGCGTGCGGCGATCTGCTCGCGTACCTCCTCGTCGTCGATCGCCTTGGCCATCTCGCCGTACGGATCGGCGACGCCCATATCGAACGGGTAGTCACTGCCCAGCGCGACGTGGTCGGCGCCCAGGCGGTCGACGAGGAAGCGCAGCGCCGTCTCGTCGTGGATCAGCGAGTCGCAGTACACGTTGTCGAGGTAGGTCAGGGGCGCCTTCATGTGGTCGACGCCGCCCTCCAGGCGCGCCTCGAACCCGTGACGCCACCGCCCGAGCATGTAGGGGAAGCCTCCACCGCCGTGGGCGAAGCAGGTCTTGACCGCGCCGACGTCCTCGTAGACCCCGTCGAAGATGAGCGACGACAAGGCGCAGGCGTGCTCGATGGGCAGGCCGACGAAGTTGGCCATGCCGTGCCGGTTCAGGCGGCCCTCCTTCAGCCCGAGGGGCGGGGGGTTGGGGTGGATGAACACGAGGGCGTCCATCTCGGCCGCGGTGTGCCAGAAGGGCCGGAACTCGGGATCGCCCAGGTTCCGACGCGCGACGTGGGTCGAGATGGCCGCACCCGCGAAGCCGAGCTCGCCGACCGCGCGCTTCAGCTCGGACACGGCGGCCTCGGTGTCCTGCATCGGGATGTTGGCCAGGGGACGCAGCCGGTCCGGGTGGGCGGCAGCGGCCTCGGCGAGTCCGTCGTTGACCGTGCGTGACAGCTGCACCGCGACGTCGGCGTCGGCGTCGTGGTGCATGAGCGGTGGCGCGAGGGAGGGCGCGACGATGTCGAGGCCCACCGCATCCATGTGCGCGATGGCCTGGTCGATGTCGGTGAGCGCGTCGAAGATCTCCTGTGTGAAGCCGCCGTCGAGTCGGAACTTCGTCTCGCCGTCCGAGCGGTCGACGCGCCCGTTGATCGGGCACCGGCCGGCGAGTACGGCATCAACGAACGATCTGGGGACGTGATGCCAGTGGACGTCGATCTTCATGTGTCTGGCTCCTGTTGCCACGCGGTCGGGTCGTGGTCACGGACGCACGGGCACCGCCAGACGTACCGAGCGTGCCCCGGGCTCGGCCCAGGACGCTCGTGACAGCTCTGCTCCACGCGCTCATGACGCCTTCGGCTCATGTCGAGCGAGCGGTAGCGGCATTCAGACCCTACGGTCGTGAGCGGCCACGCACCGGTATCCGGTCACGTTAGAGGAGACCATCGCCGTAAGTCAAGATAATCCATAATATATTTTGTCGATGCACTGGGGCCACGACGGGCGGCGGACCGTGGCCGTCGGCCCCGCGCCCCGCCCGGTCGAGGCATGTGTCTCGACCGCGTCCCGGAGGGAACACTGCGCCCATGGCTTACATGACCACCAACCCCGTCAACGGGGAGACGCTCAGGACCTACGACGATCACGACGACGCCGAGCTCGACCGACGGCTGACCGCGGCCGCGGACGCCCACCGGGAGCTGCGCTCGACGACGTTCGACGACCGCGCCGGCTGGATGCGCGCGGCGGCCGACCTGCTCGACGACGAGGTCGACGCCACCGCCCGGATGATGACCACCGAGATGGGCAAGACGCTCGCCGCCGCGGCCGCCGAGGTGCACAAGTCGGCGGCGGGCATGCGCTTCTACG
>Ga0299913_10000181_pt1 | contig 34202 bp, 35 predicted proteins | sample RVTome_9_FD_201360 | JGI IMG/M metagenome (GOLD analysis project Ga0299913, IMG submission 201360) | Soil microbial communities from uranium-contaminated site in the Upper Colorado River Basin, Wyoming, United States - RVT155D38 (version 2) ... | reverse complement strand
CCGAACACCCGCTGGAGGAAGTTCACGTAGGCGCGAACCTTCTTCGGCCGGACCTTCACGCCGAGCCTCACGTTCGCGCCCGGCTCCGCGGCGAGCGCGGCGATCGTGGCGTCGCGCAGGAACGGCGACGAGCCGAGCGCGCGCGGGGAGGCCGCCCAGCGCCGGTGCTGGAAGCGGAAGGGGATCTTCACGTCGAAGGCCGCCTCCACGACAACGGACGCCTCGGCACGGGTCAGCCCGCCGACCGGGATGCCCGAGATCGTCACGCCGTCCGCGATGACCGGTGGCGGAGGAGGCGGCTCCTGCGCAGCGGCCGGACCCGCCGCGGCCAGCGCGAGGACGACCGGAAGGAGGAGGCGAAGGACTCGCACGGGCGTCGAACTTTATACGTGCGAGAGGCCGGTCAGAACTCCTCCTTCACACCTCCTGCAAGAGCCCTGGATCGTCGCCGATCACGCCGTCCACGCCGAGCTCGACCATCCGCCGGAGGGCGTCCGAGTCGTTCACCGTCCACGCGAAGACGGCGAGCCCGAGCCGCCGGCACCGCACCATCGCCGCGCGCGACAGGACGAGGTGGTGGAGCATCGCCGCGCGCGCCCCGGTCCGGCGTGCCATCCCGCCGATCCGCGCGGGCAGCGCCGCGCGCAACGCCACGAGCCCGGCGCGGATCGCGGGCTCCGGGAGCGTCCGGCCGAGGCCGAGCCGGTCGTCCGGATACGAGAACCCGAGGCGAAGCCCCGGCTCGAGGGCGCGACAGGCCCGGAGCACGTCCCCGTGGAAGGAGGAGACGAGCGTGCGCTCGACGAGCCCGTGCCGCCGGATCGCCGCGACGAGCGCGTCCTCCCGGCCGGCCGTCTTCACGTCGAGATCGAGCAGGAAGCCGTCGTCCGCGCGCGCGGCGACGAGCGCGAGCGCTTCGTCGAGGCCGGGGCTCGACGGCCGGAGCTCGGCGAGCGAGTGCGCCACGAGCAGCCGCCCGCTGCCCGCCACGACGTCGATCTCCACCCCGTCGAGACCGGCCTCGAGCGCGAGCTCGATCCCGGCGAGCGAGTTGTCGGGCTCGCGCGCGGCCGCGCCGCGGTGGCCGATCCGGAGCGGCCCGCCCTCCGCGCGCCCGGGAAGCGGCGCCACCCTACGGCTCGGTCGGGAGGTAGGTCTCGTCGAGCTCGCCGCCGCGGGCGACGAAGTCGACGATCATCCGGTCCGTCAGCCACTCGACCGGCGCGACGTCGTCCGTGAGGACGTCGCCGCGCGCGCGCACGGGCTCGAGGTCGCGGGCGAAGAGCGGTACGAGGCTTGCGACAGCCTCGGGCGCGCCGGCCGCTCGCGCCGTGAGCTCCTCGCGCTCGAGCGGCCGGTCGAATGCGAGCAGAAGCTCGTTGAAGCGCAGCGCAGGCCAGCGCCAGGCCTGCGGAAACGCCGCGAGGACGCTCGTCCCGATCGCCTCCGACAGCCGCTCGTCCCCGGGTACGCCTGCGACGTTCAGCGCCATCACCCCGCCGGGCTCGAGCCGATCCCGCGCGAGCTCGAAGAACTCCTGTGTCGCCAGGTAGAACGGGATGTACGGCTGGTGGTAGGCGTCCACGACGATGATGTCCCAGCGCTCGTCCGAGAGCTCGAGGAACGGCCGCCCGTCGGCCGCGTGCACCTCGAGCCGCGGGTTGTCGCCGAGCCCGAGGTAGCGGCGCCCGGCCGCACTCACCTCCGGGTCGATCTCGACCCCGTCGATCTCCACGTCCGGGTACAGCTCGCCGTACGCGCGCGCGACCGTGCCGCCCGCGTTGCCGATCACGAGCATCCGGCGCGGCTCCTCGTCGAGAAGCGGAGGGACGAGCAGGAACGTGTCCCAGACGCCGCCGGTCAGCACCGTGTCTGGGTGCCAGACCGAATGGACGGCCACGCCCTCGTTCAGCCGAAGCGCCCGCGAGCCGTCCGAGCGCTCGAGCACCTGCACGTACTGGTACGACGACTCGGTCTCGTAGATCAAGCCCTCGGACGCCTTGATCGTCCCCGTCGGGATGAGGAGCAGCCCCGCCGTCGCGATCGTCGCGAGCTGCCAGCGCCGGCCGAGGACGAGCGCCGCGGCGAAGACGAGGAGCGCGGCCGAGCCGAGGAACGTCCGTTGCGTCCCGAAGAGCGGGATCGTCACGATCGCCGAGAGGAACGTCCCCACGATGCTTCCCACGGTGGAGAGCGCGTAGAGCCGTCCCGCGACCGTGCCGGCCTCGCCCACGTCCACGAGCGCCAGCCGGATCGCGAACGGCGCCACCGCGCCGAGCAGCGTGATCGGGATGGCGAAGAGGGCGAGCGCCGCGAAGAACGAGCCGACGACCGCGCCGGCGTCGAGGGCGTCGAGGCCCTCGACCGCGACGTCGAGCACGGGCCGCGCGACGAACGGCGTCACGGCGACGAAGAACGCCGCCACGAGCACGATCGTGCCGAGCACACGCGGCTCCGGCCGCCGGTCGGCCACCTTCCCGCCCAGCCAGTAGCCGAGCGAGAGGTAGAGCAGGATGAGCCCGATGATGTTCGCCCAGACGATCGTCGACGAGCCGAAGTACGGCGCGAGCAGGCGCGAGGCGGCGATCTCCGTGGCGAGTGTGCCGGCGCCGGCCGTGAAGACGAGGGCCGAGAGACGCAGGCGCAGACCGGAGTTCGCAGGGTGAGCCGACATCCGCGTCCTAGCCTAGAGGCCGCTAGCCGGCGACCCGCAGGACAACGATCGCGCAGTCGTCGTCGAGCTCGCCGCCGCCGAACGATCGGCAGTCCGCGAGGAGCGCGTCCGCGAGCTCCTGGGCGCCGAGCCCGGCGTTCGCCGCAAGAAACGCGTCCAGGCGCCCCTCCCCGTAGAGCTCGCCGTTCGAGCGGCACTCGATCACGCCGTCCGTGTAGAGGACGGCCGACGATCCCTGCGGGACTGCGATCCGCTCCTCGGGGTACTCCTGCCCCGGATCGATGCCGAGCGCGAGCCCCGGCGCGGGAAGCGCCTCGACCGTCCCGTCGGGGCGCACGAGCCGGAGGGGCGGATGCCCGGCGTTCGCGCACCCGAGCTCGCCCGTGCGCGGGTCGACGACGACGTACAGGAGCGTGAGGAACTTGCCCGGGGCGATCTCCTCCACGACCACGTCGTTGGCGCGCGCGAGAAACGTGCCCGGCTCCGGGTAGAGGCGCGCGAGCGAGCGGAACGCAAACTTCGCCATCGTCATGTCCGCGGCGGCCTCGATCCCCTTGCCGACGACGTCGCCGAGGCAGACCGCGATCCGCCCGTCGTCGAGCGTGAGCAGGTCGTAGACGTCGCCGCCGACGTCCACCCGCGAGGCGGACTGATACACGTGTCCGATCTCGAGGCCGGGCACGTCGGGCAGCGTGCGCGGGAGGAGCGAGCGCTGCATCGTCTCGGTGAAGTCGCGCCGCTGCTGCGAGAGGCGGGCGTTGTCGATCGCGAGCGCGGCCTGCGCCGTCACAGAGGCGGCGGTCTCGAGGGTCTCGTCGTCGATCGGGCGGCCGGGGTCGAGCGAGACGAGGGTCAGGGTCCCGATCACCTCCCCCGGCGTCGCGAGCGGGAGCATCGCGGCGGTCGAGCCCTTGCCGAGGAACGGCTCGAGGATCGAGTCCTGCGGGAGATCGCCCGCCGCCGACGTCAGGAGCACGGGCCGCCGCTCGCCGAGGACGCGCACGACGAGCGGATCGTCGAGCGGGACGGGCCGGGCGAGCATCGTCGCCGCCGGCTTCTCGAGGCTCGGGTCGGCGACGCGGAGCGCATGGAGCACGAGCTCGCCGCGGCGGGGGTCAAGGAGCCGGATCGCGGCGAGGTCGAGCGCGAAGAGTTCGACCATCGTCGCGGCGACCGCCTCGAGGGTCGCGTCGAGGGAGAGGCTGCGCGTGAACGAGTGCGAGATCTCGAAGAGGCCGCGAAGCTGACGGGCCGCCTTGCGCTCGGAGGCGAGCGTCCGCTCGAGCACCGCCCCGAGCTCCTTCGTCCGCTCGTGCAGGCGCGCGTTCTCGACGGCGACCGCGAGCTGGCTCGAGAGCGCGATCACGAGGCCCTCCTCCCCCGGCTCGTGCGCGCGCGGACGGCGCTCGAAGACGGCGAGCGCGCCGATCACCTCGTCCTGGACGACGAGCGGGACGACGAGCGCGCGCCGGAGGCCGGTCTCCGCGAGGACATCCTCGAGGCCGGCGAGCCTCGCGTCGTTCGCGAGGTCGGGCAGGAGGAGGAAGCCACGGCTGCGAAACGGGCCGAGGGCGAGCTCGAGCAACCGCTCGGCGAGGCTCGTGTCCCCGGCCCGGCCCCGAACGCTCGGGGCGACGAGGCGCTCGCCTTCACGGAGGTAGAGTCCGACGTCCTCGCTCGCGGTCAGCTCGCCGACCCGCTCGACGGCGGTCTCCAGCGTGTGCGCGAGCGAGAGCTGCGCGATCGCCTGGCTCACGACCGCGACGACAGTCTGCGAGCGCTCGAGCGCGCCCGCGACCTCCTGCGCGCGGCGCGTCCGGCGGAGCCCGACCCCGGCGCGGGCGGCGAGCCCGGAGAGCGCCTCGAGCGCGGCCGGATCCGGGTCGTCCGCGAAGGCGAGCGCGAGCGCGCCGGCCGGCGGCTCTCCGAGCGGGACGACGAACGGCCCGCCCCGGTTCGGCTCGTCCGCGCCGCGCTCCCCGAGCGACCGGAGGACGGACTCGGCGTCCTCGTCCCCCGCGCCTCCCCCGCCGTGGCGCGCGAGCGGAACGGGCCGGGCGTCCGGCTCCAGGCGCCAGAGCACGGCGCTCGAAGCGCCGGTCGACTCGGCCGCGAGGTTGACGACGTGCTCGGCGAGCTCGGTCTCGTCCGAGCCGGCCGCAAGCGCCTCACCGGCGAGCTCGAGCGCGAGCCCGACCCGCGACGGGACGTCCGCGCCGCCGAGCGAGGCGCCGGCCGCGAGCACGAGCTCGACATGCGCGGCGGCGAGGCGCGCGAGCGCCCGCTCGAGATCGGTGAACGCCCCGCCCGCCCTGTAGGCCTCGAGCGTCGCGCGAATGCCCTCCTCCCCGGTCACCGGCACGACGAGGGCGCGGGAGGCTCCCACGTGCCGGGCGGTGCGCCTGACGGCGGCGGGCGCGGCCGGGTCGGCGACATCGAGGTCGACATCCTCGCCGCCCAGGTCTGCGGCCCGCAGACGGGAGCCCTCGACCTCGGCGACGAGCGCGCCCGACGCGGCGTGGAGCACGGAGGCCACGAGCTCCGCTCCGCCGGCCTCCGCGACGCGGACGACGACGAGCGGCGCCCCGAGCGCCTCCGCGACGGCGCGGACGACGATGGCCAGCGCCTCGCCGGGCGGCGCCCCGCCGACGAGCGCGTGCGCCGCGGCGGCGATCCCGTCCAGGAGGCGGGCCTCCGCGTCCTTCGGCGGCGGGTCGAGCGCGTGCGCGGAAACGGGTGCGGCCACGCCTCGAATATTGCCTTCGCGCCGCGCGCCGAGGGCGCTCTCGCTTGCGCCGTCCGCCGGCAGCGGGAAGAATCGGGCCTCGATGGCGGCTCCGGCACCCCGGCGCGCTCGCGTAGAGCGGCGCCCCACGTACCAGGAACCGACTCGGCTGCAGCGCTCGCTCGTCCGCGAGCGGGCGAAGCGCCGGGCCCGGATCGAGCACGAGCGCGAGCGGCGCCGTGCCCGCCGGCGGTTCGCCGTCCTCATCCTCGCCCTGCTCTTCTTCGCGGCGATCCTCTCGCTCACGATCTGGGACGAGATCGAGACCCTCTTCGGCCTATGACGTTCGCCCCTGCGCGACCGGGCCCCATGCGGCAGGCGAGCTTCTGGACGCCAGGCGAGAGCGTCGCCTGGGTCGCGGGGATCATCGTGACGATCTCGCCCTTCCTCGGCTGGTACTCGGGGAGCATCGACGGGCTGCGCCTCTCGGTGGTCGGCTGGGACACGGGCACGATCGGAAAGCTCGTCCTGCTCGTCGGCCTCGCGGCGCTCGCGGTGCTCGGCGTGCGGGCGGCCGGGATCGAGCTCCCGCCGACGATCCCGTTCGGGATGGTGATCGCGGCGCTGGGCGCGCTCGCGACGGTGTTCGTGCTCATCCGCGTGGCGACGATCCCGGACGACTACGTCGAGCTCGGGCGTGCGGTCGGCCTCTGGATCAGCCTGGTGGCGGCGGTGCTGCTGATCGTGGCGGGGCTCCTGAAGTCCGCCGAAGACGCCTGAGCCCGAGCACGACTGCCGTCCCGACGAGGGCTCCGAGCGCCCAGCCGGCGAGCACGTCGAGCGGATAGTGGACGCCGACGTACACGCGCGAGACGGAGACCGCGACCGCGAGGACGGCGAAGAGCGGCGCGAGGCGCGGCGCGAGCGACGCGAGCACGATCGCCCCGGCCGCGCTCATCGACGCATGACCGGACGGGAAGGACGTACCGACCGAGGCCACGATCAGCGGGTCCGCCTCCGACAGGACCTCGAACGGCCGCGGGCGGCCGACCGCGAGCTTGATCGCGAGCGTGATCAGGTCGACGAGCCAGACCGTCCCCGCGACGAGCGCGGTCGTGCGGAGGAGCGGGAGCCGGCGCCGATGCGCGACTGCAGCGCCGAGGACGATCCAGAGGACTCCCGCGTAGCCGGCGATCGTCCCTGCGAGGAAGAGCGGGTCGAGCCACGCCTCGCGACGCTCGACGATCCAGAGGAAGAGGTCGCGGTCGAGGCTCGCGCGCGTCAGGGCCTCGAGCGCAGGAGCTGCCGCGTCGAGGCGAGCAGGTGCGCCGGGTCGAACGGCTTGCCGATGAAGGCCTGGGCGCCGGCCTCCTGCGCCTCCTCCTCGGCCTCGACCTTGCCGCTGAACATCACGACCGGGATCGTTTCGACCCCGTGGCGCTCGCGGACGCGCTGGAGCATCTCGATCCCGTTCATCCGCGGCATCTCGACGTCCAGGAGGATCAGGTCCGGCAGCTCCTCGTCGAGCGCGGCGAGGCCCTCCTCGGCGCTAGCGGCCTCGCGGACGATGCAGCCGTCCCCCTCGAGCGCGGCACGGAGGAACGCGCGCAGGCCGTCGTCGTCGTCCACGATCAGCACGCGGGAAGAGCCCGAGGGGGCGGCGCGCGACGAGCCGAGGAACCGGTCGAGGTCGCCGCGCCGGAACCGGCGGTGGCCGCCGGGCGTGTAGAAGGCGGGGAGTCGCCCTCCGTCCGACCATTTCCGGATGGTGCTCTGCGCCACGCCGAGGTACTTCGCGGCCTGACCCAATGTCAGCCAGTCGGAGGGAGCGGCACCGCCCCCCGCAGCCGAACCGGAACGCTCCTCTCCTGCCATGCGAGGCCGGAAGGATGACACAAGCCCGCCGCGCGACGCGCCGGGGTTGCTCAGCGCCCGCCCGTGTCGTCGACCGTCCGCGTGACCGGTGGAAGCGTCCCCGGCTCGAGCGTTCGGACGAGCGTTTGCGGCGCGGCCGGCTCGGGCCCCTCCTCGAGCGCACGGCCGAGGGCGAGACCTGCGAAGAAGACGACGACCGCGAGCGCGAGCCCACCGGCGACGATGCCCGCGCGCCGTCGCCGCGTACGCCGTCGCTCGCGCCGCGCGCGCTCGCGCCGTCCGCTCGGGCCGAGCTCGGTCACGGCCGGTAGTCCGTCGCACCGCGTGCGTAGTTGCCGAACGCCGCGTCCTGCACGAGCGCCGTGTCGCGCACGCCCGCCTGCGCGCGCGGCTGCGTGCTGTCGACGACGACGTCGCGCACCCAGTCTTCGGAGCCGCCGTACGCCGCCGCGAGCTGCGCGAGGGTGAACGTCTGCCCGACACGGCGGCGTAGCTCGTCCTGCACCGCGTCAACGAGATCGGCGAGCTGGCGGGCGCGGGTGCCGCGCTCGGCCGCGAGCCGGCGCAGCCCTTCCTCCCACTGGTGCCTGGCGACGTCCGTGGTCATGCCGGTCGTGCTTCCGCGCAGCGTCCGTCCGGACACCAGCGCTCGCCTGCCTCGTCCAGGATCCGCTCGCCGAGCTCGTAGCCCGGCCGCGCGAGGGCGAACGCCGCGTGCGCGTGCAGGCATTTGAGCGGGCCGAGCGTCTTCGTGCCCGCGATCCCGGCGTCGAGCTCGGGTCTGAGCGCGCGCTGCTCCGCGTCGGCGCGGGCGAGGCTCGCGGCGAGCGCGGGGTCCTCGGCCGCCGCCTGCGTCCACCGCCGGACGCCGCCCCCCGCCTCGAGCCGCGCGATCCCGGCCACGAGCCAGGGGCAGGTCAGGTAGTAGGTCGTCGGAAACGGAGCGCCGCCGCTCGTGAACGGCTCCTGCTCCGTGACCGCCGGAAAGCCGTACGCGCAGCGAACCGCCACGCGGCGAAACGGCCGCGCGGGGCGGCCGAGCTGCCAGGAGACCACTCCGAGGTCGTCCACCGGATCATCGTATCCGCGCCTCCGAGCCGTTCCCCGGCCCGGGCTACCCGGTCCCGTTCACGATGAAGAGCCGCTCGCCCGGGCGGACGAGGCCGAGCTTGCGCGCCTCGCGCGCGACGAACTCGTCCGTCTCGGCCACGTCGATCCGTGCCTCCAGGCGCTCCTGCTCACGCTCGAGCGCGGCGATGTCCGTCTTGCGCCGGTCGACCTCGCCCCGCGCGTCCATGTAGCTCCGGATCGGGTGGACGTACGCGACCGCGATCGCGGCGAGGACGACCACCGCGAGCCAGCGGAGGGCGATCGAGGAGCGGGACGGACGACGGCGCGTGCGGGCCATGGACCGTCACCGTTCGGAAGCGCCGCCGCGGCTCCTCCCCGCGTCCTCGCAGGCGCCGGGGGCTAGGAGAGTCTGGCGAAAACCGTTCGCCGGCGGCTCAAGCTGTTTCGCCTAGCCTCCTAGGCCGTCTCGACCTTGATGAGGTTCGTCGTGCCGGGGACGTTCACGGCCGTGCCGGCGGTGATGACGACCCGGTCGCCGGACGCGACGAGCCCGGTCGAGCGGGCCGCCTCGAGGGAGCGCGACCAGAGATCCTCGACGTCGGCGCACTCCGGGATGATCGCCGGGACGATCCCCCACTCGAGCGCGAGCTGCTGCGCGGCGTGGCGCTTGTGCGTGACCGCGATGACCGGCCTGCGCGGCCGGTGGCGGGCGACGGCCGACGCGGTGCGCCCGCTGTACGTCGGCACGAGGATCGCCTGCGCGTCGAGCGCCTCGGCGATGTCGCACGCCGCGTTCGACATGGCCTCGCCGACGGAGGAGTACGGCTCATCCGGGTTCGTGTCGAGCTCGTGGCGGTACGCGAGACTCGGCTCGACCGCGCTCGCGATCCGCACCATCATCTCGACGCTCTCGATCGGGTAGCGCCCGATCGCGGTCTCGCCGGAGAGCATGACGGCCGACGTTCCGTCGAGGATCGCGTTCGCCACGTCGCTCGCCTCCGCCCTGGTCGGCTCGGGCTGGGAGATCATCGACTCGAGCATCTGCGTCGCCGTGATCGCCGGCTTGCCCCGCTCGAGCGCGGCGAGGAGGATCCGCTTCTGCACGAGCGGCACCTCCGCCGGCCCGATCTCCACCCCGAGATCGCCGCGTGCCACCATGACCGCGTCCGCGAGGCGCAGGATCCCGGCCAGGTCGTCGACGGCCTCGGCCTTCTCGATCTTCGCAATGATCTGCGCCGAGGAGCCGGCCTCGTGCAGGAGCTCGCGGAGCTGGCGGACGTCGTTCGCCGAGCGGACGAACGAGAGCGCCACGTAGTCCACGTCCAGCCCGAGCGCGAACTCGAGGTCGGCCACGTCCTTCTCGGTCACGGACGGGATGGGCAGCGGGACGCCCGGGACGTTCACGCCCTTGTTCGCGGTCACGGCGCCGCCCGCCACGACCACCGCCTCGACGCGGCCGCCGGCTACCGCCTCGACGCGCAGGTGGACGAGCCCGTCGTCGATCAGGATGTCGTCCCCGCGCCGGAGCACCTCGGGGAGGACGGGCGGGCTGACCGGCAGGTGCCCGTCCGCGCCGCCGTCGCCGGAGCCGACGACGACGACCTGGTCGCCCTCGGCGAGGACGCGCGGCTGGGCCAGCTTGCCGACCCGGAGCTTCGGCCCCTGGAGGTCGGCGATCACGGCCAGGGGGCGGCCGGCCTCCTCCTGCGCCGCGCGGATGATCTGCGCGCGCTCTGAGTGCTCCTCGTGTGTGCCGTGCGAGAAGTTCAGGCGGGCGCCGTCCATGCCCGCGGCGACGAGCCGCGCCACCAGCTCGGGCGACGACGTGGACGGGCCGATCGTGCAGACGATCTTCGTCTTGCGCGGCGCGTTGGGCTGCACGCGCCCGCCGTTGTGCCTCTGGCGCCTCACGCGCCCAAGGTAGCCGAGCGTACGGCGGCCGGGGAGTGCGTGTACGCGCGCGGGAAGGCGCTCCAGCCCGGGTACTCGGCTCGGTCGCGGAGCTCCTCCTCGGATGCGGAGCAGCCCGTTCGGCACGGGGGAAACCATGTTTCCCCCGTGGGCCCCTTCTTCAGCCCCTCGTGGCCGAGCGCGGGAAGGCGCTCCAGCCCGGGTACTCGGCCCGGTCGCCCAGCTCCTCCTCGATGCGGAGGAGCTGGTTGTACTTCGCCACCCGGTCCGAGCGCGAAGGGGCGCCTGTCTTGATCTGGCCGCAGCCGGTGGCGACGGCGAGGTCGGCGATCGTCGTGTCTTCCGTCTCGCCCGAGCGGTGGGACATGACCGCGGCGTACCCGGCCGAGCGGGCCAGCTCGATCGCGTCGAGCGTCTCGGTCAGCGTCCCGATCTGGTTCACCTTCACGAGGATCGCGTTCGCGACGCCGCTGTCGATCCCCCGCCGCAGTCGCTCGAGGTTCGTGACGAAGAGGTCGTCGCCGACGAGTTGGACGCGGTCGCCGAGGCGCTCGGTCAGCAGGCGCCAGCCGTCCCACTCCTCCTCGGCGAGCGCGTCCTCGATCGAGAGGATCGGAAACCGCGCCGCGAGATCGGCCCAGAGCTCGACGAGCCCCTCGGTGTCGAGCTCGCGGCCCTCGCCGGGGAGCCGGTAGCGCCCGTCGCGCCAGACCTCGGTCGCCGCGGGGTCGAGGGCGATCGCCACCTCTTCGCGATGACCGGCCCGCTCCGCCGCCTCGAGCACGGCCTCGATCGCCGCCTCCGTCGAGGGCAGGTCCGGCGCGAAGCCGCCCTCGTCTCCGACCGCGGTCGCGAGACCGCGCTCGTGCAGGAGGTCGTGCAAGGCGTGGAAGACCTCGGCGCCGATCCGAAGCGCCTCGGAGAACGTCTCGCCCCCCGCGGGAACGACCATGAACTCCTGGAAGTCGAGCAGGTTCTGCGCGTGCGCGCCGCCGTTCACGACGTTCAGCATCGGGACGGGCAGGACGCGCGCCTCGTCCCCACCGACCCAGCGGAAGAGCGGCACGCCTGCGTCGGCGGCCGCCGCGCGCGCCGCAGCGAGCGAGCAGCCGAGGATCGCGTTCGCGCCCAGCCGCGCCTTGTTCGGCGTCCCGTCCAGCGCGCAAAGCGCCTCGTCGAGGGCGCGCTGGTCGCCGGCGTCGAGCCCGCGGAGCGCGTCCGCGAGCTCGCCGTTCACGTTCGCGACGGCGCGCCCGACGCCCTTGCCGCCCCAGGCCACGCCGCCGTCGCGCAGCTCGACCGCCTCGAACTGCCCGGTGGACGCGCCGGACGGCACCGCGGCGCGCCCGGACGCGCCCGAGTCGAGCCGGATCTCCACCTCGACGGTCGGGTTCCCGCGCGAGTCGAGGATCTGCCGCCCGTGCACCGTTGCGATCGCGCTCACTGCTCCGCCTCCTTCGCCAGGTCGTAGAACCGGTCCTGCTCGGCGAGCGGGAGCTTCGCAAACTCGAGCCCGTCGGCGGCCGCGAGGCGCTCGGCCGTCTCGACGCGCGCCCGGAACCGGCCGGTCGCCGCGCGCAGCGCGAGCTCGGGATCGACGTTCAGCCGGCGCGCGACGTTCACCGCCGCGAAGAGGACGTCGCCGACCTCGCCGGCGTGCCGCGGATCCGGCTCCCGCTCGCCGGGCGGGTCGACGTCGGGCAGCTCGCGGCGGAGCTCCTCCACCTCGTCCGCGAGGTCGCGGAACGCGCCGGCCGCGTCCGGGTACTCGAAGCCGACGGTCGCCGCGCGCCGCTGCACCTTCTTCGCCAGGAGCAGTGCAGGGAACGACTCGGGGACGTCGTGGAAGATCCCGGCGCGCTCCTCCTGCTCGACCTTCAGCTCCTCCCAGCGACGCTTGACGCCCTCGGCCGAGCCGACCTCGGCTTCGCCGAAGACGTGCGGGTGGCGGCGCACGAGCTTCGCGTGCACCCGCCGGATGCTCTCCTCCAGGCCCGCCGCGCCCTTCTCCTCGAGCAGCAGCGCGAGGAAGACGGCCTGGAAGACGAGGTCGCCGAGCTCGTCGGCGAGCTTCGCGTCGTCGCCCGCGAGCGCTGCGTCGGCGACCTCGTAGGCCTCCTCCACCGTGTGCGGGACGATGGTCCGCGCGGTCTGCTCACGGTCCCACGGGCACTCGCGGCGCAGGTGCGCCGCGAGTGCCGCGAGATCGTCGAGCGCTCGGCCCGGGCCGTCCGGCGCGGGCACGGCTACTGGTCGGTCGTCGTCTCTTCCGTCGTCGCCGGCTCGTCGCCGGTGTCGCCGGTGTCGCCGTCCTCGGCGGGCTCCTCGCCGGTCGTTCCCGGATCGGTCTCGGCGGGCTCGAAGCCTGCGGCGTACGTGGCCGGGTACTTCTTCTCGAGCTCCTGCGTGAGCGTCTCGACGGCGGAGTTGGAGCGCTCGCTCTCGAGCTGCTCGCGGATCCGCTCCTCGACATCCTCGAACGGCGTGACCTCGGCGGGCTCGACGTCGGTGATCGGCATGATGATGTGCCAGCCGAACGTCGTCTGGACCGGCTCGGAGAGCTCGTTCGTGTCGAGCTCGAACGCGGCCTCGTCGAACGGCGGAACCGTCGAGCCCTGCTGGACGGGCAGCTTCCCGCCGGCCTTCTTCGAGCCCGTGTCCTGCGAGTACCGCCGCGCGAGCTGGGCGAAGTTGCCGCCGTTCTCGAGCTCCGCGTGGATCTCGTCCGCACGCGCCTTGTTCTTCACGAGGATGTGGCGCACGTCACGGCTCGCGGGCTGCGTGAACTGCTCCTCGTTCTCCTCGTAGTAGGCGGCGACGTCCTCGTCGGAGACCTCGACGTCCTCGGTCACCTTCTCGAAGAGCTTCTCCTGCAGGAGCTGCGCGCGGATCTCCTCGCGCGCCTGCTCGACCGTGAGGCCCTCCGCCTCGAGCGCTTCCTCGAAGCGCGCCTCGTCGCCCTCGAACGACTCCTCGCGAATCTGGTCGAGGCGCTCGTCGACCTCCGCCTCGGCCACCTCGATGTCGAGCGCCTCGGCCTCCGCCTGGAAGCGGTAGCGCTGGACGAGGAAGGCGACGGCGCGGCTCTGCAGATCCTGGTACTCGGGCGTGCCGACGGCCGGGAACTCGCGCTCCTGCGACTCGTAGCTCTCCTGGGCACGCGACATCAGGGCGTCGAAGTCCGCCTTCGGGATCGGCGTGTCGCCGACGACGGCGATCGCGTCGGCCGGCACGTCGGCCGGGCCGTCGTCCCCGCCTCCGCAGGCGGCGAGCGCGAGTGTGAGAACGAACGCGGCTGCGAGAGCGCGGCCGACGTGGGAAAAGCGCTTGGTCAGCATGGAAACGAGTACCTGCCTAACGAGTGAGGAAGTGACACGACTCGGGCGGAACCGGCCGTCCTAGCCGGCCAGCCGAGTTTCGAGGATAGCACCGAGAAGTGCGAGGCAGGCAGGGGTACCGTCCCCGCGCTGCGTGACCTCCTTGCGGGCCGAGGAGTACACCGCGGTAGGCGCCGTGCGACGCAGATCGCGCAGCTCCTCCGAGCCGAGCACGAGCGGACCCACGGTCACCTTCCCGTTGCGCAACACGAGATAGTCCGCTCCGAGCAGCGCGAGCTTGAGCTTCGCCTCCTGGATCGCGAAGAGGTTCTCGACCGGCTCCGGCACCGGGCCGTAGCGGTCCTCGAGCGCCGCGTGGAGCTCACGGAGCTCGTCCTCCGTCTCGACGAGCGCGAGGCGGCGGTGAAGGTCGATCTTCTGCGCCTCAGCCTCGATGTACTGCGCGGGAACGTACGCGTCGACCTGGGCCTCGACCCGCACCGGCCGTGTGACCGGACGCCGCGCCCCGGCGAGCTCCGCGACGGCCTCGCCGAGCAGCTCGAGGTAGAGCTCGAACCCGACGGCTGCGACGTGCCCGGACTGCTCGGCGCCGAGCAGGTCGCCGGCGCCGCGGATCTCGAGGTCGCGCATCGCGATCTGGAAGCCGGCCCCGAGCTCCGTGTGGTCGGCGAGCGCCGCGAGCCGCGCCCTCGCCTCGGGCGAGAGCTCGGAGCCGTCCGGGTAGAAGAGGTACGCGTGGGCGGTCACGTCGCTTCTGCCGACGCGCCCGCGGATCTGGTAGAGCTGGGCGAGCCCGAGCGCGTCGGCCCGCTCGACGACGAGGGTGTTCGCCTGCGGGATGTCGAGGCCGGACTCGATGATCGTCGTCGTCACGAGCACGTCCGCGTCGCCGGCGAGGAACGCGAGCATCCGCTCCTCGAGCTCCCGCTCCGGGAGCTGCCCGTGGACGACGACGACACGGGCGGCCGGGACGAGCTGGCGGATCTTCTCCGCGGCGTCGTCGATCGTCTCGACCCGGTTGTGGAGGACGAACGACTGCCCGCCGCGCGCGATCTCCCGCTCGAGCGCGATCCGCACGAGCTCCTCGTCGTACTCACCGACGTGCGTGCGCACCGGCCGTCGGCCTTGCGGTGGTGTCTCGATCACGCTGATGTCCCGCAGCCCCGAGAGCGACATGTGCAGCGTCCGCGGGATGGGCGTGGCGGTCAGGGCGAGCACGTCCACCTCGAGGCGGAGCTGGCGGAGAAGCTCCTTCTGCGTTACCCCGAAGCGCTGCTCCTCGTCGAGGACGACGAGCCCGAGGTCCTTCGCCTTCACGTCGCGCGAGAGGACGCGGTGCGTGCCGACGAGAACGTCCACCTTCCCCGCCTCGTAGTCGGCCAGGATCCGCTTCACGTCGGAGGGCTTGCGGAAGCGCGAGACCATCTCGACCGCCACGGGCAGGTCACGGTAGCGCTCGCGGAACGTGTTCCAGTGCTGCTGGGCGAGGATCGTCGTCGGTGCGAGGACGAGCGTCTGGCGGCCCGCTTCGGCGACCGCGAACGCGGCGCGCACGGCGACCTCGGTCTTGCCGAAGCCCACGTCTCCGCAGACGAGGCGGTCCATCGGGCGCGGCGCCTCGAGATCCTCCTTCACCGCCTCGATCGCCCGCTGCTGGTCGGGCGTCTCGACGTATGGGAAGCTCGCCTCGAGCCGCTCGAGGAGGTCGCCGTCGACGTCGTACTCGACCCCGGGGGCCTGCTGTCGGCGCGCGTAGAGGGCGATCAGCTCGCCGGCCAGCTCGTGCGCGCCGGCGCGGGCGCGCGACTTCAGGAGCGCCCAGGCCTTGCCGCCGAGCTTCGAGAGCGCGGGCGAGTCGCCCCCGACGTAGCGCGAGACCTTCCCGATCTGCTCGTGCGGGACGTAGAGCCGGTCGTCGCCCTTGAAGCCGAGGAAGAGATAGTCGCGAGTGACCCCGGCGACGGTCTTCGTCTCGAAGCCGAGCAGCTGCCCGACGCCGTGGTCCTCGTGGACGACGTGGTCGCCCGTGCGGAGGTCGGCGAAGCTCTGGAGCGCGCGCCCGAGGCGCCGGTCGGCGCGCGGCGGCCGCTTGCGGAAGACCTGCGTGTCGGGCAGGAGGACAAGCCCGAGCTCGCGCGAGACGAACCCGCGGCGGGCCGGCGCGACCGCGAAACGGAGCGCGTCGGTGCGCGGAAGCGGATCGCCGGGCTCGAGCAGCTCGGCGTCGACCTTGCGCAGGAGTCCCGCCTGGCGGAGCGCCTCGCCACGGTGCGCGAACGTGACGACGACTCGGTTCCCCCCGCGCAGGAAGCCGGCGAGCTCGCGCTCGGCCTCCGCGATCCCGCGCGCGGCGACGGCGGGCCGCTGCGCCTCGAATGCGTGCGGCTGGCCGGACGGGAGGGCGTCGAGCTCGACCGCGCCGCCGAGGCCCGGCGCCTCGACGAGCTCCTCGGCCCAGGCCTCGCGCACCTCACCCGGGCTCCACACGAGATCGGGCGCCGGTAGGGCGCGAACGAGGTCACGGGGCGCCTCGGCCGCTTCGTCGTCGTCGCGGAGCGTCGGCTCGAGGAGGTCGAGGCGGCGCTCGGCGGCGGGATGGATCGCGGCGGCGTCGAGCGCACGGAGCGCGCGCTGCGTGAAGGCGGAGAACGCACGCAGCGACTCGATCTCGTCGCCGAAGAGCTCGATCCGCACAGGCTCGCGGCCGGTCGCCGGAAAGACGTCCACGATCCCGCCGCGGACCGCCATCTGGCCGCGCTCCTCCACCCGGTCGACGCGTGCGTAGCCGGCGAGGGCGAGGCGCTCGACGAGGCCGTCGACGCCGGGCTCGTCCCCGACGGCGAGGCGGACGGTCTCCGCGCGCGCCTCCGCAGGCGGGAGGCCTTCGGCGTAGCCGAGCGCGGACGCGCACACGAGCCCGCCGGCCGCGAGCACCTCGAGCGCGCGCGCCCGCTCGCCGACGAGGTGCGCGGGCGGCTCGAGCCCGGATTCCCAGCGGACCCCACGCGAGGCGAAGAGCCCGACGTGCTCCTCCCCGAGGAACCAGCCCGCCGCCTCGGCCGCGTCGCGCACGTCGGCGTCGTCGGGGAAGAGGACGACGAGCGGCCCCTCCCGCGCGAGCCACGTGGCGGCGAGGAAGAGCGGCAGGATCGGCTCGGAGACGCGCGCGCGGGCGGGGCGCTCCACGAACGCGCGCAGGCGCTCGCTCTCCGCGAGCTCGCGGGCGAGCGCGTGGAGGACGGGCGGCTCGGCGAGCCTGGTCTCTGTGGGTGCGCGCGGGTCCATGGCGACGGGCGGAGCACGCGGTTCCGCCGGACGCGAATCGTAGCCGCGGGCCTCGGCGCCGGATCGCGGGCCCGCGGCTCGGCAGGGCGCGCGGGCTCCGTCGCTCGTCTTGACGTCTTAGACTCGCGCGCGTGCCCGGTGAGCTCGTCCCGATCGGCCGGCGGCCGAAGCAGGTCGCGTCCTTCGCGGGCCCGGGCGCGCCGGGACGCTTCAAGGCCTGGCGCGAGGCGAACGCCGCGCTGCTCGACGGCGTGCCGGTCGAGGCTCTCCGGGTCGAGCACGCGGGCTTCGGTCCCGCCCGCACGATCCGCGTCCGGATCGCCGAAGACGCGATCCCCGCGGGCCTCGAAGGGCCGGACGAGGCCGGCCCGGCAGACGGCCTGCCGCCGGCCGCCTAGCCGCCGACCTACGGGCGCTCGTTGAAGCGCTGCTGCGCGTCCTCGAGCCCGTCGGCGAGGAGCGCCTCGACGCAGTCGGCGGCCCGGCCGACGATCCCGTCCACGTCTTCGTCGGGCTCGAACGCCGCGAGGACGAAGTCCGCGACCGGCCGCGGGTCGCCCCGCTGGGGCCGTCCGACCCCGACACGCAGGCGGAGGAACTCCTGCGATCCGAGCGCCTGGGCGATCGACCGGAGCCCGTTGTGGCCCGCGAGCCCGCCGCCCGCGCGCAGCTGCAGACGCCCCGGCTCGAGATCGACCTCGTCGTGGAGGACGAGCAGCGCCTGCGGCTCCACCTTGAAGAACCGTGCCGCCGGCTGCACCGAGCGGCCCGAGAGGTTCATGAACGTCTGCGGCTTCAGGAGCGCCACGCGGGCCCCGTCCACGCGCAGCTCGGCGAGGTCGCCGGAGAACTTCGAGCGCCACGAGCCGCCGTGCCGGCGCGCGAGCTCGTCCGCGACGAGGAAGCCGACATTGTGCCGCGTCTTCGCGTGCTCGCGCCCCGGGTTCCCGAGCCCCGCCACGAGCAGGTCGAGCGTCGAGGCCTGCTCGCCCCGACGGAACAGGCGCACGGGGCGTTAGTCCTCGGTGGTGCCCTGGTCGCCGGCGGCGTCGCCCTCCGGCTCCCCAGCTTCCTCGGCCTCGCCTTCGGGAGCCTCCTCGCCCTCGGCCAGCTCGACGCCCTCCTCGCCCTCCTCGGCCACGACCGGCTCCTCCTCGACGCGCGGCGCGGCGACGCTCGCGAGCACGACGTCCTCGTCGTCGAGCACGGTCACGTCCTCCGGGACGACGAGATCGCCCACACGAAGGCTGTCGCCGATCTCGAGCGCGGAGATGTCGAGCTCCAGGTGGTCGGGGATGCTCATCGGGAGCGCCTCGACGTTCACCTCGCGGGTCACCTGGGTGAGGACGCCGCCCACGGTCACGCCCTCGGACTCGCCGACGAGCTCGACGCCCACGGCGGTCTGGATCGGCCGGTCGAGCCGCACCTCGTGGAGGTCCACGTGGAGGAGTCGGCTCTTGGTCGGGTGCACCTGGTAGTCCTTCAGCACCGCGGGGCGGGCCTGGCCGCCGTCGCCTTCGACGACGACGTCGAGAATGGTGTGCGTGCCGTGGTCTCCGGTGATCGCCCGGCGGAGCTCACGCTCGCCGACGGAGAAGCTCTGCGGCTCCTTCCCGGCGCCGTAGAACACGCCGGGGATGAGCCCCTGCGCGCGCAGGCGCCGCACCTCGGCGCTTCCGCGCGCCTCGCGTGCCTGCACCTCGAGCTTGATCCGGTCGCCCGCCATCGGTCGGCCAGTCTAGCTGAGCCCGCTGGGGCGGCTTGAAGGTTTGGCGGGCACCGTTCGCCGCGGGCGTGCGATGGGCGCGCCCGCACGAGGATGCAAGAGGCTCTCGTGGCAGCGCTACGGGCGCGACCGAGGACGCAGCGCAGGTGCGCGCGGCGCGCGCCGGCGGCTCAAGCGGTGGTTCGCCAAGCCCTCTAGTACCCGAAGAACACGTCTCGGAAGAAGAGGCCCACGGGCAGCCAGGTCGCGAGGGCGAAGAAGATCGAAGCGAAAAACGCCGTGCCGACGGCATAGGCGTGCGTGTTGGGGTCCATGGCTCTCCGCAGTGCCGCATCGGGGGACGGCGCCGAGTGCCGTCCCGTTACTCCCACTGTGCCCTGCCGCACGGCGGTACGCAACCGCTCGTGCGAGGGATAGCTGCGGCTCCCCGGAGCGCCGAAGCTCTGATCGAGGGCCGCACCTCGAGCATGCCGGACGCCGCAGACACAAAGCGCGGGGCCTCCAAGGCCTCCCCCACCCGCCGCAAGGTCGCTCCCAAGAGCGCGGCGGCCGAGGTGACCGCGCCCGATCCGCCCGTCGTGCGGCTGGAGATCTACGCGACGCAGGCGCCCGCGCCGAAGCCGAAGCGCCGGACGCGCAAGACGCAGGTGAAAGCAGCCGCCGCGCCGCCGCCCGCCCCCGAAGGCGACGCCGAGGCCGAGGCCCAGGTCGAGGATCACACCCTGGCGGACCGCGCGGCGGAGCTCGACGCACGCGAGGCCGAGCTCGCCGCCCGTGAGGACGCGTTCGCCCGCCAGGTCGCGGAGCTCGCCGAGCGGCACGAGCAGGTGTCCCGGCAGGCCGACGGCTTCGCCGAGCGCGAGACCGCCCTCGCCGCCCGGGCCGAGGAGCTCTTGACGTACGAGCGGATGCTCGCCGCCCGTGAGGGGGCACTCGCCGGAGAGGAAGCCCGCCTGGCAGCGCTGCGCGAGAGTGCCGAGGCCGCGGAGGCGGCGTCGGCCGAGCGTGAGCGGATCCTGGCCGGCCGCGAGCTCGAGCTCGCCGGCCGCGAGCGCGGGCTCGCCGAGCGCGAGCAGGCGCTCGAGACCCGGGCCGCCGAGCTCGAGCGCAAGGAGCCCGAGCTCGCCGAGCGGGAGCGTGTGATCGCCCTGCGCGAGCGCGAGCGGGCGGAGCAGGCACTCACGCGCGCCGGCGACCACGGCGTCGCCGCGGAGCGCCTCGAGTTGCAGCGGCGCGAGAAGCGCCTCGTCCAGCTCGAGGAGTCGCTGCGCGAGAAGTCACGGCTCCTCGACGAGCGCGAGTCCGACCTCGAGCTCGACCGCGTCCAGCACGAGACGCAGGTGGACTACCGCGAGCAGAAGATCGAGGAGCGCGAGCACTCCCTCGAGGAGCTCGAGCGGCGCCTCGGCCACAAGGAGAGCGAGCTGACCGCATACGTCGCGCAGGTGCAGGGCGAGCTCCGCCGCCGCGAGCTCGAGGGCACGAGCGCCGTTTAGCGTCGCCGACGGACCCCGCCGCGCGCCGCGGTCGTATCCAGCTCGTGCGGATCGTCGTCACGCTGGCGGTTGCCGTGGCCTTCGTCGCGTCCCTCGGCGCATGCCGGGATGACGCGAGCGAGCCGCCTCGCGCGGGGCAAAGGAGCGGTGGGCCTCTCATCGGGATCGTGTGGGGCCCACGCGTCTCGTGGGCCATGCGCGGCGGCCGCCTGGTCGCGCTCGACCCGCGCCTGGAGCCACGACCTCGACGGCAGATCCGGCTCGGACCGTACGGGTACTCTGCCGCGTTCTCGCCCGACGACTCGCGGCTGGCACTCGGCGGGTTCCGTGCAGGGATCCGCATCGTCGACGCCGCCACCAGGCGAACGATTCGCGACCTCACCTTGGGGGCGGGAGGCCTCGTGCTCGGGCTCGCGTGGGCCGATGCCACACGGCTCGTCGCGGTGATCGGCCCGGCACTCGGACACGAAGGCCGGATCCGCGTCGTCACCGTCGATGTCGGGCGTGGTCGTGTACTCGAGGCGCAGACTGTCCCCGGCCGGTTCGACGTTCTCGACGTGGAGCCGGTGGGTGCGCACGAGCTCGTCCTCCTCCGCTCGCCGCCGGGCCGGATCGGGCCGGCCGAGCTCGTGCACGTCGACACGCGTGGCACCAGAGCGTTTCGTCTCCCGGTGGCGGCCGGGCTCGCGTCGGCGCACCGGGGCGCCCCAGGCCGGTCGGTCACGCCCGGGCTCGCGGTCGACGCCGACGCAGGAATCGCTTACGTGGTAGCCGGCGATGACGCTGTCGTCTCCGTGGCGATGCGGAGCGGCGAGACCGCCATCCACCGGCCGAGGCGGCAGCGCTCGCTACTCCGTCGTCTCGCGGACTGGATGCAGCCGGACGCGCATGCAAAGGGCGGCATCGGCTCTTGGCGAGAGGCGGCGTGGCTCGGTGAAGGCGTCGTCGCCGTCTCAGGTCACGACGTCGGCGCCGATTCGCGCTGGTCTCCCGCCGGGCTGCGACTTATCGACACCGGGACATGGACGGCGGCGACCATCGACAAGCGTTCAAGCCGCGTTCTCGCGTGGCAAGGACTCGCGGTGGCCTTCGGAGGCGAGGGCCGCGGCGGCCACTCAGCGCCGGGGATCGCGGCGTTCACAGCGCGAGGCGAACGCGTCTGGCACCGGTTCGACGAGCAGGTCGTGCACTCTGCCCAGGCGGCGAGTGTCCTCGTGTACGCAAACCTCACGGGTCGTGCGGTAGCCCTCGAGCTCGCCACGGGTCGGACGGTGCGCGAGGTTCGTTCGCCGCTTCCTCGACTCCTGATTGCCGACTAGCCGGGCTCGTCGCCGTACAGCCAGTTGTCGGGCGAGTCGTCGTGCTGCTCGGCGAGGTGGTGGCGCAGGTGCACGCCGGCGCCGATGAGCGGCGTCCCCGGGAAGACCATGAGGACGAACACGGTCGTCCAGAGCGTCGAGCCCGGGCCGGCCGCGGCGACCGCGAAGAGGATCGGCACCGCGCCGAGCCCGAGCGCGCCCCAGCGGCCGATCACGAACCCCGCGCCGATCTGCAGCGCTCCGGCGAGGAGCAGCACGACGAACGCGAGGAACGCGGGCGGCGTCCTGTCGAGCAGCGCGAAGCCGCCCACGAAGAGGCCCATTGCGAGCGCATAGAGGGCCGGTGCCTTGCGGGGGTCGATGAGCGTCGTCATGCGCCTCCAACGGTTTCCGGCGCGCCGCCCCGCCTGTGGTCCTTGACCGAATGATCGCCCGGCGACGCGCGGACGACCATCCCCCGCTCGGGGAGGCCTGTCCCGTGCGATCGCGGGGCGACCCGGATGCCAGCCCGGGGAAGGCCCGGATGTCGGCGGACGTGCGTCTTGCCACGATCGGCCCATGAGGAATTTCGCACGTCGCGCGAGTGGCGCCGCCGGCCTCGTGGCGGCCGTCGCCGTCCTGCTGAGCGGATGCGCCGAGCTCGCGGGGCGAACGGACCTCCCGATCAGCGACGACTTCTCCGGGCGCGACTGCGCGCTGTCGGAGGACGACGACGAGCACATCAGGCTCGCGTGTGAGGGCGAGGAGTACCGCGTGCTCTACAAGCGAGCCGACGAGCGGATCCACCATGTGATGCCGCGCCGGATCGAGGAGCCCACGGACTCGGCGAGCGTCGAGGCGGACGTCACGCTCCGTGCGTTTCCCGGTTCGAGCGACGATTTCGAGGCGCACGGGATCGGGTGCTGGGCGTCACCGTTCGGCGCGCCGTTCCAGGGCTACCTGTTCCTTGTCGGCCCGGCCGCGAACGCGCTCGCCATCCTGGTGCAGGACGAGACGGACGAGACGCTCGAGGATGCGTTCTTCCTCCGACCGCTCGTCGACGAGGCTTCGGACGCCGTCGTCCCGCCCGGGGAGACGACGCGGCTTCGCGGCGAATGCCGGGCGACCGATGACGGCGTCGACCTGACCATGTACCTCGACGGGAAGCGAGTCGCGAGCGCGAGCGACTCCGCCCGCTTCGGCCCCTTCGAGGCGTTCGGCTTCGTCACGTTCTCCACGCTGCCCGACACCGATATTCGTTTCGACGACTTCGAGGCGCACGCGCTCGGCGACTAGCGCCCCGCCTTCGTTAGAACAGCTGGTTCTCGCCGGCGAAGATCGCCGACACCGACTCGCCGGAGAAGACGTTCTGGATGGTGTCCGCGAGCAGGCCCGAGACGGTCAGGATGTGGAAGTTGTCCGGTGCCGCGGTCGTCTCCTGGGGGACGCTGTCCGTGACGACGATCTCGGTCAGCTCGCTCTCCCCCAGCTTCGCGAGGGCGTCCGGCGGGAAGAGGCCGTGCGTCGCGCACGCGTACACGGCGGTCGCGCCCGCCTCGAGCAGCGCCTTCGAGCCGGAGACGAGCGTCGAGCCGGTCACGATCAGGTCGTCGCTCAGGATCGCCACCTTGCCCGCGACGCGCTCGCGGCCGACGACCTCGGTCACGACGGCCACGTCGTGCTCGGGCCGCGTCTTCGACATGTACGCGACGTCCGACTCGAGGAACTCGGCGAAGCGGGTGGTCATCTTCCCGCGGCCCGGGTCCGGCGCGACGGCGACGACGCGGTCGCCGTGCAGGCCCTTGTCCCGGTAGTACTGCGCGAAGAGCGGGAGCGCGGTCATGTGGTCGACAGGGATTCGGAAGAACCCCTGGATCTGCCCCGCGTGGAGGTCCATCGTGAGCACCCGGTCGGCGCCCGCCGCCTCCAGGAAGCCGGCGATCAGGCGCGCGGTGATCGGCTCGCGCGGCGCCGACTTCTTGTCCTGCCGCGAGTACGGGTACCACGGCATGACGGCGGTGATCCGGTTCGCGGAGGCGAGCCGGGCCGCGTCGATCATCACGAGAAGCTCGACGAGCGCGTCGTTCACACCCGCTCCCGCGCATGACTGGACGAGGAAGACGTCCGCGCCGCGGATCGATTCCATGTAGCGGCAGTACACCTCGCCGTTCGAGAACGTCTTGAGCTTCACATCCCCGAGCTCGATCCCGAGCTTCTCGCCGATCGCGCCGGCGAGGTCGGTGTTCGAGCGGCCGGAGAAGAGCATGAGCTTGCCCTCCGGCCCGTGCGAGATCCAGTGGTCGCGCTTCGTGCTCGACTCGACGCTCTCGAGACCGGGCAGGGTGGCGAGCTCACTCATTTGGCTCTCTGTCTCCGTAGTGCTCTTTGAGGACTTGTCGTGCTCGCGCGATCGCGAGGGCTCCTGGGGGGACGTCGTCCGTGATGGTGGAGCCGGCCGCGATCCATGCATTGTCACCGATCTCGACGGGAGCAACGAACACATTGTCGCTCCCGGTGTGGACGTTACTCCCGATTCGCGTCCGCTGCTTGCCGGACCCCATCTCGGGCCGGTAGTTGGCGGTGATCGCGCCCGCGCCGATGTTCGTGTCGGCTCCGATGTCGGCGTCCCCGATGTAGGAGAGGTGCGGCACCTTGGAGCGTTCCCCGATGTCCGCGTTCTTGACCTCGACGAAGGATCCGACCTTCGCGTCGGCCGCCAGGCGCGTGCCCGGACGCAGGTATGCGAACGGGCCCACGGTCGTTCGCGGGCCGATCTCCGCGTCGCGCGCGACGACGTGCGGGCCGACCTCCGCCTCGGCGCGCACGACCGTGCGGCCCTGGAGGACCGTGAACGGGCCGATCACGGCGTCCGGCTCGATCTCGACCTCGCCGTCGATCCACGTCGTGGCCGGGTCGACGACCGTGACGCCGGCCAGCATGTGGCGGCGCAGGATCCGCTCACGGAGAGCCGCGGCCGCCTCGGCCAGCTCCACCCGGGTGTTCACGCCCTGGGCCGCGTCCACGTCGCCGGTGCGCACGACGGCGACGGGGCGGCCCGCCTCGGCGAGCAGGCGGACCGTGTCGGTCAGGTAGAGCTCCCCCTGGGCGTTGTCGGGCTCGAGCCGGGCGAGCGCGTCGCGGAGGTCGGCGGCGGCGAACGCGTAGACGGAGGCGTTGAGCTCGCGGATCGCCCGCTCCTCCTCGGTCGCGTCCGCCTCCTCGACGATCCGCCGCACGCGTCCCTCCCCGTCGCGGACTACGCGGCCGTAGGCCAGGGGCTTCTCCGTCTCGATCGAGAGGAGCGTCACGGCGGCGCCCTCGCGGCGCTGCGTCTCGACCACCTCGCGGACGAGCTCCGGCGCGAGGAGCGGCGAGTCGCCGGGGACGACGAGCACGTCACCCTCGAACCCGTCGAGCGCACCGAGCGCCGCCGCGACCGCGTCGCCGGTGCCGCGCGGCTCCGCCTGGAGCGCGAGCGCGACGCCCTCCGGCAGCGTGCCGTCCAGCTCTTCGCGCGTCTCCGGGGAGACCACGACGACGAGCGGCGCCGGCTCGAGCGGCAGCACGGCGTCGAGCGCCCAGTCGAGCATCCGCCGGCCGAGCAGCTCGTGGAGGTGCTTCGGCCGCCGCGAACGCATCCGCGTGCCGAGCCCCGCGGCCATCACGACGGCGGCGATGGCTGGGGCGGGAGGATTCGAACCTCCGGTCACGGGACCAAAACCCGCTGCCTTACCACTTGGCTACGCCCCACCAATGCCAGCGTAACGCGCTCAGCGGCGCCCGAAGACGAGGAAGGCCAGGATGATCACGACGCCGGCGACGATCGCGAGCACGAGGAACGTCCCCACGACGACGGCGGCGATCGGGATCAGCACCGGGAGCGTCTGCGAGACCGCGAGCGTCCACGAGAGCTGGCGGATCCATTCGCGCTTCGCCTTCCGGCCGAGCAGGAGGTGCAGGGCGATCACCGCGGCCGCCACGCCTACCGCTACGAACCACCCGACGACGCTCGTCAGGACGAGGATCGTCTCGACGAGGGCGATCAGAAACGCGATCCGAAGGCGGTTCCCGCGGAGCCACCGGTCGGCCCTCCGCTCGCGGTGCTCGAGGACCGGGTAGTCCGTGGTCACGCGCCGAAGCTACCAGACGGGTCGCGTGACCCAGACGTCCGCGGCGGGCTCGAGCGCGAGGGCGGCGGCCTCGGCCTCTTCGACCGTCTGGAACAGGCCGTAGACGGCGGGGCCGGCGCCGCTCACGTCCGCCCGAAAGGCGCCGGCGGCGCCCAGCTCGGCAACGAGCGGCGCGGGCCCGGCGGCGGGCGCGAGGTCGTTCGGCGGGAGCGCGGCGAGATCGCGCGGCTCACGCGTCACCGCGAGCGCCCCGAGGAGTGCGTCCCGGCGCTCGGCGAAGCCGGACCCCCCGCCGAGCTCGTCGAAGCGCCCGTAGACGTCGCCCGTCGAGGGCTTCTCCGCCCCGTGGGCGAGGGCGAGGACGACGGCGTAGTCCTGCGGGAGCTGGAGCGCGGCGAGCTGCTCGCCCGCTCCGGCGGCGAGCTGCGGGCCGCGTGTGAGAAAGAAGGGGACGTCCGCGCCGAGGCCCGCCGCCAGCAGGCGCAGGCGCTCCGGCGGAAGTGGCCTCCGCAGGCCCGCGTTCGCGGCGGCGAGGGCGACGCCCGCGTCGGCGCTGCCCCCGCCGAGGCCGGCCGCGACCGGGATCCGCTTGTCGATCCGGACGCGCCAGCGCGGCGCGACGCCGGCGGCCTCCGCAAGCCGCCCGAGCGCGCTGCCGACCAGCGCGTCCTCGGGGAAGCCCTCGACGGCGAGGCCGTCGGCGGACACGAGCGTGAGGCGGTCGGCGAGCTCGATTCGCTGGAGCACGTTCGCCACCTCGTGCAGCCCGTCCGCGCGCCGTTCGCCGACTACCAGCGCGAGATTGATCTTCGCGTGCGCGAGAAGCTCCGTCATGCGAGCGCCTCGGCCAGTGCGAGAAACGTCTCGGGCGGAAGCGCCTCCGCGCGCGTGGCCGGCTCGATCCCTGCGGCGGCCACCGCCGCGTCGGCCCGCTTGCGCTCGAATCCCGCGAGCGCCAGCGAGTTCGCGAGCGTCTTGCGCCGGTGGGCGAATGCCGCCTGGACGGCGCGCTTGAGCGGCGTGTACTCCGGACCCCACGTACGCGTTCGCCGGAAGGCGACGAGCGCCGAGTCGACGTTCGGCTGCGGCTGGAAGACCGTGCGCGAAACCGGGTGGAAGCCGGTGCGCTCCGCGGTCAGTCGCAGGAGCACGGAAACCGCGCCGTACGCCCGCGTGCCCGGCTCGGCGAAGAACCGGTCGGCCACCTCCCGCTGCACCATCACGCACCATCGCTCCACTGTCGGGAGCCCGTCGAGGCTCTCGACGACGAGCGGCGTGGCGACGTTGTACGGGAGGTTCGCGACGAGCTTCCCCGGCGGCGGGTCGAGCTCGTGGAGCGGCACGCGGAGCGCGTCGCCGAAGACGAGCTCGACGTTCTCTCGCGGGCCGAGCCGCTCGCGCAGGCGCGGCTCGAGCGAGCGGTCGAGCTCGACCGCGTGCACGAGCCGGACGCGGTCGGCAAGGAAGGCGGTCAAGACGCCGAGCCCCGGCCCGATCTCGAGCACGACGTCGTCCTCGCTCAGGTCGGCGAGCCGCCCGGCCACGCGCACGATGTTCTCGTCCACGAGGAAGTGCTGGCCGAGCTCCTTCTTCGCGGCCGGCCGGCTCACGGCGCAGACCGTCCGTTCCGGCCGTGCGCCGGGGAGGACGACGCGTACCGGGCGCGTCCCCTTCGGCCATGGGCGGGGGCCTGTCCCCCGGTCATGGCCCTTCCGGCCGGCTCCGCGCTGCCGCCGCGCGACGCCGCGCCCGGCGGGCCCGCGCCCCGACCGCCGATCCGTCCGAAACGGCCATGACCTAGGGACTGTCCCCGGGTCATGGCCCTCCGGGACGCTTGGACCGGTCCGGTCACGACAGGCCGAACGCGCGGGTGGCGTTCTCCTCGATCTGCGCCTCGAGCCCGGCGGGGTCCTCGCCGCGCGCCTCGGCGAGGACGGCGAGCGTGGCCACGACGTTGGCCGGCTCGTTCCGCCTCCCCCGCAGGGCCTGGGGCGCGAGGTACGGGCTGTCCGTCTCGGCGAGGAGCCGGTCTCGCGGCACCTCCGCGGCCGCGGCTCGCAGCTCGACCGCCTTCGGATACGTGACGTTGCCGGCGAAGGAGCAGTACCAGCCGTGCTCGAGCGCGGGCTCGAGGAGCCGCCACGAGGAGAAGCAGTGGAGCACGACGGGTGCGGCCGAGCCGACGTCACGCAGCACGGCGACCGTGTCGTCGTCCGCGGCCCGCGTGTGCACGACGAGCGCCTTGCCGAGCTCCCCCGCGAGCGCGGCCTGCGCGCGGAAGAGCGACTCCTGCCGGTCGCGCGGCGCGTAGTCGCGGAACCAGTCGAGGCCCGTCTCCCCCACGGCCACCGCCCGCGGATGCGCGAGCAGCTCGCGGAGTGCCCCGAGATCCGCCTCCTCGCCGGCCTGGTGCGGATGGAAGCCGAGCGCCGCGAACACGCCCTTCTCCCGCTCCGCGAGCGCAAGCGTCGCGCGGCAGGAGTCGAGCCCCGTCCCGACCGAGACCACGCGCGTCACGCCCGCGGCCCGGGCGCGCGCCATCACTGCCGCGGGGTCGTCCTCGTGGTCGAGATGCGCGTGCGTGTCGATCACGCCGGGTCGCCCGCGGCCTCCTCCATCCGCGCGAGCTCCTCGGCGACGACCGTTTCGGGGTCGAGCTTGCGGAAGAGCGGCCGCGGCTCGCGGAGCGCCTGCCCCGGCGGCAGCTCGCTCGGCGCCCACGATCCGACCCAGGATGCGTAGTCGCCCGTCAAGACCTCGTGCGGGTCGCCGTGCTCCGCTCCGACCTCGCGGATCTCGAGCGGCCCCGCGAGCCACCCCGGGTAGCCGAGCAGCTCGTGCACGGCCTGGGACGAGAAGGGCAGGAACGGCGCGAAGAGCGTCTTCAGCGAGTCGACCGCGCGCAGCGCGACGTACAGGACGGTCGCCGCCCGCTCGCGGTCCTCCTTCACGAGCGCCCACGGCGCCGTCGCCGACACGTAGCCGTTCACGCGCGAGGCCAGCGCCAGCGTCTCGGCGAGCGCGGCCCGGAAGCTCGCGCCCTCGAGCAGCTCGCCGACCGACGCGAACCCCGCGTCGACCGCGGCCAGGATCTCCCGGTCCGCCTCCTCGAGCGCGCCCGGCATCGGCACCGCGCCGAAGTTCCGGTGCGCATTCGTGAGCGTCCGGTTCACGAGGTTCCCCCAGGTCGCCACGAGCTCGTCGTTCGTCCGGCGCACGAACTCGGCCCAGGTGAAGTCCGTGTCATGTGTCTCCGGGCCGGCGATCGTGAGGAAGTAGCGGAGCGAATCCGGCTCGTAGCGCGCGAGGAAGTCGCGCACGTAGATGACGACGCCGCGCGACGAGGAGAACTTGCGGCCCTCCATCGTGAGGAACTCCGTCGCCACGATGTCGTCCGGCAGCTCGAGCGGCGCCACGCCGCCGCCCACCTCCCCGCCCGCCTCGTAGCCCATCAGCATGGACGGCCAGATGACCGAGTGGAAGACGATGTTGTCCTTCCCCATGAAGTACGCGTGCCGCGCCTCCGGGTCCTGCCACCACGCACGCCAGGCGTCCGGCTCGCCGCGGACGTGCGCCCACTCGACAGCGGCCGAGAGGTAGCCGATCACCGCGTCGAACCAGACGTAGATCCGCTTGTCGTCGCGCTCCTCGAGCCCGGGCAGCGGGATCCGCACGCCCCAGTCGAGGTCGCGCGTGATCGGCCGCGGCTTCAGGTCCTCGAGCAGCCCGAGGGAGAACTTGCGCACGTTCGGCCGCCAGTGGCGCTGCGAGCCGATCCACTCCGCGAGCCGCTCGCGAAAGGCGGGCAGGTTGAGGAACCAGTGCTCCGTCTCGCGGAAGACGGGCGCCGTCCCGTCGATCTTCGAGCGCGGCTCGATCAGCTCGGCCGGATCGAGCTGGTTCCCGCAGTTGTCGCACTGGTCGCCGCGCGCCTCGCCGTACCCGCAGATCGGGCATGTCCCTTCGATGTAGCGGTCGGGAAGCGTGTGCCCGGTCGTCGCCGAGAAGGCGCCCGTCGTCGCCTGCTTCAGCACGTAGCCCTTGTCGTAGAGCGTCCGGAAGACGTCCTGGGTGACCCGGTGGTGGTTCTTCGTGGTCGTGCGCGTGAAGAGGTCGTATGAGAGCCCCAGCGCGCGCAGGTCCTCGCGGATCACGGCGCTCATCCGGTCGGCGAGCTCGCGCGGGGAGATGCCCTCGCGGTCGGCGGCGACCATGATCGGCGTGCCGTGCTCGTCCGTCCCGCTGACCATGAGGACGTCGTCGCCGCGCAGCCGGTGATAGCGGGCGAAGATGTCCGCCGGCACGCCGAAGCCGGCCACGTGGCCGATGTGGCGGGGGCCGTTGGCGTACGGCCAGGCGACGGCGACGAGGATGCGGCGCGGCATTCCGGGGATGATCTTAGGCAGTCCTTACAACGCCCTTGCATCGGGTTTTCGTTGCCAGGGATTGGGAAAACGCAACCCCATGGCAGCAAACGGCAACAAGCGTGATGCCGGACGGACCGGCATCGTCAGGCACATCGACGAGCTCGGGCGGATCGTGATCCCGAGCGAGATCCGCAAGCGGTTCGGCTTCGGCGTCAAGGACCCGGTCGAGATCTCCGTCCGGGGCGAGACGATCCTGCTCTCGCGCCCGCAGACGATCTGTGTCTTCTGCGGCCGCTCCGAGGGGCTTTCCGAGTACCGGGGGCGCTCCGTGTGCCGCCCGTGCATCGGCGAGCTCACGTCGGTCGCCGCGTAGGCTCGTCGAGCGAGTCGCGGTAGAGCGCGTTCCTCGGGACGCCGGTCAGGCGTGCCACGAGGTCGGCTGCGCGCCGGCGCGGAAGCCCTGCGGCAACGAGCTCGGCGACGGCCGCCGCCCCGTCGGCGTCGTCCGCGCCCGCCTGGGCCGCCGCGCCGATCACCACCGTGATCTCGCCCTTCGGCGGCTCGGCGAACCGGGCGGACACCTCGGCGACGGTGCCGCGCACGACCTCCTCGAAGCGCTTCGTCAGCTCCCGGCAGACGGCAACCGGCCGCTCGGGATCGGCCGCCGCGAGGCTCGCAAGGCTCGCCGGGAGCCGCCGCGGTGACTCGAACGCGACCGCCGGCCACGTCCAGCCGGCGAGCTCGTCCCAGAGGCGCTCGCGCTCGGCGGCGCGCCGCGGAAGGTAGCCGAGGAACGCGAACCGCTCCCCCACGAGCCCGCTCGCCACGAGCGCCGTCTCGACCGCCGACGGGCCCGGGAGCACGGTCACCTCGAGCCCGCGCTCGAGCGCGGCCGCGATCAGCCGCGCGCCCGGGTCGTTCACGCCCGGCAGCCCCGCGTCGCTCGCAAGCGCGAGGCGCTCGCCCGCTTCGAGGCGCGGGAGGAGCTCCCTGATCCGCGCCTCCTCGTTGTGGCGGTGGTAGGAGACGAGCGCCCGAGCGGCGACGCCGTGCCGGTCGAGGAGGACCCGCGTGCGCCTCGTGTCCTCGCAGAGCACCGCGTCCGCCTCGCCGAGCTCGCGCAGCACGCGCAGCGTCACGTCCTCGAGGTTGCCGATCGGAGTCGGGCAGACGACGAGCGGCATCAGCCGAGGAGGTCGAACGCCACGAGGCCCGCGCCGACGAGGCCCGCGTCCGGCCCGAGCTCCGCCGGGACGATCCGCACGCCGTCGCGCGCGGTCGGAAGCGCCTGCTCGGCGACGACCGCGCGCACGGGCTCGAGGAGCAGCTCTCCGGCCTCGGCGAAGCCGCCGCCAATCACGATCACCTCCGGGTTGAAGACGTTCACGTAGCCGGCGACGCCCGCGCCGAGGCGCCGCCCGATCGTGTCGACGACCTCGAGCGCGTCGGCGTCGCCCTCCTCCGCGAGGCGCACGAGCGCCCGTCCGTCGAGCTCCGGCTCGCGTGCAAGCGCGCTCTCCGGCCGGGCGGCTGCGACCTCGGCCGCAAGCCGTTCTGCCGCCGTCCCGGAGGCCAGCACCTCGAGATGGCCGAGCCCCGGGCAGAACCCCTGGCATGGGATCCCGTCGAGGGCGATCGTCACATGGCCGAGCTCCGCAGCCGCCCCGATCGCGCCGCGATAGAGCTCGCCGTTCAGGACCAGGCCGCCGCCGATCCCCGTCCCGATCGTCAGGAGGATCATGTGCCGCGTCCCCCGCCCCGCGCCGAGCCGGTGCTCGGCGACGGCAGCCCCGTTTGCGTCGTTCTCGAGCGCAACCGGGATGCCGAAGCGCTTCTCCAGCCGTTCCCTGAGCGGCAGGCCTGCGAGCGGGACGTTCACCGAGGCGCCGGGCACGCCGGTGCGTTGGTCGATGAGCGACGGGATCCCGACTCCGAGCCCGGCCGCGCCGTCCCCCGCGAGCTCGGCGATCGCCGCCTCCAGCTGCGCGACGAGCGCGTCCTGGCCCGACGTGTCGGTCGCGTGCTCGGCCCGCTGCAGGATCCGCCCGTCGCGGCCGACCCTTCCGGTTGCGAGCTTCGAGCCGCCGAGGTCGAGCGCGACGACGTGGGGTTCGGCGGGGGAGGCCATCGAGGGGCTGGCTACCATACCCCCTCGTCGTGCCCGGCAAGGACAAGCCCTACAAGGTCTACCGCGGCGGCCGGGCGAAGGGGCCGATCAGGCCCGTGCGCGAGCCGGCCGACGGCCGTCGCGACGGCAGGGCGAAGGACGGCGGAGCGAAGGTCGCGAAGCCCCGCCGCAAGCGCCGCTGGGCGCGGATCGCCGTGCTCTTCGTCCTCTTCGTCCTGCTCGCCGCCCTCGTCTGGGGCCTGCTCGGCTACCTCGCCGTGCGGAGCGGCGTCAAGGAGGCGAACGAGCGGCTGCCGGAGGGCACGGAGGAGGCGCTCACGCCGCCGAACGGCTCGATGCTGACGACCGCGCGCACGATCCTCGTCCTCGGCGCGGACCGCGACGGCCGCCTCGAGGACCGCCAGGGGACGGGACGCTCCGACTCGATCATGCTCATCCGCACCGACCCGGACGACCACCGGATCTCCTACCTCTCGATCCCGCGCGACCTCCGCGTCGACATCCCGGGCCGGGGCCCGGACAAGGTGAACGCCGCGTTCGCGCACGGCGGCCCTGCGCTCTCGATCGACACCGTGGAGAGCCTGACCGGGCTCGAGGTGAACCATGTGATCGTGGTCGACTTCGCCACGTTCGAGGAGGTAATCGACGCGGTGGGCGGGATCACGATCAACAACCCCACGCGAGTCCTCTCGAACCCGTTCGACTGCCCGTTCAAAGGGGCCGAGGCGTGTGCGGAGTTCGACGGCTGGCGGTTCCGCAAGGGGGAGATCGAGCTCGACGGACGGCGCGCGCTCATCTACGCGCGGACGCGCGAGAACCAGCTCGATCCCGGCGAGAGCGACATCACGCGCGGCGAGCGCCAGCAGCGTGTCCTGCAGGCGCTCATGGCGAAGATCACGGGCCTCGACGGCTACTTCCGCATGCCGCTCGTCGGCGACGACATCGTGAAGCCGCTGGCGACCGACCTCTCGACGAACGAGCTGCTCGCGTTCGCCTGGGTGCGCCGGCGGGCCGCGGCCGAGAAGACGCTCCGCTGCCGCCTCGGCGGCACGCCGGGCACGATCGACGGCTCCTCCGTGATCCAATCCTCCGAGGACAACGCGCTCGTCGTCGCGATGATCACGGGACAGACCGCGCCACAGCGGCCCCCGGCCGGCCAGCCGTTCGCGCCCGGCTGCTTCGTCGGGCCGGCGGGCGGCTAGCTCCCGGTCTCGGCCGGCTTCTTGTCGGGCTTCTTCTCGGAGCCGCCGGAGTCGGACGACGCGGGCTTCGAGTCGCCCTCCTTGCCGTCGCGCTTGCGGCTCCCGCGCCCGTAGTCCGTCGTGTAGAAGCCTGAGCCCTTGAAGTGGATCGCGGCCGGGTAGAGCACCTTCTCGAGCGGGGCCGCGCCGCACACCTCACACGCGTCCGGGCCCGGGTCGGACATCCGGTGAAAGGTCTCGAACGTGTGCCCGTTGGGGCAGCGATACTCGTAGGTAGGCATGGCGAAAAAGGGCGCTGGAAGCGGGAGAAAAGCCTACCAGCGTCCCCCGTCGTCACCCTGCTCCCGGGCGGTGCGCTCGACGAGCTCGCGGTAGCACGGCGCCCCCTCGAACGCTGCGAGGCCGTCGCCCGCGGGGCGGTCGAGCGGAGCCTCCCTGACGTGCATCCGGCCGGCCGCGACGAGCCCCGCGACGCTGCCGAGCAGGCCGCCGACGAGGAACGAGCCGAGCCTGCGTGCACGATCGGTGTCCATACCCTGAGTCTAGGGTGCGCAGCGTGATCTGCACGCTCGGCGACCTGCTCCTCGACGTCGTCGTCCGCCTGGACGGGCCGATCGCGGAGGACACGGACACGTACGGGCGGACGCGCGTCGCGCCCGGCGGGCAGGCGGCGAACGTGGCGGCCTGGGTCGCGGCGCTCGACGGCCGCTCGCGCTTCGTCGGCGTGCGGGCGCGCGACGCCGCCGGGCGGATGCTCGCCGCGGAGCTCGCCGCGCGCGGTGTCGAGCTCGCCGGCCCGGAGCGGGAGGCGGGCACCGGGACGGTCGTCTCGCTCGCCCGTCCCGACGGGCGACGGACGATGCTCTCCGACCGCGGCGTCGCGCCGTCGCTCGAGGCCGGCGAGCTGGACGCGTCCTGGCTCGCCGGGTGCTCGACGCTCCACCTCCCGGCCTACTCGCTCGTCCGCGAGCCGATC
>Ga0299913_10000180_pt1 | contig 34203 bp, 30 predicted proteins | sample RVTome_9_FD_201360 | JGI IMG/M metagenome (GOLD analysis project Ga0299913, IMG submission 201360) | Soil microbial communities from uranium-contaminated site in the Upper Colorado River Basin, Wyoming, United States - RVT155D38 (version 2) ... | reverse complement strand
TGGCGGAGCCCGCGCTACGACGCCTCGACGTCGGGCCGCCCCCTCCCCGCCTGGTTCGGCGCTCTGGTCGACTCGCCGTACCTGTCGGTGGCCCTGCGCGCGCTGGGGCTGGCGTTCTTCGCCTACGTCGCGTGGGCAGCCCTCCTCGGCCCGGATCTCCTGGTCAACCCCACGTTCGGGGTCGTCTACGTCCTGCTGTGGGTGGGTATCGTCCCGGCGTCGTTGCTGTTCGGTCCGTTCTACCGGGCCGTCAACCCGCTCCGTGCGGTCAACTCCCTGCTCAGCCGGGTGATCGGCGGCGAGGCGGACCGCGGCCTCCTCGACCTGCCGCGGTGGGTCGGCTACTGGCCGGCGGCCTTGGGCCTGTTCGCGTTCGTCTGGCTCGAGCTGATCTACCCGGACGCGACCTACCTGTCCCCCGTGCGGCTGTGGTTCGCGGTCTACATCGCCGCGATGCTCGTGGGGAGCGCACTCTTCGGCGACACCTGGTTCGCCCGGGCCGACCCGTTCGAGGTCTACTCGACGCTCGTCGGGCACCTCTCACCGTTCGGCCGACGCCCGGACGGGACGCTGGTCCTGCGCAGTCCGCTGGCGAACCTCGACGCGGTGCCGGCGGGTCCGGGACTCGTCGGGGTGGTCGCGGTGCTCTTCGGCAGCACCGCCTTCGACAGCTTCAAGGACTCCAACGCCTGGCTGCAGTTCACCCAGTCCACCGAGCTCCCCGTCACCTGGGTGAACACCGGCGTGATGCTCGTGTTCTGCGCGTTGGTCGGGGTCAGCTTCGCGCTCGCCACCATGGCGGCGACCCCCGTCGACGGAGTACGGCGGTCCGACCTGCCGGCGCTGTTCGGGCACTCGGTGGTGCCCATCATCGTGGGGTACATGGTCGCGCACTACCTCACCTACTTCGTCGAGTCCGGCCAGCAGACGTTGATCCAGCTGAGCGACCCCATGTCCAGCGGTGCGAACCTGTTGGGCACCGCCGATCTCGAGGTCACCTACTGGCTGTCCATGCACCCGACGTTCCTCGCCGTCACGAAGGTGCTCGCGGTCGTGGCGGGACACGTCCTCGGCGTGGTCGCCGCACATGACCGGGCCGTCCGGCTGCTCTCCACGCGCCACCAGCTCACCGGGCAGCTGCCCCTGCTGCTGGTCATGGTGTTCTACACCGTCACCGGGCTCTTCCTGCTGTTCGGCGCCTGACCGGCACCCACCGGCGGCGGGGCGCCTCCGCGTCGTCGGCACCGCACACGGAACGGGCAAGGTCGTCGAGGGCGCGCGACAGCGGTGAGTCGCCTCCCTCGACGAGGGAGCGGCCGGCCATCAGGGCCCGGTCCGTCGACTCCAGGTCGTGGGGGAGGAAGTGGATCCCGGCCGGGGAGACGAAACCCTCGACCATCGCCCGCACGTCGCGTTCCGTCCAGCCCAGAGAGGGTCGAACGCGGTTGACCACGACGCGTACCGTCGCCGCCGGAACCAGGTCGAGGAGGTCCACCAGGGCTCGCGCCAACCGGGCCAGGCCGACCGGTTCCGCGGTCCCGACCACCACGATCTCGTCGGCCAGGTCCAGTCCCGCCACCGTCATCAGGTTCCGCTGCGGCGCGGTCGACCCGTGAAGTGCCGGCCCCTGCTCGAGGTCGAACCCGAGGTCCAGCACCACCTGGGAGCAGAGCGCGACCGCGACGTCGAGCACGCTGCCCAAGGGTCCCTCGCGCACCTCCACCCACCGGTCCGCGCGCGGGAGGCCGGTGAGCAGCCTGAGCCGGGGCATCACCTCGCGGGCCGAGACGGCGAGACGCTCCTGGTCGAGCCTTCCTGCGTTGGCGAGTCGGACCGCGCTCAACAGGCCGGAGACCTCGTCGAGGACGCCGAGGTGCTGCGCGACCGCACCGCCGTAGGCGTCGGCGTCCACGAGCAGGGTCTCCTCGCCGCGCATCGCCGTCGCGGAGGCCAGCCCGACCGCGACCGTCGTACGTCCGGGTGCGCCGGTGGGGCCCCACACGGCCACCACGCGCCCGGCCCCCACGTCCCCGACATCCGGGTCACCGGCACCGGACGGCTCCAGGACGCGGGTGTCCCCGGCCGGGACGCTCCGGTCACGGTCGACGACTCCCGGGGCGTCGAGATCGGGAGCCGCGGCTGCGGCTGTGGTGGCGACGTCCAGGAGATCGCTCACACCCTCAGGGGTGATCACCTCGGTGACGCCGGGCATGCGCCCGACCGCGACGAGACGCGGGGCAGGTGCGACCACGACCACCGACAGACCGCACCGAGACAGCTGGTCAGCACTGTCCGCGTCGAACCCGGTGAGCTCGGAGGAGACCACCGCGACCCGCGCCTGCCCGGTCGAGGCGCTGGCGAGCAGGTCGTGGAGGTCGATGCAGCGCTTGACCAGCACGATCCTCGCCCGGTCCCCGTCGAGGACGCGCAGCACCTCAACCTCCCAGGCAGCCCCACCGGCCGCCAGCAGGACACCGACCCGAGCACCCACGCCGTTCAGCCCCGCCGGACGACGACGGCGGTCCCGGTGCTCAGCTGCGCCAGCGCCGCGGCCAACCCGCTGGTCTCGCTGTCGGGGACGCTCACGACGACCTGCCGCGTGGACGCGGGCCCGAGCGCGTTGCCGTCGCGGGGAACGGCGACCACGCGCACGGCCTCCAGCACCAGCACCGCCTCCGACTCGCCCTCCCGGTCGGGGTGGGCCACCCACACGTCCACGGTCTCCCCGGTCCGCAGCGTCGCGGGAACCGCGTGCGCCGCCGCGGCGAGGGGCACCTCGAGGTGCTCGCCGGTCCCGCCGGCCGTGAGTGCGTCGCGCGGCAGCAGCTCCCCGGCAGCCACGTCCCGGGCCAGGATCGTCCCTGGCGGGACCGGGTCCGCCGCCGAGACGTAGCGGGCGGCCAGCCTCGCCGAGACAAACCGCACCTCCTCACGCTCGAGCCGGCTCGTCGACACGGGTGTGCCGGCGCTGAGGTCGTTGCGGAGCACCCACACCTCGACGGTGTCGTCGGCGGAATCGAGCAGCCGGGCTCCCGCCAGGACGCTCACCGCGACCACCAGCACGCCGACCACCAACCGAGGATCACGCCACCCGGGGCCGGACGCGCGGCGGGCGGCCGGGCTGCCCGGCGGAGTCTGACCGGCCGAGGACGCACGGGAGTCGATGGGTGGGGGGCTCGAGGCACGCACGAGGACATCATGGACCTTCCCGCCTCCTCAGCTCCAGAGTTGTCCACAGGCAAACGGAGGCAACCGCCCGAGGACGGGGGCACCTGCTGGCACAATGGCGCCATGTCCTCCGGAAGCACTTCTCCCCGGTTCCTCCAGCTCGCGGACGTGGCGGAGATCCTCAGCACCTCCACCGCCCAGGTCTACGCCCTCGTCCGGCGCGGCGACCTGCCGGCGATCAAGATCGGTGGGCGCGGCCAGTGGCGGGTGGAGACCACCGAGCTCGAGGCGTTCATCCAGCGTTCCTACGACGAGACCCGTTCGTTCGTGGCCGAGCATCCGTTCGCCGAGGCCGACCAGCGCGACGACACGCGGGCCTGACAGCGCCCCGACGCCGGTCACCCGCTGCGCAGTGCAGCGACAGCGACGAAGGGGACCAGCAGGGTCCGGCCTGAGACCGCCTGTGCCTCCTCGGCGTCGGTCACCTCGAGGAAGTCCGCACCCACCCGGACGACCCGCACCGACGCCCGGGTGCCGTCGACCGAGCGCACCTCCACGGGGGTGATCTCGCCGGTCACCCGCCGGGCCGCCGCCCCGAAGCCCAGCCTGGCGACCGCTGGTCGGGCACCCTCTGGGACCGCGCGGGCGGAGAGCCCCTCGAGGCTCACGGCCGCGCCGAGGCGCACCACCCACTCCCGCGCGTCGCCGGCGCCTGCCGCCTCGTCGGAGACCAGGCACCAGTCCGTGCCCGCCTGCGTGAGGTGCCCCTCCACCACGAGGCCCCCGGCGAGGGTGAGCCGGACCAACCGGCCCACCGACGCGTGCACGCGGTCGGCGAGCGTGACCGCGGCGTACTCGCCACGTGCACGGTCGGCAACCTCCGCGTCGCGGTCCGCGAGGTGCAGACCCGCGGCCTGCTGCTCCAGGTCCTCGAACAGGTCGGTGAACCCACCGCGCTCGGGCTCGTCATCACCCATGGGCCGAACCTGCACGCTTTCCGCTGCCTCGTCAACACCTGTGGACAAACGATTGACGCCATGGCTTAACGAGGGATACAACAAGCAAACACAAGCAAACTTATAGTCCAGGGGTCGAACCATCATGAGGACGAGGTGCACGCCCGCACGCACGGGGCCGCGGCTGCTGGCTCTCGCCGCTGCAGCCACCGGAGTCGCCGCGACAGCGCTCGTCCTCGCCGTGCCGACCCTCCTCTCGTTCCGTGTTGCGTGGGCAGCCTCGGTCCCGCCGTTCGAGAGGTGGGTGGCGGCCGCCGCGGGAGCCGCCCTCGTGCTCTGCGCCGGGTGGCTCGCTCTGGTCGCCCTCGCGTGCGCCCTCGAGGCCACCACCGGCACGGCATCTGGTCCGCTCGCCCGGGTGGTCCCCGCGGTCGTGCGGCGGACGGCGTTGCTCGGGTGTGGGGTCGCGGTCGGTACGGCGGCCCTCACCGTTCCCGCCGCGGCGCACGAGGAGGCTCCGCTCCCGGCCGCCGCAGCCTCCCGGCACACGCTCGCGGGACTCCCGATGCCCGACCGGCAACCCGGTCCGCCACGCCCCACCTACACGGTGCGGCCGGGCGACTCGTTGTGGTCAGTGGCGGCGGGCCGGCTCCCGCACGGAGCCTCCGAGCTCGCGATCGACGCGACGTGGCGCCGCGTGTACGCCCTCAACCGCGAGGTGATCGGCGAGGACCCCGACCTGCTCCTCCCGGGGACCACCTTGCGGCTCCCATACAGCCACCCCTCACCCGGGTGACCTGACCTGCAACCCACCACCCATCGAGAAGGGACATCCGATGACCACATCGCAGCACCCCACGCCCACCGGCCCCCGACGTCCACCGCTGCCGGGTGCGTGGGCGAGCGTGACCAGGCTGGGCCTCGGGGAGTCACCGGGCACGGTTCCGGTGGCACCGGTGGACGGCAGCCTGGCGCTGCAGCGAGACACCGACCCGGCGGTCGGGAAGCCAACGTCGCTGCCGCTGACGCCAGAGCTTCACCTGGTGCAGGGAGGCGTGACCGACCCGCGCGACGTGCGGGTGTGGGCAGCACGCTTCGCCCAGGGCGTGGTCGAGGTGCTCGGGTGCGACCGTCCACTCCCCCAGCTCGTGCGCTGGACCTCGCGCCGCGTCTACGCCGACCTCGAGCGCCGGCTACGCATCCTCGGACAGGCCTCGTTGAGTGAGCAGCGCCTGCGCACCGTCCGGCCCCAGGTGCGCAGCGTGCACGTCTGTCACCCGACACCCGAGTGCGCCGAGGTCAGCGTGCACGTCCGGCACGGCAAGCGGTCCCGCGCCCTCGCCGCGCGGCTCGAGCTGCACCAGGGCCGCTGGCAGTGCACGGCACTCCAGCTCGGGTAAGCAGGTTCAGCCGTTGACGCGGGTCGTGGTCCCGGTCGGCCCACCGGGCGCTCCGTGGCACTTCTTGTACTTCTTGCCAGACCCGCACGGGCACTCGGCGTTGCGTCCCACCCCCGCGAACTCGTCGACCTGCTCCGGCGCCGCCGCGCCGGTCACCTCGGCCTCGCCACCCTCGTCGGGAGCGGTGTAGGAGAGCTTCTGCGGGGCCTTGGGCCGCTCGAGCCCCTTGGCCACGATGTGCGGCGCAACCCCCCCGGCAGCGGCGGCCTGTGCGACCGCCGACCCCTTGCCGAGCTCGACCGCCCGCTCGTCGGCCTCCGCCTCCTCGGTCTCCTCCTCGACCTGGACCTCGAGGTTGAACAGGTAGCCGACCGACTCCTCCTTGATGCCGTCCATCATCGCCGCGAACATGTCGTACCCCTCCCGCTGGTACTCCACCAGCGGGTCACGCTGGGAGTAGGCCCGCAGCCCGATCCCCTCGCGCAGGTAGTCCATCTCGTAGAGGTGCTCACGCCACTTGCGGTCCAGCACCGACAGCAGCACCCGGCGCTCGAGCTCACGCATCACCTCGTCCCCGAAGGCACCTTCACGCTCGGCGTAGGCCTTCTGGGCATCGGCCTTGAGGTCCTCGATGAGCTGCTCGCGGGAGATGCCCTCGCGCCCACCGGCCTCCGCCTCCACCCCGGCGAGGCTGAGGCTCACGGGGTAGAGGGTCCGTAGCGCCGCCCAGAGCGCCTCGAGGTCCCATTCCTCCGGGACACCGTCGGTCGCCCCGAGGACGTACCCCTGGACCACGTCGTCGATCATGCCGCGTACCTGGTCGTGGAGGTCGGCGCCCGCGAGGACCGCGCGGCGCTCGGCGTAGATCACCTGGCGCTGCCGGTTCATCACGTCGTCGTACTTCAAGACGTTCTTGCGCGAGTCGAAGTTCTGCGCCTCGACCTGTGCCTGCGCCGAGGCGATCGCACCGGTCACCCGCTTGTTCTCGATCGGCACGTCGTCGGGGACCTTCAGGGTGGTGAGCACCCAGTCGACCCAGTCCGACTTGAACAGCCGCATCAGGTCGTCCTCGAGCGAGAGGTAGAACCGCGACTCCCCCGGGTCACCCTGGCGACCCGAGCGGCCGCGCAGCTGGTTGTCGATCCGGCGGGACTCGTGGCGCTCGGTGCCCACCACGTAGAGGCCGCCGAGCTCCTTGACCTCGTCGTGCTCGGCGGCGACCTGCGTGTTGATCTGCTCGACCATCCCCGGCCAGGCCGCTTCATACTCCTCGCTGTCCTCGAGGGGGTCGAGGCCCTTGTTGCGCAGCTCGAGGTCGGCAAGGAACTCCACCGAGCCGCCGAGCATGATGTCGGTGCCTCGACCGGCCATGTTCGTGGCGACGGTGATCGCACCCTTGTGCCCGGCCTGGGCGACGATCTTCGCCTCGTCGGCGTGGTGCTTGGCGTTCAGCACCGAGTGCGCGATACCGCGCTTCTTGAGCAGGTTCGAGAGCCGCTCGGACTTCTCCACCGAGGTCGTCCCGACCAGCACCGGCTGGCCGACCTTGGCTCGCTCGGCAATGTCGTCCACGACGGCGTTGAACTTGGCCTCCTCCGTGCGGTACACGAGGTCGGGCTGGTCCGCGCGCAGCATCGGCATGTTCGTGCGGATCGGCACGACCCCGAGCTTGTAGGTCTTGTCGAACTCCGAGGCCTCGGTCATCGCCGTACCGGTCATCCCGCCGAGCTTCTCGTAGAGGCGGAAGTAGTTCTGCAGGGTGACCGTGGCGAGCGTCTGGTACTCCTCGCGGACCTGGACCCCTTCCTTGGCCTCGATGGCCTGGTGCAGCCCCTCGCTGTAACGGCGTCCGGCGAGCATGCGGCCGGTGTGCTCGTCGACGATGAGCACCTCACCGTTCATCACGACGTACTCCTTGTCGTTGCGGAACAGCTCCTTGGCCTTGATCGCGTTGTTGAGGAAGGAGATCAGGGGGGTGTTGACGGAGTCGTAGAGGTTGTCGATGCCGAGGTGGTCCTCGACCTTGGTGATCCCTGTCTCGAGGATGGAGATCGTGCGCTTCTTCTCGTCCACCTCGTAGTCCTGGTCCTTGACCAGCCTCCGCGCGAGCCCGGCGAACTCGCCGTACCACTTGACCTCTTCCTGCGTCGGTCCGGAGATGATCAACGGCGTGCGCGCCTCGTCGATCAGGATGGAGTCGACCTCGTCCACGATCGCGTAGAAGTGGCCGCGCTGGACGCAGTCCTCGATCGAGTTCGCCATGTTGTCGCGCAGGTAGTCGAAGCCGAACTCGTTGTTCGTGCCGTAGGTGACGTCTGCGGCGTAGGAGACGCGTCGCTGGTCGGGACGCATCTCGGGCAGGATCATCCCGGTGCTCAGACCGAGGAAGTGGTACACGCGACCCATCCACTCCGCGTGGTACTTCGCGAGGTAGTCGTTGACCGTGACCACGTGCACGCCCTTGCCCGCCAGGGCGTTGAGGTACGTCGGGAGCGTGGCGACCAGCGTCTTGCCCTCACCGGTCTTCATCTCGGCGATGTTGCCGAGGTGCAGGGCCGCGCCACCCATGATCTGCACGTCGTAGTGACGCTGGCCGAGAACCCGCTTCGCGGCCTCCCGGACGGTGGCGAAGGCCTCGGGCATCAGGTCGTCGAGGGTCTCCCCCGCCTCGAGCCGCTCCCGGAACAGCACGGTCTGGTGCTGCAGCTCGGAGTCGCTCATCGCGACGAAGTCATCCTCGATCGCGTTGACCGCGCGGCTGATGGACTCCAGCTGGCGGACGATCTTGCCCTCACCGATGCGAAGGATCTTGTCGAGAATGGCAGGCACGTGAGTCGTCTCCAGGTCGGTTGTCAGCAGTGTCACGACGTGACGGGTCGGTGGCGCAAGGCCATGACGCGGCCCAGCCTACGGCGGCCACCCTGCCCATGCTAGCGAGCGGCCGGCGGTCCCCGGTCCGTCAGGCCGGGCACCGCGTCAGCTCGCGGCGCAGCCGCGCGGCGAGGTCCCCCCGCGGCTCGACGACGACCTGATCGAGGCCTTGCCACCGGGCGGCGTCGACAAGCTCCTCCGCGAGCTCGGCGACCGTCTCCGGCGGCGCGTCCGGCTCGGCGTAGGACCCGCGCACCACGAGCGTCCCGGCGCGCCGGTCCGCCTTGAGATCCACCCGGCCGACGAGACGGTCGCCGAGCAGGAAGGGCAGCACGTAGTAGCCGTGCACGCGCTGCGCCTCGGGCACGTAGATCTCGATCCGGTAGCGGAACCCGAACAGCTGCTCGGTCCGGGTCCGCTCCCACACCAGGGGGTCGAACGGGCTGAGCAGCGCACGTGCCCGGACGCGGCGCGGCACGGTCGCCTCCCGGTGGAGGTACGCCGACCGCTCCCAGCCCTCGACACGCACGGGGACGAGCTCCCCGGCCTCCACCAGGTCGGCCACGGCGGGGCGGACCTGGTCGTCGCGCATCCGGAAGTAGTCGCGCAGGCACGCGGCCGTGGCGACTCCGTGGGCGCGTGCGCCCCGGCGCACGAGCTCACGGGCCGCCTCCCGGCGGTCCGGGGCGGGTGCGTCGAGGTGGACCGCCGGGACCACCCGCTCCGGGAGGTCGTAGAGCCGCTCGAACTGCGAGGTCCGACCCGACACCGCCAGCTCCCCGGCGAGGAAGAGGTACTCGAGCGCCTTCTTCGTCTCCGACCAGTTCCACCCCCAGTGCTCCTTGCTCCTGGGCAGTCCCTCGTCGAGGTCCCGGGAGGTCGAGGCGCCTCGGTCAGCGATCTCCGCAAGGAGTGAAGCGACCAGCTCCCGACGCTCCGGGATGCCGGTCCAGGCGTGCCCGCGGTCACGGTAGTCGGCCATCCGGTGACGCATGTGCGGCCACAGCTCGACCGGCATGAACGCCGCCACGTGCGCCCAGTACTCCACGATCCGTCGCGGCCGGCGCTCCGCGGCACGGTGCAGCAGCTCACGGTCGTAGGGGCCCATCCGGGAGAACAGCGGCATGTAGTGCGCGCGCTCGAACACGTTGACCGAGTCGATCTGGAGCACGGCGGTGCGCGCGAGGGTCCGGTTGAAGGTGCGCATCGTCGGCACGGTGTGGCGCGGGTCCCGGAAGCCCTGGGCGACGAGCGCGACGCGACGCGCCTGGGCGAGGCTCAGCGAGCCGGCCGGGGCGGGCACGGCGCGAGGGATGCTCACCTGCGCATCAGGGGATGTCGAGCAGCTTTTCCCGCACGGCGTACATGACGGCCTCCATCCGGGAGTGCAGCTGCAGCTTCTCCAAGATGTTGCGGACGTGGTTCTTCACGGTGTTCTCGCTGATGAAGAGCCGCTTGGCGATCTCGCGGTTGTTCAGGCCCTGTGCCACGAGCTTGAGCACCTCGAGCTCCCGGTCGGTCAGCCGGGGCGTCGGCACCTGCTGGCGGTCCGACCGCGTCATCTGCTTGAACTCGTCGAGGAGCTTGACCGCCATCGACGGGCTGATCAGCGACTGTCCGTCGGCGACGACCCGGATCGCCTGCGCCACCTCGTCGATGGAGGAGTCCTTGAGGAGGTAGCCCGAGGCGCCGTTCTTGACCGCGTCGTACAGGTCGGCCTCCTCGTCACTGACGGTGAGCATGATGATCTTGGCCGACGGAGCGGCGTCCTTGATCGAGATGCAGGCCTCGATCCCGGACCGCTTCGGCATCCGCACATCCATCAGCACCACGTCGGGCACCGTCACGGCGGCCAGCTCGGTCGCTGCCACCCCGTCTCCGGCCTCGCCCACGACCTCGATGTCGTCCTCGACGGACAGCAACATCGTGAGCCCGCGGCGGAAGAGCTCCTGGTCGTCGACGACGGCGACCCGGATGGGCTCGCCGACGCTGACGCGCTGCTCGGGTACGGACACGAGCAGATCATGTCACGCGCGGGTGCGCGATGGGACGAATTCGGCCAACCGCGACGACCGGGTCGGTTCAGCCCACGTCGAGGGAGATCACGCCGTAGTCGTAGCCGCGGCGGCGGTAGACGACCGAGGGACGCTCGCTCTCCTTGTCCACGAAGAGGTAGAAGTCGTGCCCGACGAGCTCCATCTCGTACAGCGCCTGGTCCAACGTCATCGGGTCGGCGGAGTGGCTCTTCTCGCGGACGATCAGGGGGCCGTCACCCATCACGGTGATCGGGCCGACGTGGCGCTCGGTCTCCTCGGCCTCGGGCGCAGGTGCCGTCCCGTTGGGCTCGGGCTCGATCCCGGCCAGGGCCTGGCCGACGGACACGGGGGTGTGGCGTCCTCGGTGGACGCGGCGGCGGTCGGCGGCGCGACGCATCTGGGTGGCCATCTTGTCCAGCGCGATGTCGAGCGCGGCCATCTTGTCCTCGGCGGCAGCCTCGGCCCGGATGACCGGCCCCTTGGAGAACGCGGTCAGCTCGATCCTGACCGCGCGGTCCTGCTGGCGCGGGTTGCGCTCCTTGTCGAGCTCCACCTCGACTCGCATGATGCGGTGGTCGTGCTTCTCCAACCGGGTGAGCTTCTCCTCGACATGACTGCGGAACCGCTCCGACACGTCCATGTGCCGACTCTTGACCACGATCTCCACGGCGAACCTCCCGGTTGTCTCGGTGAACTCGTCACCTGCTGGGTGTGTTGACCACTGCGCTGCGGTGGCCTTGAGAGCTGGAGACCCGTTCGTCACGGCTGGGCTCAGCCGGATCCTGTCGCTATGTGCACGGACCCGGACGGACTCCATACACAGACGCTAGTCGCCCGAGGGTGAAAACGGTAGGGACCCTCGCCTCCGGGTGGCGGCGACGGTCGCTGCGCCCGCAACCCGCACCCCGGCGTCCTCGAGCGCCCGCTGCGCCTCACGCAGCGTGGCCCCGGTGGTGACCACGTCGTCGACCAGCACCACGCGGAGTGCCGGGGCCCGCTGCTGCGCGCGCACGAGCCGTGCGGCCCGTGTCGGCGGGCTCAGGATCGACCCGGCCAGGTTCTGCTGCCTCTCCCGCGCCCCGAGTCCCGCCTGGTCCTGGACCGCGCCGGCACTCCGGAGAGCCTGCACGACGCGGACGGTGCTCCCCTGGCCACGAAGCCGCACCGCCGCACGCCTCGCGACGCGAAGCAGCGGGTCGTGGCCCCGACCCCTCACCACCGACGGCCGTGAGGGCACAGGAACCAGGAAGCACGGCGCCGTGCCCGCATGCTCGGCGACCGCGAGGGCGAGGAGGTCTCCGAGCGGTCGGGCCAGCGCGAGCTGGTGATGCTCCTTGTGCGCGTTGACCATCTCCTTCAGCGGTCCGTCGTACTCACCTGCCGCCACCGGCCGGACGAGGCCGGCGGGGCAGGGCGTCGGCCAGGACGTGCGCGCGACGCGCGGCAGGGACCGCGAGCAGTGCGGGCAGAGCAGCCGCCCCGGGCGTGCACACACCGCGCAACAGCTGCCGAGCACGAGGTCGAGCACGGAGTCCCGCAGGTGAACACGCACCGCGCCACGGTCCCCGCGCCCCGTCGGCCCGGCAAGGTGACGCTGCCCGGCTGTGCATACGTGCGTGACGCCGGGGTCTGGGGAGGACCTCAGCCGGCGTATCCGGGGGCACGCAGCTCGGCGCGGACCGTGGACTCCACCCACTCACCGTCACCGGCCTGCTCGTAGAGCCGGCCTGCCTCGTCCGCGAGGTACATCACCGACCCGGTGGTGGGCGAGGAGACCACGCGCACCGCCCGCTGGCGGAAGATCTCGGCCATCGCGTCCGCGCTGGAGTCCGCGATCGACCCGTCGACGAGGGCGAGGAGCACCTGGGACGACTCGGGCGACGGCCCGGTCAGCACGGCGAGGCTGGCCGAGGATCGCCAGGCGATGTCGCGGATCTCGTCGACCCCCTCCTGCGGAAGGGGAAGGTCGTCGGAGTTGGTCAGGCCGCGCACGCGGCCGTTCTCCCCACGGAGCACGCGGGAGATCCGCAACTCGTCACCGGACCGCCCGGGAACCACCGCAACCACCCGCGAGCCGTCCCGCGAGACGTCGAACGACGCCACGTCCTGGCCGGACAGCCCGGGGGCGTCGACCGTGGCGAGCTCGCCGTCACGGACGACGCTGAGCACCGCACCGTCAGTCGTACGGTCCAGCAGCCACACCTGGCCGAACGCGTCCCAGACCGGACGCAGCAGGTCGCTGCCGCCGTCGAGCAGGACCTCGGTCTCGTCCGGGGGCGGCGGGTCCCCGTCGGCGGGTCCGCGCGGCACCTGGACCACCGTCGTACCGTCCTCGGTCACCGCCGCGGCGGTGTCGCCGTCCAGGTCGACTGCCACGTCACGCAGGGCGTACTCCGCGCCTCCGAACCGTCCGGCGACCTCCCGGGCACTCGACGACAGCGCCACCACGGCACCCTCCCTGAGCCCGAACAGCTCCTGGGTCGCGCCGAGCACGGCCGGGTCGTACTCCGGCCACGAGGCGACCCGCTGGGGACTGCCCTCCCCGGGGATGTCCAGGGGCGCTCCGTCCACGAGGACGCGCATCGACTCCACGCCGGTGACCTGTCGCAGCGTCCAGGCGAGCTGCGCCAGGGCCATCTCGAGGTCGTCCCGATCGAGCTGCAGCACCTCCTCACTGAGGGAGACCTCCGCGACCCCCTCGGTGGAGACCGGGACCGACAGGACGTACTCGGTGCCGCCGGGGATGAAGGTGCGCAGCACGCCCCTGAGCTTGGGGTCGGGTCCGTGCAGGAGCCGACGCACGAGCAGGGTGGCCGCCTGGTCGCCGCGCGGCAGGTAGGTCGGCTGGGGCACCAGCACGCGGCCGGTGGGGTCGAAGAAGTAGGCGAAGAACTGCTGGAACCGGCTCTCGAAGTGTGATCGCGGGATGATCAACGCGTCGGGCGGGTTGGAGATCCGCCACTCCCCGCCCTCCCGGACCAGCCGGAGCGTGTAGGTCACACCCTGGGGGCCACCCACCCGGCCGAGCCACGTGCCGCGGTCGTCGAGCTGGACGGTCTCCCCCAGGTCGACGTCAAAGCTCTGGCGGTCACCGGTGACGAGGCGGGAGCCGTAGACCATCGTCGCCTTCTCCGGGAACCACCCCGAGCCTCCCTCCTCGGTGAGGTACTTGCGGGCCACCGCCGTCGACTGCGGGGAGGCCTGCATCGAGAGCAGGAAGTCCTCGACGATCTTCAGGGGGGTCGAACCGGGCCGGGGCCCCGACGGGGTGAACTCGAACGCCCCGTCACCTTCGGAGACCGGCTGCTCCCCGGGGTCGGTGCGCACGCTCCCCGACTGCGGAAGGCCCACGCACGCCGTGGTCAGCGACAGCCACAGCAGGATCACCACGAGCCGGTTCATGACGTCCCCGCCCTGTCGTCGAGGGCTCGTCCACCGGTGGCTCGGGCACGGGGTCCGTGCCCCGGCCAGTCGGTCGGCACGAGCGGTACCGGGCTCTGGGTCAGCTCGTCGCCCGCGCGTCGCGGCAGGGTCAGCCGGAACTGCGAACCCCGCCCGCGCTGGCCCCACGCCTCCAGCCAGCCGCCGTGCAGGAGGGCGTCCTCACGGGCGATCGCCAGACCGAGGCCGGTGCCTCCCGTGGTCCGCGCGCGGGCGGGGTCGGCGCGCCAGAACCTGTTGAATACCAGCGCCTCCTCGCCGGGGCGGAGGCCGACCCCATGGTCGCGCACGGCCAGCGCCGTCGCGTCCGCGGAGGCCGCGACGTGGATCTCGATGCCCTTGCCCTCGGCGTGGTCGATCGCGTTGGAGACCAGGTTGCGCACGATCCGCTCGACCCGGCGCACGTCGACCTCCGCCACGCAGGGCGTGCCGGGGTCATCGACGAGGACGCGGGTTCCTCGCCGCTCGGCCAACGGCGCGGTCGCCTCGACCACCCGATGGGCGAGGTCCACGAGGTTCACGTCCTCGAGGTCGAGCACCGCGGCCCCCGCGTCGAACCGGCTGATCTCGAGGAGGTCGGTCAGCAACATCTCGAACCGGTCGAGCTCCTTCTGCAGCAGCTCGGCCGAACGGGCGGTGGCGGGGCCGAAGGTGTGCCGGGCGTCGTGCAGCACGTCCCCTGCCATCCGCACGGTGGTCAGCGGCGTGCGGAGCTCGTGGGAGACGTCGGAGACGAAGCGGCGCTGGACCCGCGACAGCTCCTCGAGCTGACGGATCTGCGCCTGGAGGCTCGCGGCCATCTGGTTGAACGAGGTGCCCAGGCGAGCGATGTCGTCGTCACCCTTGACGTGCATCCGCTCCTCGAGGCGGCCGGACGCGATACGCTCCGCGACGCGCCGGGCGAGGCGGACGGGGGCAACCACCTGGCGGGTGACCAGCCAGGTGAGGCCGGCGACCAGGATCAGCAGCAGCACTCCCCCGGTGAGCAGTGCCCGCCGGACCAGGCCGAGCGTCTGGGCCTCCTCGGTCATCGGGAACAGGTAGTAGAGGGTGTACGTGCCGCCGTCGGAGGGCACCTCGAGCCGGGACCCTGCGACCACACCTGGCACGGTCGGACGCTCCGTCTCCGGCTCGTACTCGATCGGTGCGAAGGTCCAGGACGTCCCGGGAGTCGTCTCCACGACGTCGCGCAGCCGCTCGGGGATGCTGGAGACCACCACGTCGGGCGACTTGAACGTGCCCGCGCCCGACAGCGGGCCCTCGCTGGTGCCCGCGACCGGGCCGTCGAGCACCACGTCGTAGCCCTGGACGTCCCCGCGGGACACGATTCCGGCGACGAGCTGGGCGAGCTGCGCGCTGGAGTCGAACTCCGTCCCCGGCGCACCCTCGAGCCGCACCTGGGCGTCGTACGCACCCCGTGCTGCGTCCGCCACCGAGCCGCTCGCCTTGCCCGCGACCAGGCCGTCGGTGATCTGCCGCATCAGGACCCAGCCGACAAGGGTCACGACCACGGCCGACAGCAGCAGCGTGCTCACCACGACACGAACCTGGATGGAGCGCTGCCAGAAGGTCGCGGCCCGTCCGATCGGCCCCAGGTTCGTCATGCCGGACCTAGGAGGTGCCGGCCTTGTACCCGACACCCCTCACCGTGACCACGATCTCGGGGCTCTCGGGGTCGTGCTCGACCTTGGATCGCAGCCGCTGGACGTGCACATTGACCAGGCGTGTGTCCGCCGCGTGGCGGTAGCCCCACACCTGCTCGAGCAGGACCTCGCGGGTGAACACCTGCCAGGGCTTGCGCGCCAGGCACACGAGCAGGTCGAACTCGAGGGGAGTCAGGGAGATGGCGCCTCCATCGCGGGTCACCTGGTGTCCGGCCACGTCGATGGTGAGGTCGCCGATCGTGAGTGTCTCCGGACCACTCTCGTCGTGGCGGCGGACGCGGGCCCGGATCCGGGCCACCAGCTCCTTGGGCTTGAAGGGCTTGGCGATGTAGTCGTCGGCACCGGACTCGAGCCCGACGACGACGTCGATGGTGTCGCTCTTCGCCGTGAGCATGACTATGGGTACGCCGGACTCGGCCCGGATCTCTCGGCAGACGTCGATCCCGTCCTTGCCAGGGAGCATCAGGTCGAGGAGCACCAGGTCGGGCCGGAAGTCACGGAACTCCGCGAGCGCCTGGTCACCCGTCGGGCACACCCGTGGCTCGAAACCCTCGTTGCGGAGGACGATCGTGAGCATCTCCGCGAGGGCCGCGTCGTCGTCGACGACGAGGACCCGGCCGCGGCCCGGATGCTCTGCCACCGTCACTCACCCTCTCCTTCTCGAAGTCCCACCCGGTTCAGTACCGGTAGTGGTCCGACTTGTAGGGGCCCTCGACGGGGATCCCGAGGTACTCGGCCTGGTCGGAGGTGAGCTCGGTCAGACGCACACCGAGGGCACCGAGGTGCAGCCGGGCGACCTCCTCGTCGAGGTGCTTGGGCAGGGTGTAGACCCCGACGGGGTACTCGTCGGTCTTGGTGAACAGCTCGATCTGGGCCAGCACCTGGTTGGTGAAGGAGTTCGACATCACGAACGACGGGTGCCCGGTCGCGTTGCCGAGGTTCATCAGCCGTCCCTCGGACAGGATGATCACCGAGGTGCCTCGCTCGGCTCCGTCGGCGGCCGGGAAGGTGAACACGTCGACCTGCGGCTTCACCGTCTTGCGCTCGATGCCGGGATAGCGCTCCAGCCCGGCCATGTCGATCTCGTTGTCGAAGTGACCGATGTTGCCCACGATCACCTGGTGCTTCATCCGGCTCATCTGGTCGACGGTGACGACGTTCTTGTTGCCCGTGGCGGTGATGATGATGTCGGCGACGGGGAGGACGTCCTCGAGCGTGGTGACCTGGAAGCCGTCCATCGCGGCCTGCAGCGCGCAGATGGGGTCGATCTCGGTGATCACCACGCGGGCACCCTGCCCGCGGAGCGACTCGGCGCAGCCCTTGCCGACGTCGCCGTAGCCGCACACGACCGCGACCTTGCCGCCGATCAGCACGTCGGTCGCGCGGTTGATGCCGTCGATGAGCGAGTGGCGGCAGCCGTACTTGTTGTCGAACTTGGACTTGGTGACCGAGTCGTTGACGTTGATGCCCGGGAAGAGCAGCGACCCTTCCTTCATCATCTCGTAGAGCCGGTGCACGCCGGTCGTGGTCTCCTCGGTGACGCCCTTGACCGCGTTGGCGATCGGGGTCCACGTGCTGCTGCTCTCCGCCAGGGTGTCCGCGAGGACCTGGAGCACGACCTTCTGCTCCGCGTTGTCGGTGGAGTCCGGCGAGGCGACCTGGCCGGACTTCTCCGCCTCCACCCCCATGTGGAGCAGCAGGGTTGCGTCGCCGCCGTCGTCGAGGATCATGTTGGCGAACTCACCGTCCGGCCAGCGCAGGATCTGCTGGGTGCACCACCAGTACTCCTCGAGCGTCTCCCCCTTCCAGGCGTAGACCGGGACGCCGCGGGGTGCGTCGGGGGTGCCGTCGGGGCCGACCACGACCGCCGCGGCAGCATGGTCCTGGGTCGAGAAGATGTTGCACGAGGCCCAACGCACCTCGGCACCCAGAGCGGTCAACGTCTCGATCAGCACCGCGGTCTGGATGGTCATGTGCAAAGAGCCGGCGACCTTCGCGCCGGCGAGGGGCTTGGAGTCGCCGTAGCGCGACCGCATCGCCATCAGCCCGGGCATCTCGTGCTCGGCGAGGGTGATCTCGGTCCGGCCGTAGTCGGCCAGGGAAAGATCGGCAACCTTGAAATCCATGTACGTCCTCATCTCGGGGGCAACTCCGCAAGCCTACCGGGCACAGTGCCGAGGCTCCGCATCCTCCGGGTCCGCACGAGCCGGACCCGTACCCGGCCACGTCTCAGTGCTCCGTGCTCGCCTTCCGACCCGGCAGCGGCACCACGTGCCACACGGCGACGGCGACCGCGCCGACGACCACACCGACGAGCGCCGACGCCAGCGTGTTGACCACCCAGGCGAGCAGCGCCCCGACCGCCGGCACCGCGTCGTGCACCGCCACCTCGAGGTGGTGCACGAGGTCGTAGGGCGCGTGCCAGCCGAGGTCGTCGAGGCCGACCAGGAGGATGTGGCCGCCGACCCACAGCATCGCAGCGACCCCGACCACCGAGAGGAACCGCAGCAGCAGGGGCATCGCCTTGACCAGTGCGCGTCCCAGCCTCTGGGCGGCCTCGGAGACACGCTCGGTGAGGAGCAGCCCCACGTCGTCCATCTTCACGATGAGCGCGACGGAGCCGTAGACCAGCAGCGTGATGCCGATCGCCACCACGACCAGGATCAGTGCGCGTGAGAGGAACGGCTGGTCCACGACCTCGTTGAGGGCGATCACCATGATCTCGGTCGAGAGGATGAAGTCGGTCCGGGTCGCGCCGGAGACCACGGTCTCCTCGGCCTCCGGTCCCTTCATCGCGGCAGGGGCCTGCTCCTCGTGGCCGCGGAGCGCCGCCCAGAGCTTCTCGGCGCCCTCGAAGCACAGGTAGGTGGCCCCCACCATCAGCAGCGGGGTGATCAGCCCGGGGAGGAACTGGCTGAGCAGCAAGATCGCGGGGAGGATGATCAGGAGCTTGTTGCGCAGGGACCCCGTCGCGATCCTGCGGATGATCGGGAGCTCGCGCTGCGCCGTCACCCCGTGCACGTACTGCGGCGTGACGGCGGTGTCGTCGACGACCACGCCGGCTGACTTCAGTCCCGCACGGGCCGCCGCCGCACCGATGTCGTCCACGGACGCGGCGGCGAGCCTGGCCAGCGCCGCGACGTCGTCGAGCAGGCCGAAGAGCCCTGCTGCCATGGGATTCCTTCCGTTCCTGCCGTCCGCGTAGCAGTTGGCGATGTCCTCGAAGATTAGCCGGGACGCTGTCCTGCGCGACCCGTGAGCACGGAGCTCAGGTGGGGCTGACGCGGCCCAGACCGACGCCGAGGTACGTCGCGGCGAACGTCCCCGTCGCGAGGAGCGACGCGTAGCGCGCCACCTCGTTCGCGCCCTCGGCCGCCAGGGTCTCGATCCGCACGCCGCGCTGCTCCGCGGCCGTGACCAGGCGTCCCCGCTGCTCACGGACCGAGGCCTCCTCGCTCCCGTCGTCGAGAACGACGAGCACGGGTCGGGCGTCCACGTCGGACTCGGGGTCGGCGTAGGGGTCGGCGAACACGTCGTGCCTGCTGCTGGCCGCGATCACCGGCAGCAGGTGCTCGGCGTCGGCGGCCAGGGCGGCCCGACCGCTGGTACGGCGGATCGACTCCGCCACCCGTCGCGCAGCGCGAGCGGCCAGCACCGAACCGCCCCAGACCAGGGGCAACGAGTCGGCGAGCGCGATCGCGAGCAGCTTGGCCGGGTTGACCGAGAGGTCGTGGTGCGGTGAGCAGCTGATCGCGACGTCGTCGAGCGCGGCGGCCACCGCCTCCGCGTCGGTCTGCGGCCCCAGGTCCAGCCGGTCGAGCAGCTCGAGCATCACGACCGCCGTCGCGAGCTGGTCCCCGGTCGTCACGGGCAGGACCGTGCTGTGCCGGCCGGCGGCGTGCTCAGCGACGAGACTGCGTGCAGGACAGGCGACCACGAGCTGGCAGCCGCGGCGTACGGCCTCGGCGACCGCACTGGCGGTACCGGTGTCACTGCCCTCGGGAGCGAGCACGACGACGAGGTCGAGCGTTCCCGCCCAACCGGGCAGGCTCGGCCCCGGCCAGGCCACGAACGGCACGGGGCACCACGGCTCCAGCACGGCGCGCAGCAGGCGGGAGTCGGGACCGGCTGCCACCACGGCCCGGGGGCGGGTCTCCCCGCTCGCCTGCACCGCTGCGGCCTCGATCGCCTCCGCCGCCTCGCCTGCCTCCCGACGTACCCGGGCACCGGACTCGGCCAGCGGGCGCAGCACCGTGTCGGCCTGTTCGAGGGCGTCGGCGTCGTCGAGCCGCGTGTCGTCGAAGACCGGGCTCATCAGGGCTGCTCGGGACGTCGGGCCTCGTCGACGAGCAGGACGGGAATGTCGTCGCGGACGGGGTAGGCGAGCCCACATCCGGTGCAGACGAGCTCCTGCGCGGCGTCGTCGACCGCGAGCTTCGCGTGACAGGCCGGGCAGACGACGATCGCGAGCAGGGCGGGGTTGAGGTTCATGCGTCTCTCCTGATCATGGCCAGAACATCGTCTCGGACCTGCGACATGGTGACGACATCGGTTGCCTCGGCGTTCAGCCGCAGCAGCGGCTCGGTGTTGGAGGCTCGGACATTGAACCACCATGCGTCGTGGCTGACGGTCAAGCCGTCGAGGTGGTCGACCGCCACGTCGGGGCGGTCGCCGTACTCCTTCTCGATGCGACCGAGGACCTCGGCCTGGTCGGCGACCGTGGAGTTGATCTCCCCCGAGGCGACGTATCGGGAGTACTGCGACAGCAGCTCCGACAGCGAGCCGTCGTACTCCGCCAGGGCTGCGAGCGCGTGGAGGGCGGCGAGCAGGCCCGAGTCGGCCCGCCAGAAGTCGCGGAAGTAGAAGTGGCCAGAGTGCTCGCCACCGAACACCGCATCGGTCTGCGCCATCGACGCCTTGATGAAGGAGTGCCCCACTCGCGTCCGCACAGGCGTGCCGCCCAGCTCCGTGACGATCTCGGGGACCGCGCGGGAGGTGATCAAGTTGTGGATCACCGTGGCGCCCGGGTGCGCGGCCAGCTCTCTCGACGCGATCAGCGCGGTCAGCACCGACGGACTGACCAGCTCGCCCCGCTCGTCGACGAGGAAGCACCGGTCGGCGTCACCGTCGAACGCAAGCCCGACGTCGGCGCCCACCTCCCGGACCCGGGCCACCAGGTCGGTCATGGTGGCGGGGTCGATCGGGTTGGCCTCGTGGTTCGGGAACGTCCCGTCGAGCTCGAAGTACAGCGCGTCGACGTCGAGGTCCAGGTGACCCAGCACCGAGGGAACGGTGTGCCCCGCCATCCCGTTGCCGGCGTCCACGACGACCGAGAGCCGGCGGCCGGCAACGGGGGCGAGGGTCAGCAGGTGGTCGGCGTAGTCGGGGAGCACGTCGACCTCCGTGATCGTGCCCCGGCGCGGCGGGGACGAGGTGGTTCCGCCCACGCCGACGAGGTCACGGAGCGTGTGCAGGCCGGTGTCGGCACCGACCGGGACCGCGTGGGCCCGGCAGAGCTTGATGCCGTTGTAGCCGGCGGGGTTGTGGCTCGCGGTGAACATCGCGCCTGGGGACGCGAACCTGCCCGAGGCGAAGTAGAGCTCGTCGGTGGAGCACAGACCGATCATCACGACGTCCGCCCCCGCAGAGGTGGCCCCGTCGGCGAACGCAGCCGCGAGCCCGGGCGACGACGGGCGCATGTCGTGACCGACGACGACCGACCCGCCCGCGGCGGCGACCACCTCGACGAACGCCGACCCGGCTGCCCGCGCCAGCGCGGCATCGATCTGGTCGGGTACCGTCCCGCGGACGTCATAGGCCTTGAACACCGCAGCGAGGTTCTCCGGGGCCGTGGTGGAGGACATGCCCAGACCCTACTCGCGGCGAGGCGTCAGCTGTCGGGCGACCGGAGCACCCGCAGGTGCCCCCGTCGGCCGACCTCGCGTCCGGTCTCCCGGCGTGGGTCGTGCCGGCTGTCCGGGGCGAGCCCCACCGCCTGCTCGGGTCGCGGGGGCAGCGGCCGGGCGGCCTCGCGCACCGCGTCGGCGAGGGCAAGCAGGTCGTCGCTGGAGGGGCCCAACGCGTCGGGGTCCGGCGCGAGCCGCATGACCTCCCACCCGCGGGGAGCGCTGAGGCGTTCGCTGTGCGCCTCGCAGAGGTCGTAGGCGTGCGGCTCGGCGAAGGTGGCCAGCGGCCCGAGCACCGCGGTCTGGTCGGAGTAGACATAGGTCAACGTGGCTACGGCCGCGCGCGCGCAGGCGGTGCGCGAACAACGGCGGGCAGTACTCACGAGGCAGACGGTACAACGAGACCCCGGATGCACCGGCTAGGCTCGCGGTCGTGGACATCGGCCGGTCGGAGGGGTTCACCTCCTCGCTCCCCGTGTCCGGCCCCCGCAGGAGCAGTCGACGTGACCGCCGCGGTCGGGGGATGCGCGGTCCGGAGACACTCGCGGGTCCGCTCTCCCCCCACGGCGTCCCACGCTCGCGGGGACCGCGGGAGCTGTTCGACGCGATCGTCCTCGACGTCGTACGCGACCTCGAGGACCGCTGGTCCGACGAGCTCGGACTGATCGAGTTCGCTGTCGAGGAGGCGCCGATCGTCCCCGACGACTGGGCCGCGGACACCGTGCCTCTGGCCTCCCTCGTGCCTGGTGGCGGTGCGAGGCCCACCCGGCTCGTCCTGTTCCGGCGCCCGATCGAGCTGCGCAGCGAGTCCCGTGCGGACCTGGGGGCACTGGTGCGCACGGTGTTGGTGGAACAGGTCTCCGAGCTGCTGGGGCGTCCTCCCGAGGAGATCGACCCCGGCTACGAGACGGACTGAGACCGGGCGGGAGTCAACCGACTGCGGGGACCACGGCGGGGCGGCGCAGCTCCACCGGGAGGGGGCGCAGGCGCGCCTGGGTCGCCTCCCCGGAACCGGGGGTGACGAGCCCGCCGTACGCCCAGCCCGTCTCCGGGGTGACCACGACGTAGGCCGCGCCTCTGCCGGGAGCCCAGCGCAGGGTGGCGCCGGGGTCCACGTCGAGCGTGTCGGAGCGGACCTCGGAGCCGTCGGCGGCGTAGGACGACACGGCGGCCCGTGCTCCGTCGGCGCCGGCGCTGAGGTGGAGCGCCGTGCGCACTCCCGCCGGGGCTCCAGCGCTTGCCGGCCCGCTCAGCACGGGGGCCGCGGACGCGTAGGAGACGTCACCGGCACCGGAGGAACGGAGCGTGGCGGCCACCCGTGTCGTGGAGCGCAGCGTCACCGCGGAGGCGTCCCTCCCGATGGCATCGGTCAGGTCGGTGCTGACCACGGCGCCCGGCGGCACGCGCACCTGAGCCCCCTCGGTCGGTGCGAACGAGCCTGCCCGGCCCGATACCTGCACCTCCACCAGTGCCTCACGCCCCGAGGGGTTGGTGACCAGAAGCGTGCGCTCGTCGGCGCCTCCGACCAGCGGGGCGAGCCGCAGCCGACGGGAGACCTCTGCCTGGGGCGGGAGCCACTCGAGGCCGGTGCCCCCGTCCGCCGCGGTCAGGGTGTCGGCCATGGCGGCGACGACGCGGCCGCGTGAAGTCTCCACGTGCACCGCGACCTCGGCCGTCTCCGGGGCGACGTCCGCGAGGTCGACGACCTGGACCTGTCCGGAGGCCAGGGTGGTGCCACGCGTGTCCACGGTCTCGACCGGGCCGTCGGGGCCGAACACCTCGATGTCGACCACCGCGGGGCCGGTGTCGACGTTGGCCAGCACGAGCTCCGAGCGGTGGTCGGGGGTGACGCCCGCTCCGGTGAACCACCACCGAGCACGCGGCGCGGCGCACTCCTGGAGCGCGAGAGCCTCGGCCCCGCGGTTCCGATCGGTGCGGTAGGTCACCCTGCCGACCGCTGCGGCGCCCCGGGCGGTGAGCACGCGGGCGTCCTGCCGGTCGAGGTCGAGGCGCTGCGTGACCCCTCGTCGGGTGTCGAGCTCGCCGATCTCACTGCCACTGGGGTCGGTCGCAGTGACCGTGCCGCTGTTCCCTGTGTCGGGCAGCGGTGCGGCGAAGCTCGTCACCTCCGCGCGGCCGCGGCCCGGCATGGGCAGGCACACGTCGGTCACCTCCTCCACCGCGGTGGTCGTCCCGCCGGGAGGCGCAGCGACCTCGCCTTCGACGTCGCCGGTGAGCAGCGCGAGCGCCGCGGCGAGGACCACGAGCACGACCGCGAGGACACCGGCGCTGTCGACCCACGAGCTGCGGTCGGCCGCGCGTCGGCCACCCGCGAGCGGCTCCCTGGCGGTCATCGTCGCCTCCTCCTGCTCGGTGCGGCCAGCACGGTCGCGGCGACGAGTGCGAGCGCCTGGAGCGTGAGCAGCCCTGGACGCCATCTCGTCTCGTGCGTCGCCAGTGCCTCACGCGTCGGGTCACCCTCCAGCTGCCACGCACGTGCGCCCCGCTGGAGGCTGCTCGCCGTGGTGAGCCCGCTCACCGAGTCGAGGTTGCCGACGAGCGTCGGGTCTGCGGGACGGGGCAGGTAGAGGAACTCGATCCCGTACCTGCTCAGTGCGGCGATGTCCTCACCGGTCGGTGCGGTCGCGAGGTCCCCGACCAGCGCCGTCAGGTCGTCCTGGACCTCGCTCGCGGTGAGCACAGACTCCTCACCCAGGCGTAGGCCCGGGCCACGGACGAGCGTGTAGTCGAGTCCCCTGTCCGCGGTCCGCACGACGAGGATGCCCTGGTCCGCGTCTCGTGCCGCTGCGTCGGTCATGTACACGGGAAGGGTGTGGGCGGGCGCTCGGTCCAGCGGCCCGGTCACGCCCGTGACAGCCCACCAGGCGGCCCCGGCGACCGGGGCCAGCACGGCGGCGGCCACGACGAGGAGTCCGAACGGCTGGCGCCAGCCGAAGGATCGCCCCGCGAGCCGGTCCCCGATCCCTGCTCCCGCGACGGCCGCCGCAGTGACCGCCGCGGCCGAGACGAGCAGGATCGGGAAGCCGGCCCAGTCGCCGCGTGCGTCGAGGAGCCAGACCGCGGCCAGCGAGACGACGACCACCGACCAGCACAGGACCACGGCGGGACGGGTCGGGCGCGGGAGGAGGGCCGCGACGGCTGCAAGCGTGATGCCCAGCGTGAGCCAGCCCGGTGCGGCCCCGGCGTCGGCGGCCCGGCCGGTGAGGACGTGCCACGAGTCGAGGTCCGGCACGAGGCGCGATGCGGTGAGTCCGGCCTCGGCGTACCAGGGGCCCGGGGCCGGGGCGGTGAACCGAAGTGCGGACCAGGGCAGGAGGAGGACCGGGACCGCGGCGAGGGCGGCGAAGACCGGTGGCCAGGTGCCCCGCAGCGACCAGGCGGCCCCGGCAAGGACGCGGGCGGTCACCAGCCACAGCACAGCCAGCACGGCGGCGATCGGGACCGCCACCGGGACGAAGGCGCCGAGGAGCGCCAGCCCGAGCGCGGTGCGCCAGGCGGCGCGCCACCGCCGGTCACGGCTGTGGGCGATGCCCAGGAAGAGCGCGGCGTGGGCCACCCACGGCAGCACGAGTGCGGCGGCGACGGTCCCCAGCCTGCCCTGGTTGACGGCTCCGGTGAGCACCGGCAGGAGACCGTAGGTGAGCGCACCCCAGAACGCGGCCGCGCGTGACGGGGTGACGCGACGCAGGAAGCGCAGGGCACCCCACGCCGCGAGCGGGACGCAGAGCAGGAACAGCAGGTCCACGACCAACCACGCCTTGCCGAGCAGGAAGGTGCCCGCGAGCGCCAGCGGGAGCAGGTACGGCGCCGCGGGGGTGGTGGACCCCACGCCGGTCTCGTGCCCACTCTCGAGGTACAGCGCCCACCACGTCGACGCCGTGTCCGGCGCGGGGAGCAGCGCTCCCCCGGAGAGCACACCACCACCGACGACGCCACGCATACCCACCAGCGCGAGCACCACGAGGACCGCGAAGAAGGCGCCGGTCCGGGAGGTCAGCAACCGTGCGAGCAGACCGGTGTCGGCGGGCAGCGACTCCGCCTCGACAGGGACCGGTCCGCTCTCGGCGTCCACGCGGCGTGCCGCGCGACGGGCGGAGGAGACGTCGGACGCCTGGTGCAGCAGGGCGGCGGCCAGGTCGGAGAGGAAGTCGAGCCCATGCCGGTACGGGAGCCAGGGAGGGGCCAGCAGGTGCCGCACCTCGCGTGCCGGGACGGTGGAGGTGCGTCGCCGCGCCCGCCGCCCTGCCACCACCCTGTCCGGCCGCAGGAGGGTCACGACCAGGGCCACGAGCTCGTCCCCGGCCTCTCTCGGCGCCCGGACCAGGACGAGGCCCAGGACCCGGAGCAGGCTCCCGAGAAGCAGCCTGCCCGCCACGAACGGGAGAGCCGCCAGGGAGCTGTTGACCAGGAGTGTGTAGAGCGCCGCGGCCCGCTCGCCACGTCGGTGGCTGCCGGTGACCGGTGTGCGACGCACGCCACGGTGCGCTGCCTCGACGTGGAACATCACCGCCCCGGGCACCACCACGGTGCGGTGACCGGCGCGGGCCGCACGCCAGCCGAGGTCGAGGTCGTTGCCGAACATCGGAAGATGCGGGTCGAACCCACCCAGGGCGGCGAGGACGTCGCGGCGGATCAGCATCCCGGCGGAGGCGACGGCGAGGACCTCGCGCGCCCGGTCGTGCTGCCCCTGGTCGTACTCCCCCCGCTCGAGCCCGGTCTCGCGTCGGCCGGTGCCGCTGATCGTGATCCCGACCTCGAGGAGTCGACGCAGCGACGGCCACTCGCGGAGCTTGGGACCGAGGATCGCAGCCGAGGGGTGGCGACGCGCACCGTCGAGGAGCTGGGCGAGGGCGTCCGGGGCGGGGCGGCTGTCATCGTGCAGCAGCCACACCCACGCAGTCTCGTCCGTCTCGGGGCCGAGCACGGCGAGGCCGTGCTCGACGGCCGCGGGGAAGCTGGTCCGTTCCGGTGCGTGCACGACGGCGTCCGCACCGAGTCGTGCCGTGAGGAGCTCGATGCTCGCGTCCGTGCTGCCGGTGTCCACGGCCACGACGCGGTCAGGAGCGTGGGTCTGGTCCAGGAGGCCGTCGAGCACCGCCGGCAGCCAACGCGCACCGTCGTGGCTGACCAGGAGCGCAGTGACCGTCACGGCGCCCAACCCTAGCCACCGCAGGCGCGACCGCAGAATCGTGCCGCAACTGCGACGGGCAGTGCGGCCTTGGCCACACTGCCCGTTGTCGCGCTAGACCGCCTGCTTCTTCAGCTTGCGGCGTTCGCGTTCGGAGAGACCACCCCAGATGCCGAACCTCTCGTCGTGCTCAAGTGCGTACTCAAGGCACTCGTTGCGCACGTCGCAGGTCAGACACACTCGCTTGGCCTCCCGCGTGGAGCCACCCTTCTCGGGGAAGAACGCCTCCGGGTCGGTCTGAGCGCACAGTGCACGCTCCTGCCAACCCAGTTCCTCAGCGTCCCCGTCGAGCACATAGAGCTCTCTCACGGCATTCCGCCCTTCGACCCGTGAGATCCTTCGCAGGACCCCCATTGACAACCCGTGCCGTGAAGCACTGGCCTTGACGCTAGTGGCAATCACTTCGCGGTGTGACCGAAATGAAGAACACTGTTGGAATTACATGCCTGTCGCAACCTGGAAGTCAAGCCCGGATCTGATATATGCCCCGACACGCCGGGAGAGCTGACCCACCTGGGCCATGGCCCGACGAGGTGGCCACGGTGACCGGGCCTGACCCGGGACCGGGCCGACCTGCTCGCGTGGTCGTGCTCTCCGGCGGCATGGGTGGTGCTCGTTTCGTCTCCGGGCTGCTGCACCACCACGATGTCACGGACGCTCCCGCGGAGGTCACGGTGGTCACCAACACCGCCGACGACATCTGGCTCCACGGGCTCAAGGTGTGCCCCGACCTGGACACCGTCATGTACACCCTCGGCGGAGGCATCGACACCGCGCGCGGGTGGGGCCGGACCGACGAGACCTGGAGCGTCAGGTCCGAGCTGGAGGCGTACGGCGTGGAGCCCACCTGGTTCGGGCTCGGCGACCGTGACCTGGCCACCCACCTCGTGCGGACCCAGATGCTGGAGGCCGGCTACCCCCTCTCCGCGGTCACCGCAGCACTCTGTCGGAGGTGGCGCCCGGGCGTGAGGCTCCTGCCGATGTCGGACGATCGTGTCGAGACCCACGTCGCCGTCGACGACCCCGAGGCACCCTCGGGCCAGCGGGTGGTCCACTTCCAGGAGTACTGGGTGCGGCTGCGCGCCGAGGTGCCCGCGCGCGCCGTGGTCCCGGTCGGCATCGACCGAGCCACACCCGCGCCCGGCGTCCTCGACGCGATCACGGCGGCGGACGTCGTGCTCCTCCCGCCGTCGAATCCCGTGGTGTCGGTCGGCACCATCCTCGGCGTGCCCGGGATCCGCGAGGCCCTGGCGTCCACGAGCGCCCCGGTGGTCGGGGTGTCCCCGATCGTGTCGGGGAACCACGTGCGCGGCATGGCCGCGCAGATGCTGAGCGCGATCGGTGTGGAGACCCGGGCGGCCGCGGTCGCCGAGCACTACGGGGCGCGCGCACGGGGCGGTGTCCTGGACGGTTGGCTCGTCGACGACGCGGACGCCGAGGAGGTGGGCCGTGTCGAGTCGGCGGGGATCGCCTGCCGGGCCGTCCCGCTGATGATGACCGACGACACCGCCACGGCCGCCATGGTGAGCGCGGCCTACGCCCTGGGGGGACGGTGTCGGCCCCGATGATCTCCTGCACCCCGGTCACCGGCCTCGGGGAGATCGGTCCCGGGGAGGACCTGGCGACGCTGGTGGCCGGCTCCCACGAGCTCCGCGACGGTGACGTCCTGGTCGTGACCAGCAAGGTGGTCAGCAAGGCGGAGGCGCGGGTGGTCACCGAAGAGAAGTCCGTGGCGCTCGCCGCGGAGACCGACCGGGTCGTCGCACGGCGCGGTCCGACGACGATCGTCCGCACCCGGCACGGTCTGGTGATGGCGGCCGCCGGGATCGACGCGTCCAACACCACGCCGGGCACGCTCGTGCTGCTGCCACTCGACCCCGACGGCTCGGCCCGGCTCCTGCGCGAGTCTCTCGGACGGCACGGCGGACCCAACGTCGCCGTCGTGGTCAGCGACACCTCGGGCCGCGCCTGGCGCACGGGGCAGACCGACATCGCGGTCGGCGCCGCGGGCCTTGAGGTACTCGACGACCACGCCGGCCTCGGCGACGGCTACGGCAACACGCTCTCGGTCACCGCACCCGCCGTCGCCGACGAGATCACTGCGATGGCGGACCTCGCGACCGGGAAGCTGAGCCGCTCCCCCGCAGCCGTGGTCCGGGGTCTCGACCACCTGGTGCTCCCGCGAGGCGAGCACGGTCCGGGCGCACGCGTGCTCGTTCGCCCCGAGGAGCACGACATGTTCGGGTACGGCGCACGTGAGGCCGTGCTGCACGCCCTCACCCGCACCGGGGTCCGCGGGTTCGGGGCGCCCGCCACCGCGGCCGAGGTCGCCGCGTGCCTCACGGCGCTCACCCCCGGCGCGTCGGTCGCGGTGTCCCCCACGTCCGGTCCGACGGACCGCGACGCTCCGGACGAGACGACCGTGACCCTGACGCTGCCACGCACTGCCACCGACCCCGGGGTGAGCCTCGAAAGGGCACTCGTGGCGGCGTACAGCCTCGGATGGTGCCAGGAGCAGCCTGACGGTGGCGGGACGCACGACGCCCGGGTTCGGTTCGTGCGGGCCACTCCGTAGACTTCCCCCGACCCATCCCCTGTCGAGAAGGCCGAGTCGTGTCGAAGGCGAGCAAGGACAAGGACCGGCGCGCGGTCGTCGAGGAGCTGCGGCGCGAGCAGGAGCGCGCGGAGAAGCGTCGTACCACGATGATCATCGCCGCAGCCGTCGGCGTCGGGCTCGTCATCATCGGTCTTGCCGCCTACCCGCTGCTCAAGGACGCACGCACCCAGAGCGAGCTCGGCGGCCGTGACCTCGCCGGACTCGGCGTCCCCGCAGCCGACGCCGGCTGCACCGAGGTGATGGCCACGAAGGCCGAGGGGTCCGCGGACCACCGACCCGAGGGCGAGCCCCTCGCCTACGACACGTCCCCACCCGCAGCGGGGCCGCACTACCCGACGTGGGCGCCGATGACCCGGAAGTTCTACACCCCGCAGGACCGCCCGGAGGTGGGCTACCTCGTGCACAACCTCGAGCACGGCTACAACGTGCTGTGGTACGACGAGAGCCTCGCCGACGACGACGAGCAGCTGGCAGTCGTGAAGGCGATAGCGCAGAAGTTCCCGGGTACCGACTTCGAGAACAAGTTCATCGCCGCGCCGTGGACCTCCGAGGACGGCGCCCCGTTCCCCGACGGTGCCCAGGTCGCGCTGACGCACTGGTCCCTGGGGGGGACCAACGGCAACCCCGAGGGCCAGCAGGGGATCACCCAGTACTGCGACGAGGTCAGCGGCGAGGCGGTCGCCGACTTCGTCGAGGACTACCCCTACACCGACTCGCCCGAGCCCGGCGCGTCCTGACCGGGTCCGTGACGGGAGGCTCCTGGTGAAAGACCTGGGCATCCTCCTTGTCCTCGGGTTCGCCTCGGCACTCGTGCCGATCATCAACCTGGAGGCCTACCTCGCGGTGCGCGCCGCGGTCGCGGACGTCGACGCGGTGTGGCTGCTCGCTCTCGCCGCTGCCGTGGGCCAGATGGTCGGCAAGTTCATCTGGTACCAGCTGGGCGCGAGCTCGCTGAGCTGGGCCTGGGTGCGCCGGAAGGTCGAGAAGCCCAAGGCCCGGGCACGCCTCGAGCTCTGGCGGACGCGGACGCACGACCGCCCGGTGCTCGCCGGGGGCCTGGTGCTGGTCTCGGCCGTGGTGGGCCTGCCGCCGTTCGCGGTGCTCGCGGTCCTCGCGGGCCAGCTACGGATGAACCTGCTGCTCTTCCTCACCCTCGGCCTGCTCGGCCGGTGGCTCCGCTTCGTCACGGTGCTCGGCGGCGTTGCCTGGCTGGACGGTGCCGGGGCCTTCTAGGAGCCGACCTGCTCGCCGCACTCCACCCGGGCGCCCGACACCCGGGCCCCTGCGGCCACGCGGGCCCCGTCGCCGAGCGTGACCCGGAGCACCTCCGCGCCGTGCCCGACCTCCGCGCCGGGACCGAGGACCGAGTCCACCACCGACGCATCTCGCCCGACGACCGCGTCGCACATCAGGACGCTCCCGCTGACCCGTGCCCCGGGACCGACGCGCACCCGCCTGCCGACGACGGAGCCGCCGTCGACCACCGCATCGGCAGCCACGGCCGCGTCGTCGGCGATCCACGCCTCACCCGTGGGACCGCTCACGGCAGGGCTGCCGACGACACCGAGCACGAGGTCGCGCGACGCGGCGACGAGGGCCTCCGGGGTGCCCACGTCACGCCAGTAGGCCGTGTCGACGTACCCGACGACCAACCACCCCTCCTCAAGCAGGGTCGGGAAGGTCTCGCGTTCCACCGAGACCTCGCGACCCACCGGGATCTCGTCCACGACGCGGCGACGGAAGACGTAGCAGCCGGCGTTCACCTGGTTCGTGACCGGGTTCGGTGACTTCTCCACGAAGCCGGTGACGCGTCCGTTCTCGTCGGTCGGAACGCACCCGAAGGCGCGGGCGTCGTCGACCTCGACGAGGTGGAGGGACACGTCGGCGAGGCGTCCTGCCCGGGGGCGCTCGAAGTCGGTGAGCTGGGCCCGCAGGTCGTGGCCGGAGAGGATGTCCCCGTTGACGATCACCACCGCCCCGTCGGGGTCGGGACGGAGCGACCCCGCGACGTTGCGGATCGCACCGGCCGTGCCGAGCGGCTCCTCCTCCTCGACGTAGTCCAGACGGACACCCCACCGGGAGCCGTCCCCGAGGACCGGTTCGAAGAGCTCGGCACGGTACGACGTGGCCAGCACCACGTGCCCGACACCGGCCTGCGCGAGCCGGGCGATCTGGTGCTCCAGGAAGGGCACCCCACCGACGTTCAGCAGGTGCTTGGGTCGGTGCGCGGTGAGCGGAAGCAGCCGGGTGCCGAACCCACCCGCGACGATGACCGCCTCGACGTGCTGGGACATGGCGGCATCCTGCCATTGCGTAGGGTGCACGGCGTGAACGCCTCCCTCTCGTCCCACCAGGCCACCTTCCGCGACCTGCTCGCCGCCGCGCTGCGGGCCGACCCGGCACGGCCGCTGGTGACGTTCTACGACGACGTGACCGGCGAGCGAGTCGAGCTCTCCGTGACCACCTACGCCAACTGGGTCGCCAAGACGGCGTCGCTGGTCCAGGACGAGCTCGACGTGGAGGTGGGGGAACTGGCACTTGTCGACCTGCCCACGCACTGGATGGGACCGGTCTGGCTCGGCGCCCTCTGGAGCGCCGGGCAGGTGGTCACCACCGACCCGAGCCTGGCTGAGGAGGCAGCACTCGTGGTGTGCGGGCCGGCCGGGGTGGGGAGGTACGGCGCGCTCGCGCCGTCGGTGCCGGTCGTGGCGCTGTCGCTGCGTCCGCTGGGCGCGCCGTTCACCGAGCCGCTTCCGCCCGGGGTCGTCGACTACGGAGCGGTGGTGCTCGCCCAGCCGGACAGCTTCGTTCCGCTGGACCCGCCGGTCCCCGGCGACCTCGCCTGGCGCGACCTCCGTGGTACGACGACCCAGGCGAACCTGCTCGGCGAGGCCACCGCACCGGACTTCACCCGCGGCGGACGACTGCTCACCGACGTCAACCCCTGCAGCGAGGACGGGCTGGGAACGCTGCTCTCACCGCTGGTCCACTCCGGGGGCACGGTCTGGGTCGCCAACCCCGACGAGGCCCGCTGGGCGCAACGCCGCACCGAGGAGCGCGTGACGGCGGACCTGCGCGCGACGCCGCCCGGGTAAGCGCTCAGCCGACCAGGTCGTAGACCCCGAAGCCGTCCCCGACCAGGCGCCGTGTCCCGAAGCCCGAGGCATGGCCGGGGTGCACCCACAGCCGCCCCGCCTTGTCTGCTGCGAGTAGGTCGGGCCGACCGTTCCCGGTCACGTCACCCGCGGCGTGCATCCAGCGGTAGCCCCGGGCAAGAACGCCGATCTTGGTGGGTTCGACGAGACCACCGGGTCCGTTCCCCCGGTAGAGCCACAGCGCACCGTCGGAGCGGCGCAGCAGGCTGTCGGGCGCCCCGTCGCCGTCCCACAGCCCCAGCCCCTGGTGCTGGAGCCCGCGGAGGGAGGAGTGCGCCACGTAGCTTTCGCGAAAACCCCGGGATCCGTCACCCGGGTAGATCCGCATGGCCCTGCCCACGGGCTGACCCATCAGGTCCGGTGATCCGTCGCCGGTGACGTCACCGACCGCGGTGACCAGCTCCAGGCCTCCCCAGCCGGTGCCGGCGAGCCGGGCCGGGCCGAAGCCTCCTCGCCCGTCTCCGGTGCGGAGGTACAGCTTCCCGGTCTTCCGGGACCGGGTCATCACACCTGCGTGGCCGTCCCCGTTCCAGTCACCGACGTTGAGGACCAGGTCCGCCGCCCTCAGGCTCCACCCGGCCTCGGTCACCGCCTCGAGGTTCCTCGCACCGTTGTTGGCGTAGACCCGCAGGTCGCCGTTGCGCGCCCGGCCGACGAGGTCCTTGCCGGCGTTGCCCGACAGCTGACCTGCGGTAGCGAGGAAGTTGAGGTGCTTGAACTGGGGAAAGGGTCCCAGCGCCCGACCCAGGCCACCCCTCCCGTCGCCGGGGAAGATGTGCACGACCTTGGTCCTGGCCACCTTGGCGACCAGGTCCGGACGGCCGTCGTTGGTAAGGTCACCCATCCCGGCGATGTGGGAGTAGCGGCCCCACCTGCCGGGGAGCACCCGCCGGGCGCCGAGCCCCTTGCCCTTGCCGAGGACGAGGTGGAGCTCACCCCCGGTGCGAGCGACCAGGTCGTTGCGCCCGTCGCCGTTGAGGTCGCCCACCCCTGCCGTCAGGTCGTACCCGCTCCAGTCCTTCGCGAGGAGCGTGCGTCTACGCAGCGCCCCCTTCCCGTCGCCCGGGAAGAGCACGAGCTGCTTGGTAGCCGCGATCCGGGCCACCACGTCGTTCCTGCCGTCCCCGTCGAGGTCCCGGGAGCCGGTGAGCTGGTCCGCGCCGCGGAACCGCGAGATGTCGTGGGTCTTGCGACCGAATGTGCCTCGGCGGGTGCCGGGGTAGATGCCGGTCAGCTTCGTCCTCCCGTCCCTGGCGAGGAGGTCCGGGATGCCGTCACCGGTGAGGTCCCCAGGTGCGGTGAGCAGGTCCATCCCCGCCATGTCGGACGCAGCCTTCGTCCCGGCCGCGAAGTTCGTCTGGCCGCCGGTGCGGACGAGCAGCGCCTGCTTCGTGGACCTGTCCCGCACGATCAGGTCGGGCCAGCGTGAGCCGGCCAGGTCGGTCGAGCGGGTGCGTCGCGTGAACGGCCGCTGGTACTTCGCCGCCAACGCCCGGATCGCGTCGAGCCGGGCGTAGAGGTACCTGCCCGGGCAGGCCGTCCGCCCCGCGTCGCGGTGACCGTTGACCGCGGGGAAGTTCCTGGTCCCCACCCGCTGCCGGGTGGAGGAGGCATCCACCCCGTGCAGGGACAGCTTCCAGGCGAACAGCCGCCCGTAGGCCTCCAGCATCGCCGCAGGCGGCCTCGCGGTGTCGAAGTTGCCGAGCGCCGACATCGCGAACGAGTGCTCGTTGTAACCGATCGTGTGGGCTCCGACCACCGGGCGGTCGACACCTCCGTG